>MDTB01006976.1_pt1 | contig 66444 bp, 65 predicted proteins | sample 811161 | NCBI WGS metagenome assembly MDTB01 (sample SAMN05326650, study PRJNA326480) | marine metagenome | isolation source: seawater | place: Mediterranean Sea | collected 2009
TAGTTCCGAAACAGTGGCGCGACAATAGTGAAAAGCGATCCACTCATCGCCAAAATCACCACAGCAACGACAAGGACGTTAAGCCCCACAGATATCCAGATGAGTGCCTTTTTCATTGTTGTACCTTTTCCAAAAGATCCACACGATTGGGGATCTCGAAAACAAACCCTTCCGGTGATTCATGCGCATCGAATCGTTGCTTAACCTCGGCTAGTTGAGCCGGTTCCAGGCTATGATCGGTATGCGTTACGTTGATGACGTTTTGCTCATACTGCTCCCATGACTCTAACCGTAGTCGATTACGAAAAAAATACTCCTCGCGAAGATCAAACAGGCGATCTGCTATCACCTTTTTTACGGTTCCAAATGCGTTTCGACGCACGACTTCCTCGTCATGAAATACACGCATGACATCATTGAAAGCACCGGCGAACACCGGTTCCGAGATGTAGGCATGCCCGCCTGGTTTCAGTACGCGGTAAATTTCCCTCAGCGCCGCTTCCATGTTTTCAGTTGGCACGTGATGCAGTGACTTGAACATCAGTACAATGTCAAAACTGGCATCTAGTTCCTGAATACTCTCTGCGCCATAGGACTTGAAGGTAATCCTGTCGAGCCCCGTCATCGCCAGATTCTTTTCGTGCTGCACGGCATCGACTTCTGCTGCAACAATTTCCGTGACAGCTGTTTGCTCGACGATTAGTTGCGTTTTCTCGGCTGCACCACAACCTAGTTCTAACACTCTGGCGCCATCAAACCGCAACATACGATCAAGCACCGTGGTCTCTTCCTTCAGATCCTGCACCTCAGGACCAGCGAGAGACATAACCGACCGGTCGTTCATATTAATCTCCACAGATCATTGTAGCTCTGGCATGGTAGCACCGATTAGTCGTCGTCCTACGCATTTAATGTAAACTCATGAAGCACACAACTCATAGGTAAATAGGGAGGTAACTATGGCTGGCAAGAACATCGTTATATGCATGGACGGAACTGGCAACGAGTTTGGCAAGAACATCACCAACGTCGTAGAAACCTATGATCTGAGTAATCTCTACAAGCGGTTCATTGCGAAGGCGCTGGCCCGTATATTCCGCATCCATCGGATTCTTCGCCCAGTCAACCAGCTCAAACATAGCCCCATTGGAACCATTGGCATTGTGCGGGATCGCCAATGCTTCAATGCCCTGCTCCCGGAGACCATCCATCCAGTCCCAGAGCTTTTCCGGGTTCCTGCTGTGCAGGCGCGAGAACGGTATGGTCGGGAGCTTGTCAGCACCGCGGAAAATGACATTGCGATGCAGATTACCCCGTTCATCCGACTGGCTGGTGTACTCATAACCCACAAAAGTCGTGAAGTTACCCGGATCATTATGCTGCTCTACCGCAGCAATGATGTCAGACCAGGTATCACGGGATATCTTGTTGACTGCCTCAAGATCGAAGGCGCCTTCCTCTATACCGGCGAACGTCGACATAACAAAAGTTGGCATAGCCCTGGCGCGAACATCGCGACCCACCTCTCTGTCCGGCGAGTTCAGATTGTGTAGCAATCTAAAAGGCTTGTGCTTCGAGAATTCCGTTGACGTGTCGGCTGCTGCATTCATTCCGCCGATGTACATCGCGTGATCGGTCACCGCATAGAAATCGAGCGGCTCCCGCAATTGCACGTCGAAGCCGACGGGATGCCTTAACTTTTCTCCTTTCGCGTATCGATAGGCATCGTAGGGTGTGGCGATGGTGCCGTAGGCAAACGCATCAAACGAATATGTGCTGTGAACGTGAAGGTCACCAAAATAAGCATTACGCTGAGAATTCGCTGACGGATCCACCGTGCCAACATCGGCAGGCATATCGTAATTGACATTCTGGAAGCGCTGGATGAGGTTACGGGCCGGAACGGATTCACTTGTAGAATGTTTTGAGGGTTGTCCTGTAGATTGTTCCGTCACTTCGACACGAAGTTCCTCAGTTTGGTCCTCTTAGGCACAGCCGGCACAGACAAGCAAACACAGAGTCAGAACACGATTATCCACGCGCAAAATCACGAATCACTTCACCTCGGCTATCGCCGGTGAACTTTCCCTTTTCGATCAGTATCCGGCCAGAGACAAGCGTTGCGTCATAGCCTTCGCTCTTCGTCACAATACGACCCACCTTGTGGGGCAGGTCTCGAATATATTCCGGGTGGCATGACTTTAGATTGTCGTAATCAATCACATTGATATCAGCATGCCAGCCTTCACGAATCTGTCCCCGCTCTTTCAAACCGACGACCTCGGCGGACTGCGCTGTTATCCGGTGTACCGCCTCTTCCAGCGTAAAGACACCGCGATCTCTGGCGAGCTCGCTTAGCAGGAAAGTCGGAGAATCTGCATCAGTGAACAAACCGACATGGGCGCCCGCATCGCCAAGCATTGGGACCACCTGAGGCAAACGCATCAAATTCCATTGGTTCTCAAGATCACCACCGAAAGCCCACAGATTCCATAATTCCCTACCCTCGGATTCGATCATCCGGTCTACGTAAACTTCTATCGGACTCTTACCAGCCGCTTCTGCAATACTAGCCAGCGTAAGACGACTATCAATATCCCAATCAGGGTATTCATCCATTCCCATGGGGTGAAGTACACGCGCCATGCGAATGAACTGCTCCCTCTGTTCCCCTTCGGCGATTAGCTTCTCCCGCATACCGGGCTGTTTCATCGCTTCGACCCTCTCGGGGATTGTCATTAACGACATCACTTCTCCCCAATAAGGCCCGAGGTCATTGACCATTGGGTTAAAAACGGTCTGCGCCAGGCCAAAAAAAGAACCACTTGGCCGCGTATGGACGCACGATGACATCTTCTTACCGTCTTGATTATTGCGATCCAGAAACTCTTTCCATTGGGAAACACCGCCATCACCATCGCCGCGTGCCCTGTTGGAGAATACAACGTGGCATCCTGCCTCCGCACCGGCTTCCAGCACCCCCTTGTCAACGTCAAAACGATTTTCAAAGTCACACACAGCCTGGAACATGGCGCCCCTGCCACCGGCTTCAACGATCGCTTCCTGGATCGCCTGAAGTTCGCGTTCCTCCGCCCATGTTCCGGGAACCAGTCGACCATCCAGCATTCGATGATTCATAAAACGAGAAGTGGAGATACCAATGGCCCCCTCGTCGATAGTCCGTTTGGCAAGATCAACAATCCCGGCTAATTCCCGATCATCCGGGTGCACGCCGTCATCGCAGCTCTTATCGCCCATAACATCAAAGCGGATCGCACAATGGCCGGCCAAAGAAGCAATATTGATCGCGGGATTAAGACCCTGAACGGTATCAAGATACTCGCCAAAACTTGACCAGTTCCAGGGGAGTCCATCCAAAATTGCTTCTGCCGAGATGTCTTCTACTGCTTCCATCAGCTCAGCCAGGAAGCGGGTATTCTCCTTACGCACTGGGGCAAAGGTCATCCCGCAGTTACCTATGATTCCTGTGGTAACACCATGGTAGGAGCTGGGGCTCATCTGTGGATCCCATCCCGCCTGTGCATCGAGGTGAGTGTGCAGATCAACAAACCCGGGGGTCACTATTTTGCCGTTTGCATCAATTGTCCGTCCCGCTTGTTCACCTGTGAGATCGCCGATGCGGCTGATGCGCCCCTCATCTATCGCCACGTCTGCACGTTTGGCCGCCGCCCCTGTGCCGTCAACTACCGTGCCACCGCGAATGATTGTTTCATGCTCCATAGATACGTCTTCTTAATAAATAGTGTTCATGTAATTGCGATTTTATTCTGACCCCAGCATTTTTAGATCAATTGCTTAGTGCAGCAATCACCTGATCGACAATGGCGTCAGCTTTCGCACACATTTGTGCCGGATTGGCATCCTGAATCGGGTGTTGTACCAATACGCGCTTCGCGTCGGACATACCGAGTGCATCAGCCTGCGTTTCCGCCGCATCGGCGAACTCCGTCGAGGCAATAGCAACCGAAGGCATTCCCTGGATTTCAAACCAAACTATGTCATGCAAACTGCACGACGTACAAGAGCCTCAGTCGGCCAGCGCGACCACCACGAAATCGTTGCCCGCTTTGATTTCCTGGCGCAACTCATCGGGCGCTGGCTTGGAGAAGGTCGGTTTCACATAGCGCGAAATCTCAATCTGCGGCAGGCGCTGTTCCAACGCCTCTTGTAACCTATCAAGCAGCAGATTGCCCTGGCGTTTGGAAATATCCATAAAGGCAATCCGTCCCTTGACCTCCGCCGGTCGTGGCGTGACTTGCCGGGCGACGGGGACTTCCTCGTTGGTTGGATCTAACAGTGTCACTGTCATTGCAAACTCCTCATCTTCTTGACACTTTTACACTTCTATCTTAGATGAAACCGGAATGGAACCGATACTGCGCGGTATCCAGCCGTGAAAGAAGGCGGTACATTTTCCCGCCTCGCTACCGGCAACGACGATATCAATATCTTCGTCACTCCCAAATTTGGAGAGGCGAGTATCTGGTTCCAATTTACTCAGTCGTGCCTGTTGTTCATCGGTCACCCCGAGCTCGATCAGCTCATCAACCGTCTTTTCGCTCGCCACCTGCATGCGTCGACGCATTTGTGCCTTGCTATAGTCATCCCGTTTGAAGGTATCGACATGCTCCGGAGACACCACCATTAAGCAGGTGGAAAAGCCATAGGCTTTGGCATTCAACATGGTGCTGGTCGACGCCCCGATAGAACCTGCGAGCGCATCGCCACCCAGCGAGTCCTCATCCATTATGATCGTCGGGCCTCCCGTCATGGCAAATACGGTGACCACAGAATCTTCAGGAGAAAACCCCCTTTCCACATGCAGTGGGTCCCAATTGGAACGCTCCTCCCACTCGGCAAAGCACATCGTGTACTTCATGGGATTCGAGAACGTTGAACGTTCGGTTCCTCCCGGTTTAGCACCACCGACGTTACGAATAGCAAGACGCAGCGCCCGGCCGATCGTCGCATTGGCACGATTGCCCTGGCCCAGGGCCCCAAGGCCCATATTCATGTCAAGACTGTGACGAATCGGCCCGTTGACCACCATCACGGGGCTCGCGCCCATGGTCGTCGCCATGACGCCGTGAATATTGAAGTCATCGGTACAAACAGCTTCTACAGCGGCAATCACAACCGGCAAATATTCCGGTCTACAACCGGCCAGCACTGCATTAATGGCAATTTTTTCCACCGTAACCTTCGCCATATTCGGAGCCATCGTTGCCACCACTTCCTGGGCATCACGCTTAGTGCCTGACAACATCCGTAACACCCGCTCAGGCGTGGGAGGTACGACCGGCAGACCATCGGTAAAACCCTGGTCAAACATAAATTCAAATTCATCATCGAGGCTGCCCACCTCTATGCGCCGTGCACGAATAGGGCTTCCTTCCGCCTCGGCCTGCAGACGGCCTGCATGCATCGGATCGACAGACAAAGAACCACAGCCGGGGCGCCATTCAGGTAGGGCTGACCAGTCTAGGTCGCACTCACTTCCCGAAAACTGTTGGATCAGGTCGTCGACCAATGCCTGCCACTCTTCGCGCACGAAACCGATTATCTCGGACTCCGTTTGTCCTTTGGCATTGGTGACCAGCAGTGTGGGTACCGTTTCAACGTCGGTGTCGAAAGACACCTTAAGCGCGCTGTCATCCAACAGGTCAAAGGGTAGTTCGAACTCCTCAGCCAACTGCCTATTACCTTCCGCGGTCTGCCCGATGACGTGAAAATCGATGTGATCAGCAAATGTCTTGAACATAGCTGCCAATACCGGCATCACCGTTCGACAGGTAGGACAGTCTTCTTTTACGAAACACACCACACTGGCACGATCCGTAGAAAAACTAGTTTCCTGCCCGGAAAGACCAGTGAGTGAGAACGATGTTACGCCAAGCATTTTTTCTCCTGGAGCTGAAACCTACTGAGAGTGTCCAAGTTTCGAGCAAACCATAAGTGGTGTCTATGAGGAATAGGGTATTGGTGCGCCATGCCCTACCACCTTCGCACAGGGCTATGACATATTAGCAAACAATTCAGCGGCAGGCACTCACAGACCAGCCGTGGCTAACCCGTACTAGCGCCCACAACAGCAAAAATGGCGAACACGATCGCCGATGTGTTTATCTTCATGTTTGTTCCCCTCGGTGATTGGATGGCCTATAGCCCGGCACAGCCTGTTTTAAGCTGGTTCTAATTTTATACTGGTTCTACGTTTTCTTAGTTTCGCGCAAGACCGAATTAGTTTCTATAAAGAGAACAACATCTATTGATAACGTAATGTTATTGGTTATGCCGTGATGAGGAAGGCTGTACTCGCCAATAGGCGCGAAAATCCCGAGTGAGACCAGCAGCTAGCTTGCAACCACCTGCAGACTACGGTCGATAAACCAGAAGACGGATACCCCGCCAACGATATAGACCGGCAACGAGACCATGGTCCTGGTGAGTTTCAGTCCTGTCCTGGTAACTGCAAAGGTGAGCGTCAGCGCCACGGCGATAATTGACAGTTGTCCGATCTCGATACCAACGTTGAACAGAAACAGTGCCATCGCCGCACTCGCCTGGGGTAATCCAATTTCCGCCAGTGCACCGGCAAATCCAAGACCATGCAACAGTCCGAACGCAAATGTGATAAGCCAGGGCTTGCGATGAACCAGGCTGCCTTCGCCACGCAGCGCTTCCGCTGCCAGTAGCACAATGCTGAGCGCAATCAGCGCTTCAACGGGCGCCTGGGACACAGAAACAACATTAAATGCGGACAATGCGAGAGTGATGGAATGCGCCACGGTAAAACTGGTAACCACCTTAACCAGATTCCCCCAGCCATTGACCAGATAAAGCAGCAGCAGAACAAACAACACATGATCGATGCCAAAAAATAGATGCTCGACGCCAAGTACAAGATAAACCGGTGTCGACGTCTCTCCGGCAATACTGACTTTCGGCTCCCGGCCGTTAACCAGGTAATTTTTGGTCGATCCGCTCAGGTCTTCAACAGTGATCATGGTATCGATCAATGTTCTTTCAAGGCCGGCTATCTCGATGCTGGCAAGCGGCCCGGCGCACGATAAGGAAAACGTTTCCTCCAGCGCACTGGAATTGGTTTTGGCGTTGACGAGCGTGCTGTCGCAATTGGTCACGATGGAAAGATTAAGAAAGCGTCCCTGGACCTGGGGTTGCTTGAAGACAGCCTGATAGGTGGCACTGTCACTTTGCTCGCCGGCCACCTGTTTAATAGTAAGTAGTGCGGGGCGCATTTCGTGGGCCCAGGATGGTTGGGCGATCAGAATCACCAGAATAAGAAGAAACCCTTTCAGAACAAAGTGGCATCTGCTTACGCCAATGTCATCCTGAACGGAGTGAAGGATCTTGCTCTCCGGGACATACAGAGATCCTTCACTCCGTTCAGGATGACGGACTCTATTCGTAAACCACTTCATACTGATCCAGTAGCTCTGCGTGGTAGTCATCGAGGGATTGTTCGCGGCGTTGATGCAAAAGGTCGGCGATAACCTGATTCTCGATATAGGCAAGTGGCCGCCGCGTTTCCGGTATTAATTCATCGAGCCTGACTATATGAAGCCCAAAAGTACTGGAGACTGGCCCAACCCACTGCCCCTTAATCAATTCGGATAACTGCGCCGTAAATTCACCGCCCAGCGTCGACGTCACCTCACGCTCGCTCTTTTGCACCAGACTGCGAGGCAGCATCGAGCTATCCCCCAGTTCCTTCCAGTTATCACCCTCAGCCAGTCGTTGCATCAGAGAGTCGTACTGGTCAGTATTTTTGAAATAGACCTGCGACAATGAATATCGAACCTGCAAGGTGTAGTCAGCAATGTTTTCCTGGTAATAGGTCTGAACATCTTCTGCCGTGATTGATTCCTCATCAACCTCGCGCGCTAGAAAACCCAGCTTCTGCACCAGTCGCCGTCGAATAATGGTGTCTTCTCGATCGAGACCTAATCGCAGTGCTTCACGGTAGAAGACCTCTTCACGCACCCAGTCGCGCACCAGAGAATCAAGTTCATCTGCACTGGGCTTCGCACCCATCTGGGTTTCCCAGAGAGTGGCAATCTGGGTCTTCACCACGTCGTTAACTACGATTGTATCGGGTGCTCTTAATTGATCGGCAGCGAACAGCAATGCGCCAATGAGCACAAACCATAACAGGGGTTCTTTCATGGCGCGTATCGTAACAGGTGGAACAGCTCAGTAATAACAACTGTGGATTGTTAATCCATAACACCGGGTTATCAACTGATACCTTTATACTGTTGTTCTGCGGTTCAAGATGGTCGATATAATTCACCCGTAACAAATACGGGTAAGGAACAGCCATGAGATGGTGGGGGTTGCCACTGCTAGTGCCACTGCTAGTGTCACTGACACTAGCAGGTTGTCAGGATGATAGACCCTCGTCACCGGCTGTCACCGCCAATCCACCCGAGGATTCGATTGACTCCAATCCCCATAGGAATGCCTATTTCGGCGATACCCATGTGCATACCATATTTTCGATGGATGCTTATATGTTCCTAACCCGCCGTACGCCTGATGACGCCTATATTTTTGGCAAGGGAGGCGCAATAGAACATTCTTCCGGCTTTACGATGCAACTAAAGAAGCCGCTGGACTTTGTCGCCGTCACAGACCACGGCATGTACCTTGGCATGTTGGCTGAACTGGCAAAAGAAGATTCTCCTCATCGCGAACACGAACTGGCGCCAGCCATGCGGGCAGCGACTGACTTCGAGAGTGCACTGAACGCGATGCGAGGATTCACCCGGTACGTTTTGGGGCGAAGAAGCGAAACGGCTGATGCCAATCTGGAAGATAAACTGGACGATCGGGATGTAGCCCGATCCGCATGGCAGGAGACCATCGCAGCGGCTGAACGCCACAATGACCCGGGAAACTTCACTACCTTTATCGGCTACGAATTCACCGCTACCGGTGCCAGGGCTGAAAACCTGCACCGCAATGTCATCTTTCGCAGCAGCAATGTACCGGAACAGATACACGTTTCCCTGGATTCTCTGAACCCAGAGGACCTATGGAGATGGATGGATGGCCTGCGCGCGCGAGGTATAGAGTCTCTAGCCATCCCACACAACTCCAATGGATCAGATGGCTGGATGTTCCAGAAAACGACCTATGCGGGTAATCCGATGGACGCCGACTATGCTGAACTACGCATGCGCAACGAACCTATCGTGGAAATCACGCAGGCAAAGGGTACTTCGGAAACACACCCAACACTCTCACCCAATGACGAGTGGGCAGACTTCGAGATCATGCCTTATATTATTGCCAGCCCCGAGTTCTCAAAAATCCCCGGTAGCTACGTACGCGAGGCCTATCTCAACGGGATGGTCATGCAGGAAAGCGTTGGATTTAATCCCTACAAGTTCGGTGTGATTGGCGCGTCGGATACGCACACGGGCGCCGGTTCATTCGATGAAGACAACTACTGGAGCAAGGCTGGCGTTCTGGACGCTGAGCCCCATAGACGCGGCTCAGTCCCGCTGCCGAACTCAACGCCCGAAGAGCTAAAATACGCAACCGGCGCACCTAATTATTGGGGTGCCTCCGGGCTTGCCGGTGTCTGGGCAGAATCCAATACCCGGGCTGATGTTTATGATGCATTTCGTCGCAAGGAAACATTTAGCACCAGCGGTCCACGCATCAAGATCCGGTTTTTCGGGTCCACTGGCTTCGACAGTTCAATTGTCAATTCTGGGAACGCTATCGCCGAGGCCTACGCTAACGGTGTTACCATGGGGAACGATCTGACTCACAATGAAGTATCACCTTCATTTTTTGTGTGGGCAATGCGAGATCCTGACACCGCTCCGCTGCAACGACTACAGATCATCAAAGGCTGGGTCGAAGATGGTGAACCCAGGGAAATGGTTTACGACGTTGCCTGCTCTAACGGCGGCACGGTAGATACTAAAAACCATCGCTGCCCCGACAATGGCGCAACGGTTGACATCACCACCTGCGAGATCCCACAGGATATTGGTGATCCGGAGATCAAGGCGTTGTGGCAGGATCCAGACTTCGATCAGGATCAGCACGCGTTTTACTACGCCAGAGTGTTGGAAAACCCGAAATGCCGATGGAGCACCTGGGATGCTATTCGTGCAGGTTTTGAGCCAAGAGATGACTTCCCCGCAACACTGCAGGATCGTGCGTGGAGTTCTCCGATCTGGTATAGCCCTTAGGAGTTTGATTTTTGAGTTGTGAGTTTTGATTTTTGAGTTATGATTTATGCGTTTTGAGTTTTTGAGATGGAGATGAACAATGGTTAAGTTTCATGATCCTCGAGGTGAGATAGCAACAGAGATTGACCTCTATGAGCTCTCGAAGGACATTAGTGCCAACGATGGCGAGGGAATCACCGTAGGCTTGCTCGCTAATGGATTTCCCGATTCCGAATTATTCCTGACGAAGGTCGACAACGCATTGCGTGAACGTCTTCCCAAGGTTTCCACCAAACTGTGGAATAAGCGAAACGCCGCCATTGTGGTCAGCGACGAGATGCTCGCAGAAATCAACTCGAGCTGTCAGGTGGCCATCGCCGCCTACGGCCATTGAGGCAGTTGCACATCCGGCACCGTGCGTGACGGAATCAAGATTGCAAAGAGCGGGATGCCGGTCGTATCCCTCGTAACGGAAGACTTTTGGCCCCAGGGTGACTTTGTCGCCCAGTCTGTTGGTATGCCGACTGTTCCAAGAGTACAGCTACCCCACCCGGTGGCGGGTACCGGCGAAGCCCGAATGCAGGAAATCGCCAATAATATTGTTGAGGAAATTGTGGATCGATTTGCAGCATGAGTGAGCTATTAGAAGCTTCGAATGAAGAAGTCGCGTTAGAGACACTCCATGAAATGGGCTGTACTGATGGCCTGCCCGTAGTCATACCGACGGAGGAGCGCGTTGAACGACTGATTATCGCGACCGGCCTGGACCCCGACATGGTCCTTGGAGAGTTGGGCCCGGGAATGGGTATTGCCACGGTTGAAAAGGTTGCTGTTGCGGCAGTGATGGCCGGATGCATCCCTGACTACATGCCTATCGTCATCGCTGCCGTAAAAGCGGTTGCTGATCCTAGATTCGATCTGACGGAAGTACAGGCGACAACGCATTGCACGGCACCGTTAATCATTGTCAATGGTCCCGCGCGATTTGAGTGCGGCCCGGTCGCATCAGGCTTTGGTGCACTGGGGCCAGGACACCGCGCCAACGCCAGTATTGGCAGAGCGCTACGACTGTGCCTCATCAATATCGGTGGCGGTAAACCCGGCGTCTCTGATATGGCACTGTTGGGCCATCCAGGCAAGTTCACTTACTGTCTCGCGGAAGACGAGGAAGCTTCACCCTTCCCGCCTATGCATACGAGCCTCGGATTCGATGCAGCCGATAGCGCCGTTACCGTACTGGGCTGTGAGGCACCTCACTCCGTTATCTACAGTGACAACGCGGATGATCCGGAAGATGCCGAGAAACTGCTCCATGTGTTGTCTATTGGGCTAGCAAACATTGCCACCAACAATGCCATCTTGGCTTCCGGCACTGCGCTCGTTGTACTTGGGCCGAAGCACGCCAGCGTCCTGGAACGGGCAAACATGAATCGGGAATCGGTACAAAAACGACTGTGGGAACTTACTCATCTGCCCACCGCCGACCACAACCGCTACGCTGGTCAGTTTAGTCGAGATTTTTCCGACGAGACTTACTCCGCATTTGCTGAACCGAAGAATATTCTGGTGATGGTGGCCGGCGGTAGTGGACTCTACTCCATGGTGATGCCTAACTGGGGCGGCGCAGCGCACGCCAATTCAGCCGTAAGCGTTGAGGTGGACAACAATTTCTTTTGTGAAGTTCCCGGGTTAGCGGACGGGACAAGGCAACTCTGATTATTACGCGATCTGATTGTCTGCACGCTTAATATAACCAGCGAAAATTGTTTCAATGTCGTCCACGACGCCGACACATTCAGCCAGGACCGCGGAATCATCATTTAGCTGATCCTTCCCAACATCAAGGCCCGCGCAGCGCTTCAAGGCCACTTCGATAGCACTCCATAGCATGGCTGCAACCAACCTGGGTAAACGATCGAATTTCGGGTCCATTTGAAAGTCTCTTGCAAGATATTCCGTCAGCAGATCTTCATAGGCCGAGTAGACCATCAGCAGGTGATTGTCATTCAATAGTGACGATGGTGAAAGTAGCTGCTCCCTCTTATGTTCACCAAAACCCATGGGCGTTAACCCGGATACCGAGTCGTTCATGAACCGCCGCCAAATCTGGAAAGTCGATTGGTCGTTCGGTGACTTTTCAAAGTACTCTCTGCAGTGGCGCGCCGCAAATTCAGCCCCCGCAGTGCATAGTTCCTCTTTGTTCTTAAAGTGACCATACAAAGTCTGCACATGCAGGCCTGCACTGGCCGCAATTTGTTCTAATGTGGTGTGTTTGTAGCCTTTGGTCGAAAAAAGCCTGATTGCAGAATCGACCAGCAATTCACGGTTCCTGTGCTTCTTTTCTGTTCGTTTTGGGTACTGGATTGCCAATACATCTTCCCGGGCTTGGACATCTCACCATTCATATTAGCAAAACCGCAGAAGTAATTCAGTTAAACATAGTTGGCTATGTTAATATATTTGATGTTAAATATAGCAAGCTATGGGGAATGTATCGTCCATAGACGATCTCAGTTAGCCGAGTAATCAATTAATTGAATCGGCAATAGCCGATCACTTGAGGGGAAATTCATGAAAACAGCTTTTATCGGAAGCATTGTGTTCACTACCGGACTCGCGATATCCACCAATGTGTTCAGCGCAGAAGGCGAAGACGCCTCTGTGCTTGAAGAAATCGTAGTCACGGGCCTAAAACGCGACGCATCGATATTAACGACGCCGGCGTCAATTTCAGCACTTGGTGCCGAAGAATTGAGCGCCAAAGGCATTAGCGATATCTCTGAGATACAGTACCTGGTACCCAGCCTGCAATACGGTGAGTTCCTCGGTCGACGCCAGGTTGCGATACGTGGCATCGGTGAATTTGTCGATGCACCGGGCGTCATGGTGAGTATTGATGGCGTGGTGCAGGCTATCGCATCCAGTTCTCAGTTAGCGCAGCTGGACCTTGTACGAGTTGAAGTGCTGCGCGGACCTCAGGGCACACTTTATGGGCGAAACGCTACCGGCGGAACCATTAACTTCATCTCGGCGAGACCCACCGACGAGCTTAGCGGCCACATCAAGGCCGGTTACGCTGAATACGAGCACGCCACGCTGGAAGGTGTTATCAGTGGCCCCATCGGGGACAAAGCGGGCTTTCGTCTGGCGGCCAATTTCCTGGATGCCGGCGAGGGCTGGATTAAGAATCTGATGCCGGGTGAAACTGACTTGATGATGGGAGAAAAATCGAACCTTCGACTGACCCTCACTGCTGACCTGAAAGACACCGTGGATGCCACCTTCATGTATGGCCGAAGTGAAATGAATGGTCCCTGGGATCACCACTCTATGATCGTTGGACACTATGACCTGGGTACCGCTTCGGGCCTGCCGCCAATAGACACCAGCACAACGCCACCCTCGGACGTTCTGTTTACTGAAGAGCCCTGGAAGATCTATAGCAAGGGCCCCGTAGATTCGGACCGCGAATATGATGTAGCCAGCCTTGAACTGAACTGGGCTATAGGTGAGATGAATCTAAAATCCATCACCGCAAAGCAGACCTGGTTCGATCAAAACCATATATCCGCAGATGGTACGAGCGTGGGACTTTTTCAGAGAACATCCACGGCGGAACACGACACATTTACCCAGGAAATCAATCTTTCCGGCGTTAATGGAAATCTTGACTGGATTGTAGGTCTGTATTACATGGACGACGATCGCGAAGCTTCCTTCTTTTTCGATTTTCCTATTGCAGCGTTCGGATTTCCTTTTGCAAATCAGTTTGATTTTCAGCAACCCTTTTTCGACACCACATCGAAGTCGGCTTTTGTCGACGCAACCTGGACGGTGTCAGAACGTGTGCGCATTGGTGCGGGTATTCGCACAACTGACGAAGAAAAGCGTGAAGCGCACAACTTTGCGGTTCGACTGAAGTTCCCGGGCATGGGCCCCGTCGAAGTTGTTCGGTTCTGCGGTCCCGGCGTCTTTGCACAGGAGTGGAACGAGTCTGAAAACACCATAAGAGCTTCTGTTGAATACGACCTGAATGACACCAGCATGGTGTACACGACGTATTCTGAAGGGTTCAAAGTAGGTGGTGTGAACGGATCTGAATGTGCCCCACCCTGGAGACCTGAAACGGTTGACGCCTTCGAGATGGGTCTTAAAGCCAGCCTTCTGGATGGCGCATCCGACTTAACAGTGGCGCTGTTCCACTATGACTATTCAGATTTTCAGGTTGCCCAGGTGATTGGCATTCAGGGATCCATTACTAACGCCGGTGATGCGGAGATTGATGGCCTCGAAATTGAGATGTCTTCCATCCTGAATGAGAACTGGAGCATCAATGGCGGGCTGACCCTGCTCGATTCTGCATACGGACCTTTCCTGAACACCGACACACTACGGGCAGAGCTTGGGGTATTGGAAAACGAGGGTAATCCTCTCAACTATGCGCCTGATACCAGTCTGAACATCGGCATAACCTATGAAACTCCGCTTGAAACGGGTGGCTACCTGACCATGAGTCTGGACGCCAGTTACCGATCCCGTGTGTATTACAGGGAGTTCGATCAAAAGGGAGATTCTACGGACCCCTACACGATCTTTAACTTCAATGTGAACTGGAATAGTAGCGATGACCTTTATGCTGGCCGACTGTTTGTTCGAAACCTTACGGACAAAGATTATGTAGCCAACATACAGGGCTCAAACACGACCTACGGCCGCCAGGGCACCTGGAATATGCCAAGACAGATTGGTGTAGAATTTACCCGATTCTTCGGACAGCGATAGTCTTTACGACAGGAAGGAATTTGTAGAAACATATGGCAGGGGATAAGAAAGCGCCATTACAGAGTCGTTCGCAGGCAGCACGCCGTCAATTCTTTCGAAAGATGGGGCATGGCCTCTTAGCGACTGGCGCACTGATCCCTGCGCTACATGCCAGCCGTGTATCCGGCTCTGCTCCGGAGCCGGATTGCGATCTAGATGTAGTCCTTCCAGGACGATTGGGCAATCCTGATCTGACCTTGCTTACAGACCCCCGCCTGAATGAGCGAGTTCGCACTGCACTCAGCACCCCTTCCCCTCCAGGCGTAATACCAGTGATGCCACCCCAGGTAACCCTGGAATCATCCTATGAGGAAAGCCTCGCATGGGTCGCCGCCATGGAAAAAATGCTTGAGGCGCAGGGAACTGCTGCGCTTGCGATGATGCCAAAATTCTCTGATGTTGTTTCAAGCGAGGAGACCATTGTTGGCGTCGATGGCAACAAAATCAGACTCTTTATTGATAGACCAAAAACTGATGGGCCAAAAAAGCGAGGACGAAAGCTACCCTGCGTGGTACACATTCACGGCGGTGGTATGTCCTTCTCGTCAGCGGAAGACCCATCCTTCGTCAGGTGGCGCAAGACCCTGGCACAACGAGGCATGGTGGTCGTTGGCGTTGAATTCAGAAATGCCGGCGGAAAACTTGGCGTCCACCCTTTTCCCGCAGGACTGAATGACTGTGCGAGCGGTGTGCGCTGGGCCTATGACAATCGATCCAAACTGAACGTTTCCAGCATCGTTGTCGCCGGCGAATCCGGCGGTGGCAATCTGGCAGTGGCAACGGGCATAAAAGCCAATATAGAAGGGTGGGTCAAAGAGATTGATGGTGTCTTTGCCATGGCACCGATGATCCTGGGATTCTACTCTTCGGCACCTCCGGAATTGCTGGCCTGGCGCGAAAACCTGGGCTATCAGGGTACCCGTGAGATGATGCGGGCGATGACACGGGTTTATGACCCGAAAGACATGCACGAACATGACCCAATGGCCTGGCCGTTTCATGCGACGGCGAAGGAACTCAAGGGCCTGCCGCCACATATCATTACCAACTACGAGCTCGATCTCATTAGAGATGATGGCGCCGTGTTTGCCCAAAAACTAACAAAATCAGGTGTATCTGCAATATCGCGCACCATTACCGGTGCGCCGCACGTGCCTGAAATCGCCACGCCGGATCTAATCCCAGAGCTGACCCGAGATACCGTGGCATCTCTCGTTGAATTTGCGGAAAGCCTCGGAAGATAAACAACAAAAAAAAACGAAGACCCTAAGGACTCATTAATGAAGCCAATTACCCTCTACGGCTCCCCCGTATCTCTGTACACAGGTAGAGCACGCAGCTATCTGATCAAAGCGGGCATTGATTATCGCGAAGAACCCCACTCGTCTCCTCACTTCTATGATGTCGTTTTGCCCAAGGCTGGCGACCGTCGTGGTATTCCTACGATTGAGTTTCCAAATGGTGATGTTATTCGCGACGGCGTCGCAATTATCGACCACTATGAGGCCCTGAGCGGCCACACCTATTCGCCCACAACGCCCAAGCAGCAGATTGTCAGTCAACTGCTCGACACCATTGGTGCCGAGGGATTGTTACGACAATGTATGCATTACCGCTGGAACTTCGATGAAGACCAGGAGGAGTTCCTGAAGTTTCACTTTCAAACACTCTATCCGGGCGAGAAGGCCACGGCAGACCGCATGCATTTCATCAAGACCGAGGTCAATCCCGCCTGGGGCGTGATACCTGAGATCCATGACCTGATCGAGTCCACACACATGTCGATGCTGAAGGTGCTGAACACGCACTTTGCGGACTACCCCTACTTTCTTGGCGGCAGGCCCTGTTTGGGTGACTTCGGCATGATGGCGCCTCTCTACGGACACCTGGGTCGTGACCCGAAACCCCTTTCGTTAATGCAGCAGCACGCGCCTCGTCTGTATAGATGGCGCGAACGGATGAATCGACCGGAGCCCGATATCGGCGAATTCGCCAATAAGGAAGAGAAGTACCTGGACAACGATGAGATTCCGGATACGTTGATAGACGTACTGAAGCACTTCGCGACTGATTTTGTTCCCGAAAGTTGCGCTGCCTGCAACAGCATCAATGAGTGGATAGCCGCAAATCCAGACGTGCCACCGCTCACCGAAGTAGAGCGTGGCGTCGGTGACGACGCTGAGTTCGAGGTATCAGGAAGATCGATCACCGCCATAGCGCAGCCGTTTCGCTTTTATGTACTGAAACGCGCGCAGGACACTTACGACGCGTTAGATGACGCAACCAAGAATGAAGTAGACGCCCTGCTCTCAGCGTGCAATATGCGCGAGGTTCTCGACATGAGACTAACCAGGGAAATTGGGCGACACAATAACCTGGAGGTATGGCTCTGATGACGAACCGTCTTGAAGGCAGAACTGCTTTAATAACCGGCGCCAGTCGCGGCATCGGTTTTTCAATTGCGGAGCACTTCGCACGTCAGGGTGCAAACCTGATTCTGACCGCCACAAATGAAGCCGGACTCGAAGCCGCAAAAACCAAATTGGATGAGTTTGATGTGGAGGTCTCTACTGTCCCCGCGGACCTCAGTGATATAGACGATATAGACCGCCTTTTCTTCACCGTCCTTGAGCAGCATCCGACCCTCGACGTACTGGTCAACAACGCCGGCATCCACATCGGCAAGCCCTTCACCGAGTACGAGATAAGCGAGTTTGATCTGGTCATGCAGGTTAACCTCCGTGCGGTATTCCAGCTCACACAACACGCCATCAGACACATGCAGAAACTTGGACGAGGCAAGGTAATTAACGTTGCCTCGACAGCCGGAAAGTGGGAGAGCCCCAATCAGGCTGCCTACAATATTTCCAAGCATGGCGTCGTCGCACTTACCCGCTGCGTCGCACTGGAAAACGCACTGAATAACATTAATGTGAATGCAATTTGTCCGGGAATTGTCGAGACCGACATGATCAGCGCCCTGGACAAAGCAGCTGAAAAAATTGGAGTTTCACCGGAGGAGTTACGCAATACTGCGCAGGAGCGCATCCCCATGGGACGCTTCCTGGAACCCGAAGAAGTCGCGCACATTGCCGTCTATCTGGCTTCCGATGAATCAAACGGCATGACTGGACAGACCATTACCATTTCCGGTGGCATGAGGATGGGCTGAATATGGAAAATGTCACCGCCCGTGACGTTGGATTTCTGCTCTTTCTAACGCTGCTCAACATCCTCAACTACGTTGACCGCCAGCTGCTGGCCAGCTTCGCTAACTGGATCGTTCCGGAACTGGAGCTCACCAATACCCAGTTCGGATTATTAACCGGCCTCGTATTTATCTTCTTCTACGCGGTCATGGGGCTCTTTATGGGCGCCCTCGCCGACCGGCTCAATCGAACTCGCCTCATCGCAGGCGGCCTTGCCCTGTGGAGCGCCTTAACAGCTTTGTCAGGGTTGGCCCGCGGTTTTGTCAGCCTTGCCATACCAAGAATGTTTATAGGCGTCGGTGAGTCGATTCTGACCCCCGCGTCACTGTCTCTTATTGGTGATCGTTTCCCTGCAAAGTGGCAGGGTGCGGCAATGGGAGTGTTCGGCCTTGGTGTGCCTATCGGCGTCGGGTTGAGTCTATTTGTGGTTGCCTACCTGGAACCCATCTTCGGCTGGCGCGGCTGCTTTTATCTGTTGGGCGCTATCGGCGTCGTGCTTGCCGGTGTCATGTTATTTATGAAAGAGCCTCGCAGAATCACTCAGGACCTCGATGCGGAACTTACCAAGCCATCTGTGAAAGAGATCGTCCAGACTCTGGTTTCAGCCTTAAAGCACTCCCTTGCCCTGAAGATGACCATTTTCGGCGGCGTAGCCTTCACCTTTATGCTTGGCGCCGGAGTCTTCGAACAGCTTTGGTTCGCCCAGGAACGGGGGTTCGAACGTACCGAGATCGCCAGAATCACCGCCTGGTATGCGATCCTGGGCGGCGTAGCGGGCACCTTGTTCGGCGGCTATGGCGGAGACCTGTTCCTGCGCAAAACCGGCATCGGCCGACCGATGTTTCTGTTCTGGACGATACTCCTGCTCTCCCCCATCAACATCGCCTATCGGATCGTGGAACCCGGAACGCTATTGTTCTGGTCGGGGCTGTTCTTTACCTATTTTCAGGTTGGCTGTTTTTACGGGCCGGTTTTTGCCACTGTGCAGGAGCTAACACCGCCTCGCATCCGAGGCACCATGATGGCGTTCGTTATCCTGTCGATACAGCTGTTCGGTGTTGCCATCGGTGTCAGTTCCGCCGGTGTTGTTATTGACTGGCTCATTTCAGCCAACATCGAAGAACCCTACACCGTGGCCCTGTTAGTGTTCACGCTGATCTCTTTGGCATCGGTCCCCATGTTCTGGCTGGCAGGTCATCGCTTTGAAAGAGACAGAAATGCACTGCTTGAGCGAGAAGGTTCGCTGACTGAAGGCTCTTAATAAGAGCTGAGGGCTCTATAAGAAACGCTGAGGGCTCATAACATTTACGTATCAAGCAATAGCGGGTTGTTATCTCTATTGTCGTTACTTCATTGCACATAGAGAGTAGTCTCCGGGCTCAAACTCTCTTCACAACTTACTTTCAGAATAGGGATGCAAAAGATGTCGGACCAAAGAGAAGCCAAAATCGGTGATTACTCTTTTCTGGTGTTCCTTACCGTGATCAACGTGATGAACGTAATCGACCGACAGCTTATCGCCAGCATGGCTAACTGGATAAAACCAGAGCTGGAACTGACGAATACGCAGTTTGGGCTACTCACCGGTCTTATCTTTATTTTCTTCTATTCTTTTGCCGGCATCTTCATGGGTATGCTCGCCGACCGGGTAAACAGGACCCGTTTTATTGCTCTCGGATTGGCTGTATGGAGCGCGCTAACGGCGGTATCCGGAATGGCAAAGGGGTTTGTGAGTCTTGCGATTCCGCGCCTTTTTATTGGCATTGGGGAGTCGATCATGACGCCGACCGCCATGTCCATCCTGTCAGATCGCTTTCCGGCAAAAAGTCTGGGTTTCGCCTCCGGGTTCTATTATATGGCGGCGCCCATTGGAATCTCCGGCAGCCTATTGGTGGTGGCTTATCTCGAGCCCCTGGTTGGTTGGCGAGGATGTTTTTATACACTGGGTGGCATAGGACTCTTCTTCGCTGCCATTATGTATTTTTTGAAGGAGACACCGCGACGACACCAGGAGCAAGCACAGAGCGCATCAGCGACTCCAGTTTCGTTTAAAGAAACGCTGGCAACCACCAAGGATGCATTTCTTTTCTCTCCCGCGCTGACAGCGACCGTCTTTAGCGCGGTGACTCTGCATATCTTTCTGGGCGCAGCGATGTTTGAGCAAATCTGGTTCGTTGAGGAAAGAGGTTACGATCGCAACGAAATTGCAGAGCTGACAGGCTGGATTGCACTAGTGGCTGGGGTGGCCGGAAACCTGTTTGGCGGTCTCGGAAGCGACTATTTTCTGAAGAAAACAGGTGTTGGACGGCCCATGTTTCTCTTCTGGGTCGCACTGATTATCATGCCGATCATGCTCGTTTACAGGATGGTTGATGCTGGTACTCCCCTCTTTTACCTGGGGATGTGCATGGGATTTTTCCAGTTGGGATGTCTCTTCGGCCCTATCTTCGGCACCATACAGGAGCTAGTACCTCCCCAGATTCGTGGCACCGTCACCGCCGTCGCCATTCTCGCTATCAACGTAATTGGTATCGGTTTTGGTGTGACCGCGAGTGGACTGACCGTTGACTGGCTTATCGATACAGGCGTTGAAAGCCCATACACCACCAGCATGATTATATTTACCAGCATATCCTTTCTGGCAGTTCCGCTGCTCTTTTATGCCGGAAAGCGGTTTGATCAAGACCGACAGGCAGTGATCAAACAGTACGCATAGACCCTTGACGCCATCGTGCTCTGCCCGCCATCCTTCATGGAAAACAGGGGGACCCCATGAGCACAACCATCGATCCATACACCGTCTACGCCATTCGCTATGCTCATCACGAACGTGAGGCTCGCGATAATTTTATGTATGCCGATTTTCACGACGGTCCCCAGGCGCTAGATTTCTTCATCTGGCTGATCACTGGTAACGGTCGGAACTTTGTCGTGGATCTTGGCTATGACCACGCAGGAGCAAAACGGCGGGGACGCGAAATCACCCGTTTGCCATCAGAAGGCTTGCAGATGCTGGGAGTGGATTCCAGGCAGGTGGACGACGTTATCATCACACATCTGCATTACGACCACGCCGGTGATCTCAAATCGTTTCCCAATGCCCGGCTGCACCTGCAGGAGCGGGAAATCGCATTTGCCACCGGTCGCCATATGAGTTCCGCGACCATGCGCAAAGCCTTTGATGTCGATTACGTCTGCGACTTTGTGCGCGCGGTCTATGACGAGCGTATCAACTTCATTGATGGTGCTACCGAACTTGCCCCGGGGATCAGCGTACATCACATAGGTGGCCACACCGACGGACACCAGGTGGTGCGGGTATGGACTGAAAAAGGCTGGTTGGTTCTAGCTTCAGATGCTGTGCATCTCTACGCCAATCGAGACAATGAAAACCCATTCCCCATCGTATACAACGTGGGCGACATGATTGACGGTTTTACCAAGGTAGGTGAGCTTGCCGATGTCGAGGACCTGATCATTCCCGGCCACGACCCATTGGTGCTAACGAGATTCCCATGCCCGGACGACAGTTTTACAGGCGAGATTGTCCGACTGGATCAGGGGTCGAAGGCCAGTTGATGACCTGCGGTATACTGAACGCGCCGCCCTTAGGAGACACCAGATGACCAAGACAGAAAATGGCAGGATGATTTCACCAGCGCTCGACGTTGGCCTAGTCCCTCAGGACTTTGATGTGATGCTGGCGTTCTATCAGGAAGGCCTGGGTATGCCACGATTGGAAGACATGAATTTTGCCGACATCCGTCTGACACGATTCGGAGCAGGCCAGGGTATCGTGAAGTTTAATCAGTCACCATCAGCACCGGAGAAATTGACCAGCGGACTGCACGAAAGCAGGGGAATGAAACTGCTGACCATCGTTGTGCCAGATCTGGAAGCGACCTCAGCGTCTCTGGTAAAAGCCGGATTCGATGCGCTTTCAATCGAGGATCACACCCACTATACGCTGGCGTTCACCCACGACCCCAACAACACCATGGTGGAACTTGTCGGCGCTCCTGACTTTTGCGACGGCGCGGTACTCAATGCAGTCGGACTGACAGTCAATGATGCAGATGCGACCCGTTCATTTCTCACGAACGTACTTGGTTTCGAGGCCGGCAAGTCTGAAGAGCTGCCCACGCTGGGCACCACGAAGCATGAATTTGTGGCCGGAGATACCACACTCAAGGTGTGGCAACTGGACGACCTGCCGGCGGAAACTGGAGATATTCAGGACTACTCGGGAATCCGTTACCTCACCGCAGTAGTAGACAGCATCGATGCAGTGCTGACTCGAGCTCGCGATGCAGGACGAACTATCGCGTTTGAACCCGCAGACATTGCTCCCGGGGTCCAAATCGCCATCGTGGAGGATCCGGATGGTAACTGGTTCGAACTGGTAGAGCTGAGCGCCACAAACTAAAGATCAGCCATATCGACGGGCTTACAAGCCCGTGATGATTCCAGGATACCAAGAGTCGCTTTCATCGTTTCGAGATTATCCCGACCGGAACTCAAAGGCTCGCTTCCCGTTCTGATGCACTCCTCCAAGTGCAGGATTTCATTAACAAAGAAACTCGTGCTGGGTAGAACGATGTCACTGGTATCAAGGGGTTCAATCAGCGGTTTCTCCCGACCGGGTGCATCGTTCTTTTCTCCGTACATGACAATACCGAAGTGGCGAATTGGACTATCGTCTTTGGCCGTTGCCGGTGGTGTCGAGTGTATGGTTCCTTTACTGCCCAGGACCGAATAGAAAGATGGCTCCGGCACCAGATCGGTGGTCCAGCTACTGAACACGTCACAGACAGCACCGTTCTCAAATTCCAGTGATGCAGTGACCAGGTCTTCCGCACCATTGATCATTTGTGGCTGCACCGACCTGCAGATCCCGGTCACACTTTTTACGTTGCCAAGGTAGTAACGCAGCAGGTCGATGTAATGGATAGATTGGACCAGCATCACACCGCCACCGGCATTGCCGTCGACGTACCACGAATCCACCGGGCCCTGTCGGAACACATGGGTTCGAGCTGCCTGAATCTCACCCAGTTTGCCGCCATCGATAAGACGTTTTACGGCAAGGGCTTCCGGGGAATAACGCAGGTGCTGTCCAACCATCAGGGTGACGCCGGCCCGGTCGGTCGCATCCACCATTGCCCGACAATCGTCAAGCGTACTAGACATCGCTTTTTCGACGATCACATGTTTTCCGGCTGCTGCTGCGGCAATCGTCTGAGGCGCATGCAAGTGGTGACCCGTACAGATGTCCACGGCATCAATGTCGGCATCGCGCAACATGTCCTCGTAGTCCAGGTAGACGGCATCAACACCTGCTTCCCTGGCATACTCCTGCGCCAACGGTTCGGCAATGTCGCATATCGCCGTAAGCTGCACGCGGTCCGGGTGCTCCAGATAGGCCGGCAGATGAAACCTGGAGATTCCTCCAGTGCCAACGAGACCGACTTTCAGTGGTTCGGACATAGTCTTGTTTCCTATATGCCAGCGTCAACTGACCCTGGGAATTACCTTCTCTGAAAGCAACCGTATGCTTTTCATGACGTCCTCGCGAGTGCCCGCACCGCCCAGCATGGTGCAGATGATCTCGTCTGCACCAAAGTCTTCGCGCAGCTGGTGAATTCGGTCCACGATCTCCTCCGGTGTGCCATACAGATCGCTCGAACGCTCTGGCTCATCTTCAGCGCCCTTGTCCCTTAATGTGTGCTCCACCCGCGTTTTCCGAGCAGCTTCTCGAACACGGTCGGCCTCCCGCTGTGTGGCTAGCACGCGTGTATTCATGCGAATCGACACAGAGGGATCGCCCGAGTGCCCGGCATCCAACCAGGCCTGTCGATAATTCTTAACATCATCTTTCAACACTGCGTCACCACGTACATTGTGCAGGCTGCCACCGCCAATCGCGATTCGGTAACCCAGCTTGCCCATTGGTATGAAGCCCTGTTGGCTATCAAGGGGCAGCAGGATAGGCGGATGGGGCTTCTGGATGCACTTCGGCAGGAAGTTAGAACCATCGTCCGGCAACGCGGGGTAATTGTAGAACTCGCCCGCAAAGCCTGAGAAAACATCCTCGCTCAGAACCTGCCGTATAACCGCCAGGTACTCGTGTAGATGTCGTTGACGCACCTCATCGCCGGCTGTGTCGCCACCGGCCCCATAGATAAAACGACCGTGGCTGAGCTGGTCGAGCATGGAGATCTGCTCTGCGGTTTGCAGAGGGTTTGCCGGTGTGAAGTTGTCAAAGACCCAGCCAAATTTACGGGCGTTGCCTCCGCGTCGATTTATAGGAGAACCGCCTTCCTTAATGTCAGTAGTAAATTCCTCGCCGCGAGCCTTGAGCCCTGGTAGATGCACCGCTGTGCCAATCTTGATCCGGCTGGTACGCGCAGCGATCGCGGCAGCCAGCAACAGGGTATCGGGCACCATGGTCCGTAGTGGTACACCCCCGGACCAAACCGTGTCCCATCCCGACTCGTCGAGGGCACGGATCTCTTCAAAGCTGGCGTCGTAGGTTTGTGTATGCGATTCGCCCTGCATCGAAACCCAAAACTGCAAATAACTGATTTTCATGGCATTTTATCTCCGCAATATGAGTGCACTACCCACCTGGGCGGTGTGCCCCGTGACCAGCCCTATTTCAGCGTCCTGAATCTGACGGGCCCCAGCCTCGCCACGCAATTGCTGGACTGCCTCATACAGGTGATTCATAGACCAGAAGTAGCCCTCCGACAACTGACCGCCGTGCGTGTTAACAGGTAGTTCGCCCCCGAGCCCAATTCTACCGTCTTCCACAAAAGGACCCCCTTCCCCTTCCTTGCAGAAGCCATATCCTTCCAGTTGATAGATTACCGCGAAGGTAAAACAGTCGTAGATCTGGGCAAAGTCCATATCACCCGGTCCGACACCCGCCATGTCATAGAGCCGTTTTGAGAAATATTTGGCAGCAGCCTCTGCAGGTTCCGGTGCCTGCACCGGGAATCCTGACGCGTAACCCGGAAGTGGCCCGCCTCCCATGGCGGCGCCCATAATATAGACAGGTGACCTTTTCATATCTCTGGCGCTTTCTGCAGAGGTCAGGACAACGGCGTAGCCACCGTCCGACGCGAGGCATATATCCAACTCGCGTACCGGGTCCATGATCATCGGTGAATTCAGGTAATCCTCCATGGTGATTGGCTCCCTCTCCAGGGCCCTGTCATTCAACGCTGCGTGCTCCCGGTGCGTAATCGCTACCGCGCCCGATTGCTCGCTGGTGGTGCCATACTTGATCATGTGCCGCTTCCATCGCATGGCGTTCTCCATGCGCACGCTGTCTAACCCGAAGGGCGCCATAAACTCCGCCTCACCGGTGACACTGTGATAGTCGGGGAACTGCGAGATACTTGTGCCCCGAGGATGGCCCGTCAGTCTTCCTGCCGTGCTCGTCTTCATGGCACGATAGCAGACCACGTTCTTGGCGAGCCCTGCTTCAATGGCTGCCGCTGCCATCTGCACCACCGCAATCGACCCGGCACCACCGGCATAGTTATCAACCTGAAAACTGATTTCCGGAACACCCAGGCCAAGGGCAACCTGATGCGATGGGGCGGCAGAATCAAGTGCGTGAGCGCACCCGATCCCATCGATATCCTTGCTCGTTAACCCGGCGTCCTCGATGGCCATCTTGCATGCCTCAAGGGCAAGTTGTACATCACTGACGCCAGAGAGCTTCGAATACTTCTTTACAAACTTGCTGCCGCCATCGGTTGCCGAGTGCCCGATGCCGACGATTGCCACCTTGTCCTTCAGGGTGCCCATCACGCCGGCTTCCACTTTGGTAAGGATACCTCTTCGGTGACCTCGTCAAAAAAAACTTCCACCGGCATATCAAGCTCGATGTCTTCTGGCGCGCAGCCTTCGATATTGCCGAACATCCGAAGGTCATCCTGCTCTGCGAGCTGCACCGACGCCACAACGTAAGGGACGTCGCCCGCGAAAGACGGACTGCCTTGTCGTACCACTACCCAGCTGAAAACCTTTCCTTTCCCGCTGACTTTGACCCACTCTGCGTTCATGGAATTACACACATGGCACATGGGTCTAGGGAAGAAACGAAATGTGCAGCAATCTGTGCACCGCTGCATCAGCAGCTCACCCCGGTTGCAGCCCTCCCAGAACCCCCTCGTCTCCTCGTTGGGGTGTGGTAATGGTTTGTCGTACTGCGTCATTCAGCACGACCTACCACAGGTCATATTTCTGAAGCTCGGCACGACCCACAACCATGTGGTGTACCTCGTCGGGGCCATCGGCAAATCGTAAGTGGCGAACGTCTGCATACATTTCAGCCAGGGGTGTCCACTGGGATACCCCTGTAGCCCCATGCATCTGGATGGCCTGATCAATAATAAGGCAGGCCTTCTCGGGCACCATCGCCTTAACAGCACTGATGTAGACGCGGGCCTCTTTATTACCCAGGGTATCCATGGCCTTGGCGGCCTGTAGTACGGCCAGACGCATGGCATTGATTTCGATTCGTGCCCGGGAAATTACTTCCAGGTTCTTCCCTAACTTCGCGATGGGTTTTCCAAAAGCGACGCGACTGCCCGAGCGCTTGACCATCAGTTCCAGCGCTTTCTCGGCCTTACCGATCGTACGCATGCAATGATGGATTCTTCCTGGACCTAGTCTAACCTGCGAAATCTCAAAGCCACGGCCGACGCCTAACAGGATGTTTTCCTTGGGTACACGCACATTGTTAAGTTTCAGGTGCATGTGACCACGCGGCGCGTGGTCCTGACCGAAAACCTGCATGCCCTCGATGATTTCGACCCCCGGTGTGTCTTTTGGAATGAGGATCTGTGACTGCTGCCTGCTAGGGGCTGCCTCAGGGTCCGTTTTGACCATGGTAATCAGGATTTTGCAGCGCGGGTCACCTGCTCCGGAGATATAGTACTTCTCTCCGTTAATCACCCATTCATCGCCATCAAGGACGGCGCTGGTACTGATGTTCTTTGCGTCCGATGAGGGCAATGCGGGTTCAGTCATTGCATAGGCGGATCGTATTTCACCGTTCAATAACGGCTTTAGCCATTGTTCCTTTTGTTCAGGCGTACCCACACGTTCCAGCACTTCCATATTGCCGGTATCCGGTGCGCTGCAATTGAGCGTTTCGGACGCAAGCGCATATTTTCCAAGTTCAGCGGCGATGTACGCGTAATCCAGATTCGTCAGTCCCTCACCCATCTCTGAATCAGGCAGGAAAAAATTCCAAAGGCCCGAAGCTTTCGCTTTCTCCTTCGCGCCCTCGAGAAGCTCCAGTTGTCGGGGATGCCAGGACCATCGATCTGTTTTTTCTGCATTCAGCGCAAAAAACTCTTCGGTAATTGGATCGACATTGTCGGCTATATGTTTTTGTACCGCGTACATCAACGGTTGCGCTGCTTCTGACATTGCAAGGTTGAACAGGTCGCTATTTAAATCGGGCATTTCTTATTCTCCTACTAATTAAAATCTACAGATTACCCCACACACAGATACATCTCGGCGCTGTCACTACTTCCCACCTTCGAATAGGGACATCCATCATAACCGATCCATCCTACATTCGGTCGGGCTCAATTCTCAAACATAGATGATCCATGGCCACTGGCACGGCGCCCGTCCTCAACTAAAATAAGCCCATGACATATCCAAGGGCCCATCTCATCAACCCGGAAGGCGGCGTATATCACGTCTGTTCCAGATGCGTTCGACGCGCATGGCTATGTGGGACGGATGAACTCACGGGCTATAACTTCGATCATCGCCGCGACTGGCTGGAGCAGCGAATCCTAAAACTTGCTGACGTTTTCGCGATTGATCTTTATGGCTATGCTGTCATGTCTAACCACTACCACATCGTGTTACGTGTCGATCCCGCAAAGGTCGCGCGATGGTCAAACGAAGAGGTCGCCGAAAGGTGGCAGTTCGTATGTCCAAGTTATTCCAAGCTTGAGGATAGGAAACTCAGAGAACTCCACAAAAGAGCACTGCTAGAGGATACCGAGCGCGTACTCGAACTGCGGCAGCGCCTTGCCTCGCTCTCCTGGTTCATGCGATTTATCAACGAACCACTTGCGCGCCTAGCTAACAATGAGGACAACTGCACCGGTCGGTTCTGGGAAGGCCGGTTCAAGTCTCAACAACTGCTAGACGAAAACGCGATTTTGGCAGCCATGGTCTATGTCGACCTTAATCCAGTTAGAGCAGATATAGCTAACGACGTCACGGAAGCCAAATACACGTCGCTGCATAAGCGCCTTACACAATCACAAGATGACAAACCACTTACCGCCATCAACCCCCCGCACGCAGCTCTGCCATTCGATTACACCCTCGCCGATTATATTGAATTGGCACACTGGACAGTCTCGGCACAGCAACACAAACAGTCAGAGCCATCAAAACGAATACCACTCCACAAATCATCACAGAGCACATTGCTCTGGATTGATCATTATCTGCCTACGCCCGGCCATTGGCAGAGAGCCAATGGTTCGTTTCAAGCGCTAAAGGACTACGCCAGGGATATTGGCCAGCGTTGGATCAAAACCAGATCTTTGCATCTACATCAGTAGCCATCTTTGCACTCTGTTGCGCTGGTCCGGATGGACACATGCCGTCATCTGGCACATGTTTAGGCATATGCTAAATCTGCAGGGTTAATCGCTACTGGCTGTGGCCTCTAACTGAGAAGTTCAAGACCTCGAGAAGTTCATGAGAAGTTCAGGACATCCATCAAGAAGTTCAGGACATCCATCAGATTTGATCGGGACGTTATCGATTGGCCGGAAATGATGGGTGTCCCAATCTAAGGAGAATATTAAGGGCTTGTTTTAGTTGGTGGGGTTATTGATAATCCTTTGTTATGGATATTCGACAGCTTAAGCATCTGGTTGCACTGGTGGAACTTGGTACCGTGCATGCGGCGGCAAAAGATCAGCATATTTCCCAGCCGGGGCTCTCTGGCAGCATCAAGCGTTTGGAAACTCAGCTGGGCGTTCCCCTATTCGAGCGTGACGGACGGGGAATGAAACCCAACGCCAGAGGAAAGGATTTCTATCGACATGTAAAGCATATATTGGAACAGCTCCGACTGGCAGAGGCAGAACTGGATGGCACACCGACCTCGCTGATCATCGGTGTGGGGGAAGTCAGGCCCGCGCGCTTCGTCGCGGCGCTACATGACGGGCTGCTACAACGTTATCCGAACCTACGAGTGACGTTTGTCGAAGAACACTTCGAGACGCTATATGCTCAGGTAGAGAATGCAGAAGTCGATGTGGCTTTTGTTGGGGTACCTCCCGATAGCATTCCGCCTGCCCTTCTGGGCCAGACCCTGACGAAGAGCGAATTTTTCGTGTACTGCGCCTCAGATCATCCACTAAGTCGCCATCCTGGATCCGTGCCCATCACCGAACTTAAGAAATACAGCTGGCTTAGAAACGCAGCAGCACCCTCGTCTGCACCTTACCTGCCACGCTTTACCGGTCGCAAACAAGACCTGCTCGATGAGGCACGCGTGATAGTTGCTGGCTCTCAACAAATGGCAAAAGATCTGCTCATTCATTCCGATGCGTTAGGGTTCGGTCCACGTATTGCCTTTGACGTCGAGTTGGAGCACAAACAGGTGGTGGAACTCCATCTACCTATCACAAAGGTGCACGTACCGATCACCGAGATACGACGCCGGGATGCCTACTCCACCGTCCTGGACCAGGCATTCGCTATAGCAGAAGACTATTACCAGACTCAGGTAGAGGTTTGAGGCATCTATAATAACAGTCGCTTATCGACTAATAGGTTTCTGTTACTGGACGACGAATAAACAACTCATATACTAATCACTTCGCCTAGCACAACTGGTCCAGATGCATGCCAATACCCTATCAGGAACACACTGTCTATCGCACCATACAGGACCTCGGCGAGCACATCGCGAGCCGCTACCCCTACGAATCGAAATTCGCGAGCGTTAACGGCTGGCGGATGCACTACATCGATGAAGGTCCAAAAGATGCACCACCCGTCATGTTTTTTCACGGTAATCCCACCTGGGGATGGTTGTGGCGAAAGGTCCTTCCACCGTTTCTCGAAGCTGGGTACCGCGTCATCGTTCCCGACCAAATCGGTTTTGGTCTGTCGGAACATCCGCATACACCCAGCGCCCATAGCCTCGATAATCACGCGGCCAATCTCGTCTCCCTAATTGATCAACTGGATCTTTCAAACATCTTTTTCGTCTGCCATGACTGGGGCGGCCCAACCGGGTTGTCAGCACTGCTCACCAGACAGGAGAAAGCGACGGCGGTGGCGGTCATGTCCACCTGGGCCTGGCGAGAGCCTTCAGCAGACTTTCATCGAAGAAAAGCACCCTGGGGAATGTTACACGCGCCTCTGACCGGACCGCATATCATGGGTCGCCAGGGCGCCTTCCCCGGGCGCTCCATGTACCTTTCGGTGGTAGATCGCGAACTCATGCTCGAAGATTCCCTGACCGCCTACATGTCAGTGACACCCGACGTAGGCGACCGAAGACTCACCTGGCAATGGCCGCGTTCCATCCCCATTAATCCCGATACCGATATCGCGGGAGACCGCTTCGACTGGCTGGAAGCCGGTGTGCGCAAGCTCAATATTCCGGCGACCATCCTGTGGGGGCGCGAAGAGGTTGTATTTGAAGCCAGTGTTTTTGCCACCCACTGGAAAGAAGAAATTTGGCCCCATGCGGAAGGTCCACATATGTTCACCGGCAATCATTTCCTGCAGGAAGACTCTGGTGCCGAGATGGGAGAGCTTTTAGTTGAGTTCGCCTCGCGACACGTGCCCATTTAAGGAGAGAAATTCAATGACTGTCACTATCATTTCCGAGCGTCCCTCCGACACGCGTAGCGTACCGATACTAACAGATCCGGATGTCTGCCATTACCCGGAGTTCGCCTCATTTTTATCTGACACATTCGGACTGGCCGATAACCCGTTGAAGGCCCCCGGTCTGCTGGATGTCGATGGGCGTGGTTACGAGTTAATTTTTATCGGGCGCTCTGGTCGGCCGTTTCCGGCGGCGATCGAGATCGCGGCACTTGTTCCCGGGCTTAAACCCATGGATGAAGCGCAGACCACGAAGGACCTATGGGCAATCCTGGAGTGGATAATTGAAGGCGTAGGAGAACCGTGGACCATTGACGATCTCCGCACCACCGCAGAAATCTTTAGAGTGCTACCAGAATAAACTGGCGCGACTATTCCAAACCAAGTACCAGTTTCGCCATAATATTCCGCTGAATCTCGTTAGACCCTGCGTAGATGGATGTCTTGCGTAAGTTGAAGTACTTCTGTGAGACGCCACTAAAGTGTTCTGGCCCAGCCGGGATAAAATCGTCATCGTCAAGTGGCGTGGACTGATCAAGGGGTATCCCGTAGTATCCCGCCACTTCACCGGCCAACTCTGAAATAGCCTGACTTATCTCGGAACCACGCGTCTTCAATAACGATGATTCAGGACCAACATTCTGTCCTGCCGACAATGAACCGAGAATCCGCATTTCGGTGGCTTCCATCGCCATTGTCTGGATTTTCAAATCATTGAAGCGATCGCGAAAATCATCATCATCGAATACTGCGCCCTCTCCACTCTGGGTCTCGCGCGCCATCCATTCGACGTGATTTAGCGATTCATACAAACCAGGTGACTGGGCGTTACCCCGCTCAAACTCGAGCAGGTATTTGGCACAGGTCCAACCCTTGCCCTCCTCGCCAACCAGATTCTCCTTCGGTACCTGCACATCCTCAAAGTAGACTGTGTTGATTTCCTGGAAGCCCTCTTTAGGCTGATCCATCGTAATAATCGGTTCGACCGTGATACCAGGGCTTTTCATATCAATCAGCAAGAAGCTGATGCCCATTTGCCGTTTTGCTTCCTGACTGGTGCGCACCAGACAGAAAATCATGTCGGCATGCTGACCGAGGGTATTCCAGGTTTTCACCCCGTTGACCAGATAGTGATCGCCATGATCCTCGGCTTTGGTACTTAACGAGGCCAGGTCCGACCCGGAACCAGGTTCCGAGTATCCCTGACACCAGAAGGTGCGGCTATGCAGGATATCCGGCAGATACTCTTGCTTTTGTTCATCGGTACCGAACTTCATGATGACATGCGCCACCATCGACACACCCATTGGCACCATCGCCGGCGCGCCGGCCCTGGCCAACTCCAGATCGAAAAGATATTTCTGGGTATGGCTAAAACCGGCCCCGCCATGTTCGGTGGGCCAGTTGATCGCCGCCCATCCTTTTTCTGCAAGCCGTTGTTGCCAGGCAATTCGATCGTCCCGGCTAAAGTTTTCCAGCGCGTTACGGCTGTACTTACGACGCATTTCTTCCGGCCAGGCTTCGTCCAGGAAATCACTCACTTCCTGCTGGAACGCCAACTCTTCTTCGGTAAAGGCAATATCCATGTCGAGCTACCTCGCGGTTATCCTGCTAACGCGCCAAAGCGCTTGAGATGAAAGCGGTTGTTACCGAACATGTTTTCAATGACGGTTACACGCTTGAAGTAGTGAGAGATACTGAGCTCATCCGTCAGGCCCATACCACCATGGATCTGAATGGCCTCCTGGCCCACGAGCTTAGCCGCCTTACCAATCTGGACTTTTAGCGCTGTGATGTGCTTTTGTGCCTGCTCGTCATAGCCGTTTTCCAGGTGGGCTGCGGTCATATATAGCAGAGATCTGGATTGCTCATAGGCCATAAACATGTCGACCATACGGTGTTGCAGGGCCTGAAAGCTGCCGAGGCGCTGACCGAACTGCTCACGAATCTTGCTGTACTCCACCGTGTCTTTGTATAAAACTTCCACGCAACCAACGGCTTCCGCACAGACTGCGAACGTCCCTTCATCAATCACCTGTTGCAACGCTGCCAGGCCGGCTCCTGCCGCACCAAGCAAGGCATCCGGTCCCACCTCAACATTTTCAAAGGTGATTTCCGAGGCACGCATTGCATCAACTGTTGTGAAGTCATGGCGGGAAATACCCGCTGATCTGGCATCGAGTACGAATAACGAAACGCCATCTGTGTCGCGCTGGCTCCCACTGGTACGTGCCGACACCACCAGAAAATCTGCCGCCGGTGCATTGAGGACAACTGCCTTGTATCCATTGATAACAAAGCCATCGCCTTTTGCGGTCGCGGTGGTCGTCAAATCATGCAGATCGTATCGCCCCTGGGGTTCGGCAAATGCCAAGGCGCCCTGCAATTTGCCATCGATGATATCCGGTATAAAGCGCTTTCTTTGTTCCGTTGATCCTCCTAAACGAATCGCACCGGCTGCGAGGACCACCGTCGGTATAAAGGGTTCGACCACGATACCTCTGCCGAATTGTTCGAGAAGCACCATTGACTCAACCCCGGTGCCACCCAGACCACCATCTTCTTCACTAAATGGAATAGCTAACCAGCCGAGTTCAGCAAAGGTTGTCCAGTGTTCCTGACTATAGCCGGGGTCCTCGGCGACGATCTTCTGCCGCTGCTCGAAGGTATAGTCATTGAGAATAAATCGCTCCACACTGCTTTGAATGAGCGATTGTTCATCGTTTAGGGACAGATCCATGTTGTTCCTGGTGGTCTCATTGCCCGGGCTTCACAAACAGCATCTCGATGCCCGTGCCATCAATAATGTCATCAACGTCCTCGCGATCCTCTTCATCGAGCCTTGCGTACGCCTGTCGCAACCAGGTAAGGCAGCGAGCCTGATAGGGAAACGGTGTCTGGGTCCACTCCTGGCCATCAATGGTTGTTTGCACTGTGTCGGCGCCGGTTTCGATCGCCTCTGAATTCGCGAGCAGCGCAGGAACATACACTCTGCCGATCTCCTGCAGTAGAGGTGATAGGGTTTCCGGGAGCGCGTCCCTGTCATACCAGCCATCCTCCGGCGCGAACTCCCCGGAAAGATCCGAGAGCATGTCTACCCAGGCAAATACCTGGGGTGTCCGCTCGAGGCAGATCTCCATCGGCGTGGGGTCGAAATGCGTCAGTTGGGTCAGTTGACCATACAACCCGAAGTCACAGGCAGATGGACGTGACCCGAGCACATACGGACCGTTACGAACGTGTGCATCCAGTATATCCAGCAGTCTCAGGTAGGACGCCTCAATGACAGGCGCGGTCGTATCGTTACTGCCCACAACATAGAGACGGTTCACCTGTCGATCACGAATCGAATCGCTCATGGGAGCGATCTCTGACTCCGGGGAAAGAATGTGACCCCATCGGGGCAACATCAAACCACCCATAGCGGCATCCCGATCAAAGTGCCACCGATAATGGAACATGGCCTTGGTGACCCACTCATCGGCATAGTCTTCGATCAGATAATCGAGAAACCCCACAACAGGGTCATCGGGAATAATAGAACGGCCAGGATACATGACTTCCAATTCACGGATAATCGGCGTTGAATCGACGACTGCTTCCAATTCGCCATCTTTCCCGGGCCAGTAAAACGTTGGTGCGAGTACTACCTTGGCGGGAGGCAGATCGTACTGCGCACCAATTTGTGACTGCAGGTACCGATAGGGAATTCGCCGGTAGCGCAATACTGCCAGCATCTTCCTGGTATAGGGTGAACCGGGCGAACCCTTGATGGCAATCTGCTCGTCAAAATCAGGTTCTTTCATGCATTCGTCTCTGGCTATTAACTCGCCGCTTTTATCTCATCTTCACCAGATCGCTGCAAGTGATACCCAACCCGTTCCATCCTGATACCCATTGGATTGCTCAGAAATTCATCCCAGCCAATCTGTGCCATCAACTTGTCTGCGCGCTTCCTCTCGTCGTCAGAGAGCGCCTCATATTGCTCCTGGACGCGCTGGCCTTTCCATGCTGAGAATATCGGCGTACCTCGCTGGTAAGTCTGATCGAAGATTTCAATCTCCGTGGGTACTGTTTGCTCCAAAACTTCACTCTGCGCGACTTCTTCCAGGATAGGCTGCGCCAGCTGCTTTGCGCTCTTTGCCCATGCGGCTGCAACAGGACCGATATACTTTAGATAGGCCAGAAACTCATCTGTCATGGACAATTCTCCCTCAGCCGGGGCACTGAATGCCGCCTGCATATTATCGAGAAAGTAGCAAAGTGCCGGCGCCTCCGTTTTCAGGTAATGCTGCATCGCGGCGTTATCCCGATAGTGGTGTGCAAAGTAGCCTGCATGAAGACAACAGTCGACCAGACTCGCGCGGTGCCCAAAGGCATATTTCCGCGGCCCTACCGCCTTGTTCAATAGTGGTGTCGCTTCTTCAAGCAAACGCTGCATAACCTGCTGGCCTGACTCGCTTGATATGCCCAGATGAGGGAGATGCGCCTTCATCTGCCGAGAGACCGCAGCACCACATGACCAATCCACCTGCTCATCACCCTCGTCACCAAAGCACATATAAAACTCATTGGTGGCAAAGCGTGCGCCATCGGGGTCGTTCCACCTCGTATGCATGGCGGTCGCCACCCAGAATTCGTCGATAAAAAATTCCACGATTCTGGTCACCAGCATTAATACGGGATCATCTGGAAAAGCAGGACGCTCAGGATGTCTTTTTTCAAGCGTATCGATAATCACTGTCGTATCCTGGATCACCTCACCGTCGTCGTTCTCCAGCACAGGAAACCGGGTGTAGCCAATGATCGGACGCATACGTTCCTGATACAGGCGTGCGTCATGGGTCTCGACAAATGGGATGTGCTTATAGCCAAGATAGGCGCGTATCTTGGCCGTATAGTACGAGCACATCATGCCGTGAAGGGTATACATAGAGTGCCCTGGATAAAGATCAGTGACTGGATTGCCAGTATTATTAGATGTAGTACATACAGGGTCTATTAACAGTTGAATATCATGCGATAACCGGGTGTTATCAACTCACAGCATCACATTGCGCAGGCTCAGCAAGTATGGCAGCCTGCTTCCTTCGAAATAGACTAGTGGAGCACCAGCCTAATGAAATTCGGTACATTTATGATGTGTTTTCAAACGGACTGGGACAAGCTCAGCGCCTGGATAGAAACCCTCGAGAAAGGTCGCTGGCACAGCGCATGGTGGCCCGATCACATCCTGGCACCTGGCCCGCCATCGGATCACGCGTTAACGGCGTACGAAGGTTTTGCTTCACTGTCTGTTGCACTGGGAATGACCGAAAAATTGCACATGGGACACCTGGTGTTAGGAACGCCCTATCGGAATCCCGCATTGACCTGCAAGATGGCGGGCACACTGGATCAGGCAAGCAAGGGCCGGTTTACACTCGGCATCGGCGCCGGCTGGTTTGAACGGGAGCACGAAGCCTATGGCTGGGGGTTTCCGTCCATGAGAGAGCGCCAGGATCGACTTCAGGAGGCAGCGGAACTGACTCGATTGCTGTTTACCGCAACTGAACCAGTGACGTACAACGGTAAGCACTACCAGCTTGATGAAGCGCCCCTCAATCCGGCAGGTTATCAGGGTCGAAAGATCGAGATTCTGATCGGCGGCACCGGTGAAAAGCGAACTCTCAGGACCCTTGCCATGTTTGGCGATACCATGAATCTCGACGGTTTTTCCGGTGGCGGTATGGAATTCGATTACTACAAACACAAGGTGGGCATTCTGGAGCAGCACTGCGAAAACGTAGGTCGCGACCCAAAAGAGATTCGACACACACTTAACATGCCTATTGTAATAACCGAGGATCAGTCAGTTATCGATCACTGGCTGAAGCGATATGGACCTGGCACGGTGGCTGGCTCTAAATCTTATGTTCTGGACAGACTCCATGAATTCGAGCAAGCCGGTGTGGACGAAATCATCATTGACGACATGGCAACCTTTGACACCCTGAAATCGCAGGACATACCGGTTGCCGACGTCGTTGCCTCCTGCCAGCGCATGGAAGAGGAAGTTATCGCAGCGTTTGACTAGAGAGGCGCCAGGCCTTCAGGCAGAATCCGCTTTCTGAAACGCCGGCCGTTGATCGATGCGCTCGACGTAGCCCTTGATATTGGTCAACTCATCAGACACGCAGCCGATTCGATTGCTCATATAAACGGAATGCCCCAGCATAATATCTACCGCCGAAAAATCGCCGATCAGATATTCTCTTCCTGCAAGGGCTTCTTCTACCGGCGCGAGCGCTCTGGCCAGCAACCGTTGTGCCTGGCCCAGAACTGTTTCATCCCGTCTTTCCGGCGGCAACAACAATGTATGCACAACGATGGTATTCATCGGTGGCATGACCATGCCCTCGCAATAGTGAAACCATTGCAGGTATTCCGGAAACATGGGGGAGTCCACCGCGGGTTTCAGACCACCGTCTTTGTGTCGCGCAAGCACGTACTCAACGATAGCGCCGGACTCAAAGATTGAGATGTCTCCGTCCTCCAGTACAGGCACCCGGCCCAGAGGATGCCTGGCCCTGTGCTCGTCAGACTTGAGGTCCTTCGGATGAAAATCCATTCGATTTAGTTCATAGGGAAGTCCCAGCTCTTCCAACAGCCAGAGGATTCGAACCGCGCGGGAATTTGGTGCAAAGTGTAGTTTTAACATCCTAAAGTACCTCGAATATTATCGACTCAGGCACGCCCCAACTGAACCTGTGTCTCTTTAAGGTCACTGGCAGAAAAGTCATACCGGAACAGCACGATTGCTGCGAGCATATAGAAAAACGCCGGAAACCAGGAAAATAAGAACATCAACCAGAATCTCACCTGGTCTGTTTGCGGCACACCCGGTTCGTATCCCATGTAGCCAAGTACCTGCAGTGCAGCGAAACCGCACACCGCACCACCCAGCTTATGCACGAACGTCCAGATGGCAAAGTAAGAACCCTCTCGCCGTCTTCCAGTAAGCGATTCATCATAGTCAACGACGTCCGCCACCATCGAAGGGGGTAGCGTCATGGTGTTACCAAAAGAAAAGCCGCTAAGAATCAGCAGTATCGCAAAATAACCGATGCCCCCCTCCTGGGCCCACCAGACAGCAATGGTCACGGCTGTCGCCAGCGCTATACCCGCCCCCCAGGTATTTCGCTTGCCCCAGATCTTGGCGAGATAGTTCCAAACCGGTATCGAGCAAATGCCCGCAAACATATATAGCTGAAGATAGAACGCCCAGGTCGGCCACCATCCCGGCATCATCTCTGACCACCAGGTCGGTGTACCGATAATATAGACCGACACATAGATCATGAGGACTGCTGGAACCGCCGCACCGATCCCGTTAAAAAAGAAAGCCAGCAGGAGTCGCCTGAAATGCTTGTTGTGGAAAGTTCGAATCCAGCTCTCGAACGGTCGCATCTTTTCCCTACCGCTAAATTCCGGTCGTTCCTTAACAACCGATCCTGAAAAGATCAGAATGAGCGCCGCACCACAACCTAACACGGTGCCCATAATCGAGTAACCTTCACTGCCACCAAACTTGTAAACCAGAAACGCGGGCACCGCCGTCGCTAGTAACAATCCAGTTAAGGCGCATACCTCTCTAACCGCAATAAGCTTTACTCTTTCATGGTAGTCATCGGTCAACTCCGCACCAAGACTAAAGTACGGGACGGCGCCAATGGTCCAAAACAGGTAAAGCAAAATGTAGAAGGTCGCCATATAGCCAAGCAGGTAGGCCTGACTATCGGCGGGGTTTTCAAGAATCGGCGGTGAAAACAAAAAGTAAAACGCGATAGCGATGGGGATCGCAGCGCCAAAGATCCAGGGCCTGCGCCTGCCAATTCTGGTATTCGTCTGGTCGGATGCCCAGCCGATGATTGGATCCGTAAATGCGTCGAACAATCTTGCAATTAACAGCGCCCAGGCAACCAGTATCGCGCCCAGACCAACCACATCGGTATAAAAGAACTGCAAGTTCACGGAGACGACCAGACCCAAAAAGGAAAACGCGGCATTCCCAACGCCATAACCCCAGGTTGTGTAGGCCGGTAGTCCTTCAACTCGGGTCGACTGGCTCAATGGCTTGATTTCCTGTTTATCTACGAAGAATGTTGGAAGTTACTTCTTTTCCAGTGCATCCAGATCGCCGGCGTCATGCCGTTCCGCAATACCGCTCTCGCTCGGCCGATTAACCTTTCTGCCACGTCTTACTGCTGGTCGATTGTGGATTTCGGTCGCCCAGCGCACCAGGTTGGTATATGAGTCCACCTCGAGAAATTCCTTGGAGTCATAGAGGCCCGTCACCACAAGCTGCCCATACCAACTGTAGACCGCCATATCAGCAATATTGTATTCGTCGCCACAGAGAAACTGCTTTGAGGCGAGTTCACGGTCAAGCACATCCAGCTGTCGCTTGATTTCCATGGCATATCGATTGATCGGGTACTCCCACTTTTCCGGTGCGTAGGCATAAAAGTGGCCAAAGCCGCCTCCCAGGTAGGGGGCGCTGCCTATTTGCCAGAATAACCAGGATAAACACTCCGCTCGTTCCGGTCCCTGCATTGGAACAAAGGCTTCGAACTTTTCCGCCAGACACAGCATGATCGCGGCCGATTCAAATATTCGCGTTGGGGGTGTCGTGGTGTGATCAACCAATGCCGGAATCTTCGAGTTCGGATTGATATCTACGAACCCACTGCCAAATTGATCGCCTTCACCAATGTTAATAAGCCACGCATCGTATTCCGCACCCTCTTTTCCAATCGCCAACAGCTCCTCCAGCAACATGGTGACCTTGACGCCGTTAGGGGTCGCAAGAGAATAAAGCTGCAACGGGTGTTTACCTACGGGCAACTCCTTGTCATGAGTCGGCCCCGCGACAGGTCGATTGATGCTGGCGAATTTGCTTTCCTTATCTTCTGCCCATTCCCAGACTTTCGGTGGTACGTAAGATGTCGAATCTGTCATTGCTTGTACTCAATATCATTATTGTTAATTTTTGAAGGCGGCACACTAACCCAATCACTATCTTGTGTCACTGAATGCGCAAATGCGAACGTATTCTTACGAACCACCACGGTTGCGTCTACCAGCAATTAGGTATCAATTGATAACTGAGTGAAATCAGCGCCTGACTGGTAGCGCCGCAAAGTCCTCCAGTTCATAGGATTACGTCTGTACCCTGATGCGCTTGATGTTACTCATTTCAAAGGCTGGCCAGGCGCCCCTTGAGCACTCTCAAGGCATACTTGTTGGCATTTCTGATGGTATTCATCGAGGGCTCCTCCTCACTGATGTCACCGAGGTCTGTCAGCACCACGTGCACATCATCATGGCCATCGATCTGCGTCATGTCCGCCATCCAGCGTCGAACGTTAGGGAAGGATTCAAAGTCGTACACATTAGTAAACTGCGGCTGGAGCTGACCAATTTCCACATACGCCGCCATGTCGGCTATCGTTACCTGATCACCCACCAGGAATCGTGAATTCGCCAGCCATCCGGTTTCAAGCGCCTCCAGCGCACGCGTTAGTGTAGCCAATGCATTTTGTTGAGTGACTTCTGCGATATCGAGGTCTTTCCTGATTCTGGGTGCAACCAGACCAGTGGACGCGTCCCTCAAACTTCGATGATGAAAATGGAGATACCAGTCAATCCTGGCCCTCTGCTGTAGGTCTTCCGGATATACGTCCTGCCAATCATGCTTACGCGAGAGGTAACACATGATCGCGTGAGCTTCTCCGAGCACGAATCCCGTATCCGGTTCTTCAAAACAGGGGATTGTTCCGCCCGGATTTTTCGCGAGATAGGCGGGATTTCGGCTACCGGTCTCACCACTGGAGCCGGGGTTGATCAAGACCATCTCGAACGGCAGTTGCTTGTAAAACATGAGCCACATAACGGCCCGTACGGGTTGCGAAAATGGCACCCCGTATAGAATTGGTGCGGTCATGATAACTTCCGTTAGGCTTGAGCTTGCTGACTCACTTCTGAATCTTCCAGAACCTCTGGAAATTTGGAATCGCCGAAATGTATCTGTTTCTGATCAAACAGGTGATCGCCATCATTTATCCATTCGGATTTGGGAAGCTCGTAGTAGGTCTCGATTTCGTTACCTTCCGGGTCAAGAAAATAAACCCCTAAAGACAACCCGTGATCTCCATAATGATCGATCTCGATATTGTTTTCCCTGAGTCTTTTATGCATCGCCTTCAGGTCTTCCATGGAATCCATCTGGAAAGCCATGTGAACAAGCCCTACCCGTTTTTCATCTGGCCCTGGCGCATCTTCGTCCGCCTTAAAGATCGCAAGCTCATGTGATAACTCGTCGTTCGCTGACATAAAGAGCGCATTGCCTGGATACTTCTGCATTATTTTTAGCCCGAGGATGCGCGTATAAAAATCCTCTGCCTTGTCCAGATCTCTTACCCTGATTACCAGGTGCCCCAACTGTTTTGGCCCCATTACCACCTCGTTTCTCCTCGTAAAAAGATATGGCCAGTATGGCAAAGTTAGGCAGGAACAACAAACTCATTCAGTCGTTTCGCACTCAATCAGCGATTATCGAGAAGACACTAACGAGCGAATCGATAGACGATCCCATCATAGGGGCTCCCGTCTTTGTCGTAAAAATCCGCCCGAGAACTATCGACGCTAAATCCGGACGCTATCATTTCCTGTAGAAATTTTTGTTGCTGGCCTCGACGAGGATCAACAATGAGCACTTATCGACCGGCATGGCGATTGAGAAATCGCGCCAACCGATTAACGTGTTTCGGCTCATAAAGAATATCGCTGGCGACACTCAGATCGAATTTCCCAAGCTCAACAGCTTCATACGACCAGGAACCCTCCACAAACGGAATCGGAGTAGTTTAGTTTTGGGCGACATTAATCTGCAAAAGCTCCGCTGTCGCCGGATGAATATCCATGGCTGTGATATTCGCCCCTCTCAATTTCAGGAGGATGCTCACCAGCGCCATACCACAACCAATCTCCAGAATACGCTTGTCTTTGACGTCATACTCAAGCAATAACTCACAAAGGATTCTGGCCGAGGGCCAGACAATACCAAATAGAGGAAACGCCTCATCACTCACCCCTTTCTGATCGGGTCGGTGAAATTGGCGCAAGTCCAACGGTGAGCGCAGACGAATCTGTTTCTCACCAAACTCAAAAATCTCGGTACGGTATCGTCGAGCCATCGCTAGTGAAATGGAGAAAACTAAACCTTAGCGACGTTGTCCGATTCGGGCAATGGAGAATTTGAATCACAATGGTTAAGGTATCGTTTTTTGAATAGCAAGGAATCACCATTCCAGAATTCGAAAAATGGGAATTCGGTTGCCTCAGGTGGTGTGAGTTTGCGTCGGGACTCGGCGTCGATCTAATAACCAAAGCGAACCTGGATCTCGATAAATACGCGTGGGGATTTAGTGAAGAGTATCCCCACACACCCGACCGGTTAATGGACGGTCGTGAAGTCGCAGGATATCACCTGATGATTAAGAATGGGAAAGTTTCAGGCGGTCCCTTTATCCCCAGGGAATGCCTGGACCTGCCCGGGTTTCACGCCGTCGTAGACTGGGCACTGATAGCACATTCCTCATATCTGCCCTTTAATACTATTGGCCACCAGGAACGTGGTACCGCACAGGTTAAGTTGCGCAGAGAACTCAATGAGGTTGGCATCGGAGACGGCAAGTGGGCACTTGAGTCCAGACTCAACACGGATAAAAAACCACCCAGATGCAGGGCTTGCGGATCGGAAGACCATGACCGTCCCGACTGCCCCGTTTGGCCACCGGGCGTAGGTGAAGCGCTGGGCAACAATCCGGACCATCGTTGGCGATTGAAGCGCTCTCCTGAACTTGAGGGATTTCCGGAATCAGAATGGGGTGTGCCAATATTCTCGGACATGAGTGATGACCAAAAAATCGCCTTCAAGAAACTGTTAGGTCACTAGCTAGTTTCGAACTAACTAAAGCACTAGCTTAAATAGCGCCGATAGGTCGGCAGCGAAACACCAAGCAGACTTGCTGCTTCCTGTCTGGGTAGTCTCCGGCGTTCGAATTCTCTAACGAGAATATGCTGTGCTAAATCCAGGATCGATGCGTTTCTGTCGTTTGCCAGTCTCATTAACCCATCAATCAACACTGGCATGTCCACCCACCCTTTGAGTCGACTTACATTAGTATTGCCGTAAGCCTCACGAATCTTGTTTGCTTTCCTGCGCAGCGTGGTTTCAGGAACGCTAAGATTCTGAGCCGCCTGACTAAGCACACCCGCGCTTATCTCAAGCTGGCTGCAGATGATATCCTCTTCCAACCACTGGCCAATGGGTGGCAGCTCCGGTCGTCGCTGTAAACTTAACTCAACTAACGACTAAACTTGCTCTGCTACATCATCATCACCCACGCTTGGCGATGATGGAGTGTCAGCTTCAGGAAATAAGCCAAGATGAATGTTGTTAACGCGATTCTCTTTACTAACGATCACCGCAGGATTCACAAGATTCATGAGTTCCCGCACGTTGCCAGGCCAATGATGACTCACCAATGCCCGCTCCGCTTCCACGCTAAACTCCATGTGACCTTTTCCATACTGCTGCGCATAAAGTCCAAGATAATATTTTGCCAGCGCCAGCACGTCATCTGGTCTCTCTCGCAGCCCAGGTGTTGTAATCGCAAACACATTAAGTCGATAGTACAGATCCTCCCTAAATGATCCGGATTCCACCATCGCTTTGAGATCTCTGTTAGTCGCCGCAATCACTCTGGTATCGACCTGTTCATAAACACTGCTTACGACAGCGGCGATTTCCCGGTCTTGCACAAAACGTAACAGTTTTACCTGTATTGCCAATGGCAGTTCACCAATTTCATCGAGTAATACAGTACCCCCTGACGCTTCCCTCAGCCGCCCCGCGAATTTCCTATCCGCCCCTGTAAATGCACCCTTCTCGTGACCAAACAACTCACTCTCAATCAGGTTATCCACGACCGCGCCGCAGTCTACAATAATAAACGGACGATCCTTTCTCGGACTTGAATCATGGATGTGACGTGCCAGTACTTCTTTTCCCCTACCGGATTCACCAACAATTAGCACCGTTGCGTCCGTGGGTTCGACAAGCTTTGCGCTTTCAACCACTGTCTCCATCTATGGGGATTGATAAATAAGCACCCCATGATCGGGAGACGGTTCCTTAGCCGGGACTTCCATCTGACCCAATCGAATAGCACCAGTTGCAAAGTGGCCCACCAGCGTTCGCAGAAAACTAACTTCCTGCTGATCAATGACATGATCGGCGCGCAGGAACAACACAATCTTGCTACTGATGTGAAACAAATAAGTCTGCTCGTACTGTGCATCACCCCCGTAGTCGTCGAAAAACGCTTCGACAAGATGATATTCGGATTCCGACAATTCGAGTTTCGATACTGAAACAAGGTCACCAACGTCTGAGGACAATCCAGCGACGATCGAAATCCCACTCGACTCCTTTGAAATCATAGCAACGGACTGTAACCTCAAGGTACGCAGCATATGACGGCACACGCTATGAGCCATCCGCTCAAGGTCAGTGGATAGTGACACCACCTGCATTACATTCCAGAGCAGGATAAGCTGGTGATACTCTCGCTCAGATGGTATTTCGCTGGCCTTCCCGGCAGGCCGACCCTTTTCATACACGGCAAAACTGTTTCCGCCTGTCTCCCGAGCCCTATCCAGGGCCTCTGCGGCACGCCGAAATAGCTCCAGGGGTTGCTGGTCGCCAGCCGTGCTATGCACAAGGCCAATGGAAAATGAGATCGTTCGGTGATCGTATAACTTTCCTGCCAACTCGCGGCGTAATGAATCGGCAATATACTTAGCCTCTTCGATGGACGTATAGGGCATGCTGATGGAAATGAGTGAGTGTGCAAAGGTGCTAAGCACATCAGTTGCTCTCAGCGAACCATCCAAATGTTGCGCTAACTGATCCATGACCTTAGCCGTGGGTTCGCCATCGGACGAGACCAACATCTGACATAACGAGGACTCACTGGTTGCCAGTTAATCAGGGCCAAGGGTCTCTAACAACTCCTGGGCGCTCGGTAGCACTTCGATAGCATCATTGATCTCTGCAAGCTCGCGCAGAATAATGACGCCACCCCGGTCCAACACACCAATAAGCCCATCTGCAAGTAGCATGTGCTGCCCAGGGCGATTGATCACAAACGGTGCGAGACGAGTAATCCTTTGATTCGATAGGGCATCACTAATACTCGCAGCAATCGGAGAGTCCTGCTCCAGATGCAGCAAATCGGCCCACGGTTGCCCCTTCATACCACCGTCGAACATATGCACAGCATCCTGATTCATATCGCTGATGTTGCCGTCTTCATCAACAAAAATAAGCGGGCTACCGATACAGGTGAGTGCCGTTTGCAGAAGTTGCTGAGTTTCGCGAAGTTCTTTGTCGGTACGAAACTTATACAGCGCCATCTCAATGTTAATTTGAAGCTCTCGAGTTTCCACCGGCTTGATGATGTAGCCAAAAGGGCTCGCTTCTTTGGAGCGGTTAACCGTATCTTCGTCTGAGTAAGCGGTAAGAAATACGACTGGAACATCCATAAACTTCTGGATCTCGAGCGAAACGCCTATACCACTCAAGCCATCCTTGAGATGGATATCGGAGAGTATAAGATCCGGCCGGGTCTCGCGGGCTAGTTCAATCCCTTCTGCCCCGTAAGCGACGCCCACGACATCCCAGCCCATATTAGTCAGGCGACCCTTAATTTCCCGAGCGACCAGTACCTCGTCTTCTATGACGAGTATTTTTTCCACAGCTGTCGAATCTCCTCAAGTCACGGCGGGGCTGATCGGAAAATACTAACTGCCGAAAAGCTCCTTAGCTTCTCTCCTGCGAGCATGAAGCACAGGTTCGGTGTACCCATTCGGTTGTTCCCGACCTTTCAGCACCAAATCGCAGGCTGCCTGAAAGGCTACACTCTGATCAAAATTAGGCGCCATATCTCTATATAGTTCATCGCCCGCATTCTGACTATCGACCACAGCCGCCATCTTCTTTAGCGTTTCCAAAACCTGCTCTTCCGAGCAAATCCCATGGCGTAACCAGTTACAAATATGCTGTGAAGATATCCGCAGTGTCGCACGGTCTTCCATCAAACCGACATCATTTATGTCCGGCACTTTTGAACAACCGACACCCTGGTCAATCCAGCGAACCACATAACCAAGAATACCCTGAGCATTGTTCTCAAGTTCTTTGGCAACTTCATCGCTGGAAAGATTTTCCCCCGCCAGAACCGGGACAGTGAGCAGATCATCTAACTTCGCTCGTGCTCTGGAACGAAGGGTTTCCTGCTGACTGGGAACGCTTACCATGTGATAGTGCATGGCGTGCAATGTCGCCGCTGTCGGAGAAGGAACCCACGCTGTATTCGCACCAGACTCCGCATGGCTCAGTTTTTGATCCATCATCTGCGCCATCTCATCCGGCATTGGCCACATGCCCTTTCCTATCTGGGCACGTCCCGAAAAACCCGTCTCAAGACCGACGTCAACGTTATAGTCCTCATAAGCGTTAATCCAGGTCTGCTGCTTCATCACGGTCTTCTTGACCATAGGGCCCATTTCCATGCTGGTATGAATCTCATCACCAGTTCGGTCGAGGAATCCAGTATTAATGAAAATAACCCGATCGCGGGCTCGACGGATGCACTCCTTGAGATTGAGCGTCGTGCGACGCTCCTCGTCCATAATGCCTACCTTGAGCGTATTCTTGGAAAGACCCAGGGCCTGTTCGACTCGCGCAAATAGATCGACGGTAAACTCTACTTCATCAGGACCATGCATTTTCGGCTTCACGATGTACATGCTTCCTTTTCGGGAGTTTCTGTATTCGCCATCCCCTTTGAGATCATGTATCGCGGCCAAACTGGTCACCATCGCATCAAGAATCCCTTCAGGAATCTCACTGCCATCCTCCAATAGCACAGCATCATTCGTCATCAAATGGCCGACGTTTCGAACCAGAAGAAGACTCCGACCGTGCAGCGTAATCGAACCGCCATCAGGCGAGCTATAGGTCCGGTCTGAATTTAACGTCCTTCGGATTACCGAACCGTCTTTTTCAAACTCTTCAGCAAGGTCACCCTTCATTAAGCCCAGCCAGTTACGGTAGACGAGCGTCTTATCCTCTGCATCGACCGCAGCAACAGAGTCTTCACAATCCTGGATAGTGGTAATCGCAGACTCCATATAAATATCTTTGACGCCTGCCTTGTGATCCTTACCTATATTGTCGGCACGATCGATCTGTATTTCGATATGAAGACCGTTATGCACTAGCAACACTCCGGTTGGATCATCCGCTTCACCCAGATATCCGGCCAGCTGAGCTGGATCTGCGAGTCCAACCGTATCACCGGATTCAGTTGTACACGCAAGAACACCATCTGTTATGGCGTACTGAGTCACATCCTGATGGACGGCACCACTGAGCGTCGCACGTTCATTGAGAAATCCTGCGGCATACGCAATCACCTTGTCACCACGACCAGGATTGTAGCTATTGCCCTTCTCTGCGCCCGACGTTTCGGGAATAACATCTGTTCCATACAACGCATCGTATAAGCTTCCCCAACGAGCATTGGCCGCGTTCAACGCGTATCTGGCATTCATTACCGGCACCACGAGTTGCGGGCCTGCCATGAGCGCTATCTCTTCATCCACGTTCTCGGTTGTAATCTCGAAGTCGTCGCCTTCTTCTTCAAGGTATCCGATTTCTCGAAGAAACGCTTCATAGGCAACCGGATCGTGAACCTGCCCCTGGTGCGCCTGATGCCAGTCATCAATCTGCACCTGAAGTTCATCCCGCCGCTTCAGCAGCGCCTGATTTCGCGGGACCAAATCTTGACACATTGCTGCCAGTTGTACCCAAAACACATCCGGTTCTACATTAGTTCCCGGAGCCACCTCATCGGCGATCAGGTCATACAGTTCTTTGGCGATCTGAAGGCCGCCAGAGGTTACGCGTTCTGTCATTTTTGTTGCTCTCCATTACCACATTGGTGCGCAATGCTACGCGAAAACAACGCGGCTTTCACTTGCTGTACCGGAAAGCGCTACAATCAGCTCAGGGACGTTCCAAAGAGGCATTTATCCATGGAAGAATTTGGCGTCATTAACTGGTTTGCCGATGTAATCTCTATTCTTTTCATACTGACTCTAGCCGCCGGTATGGTAGCGATCGTCATCATTTACGTCATCGACGTCAATCAAACGGCACACGCCATTCGCCGCAACTATCCTGTTATCGGTCGGTTTCGCTATCTGCTTGGTTCACTCGGGGAATTCTTACGCCAGTACTTCTTTGCAATGGATCGCGAAGAAATGCCATTTAACAGGGCGGAACGATCCTGGGTATACCGCGCGGCAAAAAATGAGGACAACACCGTTCCATTTGGTTCAACCCGGTCACTTGCCGAAAGCGGCAGCGTGATATTTGTGAACTGTCCGTTTCCAAACCTTGATGACGAGTCCGCCCCGCTTGAATCGTTCGAAATAGGGCCATATTGCCGATATCCCTATACGACATCATCCATGTTCAACGTCTCGGGCATGAGTTTCGGCGCCATATCAAAGCCGGCCGTGCTGGCACTGTCCCGCGAAGCGCGCATGGCAGGATGCTGGATGAATACTGGAGAAGGTGGAATTACTCCCTACCATCTTGAGGGTGGCGCTGACATAGTCGTTCAGATCGGCACTGCCAAGTACGGTGTTCGGGATGCTCAAGGCAACCTGGACGACCTTAGACTCAGTGAGCTAGCCGCTTTACCGCAGGTAAAAATGTTCGAACTGAAGCTTAGCCAGGGAGCCAAGCCCGGAAAAGGTGGCATGCTTCCCGGCGAAAAAATTACCCGGGAAATCGCCGATATCCGCGGCATCCCTATCGGCGTCGACTCAATCAGCCCGAATAGGCATACAGAAATTGACTCGGTCGGTGATCTTTTGGATACCATCGATCACATCCGTAAAGTTACTGGAAAACCAATGGGTTTTAAGATGGTGCTCGGTAGTTACGGATTCTTAGACGAGTTCTGCGATGAGATCCATAAGCGCGGCATTGAATCTGCACCCGACTTTATTACTCTGGATAGTGCAGATGGTGGTACCGGCGCAGCACCGCAAAGCCTCATAGACTATATGGGACTGCCGCTCAAAGAGAGCCTGCCCCTGCTGTCAAATAAGTTAATAGAACGTGACTTGAAACGTCGTATCAGAATTATTGCTTCCGGAAAACTAATCGAGCCGGCATCAGCTGCCCTGGCACTTTGTCTGGGCGCGGACTTCGTTGTTTCCGCACGCGGCTTTATGTTCGCCATTGGTTGTATTCAGGCACTGCAATGTAACAAAAACACCTGCCCAACCGGGATCGCGACTCATAATCCCAGACTGCAAAAAGGTCTGGTGGTAGAAGACAAGGCGCAACGCGTTAGATCGTACTGTGAGAATATGAACTGGGAGGTGGGGGTTATTGCTCACTCCTGTGGTCTTAATGAACCAAGACGTTTGCGTCGCTATCATGCAAGAGTAGTCACAACGGAAGGCAGGTCGATTCCACTGGATGAACTATATCCCGAACCGGCAAATGCATAGCTGAGGCTCAGAAAAACGTTAAAGACGTAAACCGAAACACGATGAAAGAACAGGAAATCGACATACAAACCGCCGATGGTGCAATGCCAACGTTTATAACCGTCCCCGACGAAGGTGGTCCCTATCCAGTCATTTTGTTTCTCATGGATGCGCCAGGTAAGCGTGAAGAATTGCACGACATGGCGAGACGGTTCGCCACCGCTGGCTACTACGTCATGTTACCCAATCTTTACTACAGGACGGATCCAAACTTCGTTAGTGACTTTACGGAAGAGGCACGGACCATTCAGCGACAGCACATGGATGCTCTGACCAACAAGATGGTAGTTGAGGATTGCAGGACACTTCTCGAGTTCGCCGACAAGGATGATGATGCTTGTGATGGTTCGGTGGGTTGCACAGGTTATTGTATGAGCGGTCCCTTTGCGTTCGCTGCCGCCGCGCAGATCCCCGATAGAATCAAGGCATCTGCTTGCATTCATGGTGTAAAGCTATGCAACGACGACGACGATTCACCTCATCTGGATGCCCGCAAAATTCACGGAGAGATATATTTCGGTTGTGCGGAGAACGATCTCCATATAGAACGCGAAGAATTAGAAGCACTCGAAGCACACCTAAAAAATACAGACATCAATTACCGAGTCGAATGGTACCCCGGCACCAATCATGGTTTCGTCTTTCCCCAACGGGAAGGGATGTATGACAAGTTAGGGGCAGAGCGACATTGGGAACGACTGTTCGCGATGTTCAAACGTTGTCTTTGATGAACCCAGATCCTGCTAGGCCAACAATTTAGGCCAACAATCTAGGCTAACAAGGCCACACTCTTGGTTTGTGCGTAAACCTGAAGTCCCGGTTTTAATCCGAGTAGGTCAGCAGATTTTCTGGTGATTCTGGCCAGTATCACGCTATCGGCCACACTAAGCCGGACAGTAACTTGAGAGCTTCCTTCCGCGACGATGTCATCTACTGTGGCCGCGAATATATTTAGAATGCTGGTGTCTGTTTGATGTGCCAGCGTTAAGCTGACATCTCTCGCCAGAATTCGCAGGCGCACCCCATCACCCACAGCCAGCGTTTTCCCAGGAACAGTAACCGGTCCAAGCGGAGATTCCAGACAGATGAGATCGTACTGGTCATCATGGCTCGACACGGTTGCCTCAATAAGCGCCTCTGCTTCACTTCCATGCGCCAGCGGCAAATCTACGCGAGTCAACATATCTGCTACGCGACCCAACACTACAATACCCCGATCACTCATTAGCAGTAGATTATCCGCGAGCCTGGCAACCTCGTCTCTGTCGTGACTGACATATATTACTGGCATGGCCAGATCGCGATGCAGTGCATCTATATAGGGAAGAATCTCGAGTTTGCGATCCAGATCCAGTGAAGCCAAAGGCTCGTCCATAAGAAGCAAACGCGGGCTGGTCAGAATTGCCCGAGCAATCGCCACCCGTTGTTGCTCTCCTCCCGACAAGGTTGTGGGGTGGCGCCCCAGAAGATTCCCTAAACCCAGGAGATCAATCACGTTATCACTGGACACCCCATTGCCGGGTGCTGCGTGCCATGACTTCACTCTGGACACACCGTAATCCAGATTTTGTTGCACGGTCATATGGGGAAACAGGCTTGATTCCTGAAACACATACCCCAGTTCTCGTTCATGGGTTGCAACGAAAGTGTTTTCGTCCTGCCAACAGGTTTCACCAATGTGCAATCTACCTGTGGGGTATCGATCCAGACCTGCCATTGCGCGCAACAATGTTGTCTTTCCGCACCCGGAAGGACCAAATAGGGCCGTAATGCCCTGCTCTGGTAGTTCAACATCAACGTTAAGTGAAAACTCACCTCGCTTGATATCAAAGCAGGCTTTAATACTCACGATGACACCATGCGAAAGCCTCGGTTGCGATACACAACCGTTAACATCAGAAACGACAGGAGCAGTAGTCCGCCCGCTAGCCAATGTGCCCTAGAGTACTCCAACATTTCCACATGATCATAGATAGCGATGGAAACGACTTGGGTCTCTCCTGGAATATTGCCTCCGATCATCAACACAACCCCGAATTCACCCAGGGTATGGGCAAATCCCAACACCGAAGCAGTTATGAATCCAGGTTTAGCCAGGGGCAACACAATCGTGATAAACCGGTCCAATGGTGAGGCCCGCAACGTCGCTGCTGCCTCCAATGGTCTGGGTCCGATTGCACGAAATGCATCCTGCAACGGTTGGATAACGAACGGCATCGAATAAATAACCGAACCAATGACCAGTCCGGTGAACGAAAAAGCCAGCGAACCAAGGCCCAACGCTGAAGTAACAGCACCGATAGGGCCCGTCGGACTCAGCGCCACCAGCAAATAAAAACCAAGCACGGTTGGCGGCAGCACCAACGGCAAAGCAACGATGGCCTCAATAAGAAACCGGAAACGCCACTCAGTTCTGGATAGCCACCAGGCAAAAGGCGTACCCAGTAATAAGAGTATCAACGTACTGATCAACGCCAGCTTTAACGTGACAAACAGCGCGACCAGATCTGGTTCGTTCATGGAGTACGGTACCCGTGAGACTTAATAATACGCTGTGCTTTCCCGGACCGAAGGAAAGCAAGAAATGCTCGTGCTGTTTTGCTTTCTTTTAACATTACCGCCTGCTGATCTATCGCTGCATAAAGATCGGGGGGAATTGCATAGGTAAATCCTTCCCTATCCATAACCTGTCCACGCGCGACCAGACCCAACCCCGCGCTGCCACTATGCACAAACTGGAACGTCTGACCGATATTCTCACCGCGCACCAATTTTGGCTGAACCTCTTCCCATAGACCGAGATGACCAAGATATTCCATCGCCGCTCGACCATAGGGCGCAAACTTTTCGTTCGCGATGGCCAAATGATCGAACTGCAATTCAGCGAGCGCTGCTTCCGATTCCAGCGGCACTGTCCTGCTCCATAAGACAAGTTGGCCCACAGCATACGTAAATCGCGTTCCTTTAATTGCGATTTGATCTGCCTCCAATTTTTGCGGACGATCACGGTCAGCGGCGAGAAATATTTCGAATGGCGCACCGTTAACGATCTGGGCGTATAGCTTTCCCGTTGAAGCATGGCTCGCGATCACACGATGCCCAGTGGTCTGCATAAATTCCTGTCCCAGGGGGCGAGTTACTTCAGCAAAGTTACTCGCTACCGCAATCCTAACTTCACCCGCTTGAGCAGTGAGGTTGAGAATTAACAACAACCAGCATAGGACAAAGCCTTTCGCCTTAGGCAACGTTAGCGATCCTATAACAGGGAGTGTATACACCACCAGGCAACTTCATTCGCCCCTGGTCTACAAAGCTTTCCAGAAGTTTATCCATAGCACCCATGAGATCAGGATCACCATTCAATTCGAAAACACCCCCTTCCTGCACAGCTCTGATTCCTTCCTCCTTCACGTTCCCAGCGACGATTCCCGAGAATGCTCGTCTCAGGTTTGCCGCAAGAAGATATGGTTCCTGATCCCTGTTTAGATCGAGTGCTGTCATACTTTCCCGGGATGGATTGAACGGTTGCTGAAAATCACGCTCAATATGCAACAGCCAATTGAAGTAATAAGCGTCATCTCTCGCTTTGCGGAACTTACGTACACGACGTACACCCTTTCGTACTTCTGAGGCGACAGCTTGTGGATCATCGATGATGATCTTGTAAAGTGACTGTGCATCTTCTCCCAGCGCCGAACCTACAAACTGGTCAATTCGGTCAAAATACGCCGCTGAGCCCGCCGGACCGGTAAAAATAATTGGGAATGGCAGGTTCTTGTTTTTGGGATGCAGGAGCAAACCAATCAGATACAAGATTTCCTCAGCAGTACCGACGCCCCCGGGGAATACGACAATGCTGTGTGCCATTCTGACGAATGCTTCGAGGCGTTTTTCGATATCCGGCATGATGATGAGCTCATTGATGATTGGGTTTGGTGGCTCTGCCGCAATGATCCCTGGCTCTGATATTCCAAGGTAACGCCCATCGGGATTTCTCTGCTTAGCGTGACCGATAGTAGCGCCTTTCATCGGACCCTTCATGGCACCGGCACCACAACCAGTACAAATATCGATTCCCCGCAGCCCCAACTGATAGCCAACTTCTTTTGTGTAGTCGTACTCCTCTCGACCAATTGAATGTCCTCCCCAGCAAACGGCAAGATTAGTCACGCGTTTCGTTTGCAGAGCATCTGCATTACGCAGTATGTGGAATACGGCACCAGTGACCACATCGCTCGCGGCATCCTCAGGCATATGGATTTCGTTGCTAACGTAGATGATGTCTCGCAGCACCGTAAATAGTAACTGCTTGATACCCTCAATGATCTTGCCGTCTACAAAGGCTACCCCTGGAGCATTGCTTAGCTCTAATCGAAGGCCGCGATCCTGTTGCAATAGACGGATATCAAAACTTTCATATTGCGAAAGTAGTTCGGCGGCATTGTCCATCGCAATCCCGCTATTGAGGACTGCCAGCGAACACTTGCGATAGAGGTGATAAAGCCCCGTCCGCGATGTATCAAGCAGCTTGGCAACCTCGGCCTTCGACAAGATATCAAGCTGGCCATCCGGCGTTAGTCTGATACTGACCAAATTTCGATCCATACTTTTTCCTCAATCTCGCTAGTTTTTCAGATGAGTTTCCGGACAAGAACTAGTTAACACTCATTGGATCATACTCATATATCCAATCGAAACTATCCGCCATCGTGGCAGATGTCACCAGGTTGCGCATCTTCGCGACGATACCAGACATGTGAAAAACACGCCCATTTCTACGCGAGCCTGCCTGTATTCTTGCAGTGCGAGCGATCCTCAATGTTTCATAGTACTTCAGCGCCGACTCAATACTCGTTGCATCCTGAAGACATCGGGCTATCACTGCCGCATCTTCGATTGCCATGGCAGCACCCTGGGCAAGGAACGGCAACGTAGGATGGCAAGCATCTCCCAGAAGCGTCACCTGACCAACACTCCAACTCGACAGCGGGTCTCGATCATACAGCGCCCACTTGTAACAGTCCGACGAGTCAACACGATCAATCAGCGTCTCAATGTCTTTATGCCACCCAGTAAAATCCTGACGAAGCTCACCCGATTCACCATGGGTAACCCAAGACTCTTCCTCCCAACCGTTTTTTTCCACAACCCCAACACAGTTCATTAATTCCCCACTCTTGATCGGGTAGTGAACGAAATGTTTTTTCGGTCCCCACCATAGGGCTGCCACTGGTGATACCAAACCTGAGGGTAGCTCCTGCATCGGCACTGTCGCACGCCATGCCGCATGGCCTGTAAATCGTCGCCCCCCATCGCCGAAGAGCTTATCTTTGATCGTCGAATGTATGCCGTCTGCCCCCAACAGCACATCCCCGACTAGTTCTTTTTTACCACTGGTTACAAGGACCTTTCCTGCTCGCTGCTCAAAACCCTCAGCACGCGTATTCCAGTACATTTCAATGAGTGGATTCTCGTGTACCTTGTCCCGCAAGATCCTCATAAGATCTCTTCGTCCCATATGGTAGTAAGGGTAACCCGTCACCCGCTGTATGGACGTCCCCAGGGATTTCGAAGCAATCAGATGTCCCGATTGCCAGTCTCTAATCTCTACCGCCTCTGGCACACACGCTTGATTTTCAAGCTCACTGGCCAACCCGAGAGTATGCAATACACGCGTACAGTTTGGACTGAGCTGAATACCCGCACCCAAATCCTCGCCTTCCGTCTGCTCAAGGACACGCACCGTATAACCGTTGCGTGCGCAACAAAGTGCGGCGACCAGCCCACCGACTCCTCCTCCAACAATAATTACATTTAGCTGCAACATGGCCCTGAACACATAAACAGTAGCAAGAGCATAATTGAAGAGAGCAGACAGACAAAATCTGTGTATGCTTGCGTAATGACAACGGGACTTTGTTATCAATCCGCTACGGAACTCGTCCGACTGATTCGGGGGAAAGAGGTCTCCGCCGTTGACGTACTCGAAAGCCATCTCCAACAAATAGAAGCGATTAATCCCTCGGTCAACGCCATAGTCACCTTGGCGGCGGACCACGGTCGCCGCCTGGCGAAAGAGGTGGACACAAAACTTTGCCACGGAGAAGACCCAGGTCTACTCGCAGGGTTACCCATTGCACATAAGGACCTCGTCGACACGAAAAACATCCGGACCACCTATGGATCCAGAATCTTCGCAAACCACATTCCGGATCAGAACTCGCCAATCGTCGACACACTGATTGGCGCCGGCGCAGTAACAATAGGCAAAACCAACACACCGGAATTCGGCGCGGGATCTCAGACATTTAATGAGGTGTTTGGGGCAACACTAAACCCCTATGATCTTGCAAAGACGTGCGGGGGTAGTTCCGGCGGTGCGGCCGTGGCTCTGGCGACCCGGATGTTGCCTATAGCGGACGGCAGCGATCTCGGAGGATCCCTCAGAAATCCTGCGAATTTTTGCAACGTCGTTGGCTTTCGTACGAGCGCGGGGCGGGTACCTGACACCTGGAACTCGCTTAGGATTCTGGGCCCACTTGCGAGAACTGTAAGCGATTGCGCGCTCCTTTTGAACGTCATGGCAAAACCAAACCCAGCTATCGCCTTATCATCGTCGCTAGACCATATCGACTTTACGAAAAACCTGGAGAGAGATTTTAGGGGAACGAGGATCGCGTTAAGCTCAGATTTTGGCGGCCAGCTTCCCGTCGACCGGGCGGTACAGAAAGTAGTCTCAGACAGTGCAGTGACTTTTCGTAACCTCGGTTGTGAGGCAGAAAATATCTGCCCCGACCTAAGTGAGGCAGATGACATTTTCAAAACTCTGCGCGCGTGGATCTTTGCCAACGACCATGGCGAGATTATTACCAGGCACCCTGATCTGGTTAAGGAAACCATCATTTGGAACACTGAACAGGGAAAATCGCTAACAGGAGAGGACATCTATCTCGCCGAAAATGCCAGAGCAGAGCTTTTCAAGCGAGTTCAGGGTTTTATGCAGGAGTTTGAATTTCTGGTACTACCGGTTTCACAGGTGCCTCCGTTTGACGTCGAACAGGAATACATCAGCGAGATAGATGGCGTTGAAATGGAGACCTATATCGACTGGATGAAATCCTGCTATCTGGTCTCCGCTACGGGACTTCCGGCAATCTCTGTACCTGCAGGTTTTACCCCGTCAGGCTTACCGGTCGGTATTCAGATTGTGGGGCGTCACTACCAGGAACATGCAGTACTGCAACTCGCAAAGGCGTTCGAACAGGAAACAAAGTTCAATAAACGTCTACCAGACCAGCTGGAACATACCGTATAATACATTCGTTCCTTAGGGGTGGTTAATACCTGAGATGCTGACGGAATGGGTAGCACTGTTATCAAGTGCATTAGTAGAAAACCCAGGCTGAGCAGCAAACCCTAGAACCTGATCCGGTTAATACCGGCGTAGGAAAAGGGTGTCTCGCTCATCTACTCACACGTCTAATGCCGGGTCTTTCTATTACAACAGGAGAGACTCATGAAATTTTTATTAGCAGCGGCACTCATTCTTAGTGCACAAATTGGTTTCGCTGACCCCATCGAAGAAATTGTGGTCACAGCAACACTGCGGGACACGGAACTCACCGAACTCCCGATGAGCGTCACTGTATTAACCGAGGAAGATATCCAAACCCGGGAGGTGCAGCACCTCGACCAACTCCTGAACATGACACCTAACGTGAATTTCTCTGCCGGTGCTTCCCGGGGACGGTTTGTCCAGATCCGCGGCATTGGGGAACGCAGCCAGTTCAAGGATCCCCTCAACTCTTCAGTTGGTCTTGTCATAGATGGCATCGACTTCAGCGGAATCGGCCTTGCTGGAACACTGTTTGATGTCAGACAAGTCGAAATACTTCGAGGTCCTCAAGGTACCGCGTTTGGATCCAACGCGATGGCGGGGCTCATGCTGCTGGAAACAAATAATCCTACGGATGTTGTCGAAGGAAAGGTGCTGCTTGGTGCAGGTAACTATGGCAGCCATGAAGGTGGTGCAGTCTTTAGCGGGCCCATTTCGGAGACTGTAAGTGGCAGACTGGCTATTCACCAATTCGTCGGTAATGGATTCATCGATAATGACTTTTTGAACCGAGACGATACCAACGACTTCGATGAGCGTACCGTGCGAGGGAAACTCCGCTGGCAGGCAAGCGATACGACACGTATTGATATGGTCGCTTCCTACTACGACGCAGATAATGGCTACGACGCGTTTTCGCTCGAGAATTCAAGACGAACCGGGTCGGATGAACCCGGCTACGATCGACAGCAATCAAACGCATTCTCGCTAACCGTATCTCATGAAACTGCCTCGGTTATCCTGGATGGGCGACTGTTCCTGGAGAATAGTGATCTCGACTATGGTTTCGACTGGGACTGGTCCAACGTTCCTCGAAGCGGTATTCGCGGTGGAGAGAACAATAGAAGACAACGCGACAGCATGGGCTTCGACATCCGAATCTCTTCCGAGGGTGGTGCACGGATTACAGACCAGATCGACTGGGTCGTTGGTCTGTATCGCTATGAAAGAGATGTCGAGCTGTCCTACAACGACCATTGGGAAGACAGCTGGGGGTATTATCCTTCAGCGTTCGACAGCGACTTCAGTACAAAGCGGCTTGCCGCCTATGGTCAATTAGACTTGCCTTTATCGAAGCAACTTCACGTGACAATGGGGGGCAGGTGGGAAACCTATGACGACGATTACCGGGATAGTGCCGGTGTTACGGCGAAACCCGACGATGATCTTTGGGGAGGTCGCATCAGTGTTGAGTACCTGATTGACGATCTAATGTTGTACGGCACATTAAGTCGGGGCTACAAAACCGGCGGCATCAACGGGCAGGCTGCCGCTGGCGCCGACGCTGAGGCCAATCCTGAAATTGCTGACTTTCTTGCCGAACGTCTTTCTTTCCAGTCAGAGACGCTTATTAGCTATGAGGCAGGCCTGCGAAGGTCTCAAGGTGACCTCACCTATTCTCTCTCATTGTTCCATATGAAGCGCGACGATATGCAGGCCAAAGCATGGGTTCTATTCCCGCCGGCCGAATGGAAGTCGTACCTCGACAATGTCGACAATGGCAGCAACCAGGGCATTGAATTCAGTATGAGCTTTCGCGCCAGCGACAGACTGAGCCTGGACGCAGGTCTCGGTCTGCTAGATACCGAACTGGGTGACCTAACCGTTCAGGATATAGACTCATTCCCGCCAATACCGGTAGACCAAAGCAGCCGTGATCAAGCCCATGCGCCAGATCACCAGTTCTTTATCGCGGCCAACTACCTGTTCACATCAGCGTTTTCACTGAACGTACAAGTTGAGGGCAAGGATTCATTTTTCTTCTCCAATGGTCATGACATCAAGTCGGACAGTTTTACCCTGACTCACGCGACTCTTAGGTATCGATTCGGACAATACGACCTCGCACTCTGGGGACGAAATCTGTTTAATGAAGACTACAAAGTCAGGGGATTCTATTTCGGGAATAACCCCCTGAACGGCTGGATCAATGAGCCCTACTTTCAATTCGGCGAACCGCGGACTCTCGGATTAACCGCCCGGGTCAACTTCTAAGCGATGCCCGACCTTCTCGTCAGTCAGTTTCAGGCCAGTTCGATACTGGAACTGACTGCTGTCATTTTCGCAATTGCCTATCTGCTGCTGGCCGTAAAAGAAAACATTCTCTGTTGGTACGCGGCGTTTATCTCAACGGCGATCTTCTTATTGATATTTTGGCAGGTAAAGCTTTACATGGAATCAGGCCTGCAGGTGTACTACCTCGCCATGGCGGTTTACGGCTGGTACCAATGGACCCGTGGAGGAACGCAACAAAGCGGCATCACCATTTCAACCTGGCCAATAGAAAAACACCTGTTGGCCCTCGCCACGGTTCTAATCGCGACCATGGTTTCCGGCTACCTGCTCAGTGAAAACACCGATGCACGCCTACCCTATCTAGATTCGTTCACGACCTGGGCAAGTATCGTCACCACCTACATGGTTGCTAAAAAAGTACTCGAAAACTGGATCTATTGGTTTGTCATAGACAGCGTTTCGATCTTCCTCTATCTCCACCGGGAGCTCTACTTTACTGCGCTGTTGTTTGCTGCCTACATCATTATCGTTGTCTTTGGATTCGCCACCTGGTTTAAGCAATACAGACTGGAACCGGTTAATCCTTAATAAACTGAATCACATCCTTGATGCACACCTCTGTTTGGGGACCCTCGGATGACGCAAAGCCATGGGCAACGCCCCGATACAGTTTGTATTTCACGTCTGCACCAGCATCCAGCAGGGCACCGTGCAGCGACTCAGTCATAAAAACCGGCACGTTCAAATCCAGCTCTGACTGAACAACAAAAACCCGGGGCAAACGCTGGTGTTCATTCATCGCCAGAACTCTTTGAATGCTGGTCTCATTCATGGCTTCTTTTGACCCAAAGTAGGACATGGTCCCGCGCGCGAGTCGGTCCGGCGTGAAGTTTGGCCCCCAGGTTTCCTGCGATGCCTGCTCCCAAGCCAGCACATACTGGTAGCGAGCCAGAGGATTAGAAACCGGCCAGAGCGCCACCACGAAATCGACCTCAGCACTGATATCGGTAGCATCATCCTGGTGAGCTGCAATGTTTGGCAAGAGGGCTGTATACAGCGCCAGATGACCACCGCTGGATGAACCGACAAGCCCCAACTGTTTGTATTCGAAACCAAGTGAGGTTTTCGCAAAGCGAATCGCGGCGGCAATGTCTGCACTTGCCGACGGATGCAAAAAATCGGGACCATGGCGAAAGTTTATGGCCAAGACACAGATGCCTGCCTCGGCCAATTTGGTGTCGTAGTGCCTTCCGGACTCGTAGTGACCTGAAGACCAGGCTCCACCATGCACATCAATAACAAGATCATAGGGGGGCGGATCATCAGGCCGATAGAGTAATCCTTCGAGTTCGATCCCGTCGACGGATCGATAGACTAGCGTTGTTTCGTTCACAACTCGGTATATTTGGCGGAAGTTCCCTTTGCGGTTTCTACAGGATACTTAATGCGATTTTTCTCTATTTTTTGCATGGCTGCCTGCACCGGCTCAATATCGAGACGGTCTGCGAGACGAACCAGGTAGTTCATCACATCGCCGATTTCATCCTGCATCTCCAGACGCTGTTCATCAGTAAGTGACTGACTTTCCTCTTCCGATAACCATTGCAATATTTCAACGATCTCGGCCACCTCAACTGACAGCGCCATAGCGAGATTTTTGGGGGAATGAAACTGCTCCCAGTCGCGTTCATCGGCGAACTCGCGCTGTTTCAGTTTCAATTCCTCCATAGGGTCCATAGTCGGCCCTAGCGCTTATACCAATCGGAATCTCTATAGGGTCCATCACGCCAGGTCAACGCTTCCTTCAACCCGCCATCGCGCATGTGATCCTGAAAACCGTAGGAAAATTCAGTGAACTGGCCGGCGGCATCCAGATCCGTGCTGCTACGCACTGAAGAGTAGATACCCATGTTCTCGTAGAACCGGTTCATATTCACTTTAAGAATGCCAAGGTGATCTGCTGAAGCGATCGCGAGCCTATCGGCAAAAGCAATCGTACGATCTTCAAGCTCATCCATCGGCCAGGCATAGTTAATCATGCCGATATCCTCTGCTTCCGTACCGGTAACACTTTCGCCGGTGTAGTAGAGTTCTTTTGCTTTACGCATGCCAAACACCAGAGGCCAGATCACGCCCGTTCGACTGGTACCAAGCCCTCGACAACCCGGATGTCCAAGCTGAGCATCATCAGCTGCGACCACAAGATCCGCCATCATCGCAAGCTCACAACCACCGGCAAGCGCATAACCATGGATCTGAGCTATGGTTACCTTCGACATGTTCCAAAAGTACATATGAATGTCCGTGATCTGTTGCATACCGGTACGAATACCCATCACCAGACGACGACCCTGGTCATCCTGTCTTTTGTGGTTGCGCACAACCGCGTCGGCGCCACCCTGCTCCGGGGTCAAATCGTAGCCAGCACTAAAAGTGCGACCAGCCCCTCGCAATATGATGACTCGAATACTGTGATCTGCTTCCATGTCATGCAGCGCTTCGTTTAGCTCATACAACAGCTCCTGACTCAACGCATTCATTTTCTCTGGACGATTGAGGGTTATACGGCCAACACGGTCATCCGTCCCAACTCTGTCAGTCTCAATAAACTGATAATCGCTCATTTTTTTCTCCTATGGGCAAACTGGCTAATAGCGAGGCGACAGGATAAACCATCAGCACAAAAAAAGGCGATCAATTGATCGCCTTTTTTATCTTTCATCGACTGGTTTGAAATCACTTAGCCCTTTTTATTGGCCTTGGCCTCAGCCTTTAGTCGTTTCTTTTCTTCCTTCGCCAGTCGGCGGGCTTCCTTTCGAGCATCCTTATAGGCCTTGTCTACCGAGCGCCTGTGAGACTTTTCCAGGCTGGGGTAAATCGCCATCGCTGCTGCCAATGCACTTTCATACCCTGGCAATCCATTGAACTCGGAATGTAGATAGACCCAGTAGTCCTGCAAACTGTTGAACGACATGGTTGAGTTTTCTTTGATAAAGTCCCAGCCACCAATTGCCGTTACTGCACCTACCTCTTTTGCTTTGGACTTAGCGGCACCTGCCATAAATCCGCCAAAGGGTACTTTAGCCGCCAGCACGCCTGCTGCCTTTTCCCCTGCCTTAGCACCGACTTCCGCGCCAGCTCGCGCTGTAAGAGACTTTTCAGCCTAGGCTCTTAGTTCACCACTCTCATCGAACGGTAATACAAATTTACCGGATGCATTCCCTATGGGTTCAGAGACATCCAGTTCGATCGTCCCCGCATCCAACATATCCTGAATTTCCTGATATTTGTCTACGATTTGCGTTACCTGACCCAGCACTACCTGAGCCTTCACCACGCTGCCCATATCTATGGCCTGCGCACCCGCTCCAGCAATGGATAACACCACTGTCAGGCAAATAGAGAAGAGTTTTTTCATCTCGCCCTATCCTTCTTTTGATCACTAAAAATTTCGGGGCTATTCCTGAGGCAGCATGACGGTTTTATCGTCTTCAACCGTACCAGAATAATCCGGGTTTAGTTCGTAGGAGACTTCATTGTCGTCCCGCCCACGAATCACAAATTCCATCAGTACTATCTGCTAGAGACGATAGTAAAGCTCCCGGTCTGGAATAAAAGAAAACTTTTCTTGCAACTCAGTAATCGAAGCTTCTTTTTTAGCTTCCATATACTGGAGTATCTGAAGCTGCGTTCCTGTTAGCGTTTTTCTGACATCCCACCAGTGCGGCTTTGATTCCGGTGCTTCCGCAGCCGGCGCTTCATCCTTCTTCATTAGATTCGCAATAACGAAACCCAATACCAGACCTACAACTAACGCAATTACTATCCCCACGATGCCATCCATTTTCCGCCCCTTAATAGTTCGGATGAGTGGATATCTGCATCATAACACCCAAACTCGGGCAACTCATTATCGCCTATCGGAAAGAAATGCCTCGTTGACGCAGTTTTCCAAACGACCCGTACAGAGATACTTAAGTGCTACGGTCACGCCCTTTGTGCGCATGTCATAGACACTTTGCGGTGTATAGAAGGCGCTGTGCGGTGTAATCAACACACGATCTTTTATCCAGTCTTCCTCGTTTACCCAGGCAGAAACCAGAGGCCTATCCATGTTAAGCGGCTCCTCTGGCAGAACGTCTAACCCGGCACCGGCAATCTGGCCCGACTTGATAGCATCGTGCAGCGCATCGATATCCAGGACCTCACCGCGTGCCGCATTGATTAGCACCAGGCCCGGCTTCGCATGGCTCAGGACCTCGGCGTTGATCAAATCTCTGGTCTCTACACTCAACGGTACATGCAAGCTGATGATGTCAGAGGTGGCAAACAGCTCTTCCAAAGATTCGACACGTTTGATGTTAAGCGCCAAATCCGAACCGTTAGACTTGTAGGGGTCGTAGAAAGACACATCCATTCCAAAAGCCTTGCAGCGCAAAGTCATGGCCGTGCCGATTCTGCCCAGACCGACAATACCCAGCTTGGCAGCAGACAACCTCAATGCCAGCGGATGATCCATTTGCTCCCAACTGGTTGGATTCTTGCGTAGCACGTGATCATACCGGCTGATGCCTTTCATTAAGCTGAGCAATAGACCCATCGCGTGATCAGCGACATCCTGAGTCCCATAGTCCGGCACATTACAAACCGGGATACCAATACGACCAAATTTCTCGATATCTATGTTGTCGAAACCCACTTTTGGTGTCACCAGAATGCGGCACTTTTCAAGCTTGCTCAGATTTTCCTCGGCGATTGGGTCAGGTCCGCTTATCAGACCATCAGCCGCTGCCCACTGCTCGTCAGTGACCTGGTCTGGTCGAGCCGCGAAAACGCAGTCTACCCCCTCTCCTGCAGTTTCTCGCTCAGCTTCGTAGTTATCTGACCAGCGTATTAGCGGCCATAGCAAATTAAACGCCATCACAGTTTCCTTTTTTTGGTGTTGTGAGTGTTGTGGGTGTTTTTGTTTTGTTTCTAACAGCTAGATCTTGATGCCATCCATACGAACCAATCCCGCATCTTCAAGGTCTTGCCATAATGCAGGAGGGATTTCAGCGGTGAACAGTTCCATGTTGGTTTGCAGTTCTTCCATCTTCCAGACACCAGGAATGACTGTCGCCACGGCAGGGTGCTTCAACGGATATTGAAGCGCGGCAGCGCGGAGGTCGACATTGTGGGACTCGCACACTTCACGAATCTTCTGTGCTTTTTCCCACCTCGCATCATCGACCGGTTTATAGTCGTAGGTAGCACGACGACGATCAACGTTGGCCAAAATTCCTGAGTTGTAGGGGCCACCAATGATCACCGAGACATTTTTGCGGGCACAGTGCGGCAAGAATACGTCCAGCGGATCCTGCTCGAGTAACGTAAATCGTCCTGCAAGCAGGAAGCAGTCTACGTCAAACTCTTCAAGAATCTGATCACATACCTGCCACTCATTGACCCCAAGCCCAAACGCACCAATAACGCCTTCACTACGCAGGTCACTCAGCGCGGGCAGAATACCTTCCCGGGCTGTCTTGAGTATTTCCGGCTGCCCGTCCCCATGCGTCCAAATATCAATATCGTGACACAAAAGTACATCCACCCGATCCAACCCCAGCCGATCAAGGCTCGCCTCCACCGAAGCGCGCGCTGCATCGTAGGAATAGTCATAGCGAATGGCAAAGGGTTCACTATCCTGCATCAGATCATTCCTTTCACCTTCATCCTCGGGCACCAGCAATCGACCAACTTTGGTCGATAGCGCGAAAGTATCTCTAGGAAGGGTACTCAGGAAGCGACCCAGCCGTCGTTCGGAAAGGCCGTGCCCGTATAGAGGCGCCGTATCGAAATAACGGATGCCAATATCGTAGGCTGCCTGCAGAATCTGGGTTACCTGCTCTTCGGAAACACGGTCTCCAGCTGCACCAAGTGAAGCGCCGCCAAACCCCATCTCTGTCACTTCGATGGAGCTGTTTCCCAGCGTACTGGTAGCAAGTGTATTGGTAGTAAGTATATTGGTAGTCATCGGCTTCCTCCGCCTGCTTTCTCGAGCAGCGGAGAATTATGCCTGAAAACGAGAACCGCTTGTATGCCTGGTCCGTCTGGCACAACCACCAACACTGGCTAGATTGGTCCGCTGTGGACGGGACCAAGCAACGGAGTGTTTCCTCGGCATACTTATAAGTTATCGGTTTTGTCAATTTGGTTCACTTTTTGACACAACAAGCAGCAAATGTGCGTGGTGCAATATTTTCCGAACCCATGATAAGTTAGCGAATTCGACTTTAGATAGGTAACCGCATGGCTGAAGTAAGCCCTGAAGGATATGACGTAGCAGCAGTAGAAGCATGGGTACAGGAACATGTTCCCTCCCTTGCTCCCCCGTTTCAGTGGACTCGGCTACTCGGGGGCCACTCTAACCTCACCTATCAGATTGAGGACACCCAGGGCAAATTTGCCGTCATACGTCGACCCCCAAGGGGCGAACTCTTACCCAAAGCCCACGATATGTCACGGGAGTGGGCACTGATCTCTGCGCTACATGGTACTGATGTCCCTGTCCCTGAACCGCTGGGATTTTGCGAAGACCCAGAGGTCACTGGCGCCTGGTTCTATATTATGGGACACATTGACGGCCACCCTTTGTACAACGTTAATGACGTCAATGCATTCGTACCAGAAGATAAGCGACCGCTACTGGCGGACTCCTTTATCGAGAAGCTCGCGGCGCTTCATGCACTCGATCCGGATGAGATTGGTCTGGGTGAACTCGGTAAGAAAGAAGGTTATGTCGCCCGCCAACTAAAGACCTGGTATCGATCCTGGACTTCATCGGCTGAACCAGCACAATTCGACGATCCACGCGCCCATGAACTTCAACGGTTTTTTCTGGAGAATATGCCAGAACAGGTAA
>MDTB01075272.1_pt1 | contig 66393 bp, 66 predicted proteins | sample 811161 | NCBI WGS metagenome assembly MDTB01 (sample SAMN05326650, study PRJNA326480) | marine metagenome | isolation source: seawater | place: Mediterranean Sea | collected 2009
TCAACAAAATTAAAAACTTTTTTAATAATTTTTTTTATTGCTGTATTTGCAGTTATAGCTGCTAGACATTTTATTGGATTGCATTTTAAAAAAAAATTTAGCGTTAGACCAGCTCCAGGTGTAATTGTAGTGGCCGTAGAAAAATCTTTATTTTATAATAGTATAGAGACATTCGGAACTGCTATTGCACAAAATTCTAAAACTTACAGGGTAAAAAAAGATAATATAGTAGGAAATTTAAATATAGAAAATAGATTTGTAAAAAAAGATGAAATTATTATAGCTTTACAAGATGGAGAAAACATAATTGCCGATTTTGAAGGTAAACTAGGTAAAAGAGAGATTGCCCAGGGTGTTCTTGGTTCTAATAGTCTAATTGTAACTTTGGACGATTTAAAAAAAATAGTTATAGATATTAAAGTTCCAGAAAATTATGTTGGGGTATTAAAACCTGGTCTTAAAGCTGAAATTACTAATTCTGCTTTTAATAAAATATTTAAAGGTAAAGTAGAGTCTATCAGCTCAAGAATAGACCCTTCAACAAGATCAATTTTGGCAAGAATTTTAGTAGATAATTCAAATTTCGAAATTATACCGGGTCAATTAATGACTGTTAAAGTAATTTATAACGAAATAAATCAAATTGGAGTACCTGAGAGTTCAGTTACAATTCAAGGAGATACCGCTTTCGTATTTGTTGTAAATGATAATGTAGCTGAAAAGAAGAATATTAAAATAGGAAAAAGAAATTTTGGTAAGGTTTCTGTTAACTCTGGTTTAGATGAGGGAGATGTAGTTATCAGTGAAGGAGTATCTAAAGTTAGAAATAAAGTTAAAGTTAAGATTATAAATCCATCAAAATAAATATGTTTTTAACCGATTTATCAATTAAACGACCTGTTGTTGCATCAGTAATGAGTTTAATTCTTGTTATATTTGGATTAGTAACATTTCAAGAAATTCCAACCGATGAATTACCTGACGTACAACCGCCTATAGTAACTATTCAAACAGAATATAGAGGTGCTTCTGCAGAAATAGTAGATACTCAAATTACTCAAAAAATAGAAGATTTTGTAGGTGGTACACCTGGATTAGAAACAATTGACTCTTTTAGTGAAGATGAAAGTTCCAGGATTACTTTAACTTTTGAGACAAATCTAGATTTAGATGATGTTGCTAACGACGTAAGAAGTTCTGTTTCTAGAGTACTTGATAATCTACCAGATGGAGCAGAACAACCTGAAATATTCAAACAAAGTGCAGGTATGAGAACAACTATGTGGCTTTCTTTTAATTCCGAAAAAATGACGGATTTAGAACTGACAGATTATGCTGACAGATATTTAACAGACAATTTTTCAACAGTTGCTGGAGTTGGTAGAGTTCGTCTAGGAGGTCAAAGAGAGCTATCTATGAGAGTTTGGTTAGATCCTATTGCTCTAGCTGCAAGAGATATTACAACTCAAGAAGTTGAGAATGTACTGAGAAAAGAAAATGTTGAATTTCCTGCTGGAAGAATAGAGTCTAAAGACATAGATCTTACTATTAAATTAGACAAAGCTTATAAAGATTTAGATAATTATAATAGATTACCACTTAAAAGAGCTAAAGATGGTTCTATAATTACTCTCTCAGATGTTGCAAGAGTGGAACTAGGTGCAGAGTCAACGCGAACTCTTTTTAAAGGTAACGGAAAACAAGTAGTAGGAATAGGAATTTATCAACAATCAGACGCTAATACTATTAAAGTAGCTAATGGTATAAAAAAAAAATAAAAGAAATAAAACCAACTTTACCTCCTGGAACAACTCTAGAAGTTTCATTTGATAGAAGCAATTATATTAAATCTGCTATAAGTGAAGTTTATAAGACGCTAGTTATAGCTTTATTCTTAGTAACAGTAATAATTTATTTATTCCTAGGAAATATAAGAGCTCTTGTAGTTCCTTTAATTGCACTGCCTGTATCTTTAATATCAACTTTTTTATCAATATACATTTTTGATTTCTCAATTAATCTTTTTACACTCATGGCTCTTGTTTTAGCAATTGGAATAGTGGTTGATGATGCAATAGTAATGCTAGAAAATATCGTTAGGAGAATAGAACTAGGAGATACTCCTCTAGTTGCTGCTTATAAGGGGGCAAAACAAGTATCATTTGCAATAGTTGCGACAACAGTTGTTTTGGTAGCAGTATTTGTGCCTCTCATATTTATAAAAGGTATTACAGGAGTATTGTTTACTCAAACTGCGATTACGCTTGCTTCTGCTGTTGTTATATCAAGTTTCGTTGCTCTTTCCTTAAGCCCTATGCTTGGAAGTAAATTTTTGAAAAAAAATATGAATAAATCTAAAATTGTAATTAAATTTGAAAAATTTCTTAAGAATACTACATATCTTTATAGACTATCTTTAATCAGTTGGATTAATAAAAAGAAAATTATAATTTCATTTTTAGCTGGAACATTAGCAATAACAATTTTTTTATTTAATTTTGCTCCTAAAGAACTAATCGCTCCAGAGGATAGAGGTGCTTTTTTTGTAATAGTAAAAGCACCGCAAGGTGCAGGATTTAATTTTACAAAAAATAAAGCTGAAGATATAGAAAAATTATTACTTCCAAAAGTAGGCCAGGGTGAATATCGTAAATTAATAATGAGAGTACCAGGATTTGGGAAGTCTGCTAAACAAGTTAACAGTGGCTTTATTATCGTTTTGTTAGAGCCATGGTCTAAAAGAGATCGTCATGGAGTAAAGATTATGAGAGAATCTTTCGGACAAATCTCGAAAGTCCCTGGAGTACTTGCTTTTCCAATTATGCCTCAAGGAATTAGAACTGGAGGAATTGAAAGTCCTGTTCAATTTGTTCTATTAGGAAATACCTATGAACAATTAATTAAATGGAAAGAAGAAATTAAAAAGCAGGCAAGAAAAAATCCAGGCCTAACCTCTATCCAAGATGATTTCGATTTAAATAAGCCCCAGCTTAACGTTCAAATTGATCAAAAAAAAGCAGCTGATTTAGGTGTATCTACTGAAGATATTGGTCGAACAATTGAAACTATATTTGGCTCTAAGAGAGTCACTAATTTCACATTTGATGGAAAAGAATATTCTATTATTCTTCAAGGAGATATTAAAGACAGAAAAGAACCTGATAGTATTAGCAAAGTATTTGTTAGATCACAAAACAATGGAAAACTTGTTTCTATTTCTAATTTAGTTAAATATAAAGAGGAGGGAAAATCTCCCTTTTTAGCAAGATATAATAGACAAAAAGCTGTTACTATCTCCGCAAGACTTGTTGGGGACTATTCATTAGATGAAGCATTAAAATTTTTGGTAGGTGTAGTAGAAAAAAATACGCCTGATGCAAAAATTGCTTACAAAGGTGAGAGTGAAGAATACAAGAAAACTAACAATGAATTATATGTAATATTTGCCTTAGCATTAATTACTGCTTATTTGGCAATGTGTGCTCAATTTGAAAGCTGGAGACATCCTCTTACTATTATGTTGACGGTTCCTATGGCAATATTGGGTGGTTTACTAGGAGTATTAGTGGTTGGTTCATCACTAAATGTCTACAGTCAAATCGCTTTAATAATTTTAATTGGTTTATCTGCTAAAAATGGAATTTTAATAGTCGAGTTTGCTAACCAACTAAGAAAAGAGGGTAAAAATATTCATACTGCAATTATAGAGGCATCTACAATTAGACTAAGACCAATTTTAATGACTAGTCTCTCTACAATTTTTGGTGTTTTGCCTCTTATTTTAGGAAGTGGCCCCGGTGCTGCAAGTAGGCTTACGGTTGGCATAACTATTTTTGGCGGTATGTTGTTTTCAACTTTTTTTACACTTTATGTAATCCCAACTATTTATACAATAATTGGAAAAAATTCTCAAAGAATTGATGCTGTGGAAATTGAATTAAATAAGCAGCTTAAAAAATAATATATTTATTTTTATCTAAATTTTTTCTGCAAAGTGTTAGTTGTTTTCTATATTTACTTGCCATCTCCTTAACCGACTTAGCGTAAATAATTGCTTTTTTATCTTTCGAATAATTTTTATAGTCTCCCCAACCTTTATAATAAGCCAAATATTGCCTGTATGCATCTCTCTTAGAAATCTTTAGTATTTTTGAGGTTTTATTTACATACCATCCTATAAAATCTACAGAGTCTTTAAATCTTGCTCTAGTAGCTAAAGGATTATCTGTTTCTTTTTTATACTGGCTCCATGTACCAACTACAGCTTGAGAATATCCAAACGAACTCGAAGGTCTTTTAAATGGTATTACCTTGAAAAGTTTTATTCTTGGAGGTTTTGCAAGCCAATTAAAATCACTTTCTTTTTTTATGAATGCTAATTGAATATGAATTGGTACTCCCCATTTTTCATATGTTGATTTAGAGTATTTATACCACAAGTATCGTTCTTCAAATATTGCACAACTATTTTGAGTATTTTTAGGTATCGAAGAGCAAGCAGAAAACAAGAAAAAAAATAAAAGAATTATAATTTTTTTAAAATGAATCACCTCTCAATTTATATAAGAAATTAGTTTAGCTTTCTCCATTTTTCTGGTTGCATAAAAGTGCCAGACCATAGACCAAGTTTATTTTTTTTAGCGTAATTCTCATCTTTAATATAATCTTTAGAATATCTTCTGTATGCAACAGCATAGCCATTTCTTACCATCCATTTATTAAGATTAACTTCTTCAAAATAGCAAACACCTATATATCTTTTGTACCTATCTAATTTATCCTGTACTTTGCATATCACCTTTTTTCCACCAATTTTTTCTGTAAGAGCTTTAGTTGCTTCTTTTCCACAATTATATTTTTTAAAATTTTTATGACAAATTTGCTTTTTTTCAGGAGTATCGATGCCATGAAGTCTGATAGATTTATGAAAAATCTTAATCGTATCACCATCAGTAATGCTGGGAATGCCTGATATTTCACCTGCTATAACTTTAAAATTAGAAAAAAATGAAATTATTATTATGGTGAATATTTTCATCTATTAATTATCTTTTTAAAAAATTTACTCAGTGAATAAACTAGCACCACTCCCGTACTATTGGCAAATAAATCGTAATACTCAAAAGCTCTATTTGGAATAAAGAAATGAAAAAATTCAAGAAAAATTGAAACAAAAAATAAAAATTGAAAACTATTAATCAATCTTTTGCTTCTTGATCTAGCAAATAATCCTAACAAGCTTATATATATAAAAAAAAATAAATGATTAATCGAAGTTCCAATTGGGTTGTTAATTATATTAGGTTGAGACCCAGAGTTACCGTATAAAAAATATCCTATGAGACTTCCTGGAAAAAAATACATTATAAATAATGTAACTAAAGATAAATAGTAAAGGTATTCTAATAATATGAAGAAATTATTTTTCATTGTTAATGTAATATAGTACATATTATCTGTTATTTATCTTTTATGAGTAAATTAATTTTAACAAGACATGGACAGAGTGTTTGGAATGCAGAAAATCGATTTACTGGCTGGGTAGATGTTGATTTGTCTGAGAAAGGGGTTTTAGAGGCACAAAAGTCTGGGCAGCTAATAAAAGGTCTGAATATAAATATAGATGTATCTTATACATCTTTTTTAAAAAGAGCTATTAAAACACTTACAACAATTCTTATAGAAAATAACTTGGAACTTAAATTTAATACCTCTTGGGAAATAAATGAAAGACACTACGGATCTTTAACTGGATTAAATAAAGAAGAAACAAAAAAAAAAATTGGTGAGGAACAGCTTAAAAAATATAGAAGATCCTGGGATACGGCCCCCCCACCGATGCTTGAAGATAGTAATAACCAATCTTTATTTAGTCCTCTTAACTCTAGTATTCCTTTAGGAATGATACCTTTTACAGAATCTTTAAAAAATACTTACGATAGAGTGGTGCCCTACTATGAAAAAGAAATAAAAAAACAAATCCAAGCAAGTAAAAATGTTTTAATATCTGCTCATGGAAATTCATTAAGAGCTCTTTGTAAATATTTATTTAAAATATCTAATGAAAAAATAAATGAATTAGAAATTCCAACAGGTAATCCTTTAATTATAGAATTTGATAATAGCCTTGAAATAAAAAAATATTATTATCTTGATAAAAGTAGGGCCAAAACTATTATTTTTAATCAGTAATATTTAAATTCGATATTTTATCATACATTTCTTTTGTGTTTAAATGATAAAACTTTAGTTTGCTTTCAACTCCATTTAAATAATTATCATTAATGAGATGATCCCAAATCTTATTAATAGAAAATACTTTTTCTTTTACCGAGCTAAAAATACTTTGATCTAATATTTGAAGACCAGTGAATATAAATTCATTGCTATTATCTCTACTAATTAGATCGTTGCGAAGATTAAAATCTCCTTTGAAAGAACCATCGAAACTCAAACTTTTATTTACCAACAATAAACAAGGTTTTTTTGATTTAAAATAAAGTTTTTCTAAATCTTTAAATTCATTTGAATAAGCTTCACTCCATAAAGTATCAGGATTTATGACTACGTAAGGCTCTTTTTTGAAAGATCTTGTTGCATTAAGTATTCCTCCCCCAGTATCAAGCAGTTCATCTTTTTCATCAAAAATTGTAATCTTTGCTTTATTTTGAATTGTATTAATAAAATATTTTATTTGATCTGCTAAATGATAAACATTAATTGCTATTTCCTGCACACCATTATTGATCAATAAATCTATAGCTCTATCAAGTAATTTCTTATTACCTATTTGAATTAATGGCTTTGGGGTTTTTAAAGTAATTGGCTGCATTCTTTTTCCCATCCCCGCAGCTAAAATCATGCCGTGTTTAATTTTCATATTTTTTGTAACCTTTTTAATTTCTTTAAAGGAAGATATTTTTTAAATAATAGATTTAATTTTTTAAATATAGGATTTTTCATTCTTCTTTCAATAAGTATCCAAGTATAAGGAAGATATTTTAAATAATACGATTTTTTGTCTCTTTTAAAAAGTCGTACAAAAATTCCTAGTATTTTTAAATTTCTTTGAACAGATAAGATGTCAAAATCATTTTTAAGGTAAAAATGATCTTTTGAGGAAAATTTAGATTTAGAAATATAATAATTGAATATATTTTCTTGCAAATTAATAGGTAATTTAATTCTTACATCATCTATAAGTGAGGCTACATCATATAATGGATTTCCTATAATTGCATCTTGACTATCTATAAGGCTCATTTTTTTATTATATATCATTATATTTGATGCGTGAAAATCTCTATGCGTAAAATAATTATTTTTGAAGTAAAGTTTTTTATAAATATTATTTAATTCATGTCTTAATACTTTTTTTATTTTACTAATATTTTTTTTTTTAAGAAAAAATTTTAAATACCAGTCAAAAAATAAATCTGACTCTTTGTGTAAGTAATTTATAGAGAATTTTTTGAATCTAATTTTTTTTTTTTTAAAATAATAAAATTTTTTCAATTGAATTTTTTGTAATTTTAAAATAATTTCAATTAATTTTTTATAGGCTGATAATTTATTTTTTTTATTTTTAATATACTCAAAAAAAGAAATATCTCCTAAGTCTGAAATTTCTATCATATTATCTTTATAGTAATTTTTAATTAACTTAGGTGATAAAATTTTATTTTTATTTAAAATCTTATTTATTAAGCTATAAAGAATTAAGTTTTTAAACTTTTCTTTAGTTGCAAAAATAATTATTGAAGTTTTGTTATTTTTTTTAACTCTATAAAATTCTCTGAAAGAAGCATCTCCAGAAATTTTTTTAATTTTATAATTCATCTAGATTAAATTTTTTCCACTTTCCTTTCCCTTTAATACTTAAATCTCTCTCATTTTCATTTTCACGATAACTTAAATGAAATTCTAGTATATCAGAAATTTTAATTTCCATTAATTCTGGCCATTCGATAATTTTAATTGAATTCATATTTTCTTCAAAAATACCTAATTGATCCAATTCTTTTTTATTTTTAATTCTATAAAGATCATAATGCATGATTTTAAATTTTTTAATATCGTACTCGTACAAAAGGTTAAAAGTAGGACTTAAAACTTCCGTTTGCTCTACGCCTTCTCTTTTTTGAAAAAAATTAATTAAATTTCTTGTAAAGGTGGTTTTACCGACTCCAATTTCACCTACTAAAAAAATGCAGTCTTTTTCTGAAATTATATTTGCAATTTTTTTTGCAATATACTGAAGATGATCTAAAGATTTTATAATCATTAGCTACTAATTTAGTAGCGATAAGTATCTGGTTTAAACGGTCCTGATGATTTAACGCTAATGTAATCTGCTTGTTCTTTTGACATTTTAGTTAGTTTAGCACCCACTTTATCAAGATGTAACATAGCGACTTTTTCGTCTAAATGTTTAGGTAAGACATAAACTTTTTTTTCATACTTATCTGAATTATTCCACAATTCGATTTGAGCAATTACTTGATTTGTAAATGAAGCACTCATTACAAAACTTGGATGACCTGTTGCGCAGCCTAAATTTACTAATCTTCCCTCAGCTAATAATATAATTCTCTTCTTACTCGGTAGTTCAATTTCATGGACTTGAGGCTTGATCTCATCCCATTTATAATTTTTTAGAGCTTCAACTTGAATTTCATTATCAAAGTGTCCAATATTACAAAGTATAGCCCTGTCTTTCATTTCCCTCATATGGTCTGCAGTCACAATATCTTTATTTCCTGTTGCTGTTACTACTATGTCCGCATTTTTGATTGCCTCTTCCATTAATACAACTTCATATCCCTCCATAGCAGCCTGCAAAGCACATATTGGATCTGTTTCGGTTACCATAACTCTTGCTCCTGCCTGTCTTAAAGATGCTGCACTTCCTTTTCCTACATCGCCAAAACCAGCAACAACTGCAACTTTTCCAGACATCATTACATCTGTAGCTCTTTTAATTCCATCAACTAAACTCTCTCTGCAACCATATAAATTATCAAATTTAGATTTAGTTACTGAGTCATTAACATTTATGGCAGGTATCATTAATAATTTTTGTGACTCCATTTTTTTTAAAGCTAGGACTCCAGTGGTAGTTTCTTCCGAAACACCTTTAATATCTTTTAATAAATTTTTATAGTTTTTATGCATTAACGCCGTAAGATCTCCACCATCATCAAGTATTAAATTTGGTTTCCAATCTTTTTTTCCCTCAATAGTTTGCTTAACGCACCACCAGTATTCTTCTTCAGTTTCACCTTTCCAAGCAAATACAGGTATTTTTGCTTTAGCTATGGCTGCGGCAGCGTGATCTTGGGTTGAAAATATATTACAAGAAGACCATCGTACTTCAGCTCCAAGTGCCGTTAATGTTTCGATTAAAACAGCTGTTTGAATAGTCATGTGCAAACAACCAAGAATCTTTGCTCCTTTTAAAGGGTTTTTATTTTTATACTCTTTTCTTAGAGCCATAAGACCTGGCATTTCAGTTTCTGCTAAGGAAATTTCTTTTCTACCAAAATCTGCTAAGCTGATATCTTTGACTTTAAAATCTTCTGACATATGTTCGGATCTTTTAACAATTAAAACAAATCATATCAAGGAGCAAAGCTAAATTAATTTTGGCAATAATACTTCGATTTGAGCACCATTAGTGTTTACTCTGTTTGATGCGGAAATAGTGCCTTTATGTAGCTCTACTATATTTTTAACAATATTCAAACCCAAACCTGAGTGTTCACCAAAAGTTTTAGGTCTGTTAGAGTAAAATCTTTTAAAAATTTTTTGAGTTGACGCCTCGGAAAATCCAGGCCCTTCATCTTTAATTAATAAAATATAATTATTACTAGTTTCATTAATCTCAATTAATATTTTTCCACCTTCATTACTAAAAGAAATCGCATTATCTAATAGATTAGCAAATACTTGCTCTAATCTATTTTCAATTCCAGATATGAAAAAGCTGTTTTTCCCCTTTTTTAAAATTTCGATTTTTATATCTCTATTTTGGTTAAATAAATCTTGTTTAAAATCTTCAACTACATTTTGAATTATTAAAAATATATCCGTTTTTTTCATCTTTTCTCTTGATAGGGATGCTTCATCTTTAAGCATCTGAGAATAATCTGTAATCAATCTTTCTATTCGTTCAACATCATGATTTAAAATTTTAAGTAATTTTTCTCTATCTTTTATTTCATTGCTTTTATCTAATAATTCAGATGCACCCTTAAGTGAAGCTAGTGGATTTCTTATTTCATGAGCTAAGTCTGTGGAGAAGGTTTCAGCTCTATTGGTTCTTTTTTGTAGTTCTTTAGTCATTTCATCTATTGATTTTGTAAGCTGCCCCACTTCATCACTTCTTATAAAAAATTTTTCTATATCAATTCTTTTTTCAGATTTATTTTTTATTGATTCGGTAAATAAAAACAAAAATTCTATAGGCTTCAAAATATATTTATTTAAAAAAAGTGAAAAAATTAATATCACTAAGGCAACAGCAAGAACTGTTCTTATAATAAAATTTTTTCTTTCCTTCACTGCTAATAAAATGTCATTAGCCTCTTCGGTAACTATTATATACCCAAGTTCTTCATTTTGAGGACCAATTTTTTTTAGAGTGCTTATAAAAAAACTATCATTGATCTTTTGCTGGATTACAATTGGTTCATCTTGATACTCATTTAAAATCTTCTCCTTAATAATATATTCATTATCTACATCTTTAATTTTAAAAATTCTTTTAGTGTTGTTTTTTACTGTATCAGAGCCATCTAAACTTTCTTCGATGATAGTTTCTGTTTTTGAAAAAACACTTTGATCTAAATCTAGAATATTTGTATCTCCAATTAATTTACCTCTATTGTTATAAAATTGTACTCTGTCTAAACTTTGAAATAAAAATCTAGTAGATAACAAAAATTTATTTATTGTTTTCTGCTCAAATTTAATTTTTAATCTTAAAATATGATCAGAAGTATTATTAATAACCTCAAGATGATTAATTGTTCTTGCCTTAACTAAATTTGGCTGAATAGCGGCAAGATACGCAAAAGTGAAAAGTCCTAGGACTGAAAAGACAAAAAGATTGAATAATAAAAATTTTTTAAGAATAGATGCTTTTTTTTTTTGCTTCATCAACTAACATTCCATCTATACCCGCTTCCATACCTAGTTTCAATTGCAGAAAATTTTTCATCTACTTTTTTGAACTTCTTTCTTATACGTTTAACGTGACTGTCAATAGTACGATCCTCTATTTCAGTGTTTTCTTTATAAGCAATGTCCATTAAATGAGCTCTTTCTTTAATCACTCCAGGTCTTTTTGCCAGCTCTTTGACTATTAGAAATTCAGTAGTTGTAAGTTTGTCAGGTAAAGCTTGCCCATTCCATTCACATTCCAATTGAGATGAATCAAGCTTTAATTTTCCATGGGTTATAATATTTTTTGTGTCGTCTACTACCTCTGTTTTTTTTCTGAGTTGAACTCTTATTCTTTCAATCAAAACTTTTATAGAAAAGCCTCCTGATTTTCTTACAAAGTCATCGGCTCCCAATTTTAAACCTAGAAGTTCATCTACTTCTTCATCTTTTGAAGTTAAAAAAATAATAGGTATAGAGGTTTTTTTTCTTAATTTTTTTAAAAGTTCTTCTCCGTCCATTCGTGGCATTTTTATATCAATTACTGCCAGGTCGGGAGGATTTCTTGTTAATCCATTTAAAGCGGACTCGCCATCTATATAAGATTGAACTTTAAACCCTTCTCTTTCAAGAGCAATACTTATACCGGTTAATAAGTTTCTATCATCATCAACTAATGCAATTGTTTGTACCATAATATTATTTTCATAATCATATTGTCAAAATTTAGGCGTTAATGAGCCTCTCCCCAATTATTACCTGAATTAACACTTACTTCCAATGGTATCGAAAACATATGATGCTCAGAGGTTGAAACGGATACCATCGCTTCTTTAATAATTTTTTTTATTTGAACTTCATCTTTTTTTAAACATTCAAATATCAATTCATCATGAATTTGAAGTAACATTTTAGTTTTAATTTTTTTATCCTCTTCAAAAATTTTATCTATTTTTATCATTGCCAACCTAATTACGTCAGCAGCAGAACTTTGTATAGGCGCATTAATAGCTGCTCTTTCTTGAAAGCTTCTTACACTAAAATTTTTATCGTTTATTCCTCTAAGGTGAATTCTTCTTCCAAAAATATTAGTTACGTAACCTTGTTTTCTACATGCCTTAATTGTTGAACTCATATAGTCTTTAATTTCTGGAAATTTTTTAAAATATGCATTTATAAAATCTAACGCTTCCTGATTTGAAACTGCAATTTGTTTAGCTAGACCGTATTGGGTTATTCCATAAATGATTCCAAAATTTATTGCCTTTGCTTTTCTTCTAAAATCATCATTCACTTTATTTATTGGAACACCAAAAACTTGACTAGCAGTTAAAGAATGAATATCTTGATTATTTTTAAAAGCTCTCTTTAATTCTTTTACGTCTGCCATGTCTGCTAAAATTCGCATTTCAATTTGATTATAATCAGCAGAAATTAGAATATTATTTTTTTCAGCAGTAAAAGCTTTTCTAATTTCTTTCCCATCATTTGTTTTTATCGGTATATTCTGTAAATTTGGGTCACTTGATGCAAGTCTTCCAGTATTCGTTGCTGCTAAAAGAAAAGAAGTGTGAACTCTTTTTGTTTTTTTATTTATATGATCTTGTAAAGCATCAGTATAGGTGCTCTTTAGTTTTGAAATCTGTCTCCAGTCTAAAACTAACTTAGGGAATTTGTGCCCAGTAATAGCCAGGTCCTCTAAAATTTTTGCACTAGTAGCCAAGCTTCCTTTTTTTGTTTTTTTTAATTTAGCAATTTTTAAATCATTATAAATTATTTCCCCAAGCTGTTTCGGTGATCCGATATTAAATTCTTTGCCAGATATTTTGTAAATTTCTTTTTCTACTTTTTTAAGTCTTTCTTCAAATTTCTTTGACAGTTTTTTTAAATACTTATCATCAACTTGAATTCCGTTTATTTCGAGTTTTGAAAGCAGTTTTATCATTGGTTTTTCAAAAACTTCATAGATTTTATTCAATTTCTCCCTGTCAACTCTATCCAATAAAAGATTATAAAGTCTAAGTGTGACGTCTGCATCTTCAGCTGCGTAATTGGTAGCCTCTTCTAGATTTATATCAGAAAATTTAAGTTGTTTTTTCCCTGTACCCACTAATTCTTTATACGAAATAGGCTTATGTCCTAAATGAATTTCTGACAATGTATCCATATTATGTCTATTATTTCCTGCATCTAATGTATATGAGAGCAACATAGTATCCTCTAAAGGCTCAACTTTAATTCCATTGTTTTTAAAAACTATATAATCATACTTCATATTTTGACCAACTTTTTTAATACTTAAATCTTCTAGAACAGTTTTAATTTTTTTTATTACCAATTCTTTTTTTAAACTTTTAAAATTTTTGTGAGCAATAGGAATATAAAATGCTTTGTTAGGAGCATAACTAAGTGAAATCCCTATCAATTCTGCTTCCAACGGGTTTAATGAAGATGTCTCTGTATCAACTGAAATTAATGATTTTTCGTTTAAAATTTTTATTAACTTTTCTAAATCTTCTTCTGTCAATATACTTTTATAAAGTTTTTTATCTATCTTTGAAAATTTATTTTCTTTTACTTCTATATTATTAGAATAACTTGTGCTTTCTTCTCCATAAAATCCAATAGCTTGACTCAATAACCTATTAAACTCCATTTCTCTAAGAAAGCTAAAAAGATTTTCTTTTTTGACATCTTTAAATATAAAATTACTTGGATTTTCCTTAACTGGAACATCATCTTTTAAGGTTACTAGTTTTCTACTTAATAAAGCTTTATCTTTATTTGTTATTAATGTTTCTCTTCTTTTATTTTGTTTAATCTCAGAAGCTTTTTTTAATAAATTATCTAAATTTTTATATTTGTTAATTAATTCAGCCGCTGTTTTAACCCCTATGCCGGGAACACCTGGAATATTGTCAGATGAATCACCCGCTAAAGACTGGACATCAATTACTTGGTCTGGTTTAACTCCAAATTTTTCTAAAACTTCTTTTTCACCTATAACTTTGCTTTTCATAGGGTCGTATAATCTAATTTTATCTGATACTAATTGCATTAAGTCCTTATCAGATGAGATAATTGTGACTTTAGCTCCCGCGTTAGTAATCTGCTTCGCGTATGTAGCTATGAGATCATCAGCTTCATAATTAATTAATTCTATCGATGGTAAGTTAAAAGCCTCTACTGATTTTCTTATATACTCAAATTGCGGAGCTAAATCATCTGGCGCTTCAGCTCTGTTAGCTTTGTACTCACTATAAATTTCGTTTCTGAAATTTTTTCTGGCGGAGTCAAATATAACTGCAAAGTGTGTGGGTTTATTAACAGAGTCATCTGCTCTCGAATCTTCTAATAACTTGAAAAGCATTGAGCAGAATCCACTTACTGCTCCTGTAGGTAACCCATCACTTTTTCTTGAAAGCGGGGGTAGAGCATAATAAGCTCTAAAAATATAACCTGACCCATCTATAAGATAAAAATGATCTGTTTTTTTTAGAGAACTCATATATATATAATACCTTAAAATTTTAATGATCATTAGATAAACTATGGAAAAAATTGCTTTAACTGTTGAAAATCTGACTAAAATTTATTCAACAAGTAAAAATAAACAAAAAATAACAGCTTTAAATAATTTAAATTTTGAAGTTAAAGAGGGAGAGGTTTTTGGTCTGCTAGGCCCTAACGGGGCAGGCAAAACAACTTTTCTTAGTATTTTAGGAGGAACTGTTATAAAAACAAAAGGTAGAGTAAATTTATGGGGATTTGATTTAGATCAAAACCCAAGACAAGTTAGAGCTTCAATTGGCATAGTTCCACAGGAAATAAATTTAGATGCATTTTTTACTCCAAAAAAATTATTGGAACTTCAAGCTGGTTTATATGGAGTAACTAAAAAAGATCAAATTACAGAAATTATTTTAAAAATGGTTGCTTTAGAGGATAAAGCTGAAGCTTACTCAAGAAGTTTATCAGGTGGAATGAAGAGAAGGCTATTGATTGCTAAAGCGATGGTTCACCAGCCACCAGTTTTAGTATTAGATGAACCAACTGCTGGGGTTGATGTCGAATTAAGGAAAAATCTTTGGGAAAACGTGAGAAAACTTAATAAAGTAGGTGTAACTATTATTTTAACAACACATTATTTATTTGAAGCTCAAGAAATGTGCGACAGGATAGCAATTATAGACAAAGGCAATTTAGTTGCTTTGGATACTACACAAAAACTTTTAGATAGAATACAAACAAAAAAAGTCATTTTTAAAGTAAAAGAAATTAAAAATAACAATTTAGTATTTAAAGGAATAAAATTTAAAATAGGATCAAATAATACAGTGACAGCAATTTATGAAAAAAATTCATATAATTTTGAAGATATTTTAAACTTTTTGAGAAAAAATAGCTTTGAAATACTAGATATAGTTACAGAAGACGGGGATTTAGAGGATGTTTTTGTAAAATTAACAAATCACTAGATTTAAGTCAAAAAAAAAGTAAAGATACGTAATATGGAAATTGTAAAAAATATAAAACAAACAAAAATAATCAAAAAACTATTTATTGCATTTCTTGCCACAATAGTTTTGGCAATTTCTTCTAAAATTAAGATACCTTTTTATCCAGTTCCTATGACTATGCAAACTTTTGTGGTTTTACTAATTGGAATTTCTTTTGGATGGAAAATGGGAGTTTCAACAATTGCTTTATATTTATTTGAAGGAATGATTGGTTTGCCAGTTTTTTCGGGTACACCAGAAAAAGGAATAGGTCTAGTTTATTTCACAGGACCAACTATGGGGTATTTATTAGGTTTTTTATTTGCAACATACTTAGCTGGTTTATTCAAATATGATAGAAATATTTTAAAGAATTTTGTTAAACTATCTTTTGCTATAAGTATAATTTATATTCTAGGAGTTTTATGGCTTGGAACTCTTATAGGTTGGGATAAGCCATTATTTAGTCTAGGCGTAAAACCTTTTTTATTAGCAGAGTTGTTTAAAATTTTCATTATAACTCTTTTAATTTCTAAGTTTAAAAAAGTTAATGAATTTATAAAATAGCTATCTGGGAGACCTTTTAGATAAAATTCTTTGTAAAGTTCGTCTATGCATTTTAAGTCTTCTTGCAGTTTCAGATACATTCCTATTACATAGCTCAAAAACTCTGTGAATATGTTCCCATTTTACACGATCTGCCGACATCGGGTTTTCTGGAGGTTTAGCTTTTGACTCTGGGGAGGCTAAAAGGGCTGCCTCAACATCATCTGCATCAACTGGTTTAGCGATATAATCTATTGCTCCAGCCTTGACAGCCGCTACAGCAGTTGGGAGGTTTCCATAACCTGTGAGCATAACTATTCTGCTATCTTTTACGATTTTAGAAAGCTCTTTTACAACATCCAATCCATTGCCATCTTCTAGTCTGAGGTCTACTACAGCAAAGAAAGGGGGGTTGGATTTAACCATTTCTAAGCCTTCTTTAACGCTTTTAGCCTCTTTTACCTGAAAACCTTTCTTCTCCATGGCTCTTGAAAGCCTACCTCTTAGGGGATCATCGTCGTCAACTATTAGGAGAGATTTATTCTCGAAATCTGACAATTTAAGCTGTGAAGAGGTCTGATTTGTATTTTTCATGACTCTTTATATAGGCGCTTGAAGTAGAATTTCAATAGGACAACTTTGTATTTTTTGCTTTACATAAAGTGAAAAAAACTTTAAATGCGAACTTATAAGGTTTTTTTATTCAAATTTTTTAGAAACCTTTCTGTGTAAACAAAAGAGGGACACATGAGATGCGAAAATTTAAAGATGTTAACGAATTAGTTAATACGCTAAAGCCAGATTACCCCGTATATTGCATACGGCCAGAATCTATAAAAATATCTACAGAATTCTTTAAAAAAAACTTTCCTGGAAAAGTTCTTTATGCTGTAAAAACAAATCCGAACGAAAAAGTTTTAAAAGAAATAGTCTCTAATGGAATAGATCATTTTGATGTTGCTTCAATAAATGAAATTAAATTGATAAAAAAAATAAAATCTGATTCTAAATTATTTTTTATGCATACTGTTAAGAGCAAAGAAAGTATTAGGGAGGCTTATTTTAATTATGGAATTAAAGATTTTTCTTTGGACAGCAAAGATGAGCTTCAAAAAATTCTTAGCGCCACTAACCAAGCTAAAGATTTAACTTTATTTATAAGAATCGCAATCTCAAATGAACATGCGGAAATAGATTTATCTAGAAAATTTGGTGCTCTACCCTCTGAAGCATTAGGATTAGTAAGATTATGTAAAGAACATGCACAAAAGATAGGTATAAGTTTTCACGTTGGGTCTCAATGTATGCATAAGATTTCCTATATGAAAGGAATTAGTGAAATTGGAAATATAATTAAAAAAACAAAAATAATACCAGATATAATTAATATTGGTGGAGGATTTCCGTCAATTTATCCAGATTTAAATCCGGAGCCATTAATAAATTATATGGAAGAGATTAAAAAAGCTATTTTAAAACTAAAGTTGGTAAAAATGCCAGAGATAATTTGTGAGCCTGGAAGAGCAATAGTAGCTGAAAGTGGCTCAACTATTGTTAAAGTAATTTTAAGAAAAAAACAGAATCTTTATATTAATGATGGAACTTATGGAACATTATTTGATGCTGGAGTTCCAAATTTTATACTACCAAGTAAAATGATTTCAGGCGGAAGAGTTCAATCTAAGAAACTTACTGCCTTTAGCTTTTTTGGGCCAACGTGTGATAGTTTGGACCATATGAAGGGACCGTTCTTGCTGCCTAACAATATAAAAGAAGGAGATTATATTGAATTAGGTCAGTTAGGTGCTTATGGAATTACTTTTAGAACAAAATTTAACGGATTTTATTCAGATCAAATTTTTGAAGTAAAAGACAAGCCTTTAATGTCTTTATATGACGATTCAAGTAAAGTTAATTACTTGGTTGCTTAATGAATAAAAAAAATGGTCCAGACATTGGACATAACAAAAAATCTTTTCTAGACAAGCCTGTTGAACATATTGACATTACTTCTTTCGATGCTCGTAAAATTATAGACTCTATGAGTAACATGTCTTTTACATCAAGAGATACTGCAAAAGCTGCAAATATATTCAACGAAATGCTGGCAGATAAAAATTGCTCAATTTTTTTAACTTTAGCGGGCTCTACTTCTGCCGCAGGTTGTATGAACCTATATTCTGATTTAATTAAATACAACATGATAGACGCTATAGTTGCAACGGGAGCCTCTATAATTGATATGGATTTTTTTGAAGCATTAGGCTTTAAGCATTATCAAGGTTCTCAGTTTCAAGATGATACCGAATTAAGGAAGAATTACATTGATAGAATTTATGATACTTATATTGATGAGGAAGAACTTCAAGCTTGCGATCAAACTATTTGTGATATTGCTAATAAGCTTGAACCAAGATCGTATACTTCTAGAGAGTTTATAAAAGAAATCGGTAGATATTTAAAAGCCAATGCTAAAAAAAAGAATTCTTTAATTGAATTAGCGTATGATAATAATGTTCCTATATTTTGCCCTGCTTTTACAGACAGCTCTGCAGGATTTGGTCTCGTTATTCATCAAGAACAAAATCCAAAAAATCATATAACTATTGACTCCATTAGAGAATTCAGAGAATTAACGGAAATAAAATTAAAATCAAAGCAATCAGGACTGTTGATGATAGGTGGGGGTGTGCCTAAAAATTTTGTGCAAGATACAGTAGTATGTGCAGAGTTATTAGGCAAAAAAGTTGACATGCATAAATATGCTATTCAAATAACAGTAGCAGATACAAGAGATGGGGCATGTAGTAGTTCTACATTAAAAGAAGCAAGCTCTTGGGGTAAGGTGGATGTTACTAAAGAACAAATGGTATTTGCAGAAGCTACTAGTGTTCTACCACTGATTGCTAGCGATGCTTATCATCGTAAAAATTGGAAAGATAGAAAAAGAAGAAATTTCTCACAATTATTTAAATCTTAAATGAATTACTTGAATCAAAAAAAAGGTTTTCTAGGGTATGAAGCAGACTTAAAAATAAGTAATAAAGTTGTGGTGGTTCCATTTGGTCTTGAAAAAACTGTTAGTTACGGTGGTGGGACTAAAAATGCTCCTAAAGAAATTATTAAAGCTTCTCATCAGGTTGAATTATTTGATGAAGAATTAAATAAAGAACCTTACAAAGAAATAGGAATTAAAACTTTAAAACCATTTCCAATAAAAAATAAAATTGAAAATGCTATTAATCAGTTATCAGAAATTAATGCAAAGATTATATCAAATAACAAATTTCCTATAGTTTTTGGAGGGGAGCATTCGATTACTCCTGGTGCAATTAAGCCTTTTGTAGAAAAATATGATGAAATTACTTTATTACATTTTGACGCTCATGCAGATTTAAGAGAGAGTTATAATGGGGAAAAATTTTCACATGCGTCAGCAATTAAAAGATGTTTAGATTTTGATAATATTAAAGTTGTCTCATTTGGAATAAGAAACCTATCTCAACCTGAAATGAATTATTATAATAATAATAGAAATAGAATAAAAATTTTTTGGGCTAAAGATAAAAAAGAATGGAATTTAGATAAGCTCCAACAATTATTTAATAGTAAAAACGTTTATATCACTTTTGATGTAGATGGTTTTGATGCGAGCATCATGCCTGCAACTGGAACTCCTGAACCAGGCGGGCTACTATGGGAGGATGTTTTGCCTATAATTAAAAAAGTATGTCAGATATCTAATGTCGTTGGAGCAGATATAAATGAACTAGCGCCTATTAAAAATTTTGACTCATATAATTTTTTAGTAGCAAAACTAGCCTATAAAATTCTATCTTACACATTTGAGTTTAAACGTTAGTTTTGAAATTGTTTATTTCCCAAGTAATTATTACTGATGCCCCACCTAGTTTATTATCTTTAGTAAAAGTTAAATTAGCTCCCTGTTTTTCTAAAAGTGTCTTTCCTAGAAAAGTACCCAATCCTAGACCTGAGTTTAAGCTTACTTCTTCCGATTTTGATTTAATATAAGGTTCTCCCAGGATATTTACAACATCCTCTGGAAACCCAGGTCCATCGTCTACAACTTTGATAGTAATAATTTTTTCATCACTTGTTAAGTATATAATTACTTTACTCTTTGAAAATTTTACTGCGTTTCCAATAAAATTTCTAAGTCCATAAATAATTTCTGGAGTTCTTTCAATATTTATTTTATTTTTATCTTTATCTGAAATTAAACTTATTTCTTTAGTAGAGGTTTCTTTAAAGGAATCTATAATTTCTTCAAGCAAGTCCTCGATTTTTATATTGCTTATAAATTGATCTTCTTCAATTTGTTTTCTAGAAATTTTTTTCAAAATTTCACTACATCTTTTAGTTTGACTTATTAGCAAATCAATGTCTCTTGAATATTCCTTGTTATTTCCAATATCCTTTTTAAGCTCTTTTGCAACCACAGAGATTGTTGCTAAAGGAGTTCCTAAGGAGTGAGCTGCGGCAGCGGCCTGGCCAGCTAATGACTCCATCTCATATTCTTTGAAAATGACTTCCTGTAATTTATTCAATGCCTCAGATCTTTTTTTGGTTTCTCCCGAAAAACGAATACCAAAATAACTTAAAAAAAATAATCCTATAAGAATAGCAATTAATATCCCTATTTTATAAAAAACAGGAAACGTTAAAAGTTGCTCTTGAACACCTGGTAGAGGTAAGTAAAAAAGAGAGATAATAAATAATAAGATAGAAGTTATGATACCAAGTATAATAGTTGTTCCCATACTTAGAAAAGTAGAAGAAACTATAGATGGAATTATCATTAGAAAAGAAAAAGGATTTAAAATTCCACCTGTTAAATAAAGTAAAGCGCTTAATTGCAAAAGGTCATAAATAAGGAATAACGAAGCATAAATATCTTTCAATTGATTACTTTTAATTTTAAACTGAAGATAAAGATTAGTGGACAGACCGATTAATATAATAATATGGCTTTCAATTATAAGAAATTTTAAATTAAGATAATTATAAACTATATTAATCGCTGCTAACTGACCAAATATAGCGATATATCTTAGTATAACTAAAGTTTTTTTATCTAATTGAAGGTTTTCTTCTAACCTGAAAAGAGTAGATAGATTCATTAAATGTTTTAAATATCAAGGTTCACTACATCTAAAGCATTGCTTGTGATAAAGTCTTTTCTGGGAGCAACATCATCACCCATCAGAATTTCAATCATCTTTTGATCTTCCTTTGATTTCTCTTTTGTGCCTTTGGTATATTGAACTCTAAGCATTGTTCTATTTTCTGGATTAAGCGTTGTTTGCCAAAGCTCTTCCGGGTTCATTTCTCCTAGCCCCTTAAATCTTTGTATAGAAAGTTTTTCTCTTTGTTCTCTCATAAATTTATCATACGCAGGAGTATTTTTTTTTATCTTTTTATCCAGTTTATCAGATATTTTCAAAATGTATTCTTCTAAACTCTTTTCATCTTTTATGTAAACGCTTTTTGTACCTTTAGTCACTTTAAATAGGGGAGGCTGTGCAAGATATAAGTGTCCATTTTCGATTAATTGATTAAAAGGAAAATTATTAAAAAAAGTTAATAATAATGTTCTTATATGTGAGCCATCTACGTCAGCATCTGTCATAATAATAATCTTATCATATCTCAAATTATCTATACTAAAATCTTTAGAACCTGTTCCAAGAGCATTAATTAATGTGACTATTTCACTAGAAGACATCATTTTTGATAAGGCTTTTGTTGCATAATCTGATTGGCCATTACCTTTTCCATTTACATTGACATAAGTATTCAAAATTTTTCCTCTAAGTGGTAGTACGGCTTGATACTCTCTTACCCTTCCTTGTTTTGCTGACCCTCCAGCAGAATCACCCTCAACTATAAAAAGCTCTGTCCCCTCCTTTTTTTGTATTTGACAATCAGCTAATTTCCCAGGCAATCCTGAAAGTTCGAAAGCTCCTTTTCTTCTCACGCTGTCTCTGGCTTTTCTAGCTACATCTCTAGCAATAGCTGCTTGTGTAATTTTTTCTATGATACTTTTAGTTACTGATGGATTTTGATCAAACCATGTAGAAACTTTATCATTTATAATACTTTCGACTATTAATCTTATTTCAGATGAAACTAGTTTATCTTTCGTTTGAGAAGAAAATTTTGGATCTGGCATTTTAATTGAAAGAACTGCAGTCAAACCTTCTTTGATATCTTCTCCAGACAATGTAACTTTATTTTTTTTATTATTTTTATCTGAAGAGTATTTATTGATAACTCTTGTTAAAGCACTTCTAAAACCTAATAAATGTGTACCACCATCTTTTTGAGGTATATTATTAGTAAAAGGCAAAACATCTTCAACATATCCAGCATTCCACTCAAAGGAACATTCTACTATTACATCATCTTTTTTTGCGGTTACATAAATTGGTTTTTTAAAAACTTCCTTTTCATTTTTATTAATAAAAATTGGTTTTTTTTGATTAATAAATTTTACAAATTCTAATATACCTCCATCATATTTATTAACAAATTCCTTTGGCTTAGAGCCTGTTAGGTCAGTTAAAGTAATACTTACACCTTTGTTTAAAAATGCAAGTTCCCTCATTCTTTTTTGTAAAATTGAAGAACTAAATTTAATTGCTGAAAATATGTCTTTTGATGGTAAGAAAGTTATTTTTGTTCCTTTTTTTTTGGTGCTTCCTATTTTCTTAAGAGGTTTAATCGATGATCCATTTTTAAAATTGATAACATATTCATTATTGTCTCTAAAAATCTTTAATTCTAGTTGTTCTGATAATGCATTGACTACTGAAACACCAACTCCGTGCAAACCACCAGAAACTTTATATGAATCGTGATCAAATTTTCCCCCAGCATGAAGTTGGGTCATTATTACCTCCGCAGCTGACATTTTTTCTCCTTTGTGCATATCTACGGGTATACCTCTACCGTTATCTTCAACTGTAACACTGTTATCTTTGTTCATTGATATGTAAATATTTGAGCAATGGCCGGCTAATGCTTCATCTATAGCATTATCTACTACTTCAAAAACCATATGGTGCAGTCCAGATCCGTCATCTGTGTCTCCAATATACATGCCAGGTCTTTTTCTTACAGCGTCTAAACCTTTTAGAACTTTAATAGAGTCTGCACGATAAGAGTCGTTGGGAAGCTTGTTTGGTTTTTTAGACATTTTTTTATTTAAAAGATGATTAATTATAACATTTTTTTTTAGTAATAGAAAATGAGTGATTAATTTTTATGTAAATAAGCCTTTGATACCAATCGTTTTAAACGAAAATTTAAAAAAATTATCAGAATTACCTTTTTTTAGATTTTCATTGGCATTACAACAAAATAACTGTTCTTATCAGAGTTGTCTTCAATCAAAACAGGAGACACAGTATCTTTTAGAGAAATTTTAAGACTCTTATCTTCGATTTCAGATGCAATATCAATTAAATACTTTGAGTTAAAACTTATAGTTAAGTCTTCACCGTTATAATGAGCTTTAATCGACTCGTTACCTTCTCCAGAGTTCGTACTATTTACTGAAAGTTTTATATTATCTTTAGTTATTTCTATTTTAACACCCTCTTTTCTGTCGAGAGATACTGTTGTAACTCTTTCTACTGAGTCTATAAATTCTTGTGAAGATACCACTAAAGTTTTTTTATTATCTGACGGGACTACTTTTTTATAATCTGGAAACTTACCATCTATAACTTTGGAAACTAATCTCGTTTTTCCAAGTTTAAACTGTATCTTATTATCACTAGTCTGCATTATAATTTTCTCGTTGGTTTCTTGAAGTAGCGAAATAAGTTGATAAATTGTTTTTTTAGGAAGAATCAATGAGGTAAAATTTTTACTATCATCAATTTCAATACTGCTTGAAGACAACCTATGGCTGTCAGTGGCCACGCCTGTTAAAAAAGTTGTACCATTTGCTTCAGTTAAGTGTAAATAAACTCCGTTTAGGTAATGTCTTGTGTCATCGTTTGAAATAGAAATTTTGGTCTTGTTTAATAAAAGTAATAGCTTATTTTTATTTAAATTAATTTCATTATTCTTAAAATCATTTGAAAATGTCGGAAAGTTGTCTGTTGGAAGACATAATAAATTAAAATCTGAGCTATCACTTTTTAAACTCAGTTTATTTTCATTTTTAAGATGAAAATTAATTTCCGTATTTGCAGGAATTTTTCTTAAGATATCGTATAGAACATTTGCCGAAGTAGTAGCACTACCCTCACTTGTAGTTTTAGAAGTTTGAATTTCATCATAGAAAATAATATCTAAATCTGTTGCTATAATTGATAAATTATTATTTTTAACCTCAAGTAATACATTCGATAAAATTGGAAGCGTATTTTTTTTTTCTACAACTCCTTGGACATAATTCAATGATTTTAAAAGTACATCTCTTTTTATTGAAAATTGCATTGTTTTATTCTTCTGTCAAAATGCTTCTTATTTGGGATATATTCCTTTTCATTTCTTCATCTTTTTCAGAGAGTCTTGTAATAGTTTTTACCGCATGTATTACTGTAGTATGATCTCTATTAGCAAATCTTCGTCCTATTTCAGGTAATGACCTAGAAGTCATTTTTTTTGCAAGATACATTGCAATCTGTCTTGGTCTAGCCAAAGGTCTTGATCTTCTTTGAGATAACATTTCACTAAGACCTATATTATAATGATTAGAAACGACATTCTGAATTTTATCAACTGTAATCACTTTGACTTGGCTAAATACATCTTTGAGAATATTTTTACAGTCACTGATATTTAATGTTTTTTTATGTATTCTGCTAAAAGCTAAAACTCTATTAAGCACCCCTATAAGCTCTCTAATGTTTGTTTTGCTCTCATTTGCAATATACGAAATTACTTCATCACTCATTTCTATATTTTCTTTAAATTGACTTTGAATATCAATTATTCTTTGTTTTATAATATTTATTTTTAAGTCTAGATCAGGTGGATCAATGTCGACTGTTAGGCCTCCTGAAAGCCTTGATTTTATTCTTTCCTGAACTCTATCTAATTTCATGGGCGGCCTATCAGCTGAGATTATTATTTGTGATCCTTTATCGAGAAGGCTATTAAAAGTGTGAAAAAACTCTTCTTGTAAACTTTCTTTACCTCTAATGAACTGGATGTCATCGATTATAAAAACCGAAGATTTTCTAAAAAAATCTTTAAAATTTACCATATCATTTTTTTTTATTGATTTAATAAAATGATACATAAACCTTTCTGCAGATATAAACATTACATTATTATCTGACTGAAGCTCTAATCCTATGGCATTTAGCAAATGTGTTTTACCCAAACCTACTCCACCATATATATATAAAGGATTGTACCTTGATACTTGTTCGCATATTTTTTTAGAATAAGACAAAGCAACTTCATTGCTTTTTCCCGCTATAAATCCATTAAAACTTAAGTTTGGATTAAGTCTATTGTAATTTAATATTGAGTCTTTAATTTCTGTTACTTTTGTAACATCTTCTAATCTATAATTCTCATTTGTACTTACCTTTGTGTCATCAGTAATTTTAAATTCTATCCTTGTAAGGCTTAGCTTAAAGCTTTTTACTTGCTCTAAAATTTTATCTAAATATCTGGAAACAATCCAATCTCTAAAAAATCTAGTTGGAACACCTAAAACCAAATAATCATTATACTCTTTAATCAATGAAATATTTTTGAGCCAACTTGAATATACTTCTTCTCCAAAAGTTTTTTCAAATGAATTTTTTACATCGTTCCAATCAAGTGTTTTTTCTTCTTCCGAAACGTAAAGATTTTTAGGTTTAGTTGTATTATTTTCCATGTAAATTTTTTCTTTAGAGATTACTTTTAACCTTTAATTAAAAGTTTCTGCAACAAATATTTTTTAATTTTGGAAAATAATTTGATTCAGGTTGTATTTTATATTTAAAAAAAGAAACGCTCAGGGTGTAAAAATATTTTTTTTTTTTATAAAATTTTTTATTAAAAAAAATAAATTTAAACTACATTTAGTAAAAACATTCTAAATCGTGTAAAAAAAATATTAATTTATATAATTAAACAACTTAAGATTGATGTTTTTCTTAATTTTATTTTGAAAGTCTTTTTGAAATTCTTGAAATTTTTCTTGAAGCAGTTCTCTTATTAATTGTGCCAGTTTTAGCAACCTGCATTAGAACTGACTGGAATTTAGAGAAATATTTTTTGGCTTTATCTTTTTCTCCAGCTTTAAGATGTGCCTCCATTAGTTTAATAGCGGATCTATACTTACTTTTTCTGATACGATTAACCAATGATTGTTTCTTAACTCTTCTTACTCTTCTAATAGCAGATTTTGTATTTGGCATAAGTGTAAATCTATATATATCGCTGAAATATTGGGGTCAACTTCTTATTTTTGGCAAATATTACAAAAAAAAGGTTGATCGGTTGGATATCACAATTTTTCTGACTAACCCATAGCATTTAGACCTCATACATCTTTTGCCACTTCTGGAATAAACTTTAAAATTTTGCTGAAAGCTGCCATTGCTACCATCACTATCATTAAAATTCTTAATTGAGGATCCTCCAAATTTTATAGATTTTTTTAGAATTATTTTTGTATTATTTATAATTGTTTTAATTTCTTTAGTCTTAAGTTGCATTACTTGTCTATTTGGATTTATTCTGCTTAAAAATAATATTTCATTGACATAAATATTTCCTAAACCTGAAATAAATTTTTGGTCCATTAATAAATTTTTCAATATTCTCTTATTATTTTTAATTTTTTTAGAAAAATATTTGTTGTCAAACGTATCTGACAGAGGTTCGGGACCTAAAATATTTAAATGATTAATCTCTAATAGTTTTTTCGTACATAAAATCTTAATAAATCCAAATCGTCTTACATCGTTATAGATAAGTTTTTTTCTTTTAAATTCAAATTCAACGTGGTCATGTTTTTTAATTTTTGAATTTGTAGAATAATAAAAACTTGTTTTTTTAAGTAGTGAATTATTTTCTTTTATAAAAAATTTTCCTGTCATGCCTAAATGAACTAACATAGTGAAATTATTTTCAAAATTAAAAAGTAGGTATTTTGATCTTCTTGATATGGACTCAACTCTATATCCAATTATTTTTTTTAAATGGTCTATTCTTATTTTATACCTCAGCTTATTGTTATTTATTTTAACTTTTTTGAGCTTTTGATTGACTATGTGGTTTTCTAGAGACCTTTTAACAACTTCAACTTCTGGTAATTCTGGCATATAATTTATTTATGAAATCTTATAATCAAGAAAAAAGTAAACTAGTCAACTCAGTTTTTTCAAGTGTATATAAAAAATATGACTTTATGAATGATTTAATGTCTTTTGGCGTTCATAGGTTGTGGAAACAAGACTTAATAAATTGGATGAAGCCTCAAGAAAATTCTTTCCTTATAGATGTTGCATCTGGTACCGGAGATTTAGCTAAGCTTTTTTTAGATAAAAATATTAATAATAAAGTAGCTTGCATAGAGCCAAATAGAGAAATGTTAAGCATTGGAGAAAAAAAATTAAAAAAATATCATAATATTAAATGGTATTTAGCTTCTTCAGAAAAACTACCTTTCAAAGATAATACCTTTGACTATTACACCATCAGCTTTGGAATCAGAAACGTAACAGATATAAATTTATGTCTTAAGGAGGCTTTTAGAGTTTTAAAAGTTGGAGGAAGATTTTTGTGTTTGGAATTTTCCAAAGTAGATAACGAGCTAATAAATTTTATTTATAAAAAATATTCAAATGCAATTCCTCTAATAGGAAAATATATTGTAGGAAATTCAGAGCCATATGAATATCTTATAAAAAGTATAGATAAATTTCATAATCAGAAAAAATTGGTAGAATTAATGCAAAATAACAACTTTTCTGAAGTTCAATTTAGAAATTTATCTAATGGTATTTCTGCTATACACTCCGGTTGGAAAATCTAAATGTACAAAAGAATATTTCAATTAATCAAGATTGCGAGAAAACTCTCTTCTTCTGGAGCTGTTGCTACAGTGGATGAAATACATAAAATTCCAACTTCCGTTAAAATCTTTTTTGAAGTGATATCAATTGGAGCGAAAAAAAATATTAATACTGAGAGAAGAAAACCTGGAGAGAAACTTTGTTATGCTTTAGAGGGCATGGGAACTACATTTATTAAGCTTGGTCAATTTATGGCAACAAGGCCAGATATTATAGGTGAAGAGCTAGCAAATGATTTAGAAAAATTACAAGACAAACTTCCAGCCTTTAATACCTTTGAAGCAAAAGAAATTATCAAGAAAGAAATTGGAGAAAAACAATATAAAAATATTCTTAGTTTAAGTGATCCCATTGCTGCTGCCTCTATAGCTCAAGTACATATCGCAAAAATTAAGAATGAAAATCTTGAAAAAGATGTCGCAATAAAAATTTTAAGACCAGATATCGAAAAACAATTCAATGAGGAGTTAGATGCTTTAATGCTTTTTGCATACATAGTGGAAAATACTTTTTCAAAAGCAAAAAGATTAAAAATTATTGAAGTTGTGCATTTATTGAGAGAAATAACAAATATTGAAATGGATTTAAGATTTGAAGCCGCAGCAGCTAATGAGTTGTATGAAAATACTAAGAACGATAAAGGATTTGATGTTCCAAAAATATATTGGAATTATACGACAAAAAAAATCCTAACTTTAGATAAAGTTGAAGGAGTATCTATAAGGGAGCAAGAATACTTAGATAAGTCAGGGATCAATCTTAAAAATTTAGCAGAAAGTTTAATTCAACATTTTTTGAAACAAGCGATTAGAGATGGTTTTTTTCATGGGGACATGCATCAAGGAAATTTATTTGTAGATAAAAATGGTAGCATTATTCCAGTAGATTTTGGTATTATGGGAAGATTAGATAGAAATAATAGAAAATTTTTAGCTGAAATTTTATATGGTTTTATTCAAAGAGATTATACAAAAGTAGCTGATGTTCATTTTCAGGCAGGCTTAGTTCCTAGTGATGCATCCAAAGAAGAGTTTGCTCAAGCGCTAAGATCTGTGGGAGAACCAATCTTTGGACAATCTATAAAAGATATATCTGGTGGTAATTTACTTGCACAATTATTTGAAATTACAGAAAAATTTAATATGGCTACTCAAACTCCTCTTTTATTGCTTCAAAAAACTATGGTTGTAGTTGAGGGTGTTGCTAGAAAGCTTTACCCAGAGACAAACATTTGGGAAGTCTCAAGGCCAATATTGGAAAATTGGATTAAAGATGTCAAAGGACCAAAAGCTAAAATTGAGAAAGCCATAAATACCTCTGCAGATATTTTAAATAGAATTCCTGATCTTCCTAACTTCATGGACAGAGCAAATTATGCTCTACAATTAATTGCTGAAGGTAAGCTAAATATTGGTTTTAAAAATAATAAAAGTTTAGAAATTGAGGAAATGAAGTTAAAAGGTTTTAGAAATAATATTTTAATAAGCTTTTTAGCTATTGTAATTGTTAGCCTATTAGTATTTTAATTATGACAATGACATTAAAAAATAAAAAAATTCTTTTAATTATAGGAGGTGGTATATCTGCTTATAAATCACTTGATCTTGTAAGATTATTAAAAAAAAATAATGTAGAGATAAAAACTATCTTAACTAAAAGTGGCAAAGAATTTGTAACCGCTTTATCATTGAGCACTCTTACTAACAATAAAACCTACGAAGATATTTTTGAAGTTAATAATGATATAGATATTGATCACATATCACTTTCGAGATGGGCTGATTTAATTCTAGTTGTTCCAACTACTGCAAATTTTATGACCAAATTATGTATTGGTAGAGCAGAAGATTTAGCTACAACAGTAATGCTTGCTTCTAATAAGGATATTATTTTAGTGCCTGCAATGAATATTCGAATGTGGTTTCATAAAGCTACTCAAAATAATGTGAAAACATTGCTCGATTATGGTTATAAATTTATTGGACCTGTTAAAGGTGAAATGGCTTGTGGTGAATACGGTGAAGGAAAAATGTCTAGTCCAAGGCAAATATTTGAATATCTTTCAAACTATTTTAAAAATAAAGATATTTTAAAAAAAAATAGAATTAGCGCTTTAGTTACTGCTGGTCCAACACGTGAATATATTGATCCAGTAAGATATATATCAAATGAGTCTAGTGGTAAACAAGGATATGAGATAGCTTTAGCTCTCTCAAAAGTTGGTGTAGATACAACTTTAATAATTGGACCCTCAAAAATAAATTTATCTAAAGATTTAAATATAATAAATGTAACTACTGCAGTTGAGATGATGCAAGAGGTAAAAAAAACTCTTCCAGTAGATATTGCAGTTTGTGCTGCAGCAGTTTCAGATTTTAAACCAAAAAATGAAAATAAAAATAAAATTAAAAAAAAAACAAACACTTTAGAAAATATTTCATTAAAAAAAAATCCAGATATTTTAGAATTTATTAGTAAAAATAATAAGTATAGACCAAAAATAGTAGTTGGGTTTTCTGCAGAAACTGAGAAATTAATAGAGAACTCTTTAGAAAAAATAAAACAAAAATATTGTGATTTAATTGTAGCTAATGATGTATCTAAAAAAGAAACAGGATTTAATACTGATTATAACAAAGTTTCAATTATTGATAAGAAAGGTAATATCGATTCAATTCTTAAAAATAAAAAAAGTTTTATAGCAGATAAAATTGTAAAAAAAATTATTGATAACCTTTTTTTAAATGACAAAAATATTAATTAAAAAAAATTCTAAAGCTGTAAAAACTCCAATGTATGAAACACAAGGCTCTTCTGGGATGGATATAGCCGCTTTCTTGGATGGTGAAATAAAAATTGAACCAGGAGAAAAGGCTTTAGTGCCTACAGGGTTTTCTTTATCTATACCTAAAGGTTTTGAAATTCAGATAAGGCCTAGATCTGGATTGGCAGCTAAAAAAGGTATTAGTGTTCTTAATACGCCTGGAACGATTGACTCAGATTACAGAGGAGAAATTAAAGTTATTTTAATAAATCTTAGTAAAGAAACGTTCGTTGTTGAAAATAGCCTTAGAGTGGCTCAAATGGTCTTATGTCCAGTAATCCAAGCAAGTTTTGAAGAAGTGGAGGAATTACCAAATACTTCTAGAGGTGATGGGGGATTTGGCTCAACTGGCTCTAAATAAGTGTTATGCCAAAATTTACTCTTAAAGATTTAGAAAGGTTTAAAAAACAAATAATACTTAAAAATGTAGGCTTGCATGGGCAAGAAAAGATTTCAAAAATAAAAGTCCTAGTAGTAGGTGCAGGCGGTCTGGGCTGCCCATTATTAATTTATCTTGCTAACTCTGGCGTTGGAAATATAGGAATAATTGATCATGACAAAGTTGAGCTTTCAAATCTAAATAGACAAATTATTTTTCAATATAAAGATATTGGTAAATATAAAGTAATAGAAGCAAAAAAATACATAAAAAAAATAAATAAAAAAATTAAAGTATTTACTTACAAAGAAAAATTAACAAAAAAAATATCAAAAAAATTTTTGATAGATTTGATATTATATGTGATGGAACTGATAACTTTGAATCTAGATTTTTAATCAATGATTTTTGCAAAAGTAAAAAGAAAATATTAATATCTTCTGCTATAAATCGATTTGAAGGACACCTATTTAAATTTAATTTTAGAAAAAAAGGTCCATGTTTTAGATGCTATATGCCTGAGTCGACAGATCTTAATAATAACTGCGATACAGAAGGAGTAATGCCATCTTTAGCTGGTGTCATGGGATCTCTCCAAGCAAATGAAGTAATAAAATCTGTAATCAACACTAAAGGAAATTTTTCGGGAAATATGCTAATTGTTGATGTTCTAAGTCTCAAATTTAGAAAAGTTAAGATTTTAAAAAATAATAAATGTATAAATAGATGTACAAATTCATAGTTTTTTTTTTACTTTTTTCTAGTCAGTTGTTTGGGGCTTTGGCGGAAGAATACTTTTTAACTTTAAGAAATGAAACAGTAAATTTAAGACAAGGTCCATCTTTTGAATATCCTGTAAAAATATTTTACAAAAAAAAATATTTGCCTGTCCTTGTTCAGGATAAATCAGGGAATTTTAGAAAAATTAAAGATCACGAAAATAATACTGGATGGATACATGTCTCTCAATTATCTAAAAAAAAAGCCGCAATATCTATTGATGAAAACACAATGATTTTTAAAAGTCCTACATTGTTTTCAAAACCTTTAGCAATTATGGAAATAGGAAAACATTGCTTAGTTATAAAATGCAAGAAAGTTTGGTGTAAAGTTAGAGTAGGAAAATACTCTGGATGGGTTAAAAAAGATGGCCTTTGGGGAAGATTGTTTTAATTGAAATCTAAAGCTAATGCTTTTTTTGTTTCTTCCAAAATTTTTGATGAATGTGAATACATTTTATGGTTAATGCCGATTGTAACTTCTACTGATGTATCCTGAAATTTTGTTATTTGTTCATCAGTGAAAGTAAAATGAATAAATTGAACTGAAGATGCTTTTCCTTCTGAGGATGTTCTGTCTACGTCTTGTTCGGGAATAGCTTTAATCATTTCTTCTCCCACTTTCAAAAAAATTGTTTCTTCAATACCTCCAACTTTATTAAGAAACTCTGCTCTACTTAATGGGTTATCAATCTCAAACATAAGTGTTGCTATCAACTCTTTTCCCTTAGGAATTAGTGGGTTATATGCTATTAATTCATCTTTTAGCTGTTCGTCTCCTCCTTTTTCTATATAAAGCATTTCTTGAATTTGTGCTTTCATAGTTTCATAGGATTCAAAGTAAAAGTTAGCATATGGTCCTAATGAAATTCTTCTATTTTTCTTGTATGCTACAATTTCTTTTCTTATAGTTTTTCGATTTTTTGCATACTCTTCCAATGGAATTAAATCAGCTTTAGTTACTTCTCTTGCAATCTTATTCATATTTATAATCTATAGGACTTAGCAAGTATTTCTATAGGATGTAATGCCTCATCGTGATCAATATTTGTATCTTTAGATAATTGATTTAAGTGTTTTGCAGCTAAAGGACAATCTGACGCCATGTATTTATTTTTTTTATTAGCTATTTGTCTAGCGGTAGGTCTTCCGACCTTGTTAGCAAGATCGTGTGTATCTTTCATAACTCCAAATGTTCCCCCGTGACCAGCACATCTCTCTACAACATCTAATTTGATATTTGGTATCAATTTAAGCATATCTCTTGCTTTAATACCCATATTTTGAGCTCTGGCATGACACGCATTATGTACTGTAACTCCTCCCTCAATCTCTTGTAGCCCTGGAGCAAGACCTTCTTTTTCTGAAATTTCAACTATGTATTCATCTATGTCGCTTATATTTTCAGACAGTTTTTTAATCTCTTTATTTTCTGGTAGTAACAATGGCCATTCAAATTTTAACATTAATCCGCAACTAGCTGTCAAAGTTATCACTCTATAGTCTTTATTAATCCATTCCAATAGATCTTTTGAAACTTTTTTTGCTTGTTCTACAACTTTAGGTAAATCAGCTTGTTCTAAAAATGGCATTCCACAACAACCCGGATAAGCATGTTCTACCTGCACACCATTTTTTTTTAGAACTTTCAAGGCAGATATGCCTGTATTTTTTTTATTAAAATTAACAAAACAAGTAGAATAAATTACTACTTTTCTTTCATTTTTTTTTTCAGGATTTATTTGAATTTTATTTTTTTTAAAATAATTTGAAAAAGTTTCATCATTATATCTTGGAAGCATTACTCTTTTGTCGATACCAGAAAATAATTCTATTACTGATCTAAAAAATTTATTTTTTATGTTTGAAATCCAATTTATTAATTTAGAAAAGAAAACACCTATTTTGCCGTTTCTGTCTATTTTTGCTAATTGATAAGGTATAATTGATAATTTTTTTTGATTTCTCTGCGCAAATCTGTATCTGAGCATAAGATGAGGAAAATCTAGATTAAATTCGTGAGGAGGGACGTATGGACATTTAGTCATAAAACACATATCACATAGAGTGCATGCATCTACTACTGGCGTAAACTGATCACTTGATAAACTCTCAACATCCTCATTTTTTGAATTATCAATAATATCAAATAACTTAGGAAAGGAATCGCACAAATTAAAACACCTTCTACATCCATGACATATGTCAAAGGATCTTCTCATTTCATCGTCTAATTTTTTTGGATCTAAAAAATCTGGATGATCAAAATTGACTGGATGCCTTATTGGAGCTTCAGTACTTCCCTCTTTGCTCATATAATTTTTTATTTCTAATTTTTGGTGGGTTTTTAAACCCACCATAATTATTTAAATATTAATTTACTTGATTGACTCTAATGTCTTTTGAAATTTACCTGCGTGAGATTTCTCTGCTTTAGCAAGTGTTTCAAACCAGTCAGCGATCTCTTCGAAACCTTCTTCTCTAGCAGTTTTTGCCATTCCTGGATACATATCTGTATATTCGTGAGTTTCTCCAGCTACTGCGGAAGCTAAGTTATCTTTTGTTTCACCTATTGGTTTGCCTGTTGCTGGATCACCTACTTCTTCTAAATATTCTAGATGTCCATGAGCGTGTCCAGTTTCACCTTCAGCTGTAGATCTGAATACAGATGCTACATCGTTATAACCTTCTACATCAGCTTTTTGAGCAAAGTATAAATATCTTCGGTTAGCTTGACTTTCTCCAGCAAAAGCTGCTTTTAGGTTATCTTCTGTTTTTGATCCTTTAAGTGCCATTGTTTTCTCCTTTTTTTTTATAATAATATTTATAACTATTCTAAGAAAGAAGTCAAGTAGTTTAGAATCATTATAAACTACTGATTTTGATTATCATTATCAATATTTATAATAACATCTATATCTTTAATGATTTTTCCCTGAGGTGCACTTGGAAGGTCAAGGGTAATTTTATCTTTTGGTATGTCGATAAGTTTATTATTTTTTAAATCATAAAAATGATGGTGAGAACCTGTGTTTGTATCAAAAAATTTTTTATTTTCATTGTTCAAGATTTCTTTTACATGACCAGCTTTTTTAAATGCGTGAATGGTATTGTAAAAAGTAGCTAATGATATTTTTTCCTCTGAATTTTTATTGTTAATCAAATGATCTAATTCTTCAATGGTGAAATGAAAAGTTTCATCTCTATCGAACAAGAAATTAGCTATTTGAATCCTTTGTTTCGTTGGTCTTAAGCCAGACGACCTTAGTTTGTTTACAATATTTATGTTTTTGCCCATATTTCTTGATTTTAAGCAGTTTTAATTTAAAATCATTCTAAACTATTTATATATGATAAATTGTCTAAATCAAGTAAAAGTTTAATTTAAAAATCATGCAAAAAAACAGCTATAGTTATAATGAATTAATAGATTGTGGCAAAGGTAAACTGTTTGGAAAAGGTAACGCTAAACTTCCTCTGCCTCCAATGCTTATGTTTGATAGAATTACAGAAATAAATTCCGACTCAGGTCAATTTAAAAAAGGCTCAATTAAAGCCGAGTTAGATATTAAGGAAAATTTATGGTTTTTTGATTGTCATTTTCAAGACGACCCAGTAATGCCTGGATGTTTAGGTTTGGACGCTATGTGGCAATTAGTTGGTTTTTTTTTAGGCTGGTCAGGAGAGCCTGGTAAAGGAAGAGCTCTGGGGGTAAACACCGTAAAATTTACCGGGGAGGTTTTAAAAAAAGTAAAAATGGCTACATACGAAATTAATATTAAAAGAATTTTAAAGAAAGAAGGTACAACAGTAGGGCTTGCTAATGGAATACTTAACGCTGACGGGAAAACAATATATACCGCAGAAAACTTAAAAGTTGGATTATTTAAATCATGAAAAGAGTTGTTATAACTGGAATAGGACTAGTCTCTTGCCTGGGCAATAATCAAGCAGAAGTTTTTGATTCATTGTTAAATTCAAAATCAGGAATTACATTTTCTGAGGAATATAAAGAATTTAATTTAAAAAGTAATGTGCATGGTAAACCTAATATTAAACTTGAAGACCATGTAGATAGAAAATTTATAAGATTCATGGGTCCAGGATCTGCATATAATTATATATCTATGAATGAAGCAGTAAAAGATTCAGGATTGGAAGAAAAAGATGTAAGTAACATTACGACTGGAATGATTATGGGTTCTGGGGGACCTTCTATCGAAAATGTTATATTAGCTGCTGACAAAACGAGAGAAAAAAATCCAAAAAGAATGGGGCCATTTGTTGTTCCTAGAACAATGTCAAGTACAGCTTCTGCGACTTTAGCTGTTCCTTTTAAAATTAAAGGAGTAAATTATACTATCAGTTCTGCATGCGCAACTAGTGGTCATTGTATAGGTAACGCAATGGAGTTGATTCAACTTGGAAAGCAAAAAATTATTTTTGCAGGAGGAAGTGACGAAGTTCATTTTGCAATGACAGCAATGTTTGACGCTATGACTGCATTATCATCTAAATATAACGATACACCCGAAAAAGCTTCTAGACCTTACGATAAAACTAGAGATGGTTTTGTTATATCTGGAGGAGGTGGAGTGGTAGTTTTAGAAGAGTACGAACATGCAAAAGCAAGAGGTGCAAAAATTTATGCTGAACTTACTGGTTATGGAGCAACTTCAGATGGTTACGATATGGTGGCTCCATCAGGAGAAGGTGCAACTAGATGTATGAAAATGGCTCTAAGTAGTGCAAGAAATAAAATTGATTATATTAATACTCATGGCACTTCGACTCCTGTTGGAGATATAACTGAGTTAAAGGCAGTAGGTGAAGTTTTTAGCAATTATAAACCTAAAATTAGTTCTACAAAATCTTTAGCTGGTCACTCTCTTGGTGCTACTTCTGTTCATGAAGCTATTTACAGCTTAATAATGATGAAAAATAATTTTATAGCAGCCTCTGCAAATATAGTTGACATGGATGAAGAGGCAAAAAAATATCCTATAGTAACTAAAACTGAAAGAGACGTTTCCTTGAATGCTGTTATGTCTAATAGTTTTGGCTTTGGAGGTACTAACGCAACTTTAGTGTTTGAGAAAGTATAGATATGGAATTAATGAAAGGTAAAAAAGGACTTGTAATGGGAGTTGCGAATGAAAGATCCATCGCCTGGGGAATATCTCAAAAACTTGCAGAAGCAGGGGCTGAATTAGCATTTACTTATCTTGGAGATGCCCTAAAAAAAAGAGTGGTTCCTTTAGCAGAAAAATTAAATTCAAAAACTACCTTTAGTTGCGATGTAGAAAAAAAAGAGGAGATCGTCAAACTTTTTCAAGATATCAAAGATCAGTGGGGAGAAATTGATTTTGTTGTTCATGCAGTAGCATTTTCAGATAAATCAGAATTAAGCGGTGAATATTTAAATACTACAAGAGAAAATTTTTTACGGAGCATGTTAATTTCATGTTTTTCTTTTACTGAAATTTCCAAAGAAGCCTCTAAATTAATGAAAAAAGGTGGAAGTATGATTACATTGACTTATGAATCAACTAAAGCTATTCCAAACTACAATGTTATGGGTGTTTGTAAATCAGCTCTTGAAGCAAGTGTTAAATATTTAGCAAGAGACTTAGGTTCTAAAGGAATTAGAGTTAATGCAATAAGTGCAGGACCAATCAAAACTTTAGCTGCTTCAGCAATAGGAGACGCAAAATTTTTATATAAGTGGAATGAAGATCACTCGTTTCTTAAAAGAAATGTGGATATTCATGATGTTGGAAATTCAGCTTTATATTTATTAAGTGATTTAGCAGCTGGAGTTACCGGTGAAATTCACTATGTAGATGCAGGATACAATAAAGTAGGAATGCCTGATCCAAAAAATATATCTTAGATACTAGCCTGCTTCATTGATAATTTAACTTTTCCCCTATCAAATCCAACAACTTTTACTGAAACTTCATCTCCTTCTTTTACAACATCTCCGACTTTTTCGACACGTTTCGCAGCGAGCTCTGAAATATGAACTAATCCATCTTGCTTGCCAAGAAAGTTCACGAAAGCACCAAATTCCATAATTTTTACTACTTTACCTTTATAGATTTTTCCCATCTCTGGTTTAGCAACTAAGCTTTTTATAAATTCTATTGCTTTATTTCTAGACTCTGCATCTGGTGCAGCAACAGTAACTTCTCCTGTATCTTTAACATCTACTTTTGCTCCTGATGTTTCAACTATCTCTCTTATGGTTGCTCCTCCTTTTCCAATAACAGTAGCTATATCTTTTTTATCTACTTTTACTATTTCCATTTTAGGTGTATGTTTTGAAAACTCTTTTCTAGAGTCTTTTAACGCTTTATTCATTTCTCCCAAAATAAGTTCACGACCACCTTTAGCTTGTTCTAAAGCTTGTTCCATAATTTCAAAGGTAATTCCTGTAATTTTAATATCCATTTGCAGTGATGTTATACCTTCTTTTGTTCCCGCTACTTTAAAATCCATGTCACCTAAATGATCTTCATCTCCTAAAATGTCTGACAAAACCGAAAATTCGTCTCCTTCTTTAATCAAGCCCATAGCTATACCAGCTACAGGGTTTTTTATTGGCACTCCTGCATCCATAAGAGCTAATGAGGTTCCACAAACAGTTGCCATCGAAGAAGAACCGTTTGACTCAGTAATTTCAGAGACTACTCTCAATGTATAGGGAAAATTTTCGCTTTTTGGTAAGGATGAATTAATCGCTCTCCACGCAAGTTTTCCATGACCTATTTCTCTTCTACCAGTTCCGATTCTGCCACATTCTCCAACTGAAAAAGGAGGAAAATTATAGTGTAACATAAATCTATTTCTTTGCATTCCACTTAAGCTTTCAACTCTTTGTTCATCATCAGACATACCTAAAGTAGTTACCACTAAAGCTTGTGTCTCTCCTCTTGTAAACAAAGCAGAACCATGCGTTCTAGGCAATACGCCAACTTCACACTTAATTTGTCTTACGTCCGCTAGACCTCTACCATCTATTCTTTTTTTATCTTTCAAAATTGCTGTTCTAACAATATCTTTTTCTAAAGACTTCAACTGAGCCATTGCTTGATTTTCTGTAACATTTTCGTCTTCAGCAAACATTTCTTTGCACTTAGTTTCTATTTCTGAAATCGCAGTTGATCTTTTCTTTTTGTCTATTTCTTTGAATGCTTTTCTTAAATTTTTTTCCACAGCAACTGAAATTTTCTTTTTAACATCTGAATGATCTATTTCTTCAACTTCCCATTTAGGTTTTCCTGCTTTTTTTGCTAGACTTTCTATAGCTTTAATTACTGGAACAAAACTTTCGTGACCAAACTTAACTGCATCAAGCATAACTTTTTCCGTTAATCCAGAAGTTTCGGACTCAACCATCAAGACTGCGTCCTTTGTTCCAGCAACAACTAAATCTAACTCTGATTCTTGTAATTCGCTAGGTGAGGGATTTAATAAATATTTTCCATCTTTATAACCAACTCTACTTGCTCCAATGGGGCCTTGAAAAGGTAAACCTGAAATTGATAGTGCAGCTGACGATGCAATAATTGATAGTATGTCAGCTTGATTTTCACCGTCATAAGATAAAACTGTAGGAAGTAATTGAACCTCATTTAAAAAACTTGAAGGAAATAAAGGTCTTATAGGTCTGTCAATTAATCTTGAGATTAAAGTCTCTGCTTCAGTAGGTCTAGCTTCTCTTTTAAAATAACCTCCAGGAATTTTTCCTGCAGCATAATATTTTTCTTGATAGTTCACAGATAGAGGAAAATAATCTTGACCATCTTTAAGATTTTTTGCTCCTACAACTGTAGCTATTACAACAGTCTCTCCACAACTTGCAATTATAGCACCATCAGCTTGACGAGCTATTTTTCCAGTTTCTAAAGTTATTTTTTTTCCGTTTATTTCTATTTCTTCTTTATGAATTTTAAACATTATTTCCTTAAATTAAGTTGTTTGATTACTTTACTATATGACTCTGGACTTCTTTTCTTTAGATATGACAAAAGTTTTTTTCTTCTATTAACGGATTTAGTCAATCCTACAGTTGAGTGCTTATCTTTTTTTGCTTTCTTAAAATGTTCAGCTAATTTTGTTATTTTATCTGTCAAAAGTCCAATCTGAACTTCTGTCGAACCTACGTCTTTTCCATGAATTGCTAATGATTTAATTGTATTGTTTTTTTTCTGGTTCATCTAAGTTATTTTTCTTTATTAATTTTTCTATTTTTTCCGCATATTCAAATGAGTTGTCTTCTACAAAAGTGAGTTTAGGAAGAAACTTAATATCTAGTTTTTTAGACAGTGCTTTTCTAACAAGATGAGAGAACTCCGTCAAGGTACTTACAGTTTCAGTCATCTCTATGCCTCCTAGCGGAATTACGTAAACTCTTGCAGTTTTTAGATCAGGTGTCATTTTGACTTCAGTGACAGTCACAATTTTAGTGTTCATATTTGGTATTTTAGCTTCGTTTCTTATAAAGATTTCACCGATTTTTTGCTTAACTAATTCTCCAACTCTTAGTTGCCTTTGACTATATGATGTTTGATTAGACCTACTTTTCATTAAATGCTTCTTTCAATTTTTTCTGCCTCATAAGACTCAATAATATCTTTTTCCTTAAAATCTATAAAGTCTTTCAAACTAATTCCACATTCTAGACCATTCTTTACTTCTTTTACAGCATTCTTCTCTCTAAAAATACTCGAAATCTCTCCACTATAAACTACGACGCCGTCTCTGATTAGTCTAGCTTTTGATTTATTTTTTATTTCTCCGTTTACTACTTTAGAGCCAGCTATTTTACCAGCGTTAGAGACTTTAAATATTTTCTGAATTTCAGCAGAGCCCAAAACTTTTTCTTTTATATCTGGTTCTAGCAAACCTGATAATCCTTTTTCTATATATTCTAATGCCTCATAAATAATATTGTAAAATTTAATATCTATTTTTTGCTCCTCAGCTAATTTTTTTGCTTCTCTATTAGGCTTTACATTAAATCCTATAAGTAGAGCATTAGATGCTTTAGCAAGTGAAACATCTGTCTCGTTTATCATTCCTATATCAGATAAAATAATATTTGCTTTTACTTCCTCATGTTCAATTTTATTTATTGCCATTTTCAATGCTTCACTAGAACCTTGAACATCAGATTTTATTACAATATTTAATTCATCTTTATCATCTTTGTTTTCAAATAATGTAGTTTTATCTTTAGCGATAATCTTCTTGGTAGAAGAATTATCTGATTTTCTAAATTCCGCAATTTCTTTTGCTTTATCCTCATTTTCAATAACTAAAAATTCTGCCCCTGCAAAAGCTGATCCGTTCATTCCAAGTATTTCAACAGGCATAGAAGGTGTAGCTTCCTCAATATTTTTACCTTCATGAGAAATCATCGCCCTTATTTTTCCCCAAGTATTTCCACAAACAAAGTAATCTCCTTTTTTAAGAAGACCATTTGTAATTAAGATTGTAGAAACCGGTCCTTTTCCTTTGTCAATTTTTGACTCTATTACGACTCCAGACGCAGTTCCAATAATTGATGCTTTTAAGTCTAATATTTCAGATTGAAGTAATATTGAATCTTTAAGCTTATCTAAATTTGATTTTTGAGTAGCAGATACTTCTACAAATAATGTATCTCCACTTAAATCCTCTGCTATTAATTCATATTGCATTAGTTCATTTTTTATTTTGCTTATATTCTTATTTGGTAAGTCACATTTATTTATGGCAACTATTATTGGAACCTTAGCTGCTTTAGAGTGTTGAATTGCCTCTATAGTTTGTGGTTTGATTCCATCATCTGCGGCTACAACTAAAACAACGATATCAGTTATTTTAGATCCTCTTGCCCTCATCTCTGTAAAGGCTGCGTGTCCTGGCGTGTCTATAAATGTAATTATATCATTTTTTTCAGTTTTTACTTGATAAGCACCTATATGTTGAGTTATACCGCCATGTTCTCCAGACACAACGTTGGTGTCTCTTAGAGAGTCCAATAGAGATGTTTTTCCATGATCTACGTGACCCATTATAGTAACAATAGGAGGTCTTTTCTTTAAATCTCCCTCTACTCTATTATCTTTTTTATTTAATTCTAGTGTAGGTGCTTCCTCTAAGATTGGTTTATGCCCAAATTCTTTAACAATATATTCTGCAGTGTCTTTATCGATAATATGATTAATAGTAGCGATTACTTTCATATTTAATAAAAACTTTATAATATCACTCGATCTTTCCGCCATTCTATTAGAAAGCTCTTGAATTGATATTTGTTCAGGTATTTTTACATCCCTGACTACTTTTTTAAATTCTTTTTTTTCTTCTGCTTCAGGATTGCTTCTTTTTTCTTTTAATCTTGCTCTTTTTACTGACGCCAGGCTACGTTGCTTAATTTCTATTTCCTCTACATTTAAAGCTCTTGAAACAGTTAATTTAAAATCTCTTTTATCTACATTTCCTTTTAGCCTTAGTGTATTTTTACTACTTGGTTTATCCTCTTTTTTTATAAATGCTTTAGTAGCTTTTTGCTCTACAAATTTTCTTGCAAAAATTTTCTTGACTGGGTCTCTATTTGTTTGAGTAAAATTTTTTCCTGATTTATTGTGATCTTTAGATGATCTGTGAGGTTGTTTTTTTTCGATAGAGAAGGATTTTTTTCCGTCTTTATTAATTGATCCTATATCAATTTTTTTTTTAATACTTGTTGAAATAGTAAGTGTTTTTTTTTTATTTTTATCTTCAGCCATAACTAATTATTTAAAAACTATCTCTCTGGCAGACATAATTAATTGGTCTGCCTCCTCTCTCGATAGTGAAAATTCCTCTAAATATCCCTCTAAACGTATTTTTTTTCCTTTTACTTCATCAAAACCACCAATTAATTCATCAGAGGATAAATCGGCAAAATCACCTAACTTTTTAATATTTTTTTGACCAAGTATTACCAACATTCCTTGTGTCATTCCCTTTAAATTAATTAACTCTTCTTCGACTCCAAGTTCTTTAAGTTTTTTACCAACTTCTTCTTTTTCTTTTATTAGTGTTTCTTTAGATCTATTTATTAACTCTTGTGCAGTTTCTTCGTCTATAGCATCAATTTTTGCTATATCATCAGCTTTAGATTGTGACAAGTCTTCGATAGTTTGAAAACCCTCAGAAACTAGTAATTGACCCAACGTTTCATCAACCTCCAAGTTTTTTACAAATGTGTCGGTTCTTTCTTTAAACTCCATTTGTCTTCTTTCAGAGTCTTCTTTGTCAGTTAAAATATCTATCTCATAATTTGTAAGTTTAGATGCAAGTCTAACGTTTTGGCCACGTCTACCGATAGCTTTGCTCAAATTTTCTTCTGTTAATATTACATCTATTCTTTTGTTATCTTGATCAATTAAAACTCTTTGTATTTCTGCAGGAGAAAGGGACTCGGATATTAATGTAGGCAAATCCTCTGTCCATTTTATAATATCTATTTTTTCCCCATGTAATTCATTTACTATAGTTTGAACTCTACTCCCTCTCATTCCTACACAAGCGCCAACAGGGTCGATCGATGTATCTTTAGAATTGACACATATTTTCGCTCTACTTCCAGGATCTCTTGCAACAGACTTTATTTCAATTATTCCTTCATATATTTCAGGAACTTCTTGAAAAAATAGTTTAGCTAAAAACTGAGGATGTGCTCGAGATAAAAATATTTGATGACCTTTTAATTCTTTTCTAACTTCATAACAGTATGCTTTTACTCTATCTCCAGTTTTCAAGATTTCTCGAGGAATTAGTTCATCTTTTTTAATTACACCTTCAGCTCTGCCAAGATCAATAATAACATTACCATATTCTAATCTTTTAATAATACCACTCAATATTTGACCTTGTTTTTCAATGAAATCATCATACTGTCTATTTTTTTCAGCCTCCTTAACTTTTAAGCTTATAACTTGCTTGGCACTTTGAGCGGCTATTCTGCCAAAATCTACCTGGGGCAACTCTTCGAAAATTTTATCGCCAACTTTTAAATCGTTATTTTTATTATCGTTAGATTTAATATCTTTCAATAATATTTCTTTACTAGGGTCTTCAACTTTTTCTACTATTTCTAAAACTTTTTGAATTATAATTTGACCGCTTTCTCTATCAATTTTTACTTCTATATTATTATCATTACCAAATTTTGTAAGAGCAGCTCTTTGAATAGCACTTTCCATTGAATTAATAACAAGCTCTCGATCGATAGATTTCTCGTTAGCAACTGCGTCTACAATTCTTAATAATTCTAGTTTATCTAATCCTCTGTTTAACATATTTACCTTTTTTTAATTTTCCAAAAAAAAATGGGCTAAAGCCCATTTTGAAAACTCTGTATTTTTATTATCTTTTAATGAATAATTGAGGTTTTTTCAAGAATACTATTGAAAAATTTTTATTTTGTCTGTTTTTTCCCAAGAAAACTCGCCTTTATTACCAGGCTGTCTGCCAAAATGGCCATATGCAGAGGTTACCTCATATATAGGCTTATTTAGACGTAATAATTCTCGGATACCTCTAGGAGATAAATCAAAATTTTGCTCTATCAATTTTTTTACATCCTCTGTCTTTTCGGCATCTTTTTCATCTAATTTTAAATAAATTGATAGTGGTTTTGAAACTCCAATAGCATATGCAAGTTGAATTAAACATTTAGTAGAAACGCCGGCTGCCACAATATTTTTTGCTAGGTACCTTGAAACATAAGCTGCTGAACGATCAACTTTAGTAGGATCTTTGCCTGAGAACGCTCCTCCACCATGTGGTGCTGCTCCACCATAAGTATCAACTATAATTTTTCTTCCAGTTAAACCGGTGTCCCCATCTGGACCACCAATTATAAATTGGCCAGTTGGATTTACATAAATTTCTTTTTCTTTTAATTCTTTTAAGAATTTTTCGGGTATTGATTTTTTTATATAAGGTAATACTAATCTTTTAACTTCTTCTTGACTTAAATCTTTAGAGTGTTGAGTTGAGATTACTACTGACGTAACTTTTTTAGGATAATTATCTTCATACATCATGCTAACTTGACTCTTTGAATCTGGCTCAATTCCTTTAAGAATTCCTTTTTTTCTATCTTCAGCCATTAACCTTAGAATGGTATGAGAAAAATATATGGGCGCCGGCATTAACTCTTTGGTCTCGTTACAAGCAAAACCAAACATAATACCTTGATCACCGGCCCCTTCATCTTTATTATCTCTAGAGTCAACTCCCATAGCTATATCACTTGATTGACCGTGAAGGTAAGAGTCAATTTTTGCCGTTTTCCAACTAAAACCTTCTTGATTATATCCAATATCTTTAATGCAGCCTTTGACCTTCTCAATTAATTCATCGTTATCAATTTTTGGACCTCTTGTTTCCCCTGCTAAAACAACCTTATTAGTAGTTGTCAAAGTTTCACATGCTACTCTTGCCTGAGGATCTTTTGATAAGTACATATCTACAACCATGTCAGAAATACGATCACAGACTTTGTCGGGATGCCCTTCAGAAACTGATTCACTTGTAAATAAATAATTATTTTTTGTCATTAAATTTTATTTTTATTGTAAAAACGAATAAGATATATGTAAATAAAAGTACAAAAAATATCAAATCATTTTTATTTTTAATACTGTTATTAATTAAAGGAATTTCCATTTCAATATTACCCCTTTCACTTGGAGTTAAACTTTTTACAACTTGACCTTTGTTGTTAATAATTGCACTAAATCCCTTATTAGCTGACCTGAGAACAAAAAGATTACTTTCTATAGCTCTAAATATAGATTTAGAAAAATGTTGATGAGGGCCGATAGATTTTCCAAACCAAGCATCCTCAGAAATATTAACTATAAGATTTGTATTTTCTGGGGAATTTTGAGTCAATTCAGGAAAAATTATTTCATAACAAATAAGTGGTAAAATTTGATAATCAAAAATATTAATATTTTTTTGATTACCTCCATTTATGAAAGATCCGTACCCCTGAGTTATTTTTTTTAATCCAATTTTTTGTAATATATTTTCAAATGGTAAGAATTCACCAAAAGGAACTAATTTTTTCTTATTATATTGGTTTATAATCTGAAAATTATGATCAATCAAAACTAAACTGTTATAAAAATTAGATGGTTCCCCTCCTAAAGCACTAACACCAAATATAATTCGATGTTTTTTTGAAAAATTTTTTTTAAACAAATAATCGAACTCAGAAATATCCGATAAATTATAGCCAGTAAAGACTCCTTCAGGCCAAATAAAAATTGTATTTAGGTTTTTTTCTGGTTCACTAAATCGAATAAGTTTATTGATTAATTCTTCCAGCTCTATAGTAGATAAATTATACTTGAGGTCTATATCAGGTGAAATTATTTTAAATTTAATAATTTGATCATCCTTTTTTTTTACTTCAGATAACTCTATGTTATTTCGATTTATTGAGATTGATCCAAAAATATAATTTGAAAAAAATAAGAACAACCAAAAACTTATTATTATTAAGTTTCGTTTTTTATTTCCCATAAACAATAGCAGGGGTAAGCAAAATGTAGAGATAGCCAATAAATTAAATCCGAACAACCCTACTAAATTTAGTAATTGTATAATTTCAATATGCTCTACCCAACTATAAGCCCATAAATTCCATGGAAAACCAGTAAATATTTTTGATCTTATATAGTCAATTGAGCTAAATGATGTAATAAAAATAATTATTGATACAAAATCATTTTTTATAAAAAAGCCTGATACTAGAGACGCAAAGCCAAAGAATAAAGCAAGAAACATAGGTAGAAGTATAAGTGAGACTGGAATTAGATAAAAAAAAATTTCATCAAATGTTAATGAGTATGAAATCCAGTGAGTGCCTGATAAAAAAAAACCAACGCCGAATGAATAGCCAACTAGAAATAAGTTTTTAAGATACGGTTTCTTTCTATATTTATTTTTTGATTTTTTTCTGACAAAACTTAAAATCAGAAATAAGCATGGAAATATTAAAAAATTTACAAAAGTATAATTAAAAGGTGAAAATCCTAAAACAGATAACACTCCTAAACTAAAAGGAATTAAATAAACTAGTAACACTCTACTATTCTGTATTATATTTATCATGACTTAACTAAATTTAAAAAAGTTTTTTCTATTTTTCTCATTGATAAATAATCTTTATTTTTTTTGTGCTGGTAGCCTAGTAAGTGAGCAAACCCATGGATCCACAAGAAATCAAAATTATTCTTAAAATCTAAATTTTTATTATTTTTTTTTATTTTATTAATATTTATTATAATGTCACCTAAATAAAATTTATCTCTTTTTTTTAATTTTAATTTAAAATCCTTTTTTTTAAAAAAGGGAAATGAAAGGACATCGGTAGTCTTATTTTTATTTCTAAATTTTAGGTTAAGTTTTTTTATTTCTTCATCACCTGATAACAAAATAGAAAGTTCTAATTTATTATTCTTAAGAATTTTAATTTTTTTTTCTAAAACTTTAAATTTTTTTTTGAGATAAATATTTGGTTTTTTTATATATTTTTTCCATTTATTATCTTGAATAATTACATTAATTTTTATCATCCAGATTATTTTGATAAGCTTGAATAATTTTTGAAACTAGAGGATGTCTTACAACATCTTTGTGATCAAATTCAATTATTTTTATTTCTTTTATTCTTTTTAAAATTTCTTTTGATTTTAGCAATCCTGAATGAGATTTATTTGTCAAATCAATTTGAGAAGGGTCTCCGTTTACAACTAATTTAGAGTTTTCACCTATTCTAGTTAAAAACATCTTAATTTGAGTTGCTGTTGCATTTTGTGCTTCATCCAAAATAGCAAAAGAATTTTTAAGAGTTCTACCTCTCATAAAAGCAAGTGGTGCTATTTCAATTTCTCCATTTTCTATTTTTTTTTGGATTTTCTCGTAACCAAATAAATCATATAAAGCATCATATAATGGTCTTAAATATGGATCTACTTTATCTTTCATGTCTCCAGGTAAAAAACCTAATTTTTCTCCTGCCTCTACTGCTGGCCGTGATAAAATTACTCTTTCAACCTTTTTTTCCATCAACATTGTTATAGCAACTGATACTGCTAAAAAACTTTTTCCTGTTCCTGCAGGTCCTAATGCCATAACTATATCACTTTCTTTTAGCGCTTTGATGTAATCAGATTGTTTTTCTGATCTTGCGATAACTGATTTTCTAGGTGTTTTAATTAATTGCTCAAGCGAGCGAATATTAGTACTTTTTTCTGAATTAATTTCTTTTTTCACTGAAAGAAGTATATCACTTTTTTCAATAATATTTGTTAAAAGAAATTTATTCGCTAAAAATTTAATTGCCTCACTAGCTTGGGTTATTTTCTCTGTTGAACCCTTTATAGTTATTGAATTACCTCTAAAAAATATTTTAGCACCTGTTACTTTTTCTAATTCTATTAGATTTTGATTAAACTGACCTGCTAGAGAGACTAGCATTTCATTATGTAGGACTTGAATATTTAATGTTCCTTTATCTATCTTTTTTAAAACAAGGCTTAAATCTAATTTGCTAATTTCTGACATATTTTATGCTGCAAAATTCTTATTATTAATTTCATCCACTAATTTCCCGAATAATGTGTTGTGATTGCAATCTTTTACATATACTTTTTTAATTTTTCCAACTAAATTTATTTTACTAGATACTATAACTGCATTGGCATGTTCGTCTCTACCAAAAAATTGATGAGAATTTTTTGACTTATTCTCAAACAAGACTTTCACCTCCGTATTAATCAAACTTTTTCTATAATGTATTTTAATTTGGTCTGCAATTTTTTGAAATTTAAATAGCCTTTTTTTTGCTATCTCTAAATCAATTTCATTTAAATCCGCTGCAGGTGTTCCTGGTCTAGAGCTATATAGGAAAGAGTAAGAATTAATAAATTTTACTTTTTTCATTAAAGAGATTGTCTTTTCAAATTCATTATCATCTTCTCCAGGATAAGCAATTATAAAATCACTAGAAAATTTAATAGAACTTTTTTTGTTTTTAAGTTTTTCTAAAGTTTTTAAATAATCATCTATATTATGCTTTCGGTTCATTTCTTTTAAAATTTTGGACGACCCACTTTGTACTGGCAAATGAAGTAATGGCATTAATTTGTTGCACCTTTCATGAGCATAAATTAAATCATCTGTAACATCTTTAGGATGTGAGGTCGTGTATCTAATTCTGTCGAGACCATCTAAGGAATTTAGCTTGAAAATTAGATCGGATAATTTTTTAGAATTATAATTGTAAGCATTTACATTTTGGCCCAACAAGGTAATCTCTCTACTCCCATTTAAAACTAATTGCTTAGCCTCTTCGATTATTTCATCAAAAGACCTTGAGTGCTCTGGGCCTCTAGTATAAGGCACAACACAAAATTTACAAAATTTATCACATCCCTCTTGAATTGTTAAAAATGAACAAATTTTGGAATTATTGTTTTTTATTAAATTTAATTTATCAAATTTTTCTATAACATCAAATTCAGTTAAATTAATTTTATTATTTTTCTTTTCTATGTTTTTAATTGCAGGTAGAATTTTATGATAAGATTGAGGTCCAATTACACCATCGATATATTTTTCTTTCTTTAAAACCAACTCGCCCTCAGCCTGAGCCAAGCATCCAGTAATAAATAAAATTGGTTTTTTTTTATTTCTAAATTCTTTTTTTAATCTGCCTACTTGGTGATATACTTTTTCGGTAGCTTTCTCTCTTATATGGCAAGTATTTAAAATATAGCAATCTGCTTCTAATGCTTTTTCAGTTTTTGAATACCCTCCTTCTTTTACAAGATCATAAATACGATTGCTATCATATTCATTCATCTGACAACCAAAAGTTTTAATAAATATTTTTTTAGACAATTTATTTTTTTATTTTTGAACCATACAGTTCTAATTTATGATCCACTAATTTATATCCAAGTTTTTGAGCTACCTTATTTTGAAGATCTTCAATGTCTTTATCAACAAATTCTATTATCTCTCCACTATTAATATCAATTAAATGATCGTGATGTTCATCTGGTGATTGTTCATATCTTGCTTTACCACCTTTGAACTCATGTTTTTCTAAAATTCCAGACTCTTCAAATAATTTTACTGTTCTGTAGACTGTTGCAATACTTATTTTTTTGTCAACATCACTAACTCTTTTATGAAGCTCGTCTACATCTGGGTGGTCAGAAGAGTCTGACATAACCTGAGCTATCACTCTTCTTTGATCAGTTAATCTGACACCTTTATCTTTGCATTTATCTTCTATATCGCTCATAAATATAATTTAACTTAAATATACTGGTTTAATCAATTTATTTTCTAATAGATTTTTACTAATTAAAATCTCTATGTTTTTAAGGGAAAATTCACCTAAATCAGAATTATTATAACCATATAATCCTGCGCCAGTGGAAATTTTAATTCCCTTTGCTACCGCTAATGAAACCCTTACAGAAGAAAAGCTTCCTGGGCCGTTATTTACTAAAATTGAAAATTTTTTATCGATATTTGCGTCTTTTGTTTTTAAAAAATCAGAAATAATTGAAACAAGTATATCATTATTATTAATTTTAGTTTGAAATTTTTTAATAAAGAAATTATTATTGACCTTTAGACCAATTGAGTCATTTTTACCTATGCAATTTATCGCCAAAAAATTTCTAATCATATTTTTTTTAATAATAATTCTATTCGATAATTCAAATAAATCATACTCTTCTGAAATTAGTTTTGATGATTATGGAATTATATCTATTATGTATCATAGATTTGAGGAAAATAAATACCCTTCAACAAACATAAGATTAAAAGATTTTAAAAATCATATCAAAATCATTAAAAATGAAAAGATAAATTTTGTAAATCCGTCTAATTTTGAAAAAAGCCTTATAAGTAGTAAATCTTCAAGAAAAATTTTATTAACTATTGATGATGGGTATCTCTCATTTTACAAAAATGCTTGGCCAATTTTAAAAAAAGAAAAAATTCCTTTTATTCTTTTTATTAGCACAAAAGAAGTAGGAAATAATAATTATATGGACTGGGATCAGATTAGAGAAATCTCTAGGTCAAAAATAGTTGAGATTGGAAACCATAGTCATACTCATGAATATTTGGTTGATTTAAAAAAGGAAGATATTAGAGCAGATATGAATAAATCTATTGAAATTTTTAAAAAGGAGCTAGGAAAAAACTCAATTTTTTTCTCTTATCCTTTTGGAGAATATAGTATTGAATTTAAAAATCTTATTAAAGAGCTAGGTTTCAAGTATGCATTTGGTCAACACTCTGGTGTTATCGATGAGACCAAGGACTTTTTTGAATTAGCTAGATTTCCTATTAATGAAAAGTATGGTGAACAAAAACGATTTAAATCCATACTAAAAAGTTTACCTTTTAAGTACAAAAAAATTCTTCCAGAGGAAAAATATATCAATTCAGATTCAAATCCTCCAATCGTAACGGTTGAGTTAATTAATAAAAATGAGAAAATTAAAAGTATCACATGCTACTCTAACGAAGAAAATATATGGAGAAAATCTGAGCTTACTTTTAAAAATGACAATCAAATAATGATAAATCTTCAAGGAAAATTTACGACTGAGCGAGGAAGAATAAACTGCTCTCAGCAGGAACCTGGCGGTTTTTGGAGATGGTTTGGTATTCAGTTTGTTATTGCTGAAAAATAAAATTAAAGATCTAACTCTTTTTTATTTACTGAACTAGTTAATTTTACTGTCTCAAAATCGTTTAAATCATTCTGTTGTATTATTTTTTTAAGCGTTTTTGTATATTCTTCACCAGTTTGAGCATAAGTATCGAGTGTTTTAATTAGATCTAACCCAACTATAGATTTATTTTTTACTCTTAAATTAAATCTTTTTTCTCTAAATTTTTTATAACCTTTGTGAGTATTTAAGTTGTTCTTATATGCTTTTACTGAAGCTCTTAAAATGGGAAATCTTAGAATTTTGTGACTTTTCCCAATTTCTCTTGATAGAGGCGCTATTCCTTTTCCATTCCAAGTCCACTGTCCAAAAATTGCATTGCCCTCTAAAGCAAATCTTGAAGTGCCCCATCCACTTTCTTTAGCTGCTTGTGCCAAAGCTATTGAGACTGGGATAATATCCATTCTTTTCTCGAGCTCATCCATACTGCCATTTTGGACTTTATATTCTCTTAATTTCTGTCTCAACCAAAGTTTTTCTTTATCTGTGGTCATTTTTTTAAATTTAAGCTTTTTAAATTTAAATCTGTCTTCATAAATTCTTTCGTTCTCAGCAACAATCAATGGAAGTATAATTTTAATAAAAGTATCTTTTTTAAGTTTGACACTCTGTATTTCATCTAAATCTTTAGGAAATTGAGTAAAATAAATTGGTTTAACTCTTTTTTCAAATCTTACTTTTCTTAAATCGTACTCTACTTCTTCAAATAAGTTAAGTACTGTCTCAGTTTTGAGATTTAAATCAGGTAAAACTAATTCAGACACTTTATTATCATCTTTTTTTTTAATTGGTTCTTTTTTTGTTATTTTTTTCTCAGGCTCAAGTTTTTTTTTAGCTTCTTTTTTTTCTAATTTTTTCTCTACTTTTGGCTCTTTTTTTTCGACTAAGTTCGGAGATTTTTTTTCTTTTTCGATAGTTTCTATTTTTTTTGTATCTAAGGTGAAAGAAAATTTTGATTTATCTAATAAAGTAAAGCCTGAAACGGCAACTACTATTATTAGAGTGACACCAGCAGTGGAAGTGACAATTTTATTAGTTTTTTTAACATCAACTTTAAAATTATATATGTTGTTTAATAAATTTACTGTGGTCGAACTTATAAAATTACATACCCTGTAAAAACCGTTAATAACATTCAAAATTGAGTTTTTTAAAAAATTCAGTAAGTTGAATAATTTTTTTAATAAAAATAAGAAAAAATTATTAATAGTTTCCAAAAAACCTCTGCTATAAGAATAAAAAGGTTTTTTTAATTTTTTACCTTGTATCTCAAGTATACTTTTATTTAGTTCTGTTGGAACTGGAACATTATTTTTTTTTAAAATATGTTCTAATTGACCAACTGTAAGAATTTTTTTAGATCTAATATAATTTCTCACCTCGCTTATGTTATAAATTTCTGCAAGCTCTATAAGTTTATCTCTATACGTGAAAATTTTTTTCATGCTAAATAGCCTCTACAGATTTAACTTCCTCTACATAGTGACAAAGTAAGTTTTGAACTCCTTGCTTCAAAGTCATTAAGGAGCTTGGGCACCCTGAACAACTTCCTTGAAGCTCTACTTTAACTATTCCGTTATTGAAAGATTTAAATTTAATATCACCGCCATCCCTAGCAACTGCAGGTCTTATCTTGCTGTCTAAAACTTCTTTAATTTTTTTAACTGTATCTCCTGTATCAAGATCTGAAGTTTCATTTTCGACTTTTTTATTTAAAACTGGTTGACTGTTTTTTTGAAAATAATCGTTAATATGAGAAATAACCATTGGTTTAAGAATATCCCATGTAACTTCACTATTTTTTTTACAGATAAAAAATTTTTTGAGAGTAAAACTAATTCAACTCCTTTAAACCCTAAAATTTCTTTTACAAAATTATTTTCTATTTTAGATAATTCTTTTTTTTGGAATTCTTCAGTTCCTACAGCAGAAATTACTTTCTCTGAAATAAATTTTATCGAGTTTGGGTTTGGTGTTGGTTCAGTTAATATCATAATTAATATATAGTTATATTATTATAGAAAGCCAACTATATCACGTATCTTTTTAAGGTTTTCCTCAGCTTTAATTTTAGCTTTTTCCTTGCCTTTATTCAGAGTTTTTTCCAAATAGTCCTTTTCATTCATTAATTTTTCGATTTTTTTGCCTATTGGGCTAATTTCACTTATTACAACTTCACTGAGCCTACTTTTTATAAATGAAAATTCTTTTCCAGACATTTCATTTACTACACTTTCTAAAGGTTTCTTTGTCAAATACCCATAAATATTTAAAAGATTTAATGCTTCTGGCCTTTTTTCTAGGTCTGCTAAGTTATCTGAAATTGGAGCAGAATCTGTTTTAGCTTTTTTAATTTTCTTTACTATATCATCCTTACTATCTTTTAAATTTATTCTTGAAAAATCCGACTCCTCTGACTTACTCATTTTTTTTGTTCCATCTCTTAAGCTCATTACTCTTGAAATATTTTTTTGTATAAGAGGTTCAGGAAGTGGAAAAAAATTTGGACTTTTAAAATCAGTATTAAATTTTTGAGCAATGTCTCTTGAGAGCTCGAGATGCTGTTTTTGATCTGCTCCTACTGGTACGTGAGTTGCTTTATATAATAAAATATCTGCTGCCATTAAATTTGGGTAAATATAAAGACCAACGCTTGCTTTTTCTTTATTAGTTCCTGCCTTGTCTTTGAATTGAGTCATCCTATTCAACCAACCAATTCTTGAAATACAATTCAAAATCCAAGCCAATTCAGCGTGTCCACTTACTGAAGATTGATTAAATATAATACTTTTTTCTGGATTAAGTCCTGAAGCCAAAAACGAAGCTGCTGTTTCCAAAGTATTTTGCTTTAGAGTCTTTGGGTTTTGAAAAACTGTAATTGCATGCATATCTACTATACAATAAATACAATCAGTACTCTCTTGAAGTGATACAAAATTTTTAAGAGCTCCAAGATAGTTTCCTAAGTGTAGATTGCCAGTAGGCTGAACACCAGAGAATACTAATTTTTTATTTTTCATTTTAAATAATTTTATATTTTTTAATATTTAGTATCCCTAATAGATAACATAATAATAAGTAAATTGTTGCTGCAAAACTTACAACAATTATAAGATATATGGACTTAAATTTGTTCAAGTAATCAAGGCTTTCTGCAAAATAGTCAAGGCTAAGTATTAGTATTGCAGACATGATTACAGTAGAAATAAGTATTTTTAAAAAACTTATATAAAAACTTTTTTTGAACATCAGAAATTTACAATACTTTAATAAAATAATATATCCCAACACCCCTAACCAAGATGATATAGATGTTGCTATTGGAATAATAATAAATCCTATTTGATTAAAAAAAGTTAAACTAATAAAAATATTAATCATAACAATAAAAATTGATATATGAAAAGGTGTCTTAGTATTGTCTCTAGCAAAGAAAAAATTTGATAAAACTTTTAGTAAGGCAAACGCTGGTATACCGTAGCCAAAATATATTAATGCTTTAGCAGTCATAATTATATCTTTTTCATTAAATGAACCGTAGCCAAATAAGGCATTGACTATTTCTTCAGACGCTAAAATTAATCCTAGACTTGCTGGTATAGACAAAAGTAAACACAGCTCCAAAGCTTTATTTTGAATTTTTTCTACTTGAAAAAGTTTTTTACTTTTTAAAGCTTTCGTTAAAACCGGTAGTGATACAGTGCCAACGGCCATCCCTGCTATTGCAAGGTTGATTTGGTATACTCTATCAGCATAATACAAATAAGATACTGCGCTTGCTTCAAATGAAGCTATAATAGTACCAACTAGAATATTAATCTGAGTGACGCCAGAAGAAAAAATACTTGGTAAAAGTTTTTTTAAAAAAAATTTTATTTTTGGAGATATTTTGATTTTAAAAGAAATACTCGGGAAATAAAAGTTTTTTGTAAAAATTACTAAAAATATCAATTGTAACAAACCAGCTAATGATACTCCTATAGTTAAATTTTTTGAAATATCTAAATTAAAAATATAGGATATTAGTAGACTCAGAATTAATATAATATTTAAAATTATCGGCGCAGCAGCAGCGGCGGCAAATTTATTGTTTGAATTTAAAATTCCTGAAAAAAAAGAGGATAAACATACAAATAGTAAAAAGGGGAAAGTAATTCTAGTAAACTCTACTGCAAGATCAAATTTATCAATATCCTGTAAAAATCCTGGAGCAATTAAATAGACTAAAAAGGGAGTAAAAATTTCAGCTAATAAAACTACAATAGATAAAGTTATAATTAATAATGACAAAATATTGTCAGCGAAATACTTAGCGGACTTCTTGCTCTTTAATTTTTCAGTAGTATAGCTAGGAATAAATGCTGCATTAAAAGTTCCTTCAGCAAATAGCCTTCTAAATGTGTTAGGTAAACGAAATGCAACAAAAAATGCATCTGCAAGTATTGAAGTGCCCAGAAAAATTGCTATTAAAATATCTCGAATATATCCAAGAATTCTGCTAATTAATGTATAGAAGCTAAAAATATATGTCGATGATAATATGTTCATAAAAAACCCTATTTAAGACACAAATTTCTGTGATATCCTGATCCATAATAATATTACATAATCAGAGATTAAATGACAAAAAAAACTAAGATAGATCATTATTCAGATAAAGAAGCATTAGAATTCCATATTAAAGGAAAGTCTGGCAAAATTGAGGTCAACTCTTCAAAACCATTGACTACGAAAAGAGACCTTTCATTGGCATATTCCCCAGGCGTAGCTGCTCCGGTTAAAGAAATCGCTAAAAATCCTGAACTTGCGTATGATTTCACAAGTAAAGGTAATTTAGTTGCGGTGATAAGTAATGGCTCAGCTATTCTTGGTTTAGGGAATTTAGGAGCTTTAGCATCTAAACCTGTAATGGAAGGTAAGGCGGTTTTATTTAAGAGATTTGCAGATATTGACTCCATAGATATTGAAATTGAAAGTTCTAATTCTGATGAAATTATTCGTACTATAAAAAATATTGCAAATACTTTTGGCGGGATAAATTTAGAGGATATCGCTGCTCCAAATTGTTTTATAATAGAACAAAAATTAAAGGAAACATTAGACATTCCTGTGTTCCACGACGATCAGCATGGAACAGCGATTATCACTACTGCTGCTTTAATTAATGCATTAGATATATCGAAAAAAAAGATTGATAAAGTAAAAATAGTTATCAACGGTGCGGGAGCATCTGCTCAGGCCTGCGCTAATCTATTTAAAGTTTATGGAGCCTTACCTGGTAATATTATAATGTGTGATAGAAAGGGAGTTATTTATAAAAGTAGAGATAACGTTGATCAATTTAAATCTGCTTTTGCAATTGAAACTAAATTAAGAACTTTAGATGAGGCTATGAAAGGAGCTGATATCTTTTTAGGCTTATCAGGAAAAGATACGGTTTCTAAGAACATGGTAAAATCAATGGCAAAAAATCCAATAATTTTTGCATGTGCAAATCCAGATCCAGAAATAAAGCCTGAAGATATTCAAGAAGTGCGTTCAGACGCTATAATAGCAACTGGTAGATCTGATTATCCAAACCAAGTGAATAATTTAATTGGTTTTCCTTATATTTTTAGGGGTGCTTTGGATGTTAGGTCAAAGGAAATTAATGAAGAAATGAAAATAGCAGCAGCTAAGGCTATAGCAATTCTAGCGAGAGAAGATGTTCCAGATGAAGTTGTTTCTGCTTATGGTGGGGACAGACCGAGGTATGGTAAAAATTATATTATTCCTTCCACTTTTGACCCAAGATTAATAAGTGTAATTCCAATCGCTGTGGCTAAAGCAGCAATTAAATCTGGTGTTGCTAGAAGAGAAATTAAAGATTTTGAAAAATATAAAGACGAATTAGCTAATCGACTAGATCCATCAATGTCATTGATGCAAGGTATTAATGCTAAAGTAAGACAAAAACCAAAAAGAGTCATTTTTGCAGAAGGTGAGGATAAAAACATGCTCAAAGCAGCAATTGAATTTGGTAAAAATAATTTAGGTAAACCAATTTTGATTGGTGCCGAAAAAAGAATTAGACAACATCTTAAAGAGGTAGGTTTAGATGAAAATTATAAAATAGAAATAATCAACTCAACAGATAAAGAAAAAAGAGAAAAGTATGTAAAGTTTTTATATAAAAAATTACAAAGAAGTGGTCAGCTTGAGAGAGATGTTGACAGACTTGTAAGAAATGAGCGAATAGCTTGGGGTGCATCTATGATAGCCTGCAAAGATGCTGACGCCATGGTAACTGGAAATATTAGACATTATGCAGCATCGATTGAAAAATTAAAAAAAGTAGTTGATCCAAGACCTGGAGAACCAATTTTTGGCATGACTATGATGGTCTCAAAAGGTAAAACAATTTTAGTAGCAGATACAAACGTGCAAGATTTTCCAAGTTCTGAAAGGCTAGTTAATGTTTCAAAATCTTGTGTTAGAGTTGCTAGATTATTTGGTTTTGACCCTAAAGTTGCTTTCTTATCTCACTCAACCTTTGGAAAGCCTGTCTCAAAAAATACGAAACATGTAAGAGAAGCAATTGAATTGTTAAAAAAACAAAATGTAAATTTTGATTTTGATGGTGAAATGCAGCCAGATGTTGCGTTAAATCCTATATATCAAGAAATCTATCCATTTTCTAAAATTGTAGGAAAAGCAAATATATTGATAATGCCCGCACTTCATAGTGCTGCAATTTCTACGAAACTTATGAAAACTTTTGGAGGAGCAAAATTAATTGGTCCACTTTTGATAGGATTGGGACTACCAATAGAAGTAGCTCCCTTAAGATCGAGTACTTCTGAAATATTAAACTTAGCTTCAATAGCTGCTTACTCATCAGAAGTTATTGAATACGATTAAAGCTAACTTTTATTTCTACTCAACTCTGAAACTAAATAAATGGATGGAATTACTTGATCTACATCATAAATTTTATTAGCTTCTTTAATAACTTCTTTTTTTTCTTCCTCATCCATAGAAATACCAAAAATGTATATTGATTTATTAATTGTCTCTAAAGTATAATTTGAAGATTTAATCTTTTTACTAAAAATTAAGGCAGTTCTAAGTTGACTTGTAATCAATATATCTTTAGCAGTGCTTTTAAAGTTTGAGTTACCTCTTATTGTTATAGCATTTTTAACTGATCTTACACCTTTTGTTTCCCAAGCTAATTTAGTAATTTTAATTTTTTCTTCAGGCTTATCGACTTTGCCTGATAAAAAAATTCTACCGTCTAAAACTTCGACTTGAATTGAAGGTAAATACTTTTTTTGAGTTAAAGTTAATCTTGCCACTAATCCTTTTTGCATTAAAGTATCGTCTATTTGCATTCCTACAGTTCTAGGATCAAAAGAAATATCAACTCCTGTGCCAAAATTTTTAACTGTACCAAAAGTTCCACAGGAACTTAAAAGTGTAATAAATAAGAATAATACTAAATTTTTTTTTAATTTTTGACACTCAAACATATTTTATAAATTCTTTTTTTAGAAATTTTTTCTTTTTTGGACATCAAATCAACTACATCTTTTAAGCTATATTTTTTCAAATACATTTTTGCCTGTTTTTTTAAATTAGAATCACTGATTAATTTACTTTTATTATCTTTTTTGGAAATAACAACAGTTAATTCCCCTTTTAATGATTTGCCAAATAATTTAATTGAATCAACTTCATTTCTATACAAAGTTTCATGAATTTTAGTAAGTTCTCTTGCTATTAAAATTTTTCTTCCTAAAAAAAATTTTTTAAAAATATTTAAATAAAAATCTATCTTTATACCTGATATAAAAAAAACGAAGGAGTAATCAATATCAATTAATTTACTTATAACTTTTGTTAATTCATTTTCTGTCTTAGGCAAAAAACCATAAAATATAAATTGATCGTCAAACCCTGATAAGCTAACTGCGGCAGTTATCGATGAAGGTCCTGGTATTGAAAATATGTCTATATTTCTTTCAATACATTCCTTAATTAAGAGCTGTCCTGGATCAGAAAGTAACGGAGTTCCGGCGTCAGAAACTAATGACAAAATTTTGCCCTCATTTAAATATTTAATAATATTATTAAGTTCCTTTTTTTCATTAAATTTATGGTAAGGGATTAATTTTTTTTTAATTTTTAGGTGATTAAAGAGTTTAAGTGATCTTCTAGTATCTTCACATAAAATGATGTCAGAACTTTTTAATACTTGTATAGCTCTTAACGTGATATCATCAAGATTGCCAATTGGTGTTGAAACAATATATAAACCTGGAAAGAAATTTTTCATCTAATGAATAAACTTTTAGCTACACTTTTATTTTTAATATTATTTTCTTTAAATACTAATTCATTTAGTGATGAAAATAAATTAAAGATAGGGTTGTTGGCTCCCTTTTCTGGTGAATATAAAGACTTAGGCAATTCAATGCTATTATCTGTTCAGTTAGCATTGGACGAAGTTGATGATAAAAATATTATTATTATTCCTAGAGATACTGGGTCAAACAATAAAAATAAATTAAATATAGCAATTAAAGAAATTATTAACGAGGGGGTAAAAGTAATTATAGGTCCTGTAAATTCAAAAGATTTTGAAGAAGCATATAAATACAAAGAGACAATATTCCTTTCTCCATCCAATACTAATCCTGAAATTAAAAATAACATTATTAGTATAGGAATAAGCTTAGAGTCACAATTAAATGCATTAGGAGAATTTATTTCTAAAAAGAAAAAAAATAAGACAATTATTTTATATCCTGAGAACGAATATGCTAATTTTATTGAGAAAAAAATTAATAAAATAAAATTAAAAAATTATAAGCTATTTAAATATAATCCTGATCCTAAAGTACTTACTGGTGAAATTGAAAAACTAACAAATTATTCTCAACGAAAAAGAAATCTCGAGTTGAGAAAAAAAATGCTAGCAGATAAAGAGGACCTCCAATCAATAAATGAGTTAAAAAAGCTCGACCAAATTTATACTCTTGGCAAAGTAGACTTTGATTCAATAATTGTAATAGATTTTGGAAATAGTTTAAAAAGCGTTTTAACTTCTTTTATTTTTTCTGATGTTGACGAAAAAGATGTTCTCTTTACTACAGTAAACCAATGGTTTGACCAAAGTATATTTTTTGAAAACTCTTTAAAAACACTCTACTACCCTTCAATCAACTACAACAATTTTATAAAATATAATAATAGATATATAAAAAATTTTAACACACAACCAAGTGAGATCACTATTCTTACTTACGATGCTGTGGGTTTAATTTACTACATTTGGAAAAAAAATAGTAAAACAGTAACTCTAAAAGAATTTTTAATTAAAGATAAAATAAAAGGTAAAATTGGAACATTTAGTTTTAATAATAATCAAGTTTTGCAGAAACTTGATATATATAAGGCTGAAAATAAGAAATTTACAAAGTTTTAATTTTTTTCTTCAATTTTTTGTAAGCTATAAATCGATGATCCATTTTAATTTTTTTAAAATGATTCATTTGCCCAAAAGTTTCTTTTTTGTTAATTGGTATAAAAATAGGATCATAGCCAAATCCTTTTTTTCCAATAATCTTATTTGAAATTTTACCTACGATTTTTCCAGTAACATTGATTATTTTTCCTTTTGGAAATTTTATTGAAAGACTACAAATAAACTTAGCTTTAAAATTTTTAATCTTTTTATTTTTATTTTTTTTATCTACTAAATTTATGATATTTTTCATCGCTTTATGGAATCCTCCATACTTGGTTGCCCATCGAGCTGAATGAATGCCAGGTTTGCCATGTAAACAGTCGATCGCTAAACCTGAATCGTCTGAAATAGTAATCAGTCCTGTTTTTTTACTAAAATATTCAGCCTTTAATTTTGAGTTCTCCTTATATGTTTTTCCAGTTTCGTATGGGCTTTTAATTTTAAGTGTTTTAGGAGAAATCTTTTTTATATCTTTTGGAAGCAGGAAGCTTATTTCCTTAAATTTTCCACTATTATGAGTTCCGATTAAAATTTGATTTATTTTTTTCATTTAGCTCTAGTAATTAGAATTTTAAATACTATATAGCAAATATAATGGATGAAAACTCAGAAAAAGCAGAAGATCTAAGTAAAGACGAAAAAGTAGAGGACTTAGACAAAGACAAAGAGCTTTCTATTGAAGAAAAATTAATAGAGACAGAAGAAAAACTGCTGAGGTCTTTAGCTGAAATTGAAAACCAAAGACGAAGGTTTGAAAAAGAAATTAAAGATGCTTTTGATTATGGTGGATTTAGTTTTGCAAAAGAGACTCTCGCAGTATTGGACAATCTTCAAAGAGCTAAAATCTCAGTTCAAAATAATGAAAAATTAAAAGATAATAAAGATCTAGATGAATTTTTAAAAAATATTGATGTAATAGAGAAAGATTTAATGTCTATTTTTGAGAAAAATAAAATTCGAAAAATTAGTTCAATTAATAAGAAATTTGATCCCAATCTTCATCAAGCAATGCTTGAGATTGATGATGAAAAAGTTGAACCTGGAACTATAATTCAAGAAATTCAGCCAGGTTATATGCTTGGGGAACGTTTATTAAGACCTTCTTTTGTAGGTGTAGCAAAGAAAAAAGACGAAAAAGAACTAAAAAAAGAGGAAAAAAAAGATAACTAAGAGGCTTGTACTAACAAAAAAAACACCCATATAACAGGTTAAACAAAGGAAAAAAATTATGAGTAGAGTTATTGGAATAGATCTTGGAACAACTAATTCATGTGTATCTATAATGGATGGTTCACAAGCAAAAGTATTAGAAAATGCTGAAGGTGCAAGAACTACACCATCAGTAGTGGCCTTTTTAGAAAATGATGAAAAATTAGTAGGTCAACCAGCTAAAAGACAAGCTGTTACTAATGCTCAGGATACAATATTTGCATCTAAGAGATTGATTGGTAGATCATTTAACGATGAAACAGTAAAAAAAGATTTAGATAAAGTACCTTTTAAAATAGTTTCTTCAGAAAAAGGAGAAGCTTGGGTAGAAGGGAAAGGAAAAAAATACTCTCCTTCTCAAATATCAGCTTTCATTTTACAAAAAATGAAAGAAACTGCTGAGAAATACTTAGGTCAAGCTGTTACTAAAGCGGTTATTACTGTTCCCGCATATTTTAATGATGCACAAAGACAAGCAACTAAAGATGCTGGTAAAATTGCTGGATTAGAAGTTTTAAGAATTATCAATGAACCAACAGCTGCGGCTTTAGCTTACGGTCTAGATAAAAAAAAAGGACAAAAGATTGCGGTGTATGACTTAGGTGGTGGTACATTCGATGTTTCTATTTTAGAAATAGGTGATGGAGTATTTGAGGTAAAATCTACAAATGGAGATACCTTTCTAGGAGGAGAAGATTTTGATGATGCAATAGTCAGTTATCTTATTGATGAATTTAAAAAAGATAATGGAATAGATTTAAAAAATGATAAGTTAGCTCTACAAAGATTAAAAGAGGCAGCCGAAAAAGCTAAGATAGAGTTGTCATCAGCAACACAGACGGAAATAAATCTACCCTTCATTACGGCTGATAAAACAGGACCAAAACATGTCAATCTAAAGTTTACTAGAGCAAAGCTAGAGGCATTAGTTGCAGACTTGGTCGAAAGAACTTTGGCTCCATGTAAGACAGCTCTGAAAGACTCAGGTTATTCTGCTGGTGAGATTAACGAGATAGTTTTGGTAGGAGGTATGACTAGAATGCCTAAAATTGTTGAAACTGTAAAAAATTTTTTTGGGAAAGAACCTAATAAGAGCGTAAATCCAGATGAAGTCGTAGCAATGGGGGCAGCGATTCAAGCTGGTGTTCTACAAGGTGATGTTAAAGATGTTTTGTTACTAGACGTAACTCCTTTATCTCTAGGAATAGAAACTCTTGGAGGTGTATCAACAAAATTAATTGATAAAAATACCACTATACCAACTAAAAAAAGCCAAGTGTTTTCTACTGCTGAAGATAATCAACCGGCGGTATCAATCAGAGTATTGCAGGGTGAAAGAGAAATGGCTGCAGATAATAAAATTTTAGGTAACTTTGAGCTAGTTGGAATTCCTCCAGCTGCTAGAGGCACGCCTCAAATTGAAGTAACTTTTGATATTGATGCTAACGGTATTGTTAACGTATCTGCAAAAGATAAAGGAACGGGCAAAGAGCAAAAAATTCAAATTCAAGCTTCTGGAGGATTATCAGAAGAGGATATTCAAAAAATGGTTAAAGATGCTGAAGCTAATAAAGAAGCTGACAAAAAAAAGAGAGAGTCTGTTGATTCAAGAAACCAAGCTGATAGTTTAATTTTCTCAACTCAAAAAAGTCTTAAAGAACATGGGGATAAAATTACGGCTGAAGAAAAGAAATTAATCGAGTCTGGAATTGATGAATTGAAAAAATCACTTGAGGGAACTAACTTAGAAGATATTAAGAAAAAAACTCAAGAACTTGTTCAATCTTCAATGAAATTAGGAGAAGCGGTTTACAAGAGTCAGCAAAAAGATCAGGGGAAGTCTCCCGATGATAAAAATCCTAAAACTGATGAAAAAGATAAAGAAAATGTTGTAGATGCAGATTTCGAAGACGTAAAAGAAGATAAAGAAAAAAGCGCCTAAGATATAATAAAAAGAGGAGACGTCCTGTGGCAAAAAGAGATTATTATGAAATCTTAGGTATTACAAACTCATCTTCAAAAGAAGATATCAAAAAAGCCTACCGAAAATTAGCTCTAAAATACCACCCAGATAAAACTAAAGGTGATAAAGCTTCGGAAGAAAAATTTAAAGAAGCCAGTGAAGCTTATCACGTTCTTTCTGATGAAAAGAGAAAAGCAAATTACGACCAGTTTGGCCATGCAGCTTTTGAGGGCTCTGGAGGAAATCAAGGCTTTGGAGGTTTTGATACTTCATCATTTTCAGATATTTTTGAAGATTTTTTTGGAGACTTTGGTGGCAGAAATACATCTAGAAGATCCAGTAATAGAGGAAATGATTTGAGATATGATCTAGCAATCAATTTAGAGGAAGCTTACGAAGGTTTAGAAAAAAATATAAAATATACAACCTATAAAAAATGTTCCAGCTGCTCAGGTAATGGCTCTGCAAAGGGCTCTAAACCGGACACGTGTAATTATTGTGAAGGAAAAGGCAAAGTAAGAACTAATCAAGGTTTTTTTACTATACAGCAAACATGTCCTCAATGTAGCGGTTACGGAGAGACTATAAGTAAACCTTGTAGAGATTGTAGTGGAAACGGAAAAGTTCAAAGCAACGAAAATGTAACAGTAAAAATACCAAAAGGTGTCGATGATGGAACAAGAATTAGATTGTCAGGAAAAGGAGAAGCCGGAAGCAAAGGGGGTTCAAATGGTGACCTTTATCTTTTTATATCTATAGATAATCATAATATATTTAAAAGATCTGAAGAAAATCTTTATTATGAGCTACCTATAACATTTTCTAGCGCTGCTTTAGGTACTACTGTAGAGGTGCCGTCAATAGATGGGGGTAAATCTAAAATTAAGATTCCACCTGGAACACAACATGGAAAACAGTTTAGATTAAAAAGTAAGGGGATGCCTGTACTTAGAAGAAACATTTTTGGTGATTTATATATTAGAATTATTACAGAGGTTCCTGTATCATTAACAAAAAAGCAAAAAGATTTATTAGAGGAGTTTAAAAAAATAGAGGAAGAAAAACCTAATCCTGTAATTAAAAGTTTTTTTGAAAAAGCAAAGAAATTTTGGAGTTCAAGATAATGAAAAAGATTAATTTAACTATAACTGGTTGTATGGGAAGAATGGGCAAACAACTTATAAAAACATCTAAGTTGAATAAAAACTTTAAAATAATTTCACTTACCGAAAATAAACTAATAAACAAAAGAATAATGGGTATTAAATTAGGATTAAATAATGAGTCAGAGTTTAAAAAAACGAATGTTATAATAGATTTCACTGTACCTAAATGCACTTTGGAAATTTTAAAAATTGCATCTAAGTTAAAAAAGAGAGTGGTAATTGGAACTACAGGCTTCACAAAAAAAGAGGAAAACATAATAAAAAAATTTTCAAAAAAAATTCCAATTTTGAAAGCTGGCAATATGAGTCTGGGAGTAAATTTATTAATGTATCTTACAGAAATAGCATCTAAATCGCTTGGTAATAATTTTTTAAGTAAAGTTTACGAAGTTCACCATAAACATAAAATAGATTATCCATCAGGAACAGCTTTAATGCTAGGCAAAGGAATAGCAGATGGTAAAAATAAAAA
>MDTB01145432.1_pt1 | contig 66244 bp, 60 predicted proteins | sample 811161 | NCBI WGS metagenome assembly MDTB01 (sample SAMN05326650, study PRJNA326480) | marine metagenome | isolation source: seawater | place: Mediterranean Sea | collected 2009
CTGAACGCTCTTGACCTAGCTTTTGTGCTTGCTCTGGGTTGTCCCAAACACTTGCGTCTGCAAGCTCAAGCTCAACCTCGGCGAGGCGTTCCTTCTTCTCTTCGTAGTCAAAGATACCCCCTCAGAATCTCAGTTCGATTCTGACTGTCTTTGATTTTTGCAAACAATGCATTGCTTTCTAACATGGTCTTCTACTGCTTCAACTGAATTGGGAACGGAGGCTCAGCGCGCTGATGGTTCCTCGCCCTGCGATGGGTTTTACCCTGGAATGCTTGATTCCCTTAATTGGTAAGAGAGTAGCTAAGCATCAGAGTCCCTCTCCGGACTGTTCTTTTAGGTCGGATTCAGGCCGATCCCGTGTCTGCGCGCATTCTCCAGCACTTCAAACAATTCCAGCAACGACCCATCCATTGCGCCTGGCGCGCCTCAGCGTGACCTTGCTTCGAGCGTGAAAACCCACATTCGGCGCTACTTCTTCGACGAGCATTATTATACGCGAAGCGGTCTCACCCAACCAGCGAATGTGCCGTGCTAAAGACAGTGCGTAATCACTAACTGCGGTCGATCGACGCCACGAAAGCGGTTCACATCTAATTTAAAAACAAAGTGCGCACTTCTCGATTCGATCATTCGATCTCGATTAAAGAAAATCCCCTCTAAAACCTGATCAAAGCGCGGGCTCAACAACTTGAGACGAAGGTGCCCCCCTGCAAGGAGTTTTTGCTCAAGCACTTCGAGCCGTTCATCAAAGACAGGGGCAGGGAATCCCTGTCCCCAGGGATGGTCTCGTACCAACCCGGCAACGGTCACCAAATCAAAAGCCAGGGGCAAGCCATCGCTGATAACGGTTTCATCGAGGCTCCGGCCTTTTAACTGTACCCCTGCAAACTCATTCAATCGATCCCGAAACACTTCAAAATCACGCTTTTGAATTGTGACCCCCGCGGCCATGGCATGACCCCCAAATTTTTGAAGCAAGCCTTGGCAATCTCGATCAACCTCCACCAACAAATCCCGAAGGTGCAGGCCATCTATTGAACGACCTGATCCCTTCAAAAGCGCACCGTCCACCTCTGTAAAAATAAACACTGGCCGAGCGCACTGGGCGCGCACCCTTGCAGCAAGGACACCAATGACCCCTTCATGCCAACGGGGATCAAATAGGCAGACGCTAAACAAATCCTCTACTGACTCTGCTGCCAAATCAGGCAGCCATTCAAGCGCCTGCTGACCCATCTCTTTCTCGATTCTGCGCCGCTCTTGATTTAATGCATCCAAAGTTTGGGCTTGTTCAACCGCGGAGTGCACCGGTGCGAGCAAACATTCAACCCCCAAGGACATATCATCGAGTCTCCCGGCGGCGTTTAATCTCGGCGCAATGTTGAAAGCAATTTGCTGAGTGGTCAAAACTAGGTCATCGAGTCCAGCCACCTCGATTAAGGCTTTAATTCCAGGTCTGGCGCGGCCGGATCGTATTTGCCGGATACCCGCCTGGACAAGACGACGATTATTGGGATCAAGACCCACAAGGTCTGCCACCGTACCCAGAGCCACAAGATCGAGCAAACTCGCCAAGCGTGCACCTGTTTCAGGAAGGACGTTATCGGCGGCGAGCGCCTGCCTAAGAGCGATCAGCAGATAAAAAGCCACGCCAACACCTGCTAAATTCTTGCTCTCGAAATGACAATCTGGCTGATTGGGATTCACAATCGCATCGGCAAGGGGTAGCTGCTCACCGGGCAAATGGTGATCGGTCACAATGACATCAAGACCTTTGGCCTTGGCATGGCGAACGCCATCGACACTCACGATGCCTTGATCAACCGTAACGATTAGCGCGGGATTTTCGACCAAGGCCAGATCGACAAGCTTCGGACTTAAGCCGTAACCCAAATCAAATCGATTCGGGATAAGATACCCAACGTCGGATGCCCCAAGCAGACCCAGTCCCTCGACCATCAGCGCGCAACTTGTTGCACCATCGGCATCATAATCGCCAATAATCAAAATGGTTTCTTGAAGCGCAATCGCCCGGGCGAGACGAGCTGCGGCCTGCGTCACACCCCGCAGATTGTCGGGAGGCAATAGATCCTTGAGTTGATAGGCTGCACCAGGATCTCCCACAACGCCACGAACACCGAGTAATTCACCTTCCGTGAGGGGCTCAGGACCTGCAGATTCTGGCCTTCTAGAGAGTCTCACCAAAATCGACTGCTAAAAAACTCTGATTTTTTGAATCTTACCGAGGACTGCATCATGCTGCTCTAACTTTGCGACCGCCTGCTCGACCACGCCTTGCACAATGGAGTCCGTCACAAGCGCAATGGTTGCGCGATGATTCGCCGCATCCTCTTGCATAATTTTATCTAGAGAGATTCCAAAATCTGCAAGCACCGTCGTGATGCCTGACATGACTCCGGGCCGGTCCTCAACGGTAATTCTCAGATAAAACCCCGCTTCGGTCTCTTCCGGTCGAAGCATCTTCAATGATTCATCCGTGCGTCTCGGCGCATCAGAACCAGGGCGCAAACCCTGACGCTGCAAATCAATAAGATCAGCGACCACTGCATTACCCGTGGGTCCAGCGCCTGCTCCGGCACCACAACAAAATGTTTCACCCGCCGCTTCGCTCGAGACCAATACGCCGTTGAGCACGCCGTCAATCCCAGACAGCATTGCTGCGGTGGACACAAGGCAAGGATACACCGCCATCTCAAGCGATTCTCCCGATGATCTCGCCACTCCTAGATGCTTGATCCGGTATCCAAAGGCTTTCGCGAACTTAAAATCCGAGGGATCAATCTCTGCAATCCCTTCGATATGAACCTGATCAAATCGCAATGGTTGATCAAATGCCAAAGCACCCAAAATAGCCAGCTTATGAGCGGCATCTGTACCATCAATATCAAATGTTGGATCGGCCTCCGCATAACCAAGGGCTTGCGCCTCCGCCAATACCGTATCAAAGGAGCGGCTGACGCCCTCACTGGCCATCTCCGTTAAAATGAAGTTGGCGGTCCCATTAATAATGCCGGCAATCCAACCAATACGCGCGCCAGCCAAGCTCTCTTGCAGGACCTTAATAATCGGGATACTGCCTGCAACCGAGGCCTCGAATTTCAAAGAGACGTCATGCTTCGCTGCAATTTCAAACAAATCGTCACCATGCTCGGCGATCAGGGCTTTGTTGGCTGTAACCACAGACTTACCTGCTCTGAGCGACGTTTCGATCAGATGTTTGGCATCGGTTGTACCACCCATCAACTCAACCACCACATCAACATCGCTGCGTCCACAAACCGAGATCAAATCGGACGTAAACTCACGGTCTGCCAGCGGTCCCTCACGGGGTGGGCGTCTAGACGCGACGACAGCGATCTCTATGGCCTCACCGCCCCTGAGCTTAATCAAATCAGCATTGTCATGCAGAATTTGAGCGACCCCTGTGCCCACGGTACCTGCACCGCAAATTGCGATTTTCACAAATTACTCCTTTATGGTTTGAGGACTCATCCCCCCATCCGCCAAAACCCGTTTAATCCCGCGCAGCGCCTGGCGGGTTCGATGTTCGTTTTCGATCAGCGCAAATCGAACATGGTCATCACCATACTGACCAAAACCGATACCGGGAGAAACTGCCACTTTCGCCTCGGTAATGAGGTACTTCGAAAACTCTAAAGATCCCATTGCACGAAACTGCTCGGGGATCTTAGCCCACACAAACATTGTGGCCTTGGGCGGTGTCACTTCCCAGCCTGCCGCATTCAACCCGTCGCACAAAACGTCTCGACGATTCTTATACATTTCGCGAATCTCAGCCACGCAGCTTTGATCGCCCTCAAGTGCGGCGATCGCAGCCACTTGGATTGGAGTAAAACTTCCGTAGTCGAGATAGGACTTCATGCGAGCCAGTGCTCCGACCAAGGTCGGGTTGCCAACACAGAATCCGACTCGCCATCCCGGCATGTTGTAACTCTTGGAAAGCGTAAAAAACTCAACCGCAATATCTTTCGCGCCCTCCACTTGTAAAACCGAGGGTGCTACATAACCGTCAAAACAGAGATCCGCATAGGCTAGATCCTGGACAATCCAAAGGTTGTTTTCTTTTGCAATCGCTACCACCCGCTCAAAAAATTCAAGCTCAACGCAATGCGCAGTCGGATTACCTGGAAAGTTCAATACCAAAACTTTAGGTTTTGGCCATGTATTTTTGATCGCGTTTTCCAACTCAGAAAAAAAATCAACCTCATCGGTTAAGGGAACGTGTCTGACATCCGCGCCGGCAATGACAAATCCGTAGGGATGCACAGGGTATGAGGGATTGGGTACCAAAACAGAGTCGCCAGGGCCAAGAATCCCCATCGCCAAGTGAGCGATACCTTCTTTTGAACCCAAAGTCACGATCGCTTCGGATTCCGGATCGAGGGTGACCTGGAAACGGTCTTTATACCAATTGCAGATCGCTTGACGTAAACGCGGGATGCCTTTGGATTGGGAGTAACGATGCGTATCCCCTCGGCTTACGGTTTCGATCAACTTATCAACAATGTGTTGTGGTGTGGGCTGATCTGGATTGCCCATCCCAAAGTCAATGATGTCTTCACCCCTGGCCCGAGCATCCTTTTTTAAGGCATCGGTAATACTAAAAATGTAAGGGGGTAGCCTTTGGATTCTCTGAAAGTCTTCCATATCCATCTCTATCAATCGCGATACGCCATCGCAGCCGATCAGTTTATTCGATTCACCCACGGCGGGCACGTCTGGACGGAGTCAGCTGACCATAAACGATGCCTGGCGCTTCATTTCGTTATGTTAGGCACCCATTGGAAACTTGCCTTAAAACGCACTCGGGGCCATTTTAGAGGCACGCTTAAGAAGATTTAAATCCACAGAAGATGCGCCATCGGCAAACTTAACCCGCTCGCCAGAGCAATCAGCCTTCGGCTTCAATACCCAGCTCGGCCGCCAATCGGTCCGCGGGTAGATAACCGGGTAATATTCGACCATCCTCTAAAATGATCGAAGGCGTTCCAGTCACCCCCACAAGCGCACCCATTTCAAAATGCGTTTTAACAGGATTATCACAAGAGACCGCTTTAATTGCCGTCCCTGCTTTGGCTTGAGTCAGCGCTTTCTTTTGATCGGGAGCGCACCAAGCTGACACGATTTTGTCATAGCTCGCCGAACCAATCCCCGCTCTAGGATAAGCAAGGTATCTCACTGCGATCCCTAGGCGGTTCAATTCAGGGACTTCTTGATGGAGTTTGCGGCAATAACCACAGTCTATGTCAGTGAAAACGGTGACTGATGCCTTCCTGCGTTGCGGAGGAGGAGAAAATACCACCATTTGGCTTTCTGGAAGCTCATCGATCAATTGCTTTCGAGCGGTATTTCGTTTCAATTCAGAAAGATTCACCAACCGCTGATTCAGCCGCTGATAGACGTCTCCGAGAATAAAGTAGCTCCCGGACGTATCTGTCAGTAGTATCGTCCCGTCGCTGAGCTTCACGTCATAAAGACCTGGGACGGCAGAGGCAGTCACCGACTCGATGGGCAAGCCACTCGATTCAAGCGCCGCATTAAGCGCTTTCAAGGTTTCAGAATCTGCGATCGCCGATGATACCCCGCAAGTGGTCAATACGATCAAACAGATGGCGTTGAGCCGAACCCGACGAAGGGCGCTCATAACTGCTGTGCAAACCATGTTTCCCCCCAAGTCGACCAAGCGCAGAGTTTAAAGCATCAACAAGACTCCCAACAAGCGGATTCAACCTCGGGGATGGTGCGCTGCGTGTAATGCTTGCATTCGGTGCTTGGCGACATGGGTATAAATTTGAGTTGTGGACAGATCGGTGTGACCCAAAAGCAATTGCACGACCCTCAAATCGGCACCGTGATTGAGCAGATGCGTCGCAAAAGCATGCCTTAGGGAGTGAGGTGAGAGGGGTCTACCGATCCCTGCCTGGGCAGCATGTCGTTTAATCAAGTACCAGAATGCTTGCCGGGTCATCATCCGCCCACGGTTGCTCGGGAACAGCACATCGCTCGGGCCACCGCGTTGCATCAATGTCATCCGGTGTTGATCTATAAAGGCTGTCACCCAATCAATGGCCTCTTCTCCAAGAGGGACCAGCCGCTCCTTGTCTCCCTTCCCCACGACTCTAAGCACCCCCTGCCTGAGATTAAGATTGCTAAGCTGCAAACCCACTAATTCGCTGACCCGCAGACCCGTCGCATAAAGCAACTCGAGCATCGCTCGATCGCGAAAACCCATGCTGGTCTGACTATCTGGTGCCTGTAACAAAGCCTCGACTTCATCTTCGGACAAAGTGTCCGGTAATTTCCGGCCCAGTTTTGGGTTATCAACCCGCAAGGTTGGGTCCTTGCTGATTTGCCCTTCACGTAACAAGAAATGATAGAACGACCGAATCGAGGACAAAGCTCTAGCGGTAGACCGGCCTGCGACGCCTCGCTCATATCGATGGGCCAAGTAAGCCAAAACATCTTCACGTCGAACCATCAACAAAGACAGGTCCGAAGATTGTAACCAGATCGCAAAGTACCTGAGATCACGGCCATAGGATTCCAGGGTGTTTTTACTCAACCCCTTCTCCATCCAGCGACTGTCCAAGAAGTGTTCAATAGCGAGTTGGTGATCAGGGGTGATTTCTGTTGTCACGACAGCACCATTATCCCTCGGCGACATCAGCAAGCTCGTTTAGTCGTCTTTGATCTTGTTGATAACGGCGTCCCGCGAGGTAAAACAGGGGAATCGCCGAAAAAGAAATGACCGTAAAACCCAACAAAGCCTGGGTATAGGGCTCGGGGTGCCCGCTCGCCATCAAATAATCGATATAAATACCGGCACAGGTCACACCAATCGCAACACCGCCTAGATTGAGTAGCAACAGGTAAAAGGCAACCACCGTGGCTCTAATGTTCGCGGGAACCAATTCTTGTACGGTGGAAAATGTCGGACCATAAAAGCACCCCAACTGAAAAAACCCCGCAAACACGCCTAACCAGAACACCCAATGATCGGGCTCAACCACACGGTAAGCCAAACTCACGGGTGCAAGCAGCAACATGACAAGAAATAAGAACATCGGCCGTCCAGCCCCTGTTTTCTTGAGAAAATAATCGCTTCCCCACCCACCAAAGAGGTTACCGGCGATGCCCGCGGTGATACCAATCCAACCTGTAATCTGGGCAATCTCCGCCTTATCAAAGCCGCGCTCTTGAACATACCAGAGCTGATCAAACGTGGCCGCGCCTAAGATAAAATGAAACGCAACACCACCAGCAATGGTCATTACTAAGGCCGGCGACGCCTTCAGGGCTTTAAACAGAATGCCAAGCAAGTCCAAAAATCCCTGCTGCCGCTCTTGAGTTTTCGAGGATTGATCTGCAACAACCCTTGGGTCTTTGAAGAACAACATGACCAGGGCAAGTACGATACCGATGCCGCCAAGGAGATAAAAACAGTTCCGCCAACCGATCATCGGCCCCAAGTAGCCCACCACTAAAAGACTGACCCCCACCCCGATTGGGACACCCATGTAGTAAAACCCAGACGCAAAGCCAAGCCGATGTGCCGGGAAACGATCGGAAAGAAGAGACATTGCCGAAGGCGTTAAAATAGATTCACCCACCCCAATGAGCATTCTCGGCACGGCCAACGATACAAAGCCCCTCGCCGCACCCGAAGCCGCTGTCAGAATACTCCAAAAACCAACACCAAAAGCGATCAACCGTGTTCTGTTCATCCGATCCGCCAGGGTCCCCATAAAGAGCCCTGCCACGGAGTAGAAGGTTAAAAAAATCAAGCCAGTCAGAAGCCCAAACTGCGTATTGGTCAAACCTAGATCCGGCACAATGTCATTGGAGAAACTGGCCAATAATTGCCGATCGACGAAGTTCATAACATTCAGCAAAGTCAGAAGGCCTAAAAACCCGTAGTTCTTAAGACTCGAATTCGATGACGCTGAGGGAAGCGAGGAAGACTCCTGCATAAAGACACGCCTGTAAGATGGGTCAATCAAGACCGTAGTGAACGACTCCTTTGAATGTAGCACTTTCCATCCTGTAGGAACATCGAGCAAAGCCAACCGAATTAACAGTCACAGGGTCGCAATCACAGAACAACCCTAGCGGGCACAAACGACAATCACAGAATCAATCTACCACCGTACTGGATCAGCGGCTCCGAGAGCCGCCCGCAGCGAAAAAGGGGTCTTGCCCTTTCAAGGTGGAATGGCGCTTGCCAGATGAGAGGCGGCAAAGGGTGGTCTGATCCATCAAGCGCGGCGCATCAGGCGTTCACGCTCGATCTAAGACCCCTAAGGCTCCCAAGACTCAAGGCATGGCAGTGGTGGTGCCCCGCTAAACCAAAATTTATCGCAGCTAATTTTTAGCTCATCAAACTGCGTTACACGTAATCAGGGAAATCTCTGAATGCCGATGCTCGAGCCCCGCTGCATTTTCTAGCGTCGATAGGAAGCCCGTGCATTGGAACCCGTGCATTGGGGACCCGTGCGTTCGAGATACGTATCTTTGTAGTTGCGCTTGGATTGAGGACGTGGGCCGCAGCTGCTGCACTGACCCACCAACAAGTGTGTACCAGGCTTGGCTTAACGGACTGCGTGATATTTTACGCCCAGAACCACAGAGTGTGGGTCTGTTCGGCGTTCTACTTGAGCTTTTCTTTGATTCTTGCTGACCGACCGCTTCGCTCACGTAAATAGTAAAGCTTCGCCTGCCGCACATCGCCTCGACGCTTCACGGTAATACTGTCGATCAACGGGCTATGCGTCTGAAACGTTCGTTCCACGCCAACCCCGTGGGAGATCTTTCGCAGGGTAAATGCTGAGTTCAACCCTCGATTTCGCTTACCGATCACGACACCCTCAAAGGCCTGAAGACGCTGACGGTTACCCTCAGCAACCCTCACCTGAACCACCAAGGTATCGCCAGGCCCAAACTCGGGCACATCTGCTTTCAGTTGAGCTTCTTCGATCTGCTGAATAATCTTGTTCTTACTCATGACTTTTCCTACTCTTTGGATCCCTCGCGTCTTCTTCGCCGCGGGGCATTTCTATCCCTGTTTTCTTCCCTTCGACCGACAAGTCTGGTCGTCTTCTCTCCGTCACCCAAGTCGCCTGTTCTTGCCGCCAAACCGCGATCTTTTGATGGTCTCCGCTGACCAACACCTCTGGCACCCTACGGTTCATGACGGTTTCAGGACGCGTATACTGAGGGTATTCAAGCAATCCGTCAACAAAAGACTCATCATTTTTCGAACTTTCGTCTCCAAGCACCCCGGGTAACAGCCTAATTAATGCATCGAGGGCCATCATCACTGGCAGTTCGCCGCCGCTGACCACAAAGTCGCCTACGCAGACTTCCTCGTCAACACGCAGATCAATCGCCCGCTGATCCAACCCTTCGTAACGGCTGGCTAGAAAAATCAGAGGCTTACCCTCGGCAATCCAACGGGCCAGCCGGGCCTGATCAAGCGGTACCCCCCGGGGCGAAAAGTGAACGACAACTGCATCTCCGCCAAGCAAGTCCTTGGCATGATCTACAGCAGCGATGACAGGCTCTGCTTTGAGCACCATTCCGGGACCACCGCCATAAGGTCGATCATCGACCGTACTGTGACGATCAAACGCAAAGTCTCTGGGGTTAACTTCTGTGAGTTCGACCAGCCCTCGCTCAAAGGCTCTGCCCACAACGCCAAAATCTTTAACGGCGGAGAGCATTTCAGGAATCAGTGCGATCACCCCTATCTTCATCCGAAATCCTTTTGCCAATCCACAACTATTTCACGGGCCTTTAGATCGACATGCCGAACAATGTGGTCATCAACATAAGGGATCAATCGTTCCTGATGATCAACGCTTAGATCTGTACCCTGAACGACGAGCACATCGTTGGCCCCGGTCTCTATCATCCGAACTACCTCTCCGAGTCGATCGCCCTGGATATTGACCACAGACAGTCCGATAAGCTCATGCCAATAAAATTCCGAATCCTCGAGATCAGGAAACCGCTCTTTTTGTACCCAAATCGATGCCCCTACCCAAGCCTCCGCCTGGTCGCGATCCGAAGATCCCTTGAGTCTAACTTGGATTTTCTTCTCTTGATGACGGCTTGCTTCCACATCAACAACCGCGATGGCTTGTCCTTGACGGATTTGCCAGGGGGCATATTCGAGAATTTGAGCCGGCGGCTCAGTGTAGGAAAAAACTTTAACAAAGCCGTTGACGCCGTAGACCCCGACAATGGACCCTACTTGTGTCCAAGCGTCCTTAACGTCCGTCAAAAGCGCACCGTATGCTTAAGCGGCTGCTTCGGAATCAGTGCCGGCTTGAACCAACTTTCGGTAGGTCTTTATAATCGACTTCACTCGATCTGAAGGCTTGGCGCCCTGGCGCATCCAATAATCAATGCGGTCCAAATCAAGGCGCATTTTCTCATCAGCCCCGTTCGCCAGTGGATTGAAGAATCCCACACGCTCTATGAATCGGCCGTTTCGGCTCTCTCGACGATCAGCAACACTGACATAATAAAAAGGTCGTTTCTTGCTGCCGCCACGCGCTAATCGGATTGTTACCATGCTGCCTCTGCCTTAACTGTTTGGAACCGCAAATCCTGTCGCGGACTCCAAGGGGCTTACTTTTGATTGGACTGCACAGGTCCTGCGCAGCGTCTTTTACACCTCGAGCGTGCTCGAAGGGCGCCTATTGTAAGGGAATAGCAAGCGGAATAAAACCTCTGAGAATCATCCGACTTTTGTCCGCGGGTACCACGTGATGGTGACGTTCGCCATCCTCCCGATCCGCTGGCTTATCGACCGAAGGACTGGCCTCCAGGGTTCAGCATACCACCCATCCCTCTCATCATATTGGCCATGCCACCTTTGCGGCCCAACTTCTTCATCATTTTTTGCATTTGTTTGTGCTGCTTCAACAGCCGGTTAACATCTTGTATCTGGGTACCCGAGCCCATCGCAATACGACGCTTTCTCGAACCGCTGATCAAATCTGGGTAACTGCGTTCTTTCGGTGTCATGGAATTGATCATCGCCTCCATCTGCCCGAAGTTCTGCTGACCTGCCCGAGTTTTAGCGGCTTCTGCGACATTTGCCGCACCGGGTAACTTATCGATCATTCCCGATAGACCCCCCATATTGTTCATTTGCTGAATCTGGTCCCGGAAATCAGCCAAATCAAAACCACGTCCTTTTTGAATCTTCTTCGCGAGCTTGGTCGCTTTCTTTTTGTCGATCTTTTGTTCGGCTTCTTCAATGAGCGACATCACATCGCCCATTCCTAAGATCCGAGACGCTATCCGATCAGGATGAAAAAGCTCAAGCGCATCGATCCCTTCTCCCTGACCAACAAACTTAATCGGCCGCCCCGTAATCTGCCTAACAGATAAGGCGGCACCCCCTCGGGCATCACCATCGGCCTTGGTCAAAATCACGCCCGTCAATGGCAAGGTGTCGCCAAATTGTTTTGCAGTATTGGCCGCGTCCTGACCTGTCATGGCATCTACGACAAACAGGGTCTCAATCGGATTCAATTGGGTTTGAAGGCTAGAAATTTCCGCCATCATCGCATCATCAATGGCCAGGCGGCCCGCAGTATCGACAATCAGTACGTCCATAAACTGCGTCTTTGCGGCAGCCAAAGCATCTTTGGCGATCTGAGCCGGGGCCTGATCCACGCTGGATTCAAAAAACTCAAGGGATGCTGAATCTGCCAGCGTTCTGAGTTGCTCAATGGCCGCGGGTCGGTAAACATCTGCACTGACCACCATCACGCGCTTTTTCTGCTTTTCTTTAAGCCAAACCCCCAACTTCGCGGCGCTTGTGGTCTTACCTGCACCCTGGAGCCCAGCCAGCAAAATGATCGCCGGAGGCTGGGTGTTGAGATTGAGCCCCTCGGAAGCGCCTCCGATGACTTCAACCAAAACCTCGTTGACAATTTTTAAGAAGGTTTGCCCTGGAGACAGACTCGCGCTCACCTCCGACCCTAAGGCCCGTTGACGAACCTGGCCCAGTAAATCTTGAACAACTGACAGCGCCACATCCGCATCAAGCAAGGCGAGGCGCACTTCCCGAAGTGTCTCGGCAATATTGTCTTCGGACAATGTCCGCTTGCCGCCGATTTGGCTGAGCGCACGACTGACTCGACTCGTTAACGATTCAAACATAGCGTATTCCACCTTTGGTCCACTGAACACTGATCAGGATCTCTGACCTGTTCCTTTAGCTCACGGTTCAAGGATTCACTATTGCAAAAAGCAACACCCCGAAACCGTGCCGTAACTGATATTATAAACCAAGTTTTGTTGCCATGGCCTTACCATGAACAGTCTTACACCCTTCGGCGAATATTCGATAACCATTCTGGCCATGACGACCTGCGCCCTGTATCTGGTCAACGGGGTCCTCGCTTACCGCGCCCTCCAGGGACCCACCGAGCAACATCAGCCGCGCAGTTGGAGTATGTCTTTAGGATTCCTCGCTTGCGCAGGTCATGCTTGGGTCTTGGCTTTAGCGCTGTTTGATGGGGCCGAGGTCAGCCTGGGTCTGATTGCAATGCTCAGCGTGACCCTATTCGCAATGAGCCTAGTCATCGTCCTCAACCAACTGAGACAATCGATGCATCACCTAGGACAGATCGTTTTTCCGATCGGATCCCTCGTCGTCCTGCTGCAATGGAGCCTACCCGACAGTGGCGCCCTGCGAGTTAACGTTCCGCCTGCCTTGTCCCTTCATATCGTGCTTTCAATTCTTGCCTACAGCGTATTGGCTTTGGCGGCGCTACAGGCGGTCTACCTGACTTTTTTTGACCAAAAACTAAAGCTTAAGCAGCCCACTCAGTCCTTAATCCCGCCCATCCAAACCCTCGACGCTTTGCTGTTTGAATCGATTTGGATTGGCTTGACAGCTTTGAGCCTATCGATCCTCACAGGCTTCCTCTTTATGGAGTCGATGGCCGTTAGAGGACTGCTGCATCACACCATTTTAACCGTGATGGCGTGGGCGGTTTTCGTTGTTTTGCTTTGGGGACGCTATCAGCTGGGATGGCGAGGATCCCTCGCTGGCGGATGGACATTGGCCGGCTTTATCCTGCTCGCTCTGGGGTACTTTGGCAGCAAATTCGTTGTCGAAGTGTTGTTGACCTAGCCCACGGGTCTTGACAATCAGCGGACCGATCCGCTACAAGTTCCTCTCAATACTGCCTGAGCCAACCACCTTTGGACCAACCATCAATTAGCGCCCTGTTTTCAGCAGTGGTTTGCCTTATTTTACTTTCGGCTTATTTTTCCGCCTCAGAGACAGCAATGATGGCACTCAACCGTTATCGGTTGCGTCATTTAGCCAAGAAAGGACACCGGGGAGCCCGGCGCGCTTCCAAACTGTTAGAACGCCCAGACCGCCTACTCGGGGTTATCCTTATTGGTAACAATTTCGTCAATTTTTCAGCCGCGTCGATTGCAACCCTCCTAGCCATAGAGATCCTGGGGGAAAGCGGCGTTGCTTGGGCACCTGTCATTTGCACGTTTGTATTTCTGATTTTCGCCGAAGTCGCTCCAAAAACAATCGCGGCGGCCTATCCAGAACGACTCGCCTTGCCCTCCTCCCACATCCTAAACGTCTTACTGAAAATTCTCTATCCACTGGTCTGGCTGGTTTCAGCATTGTCTAATCTACTTCTCAAACCCTTTGGCATTAACCATCTGACCCAAGGCGAAGATCATCTCAGCCGAGAGGAGCTTCGAACTGTGGTTTATGAAGGCGCTAAGATTGCATCCCAATCACAAAACATGATGCTTGGGGTCCTCGACCTTGATGAGGCCTCCGTTGACGACATTATGGTTCCGAAGAGTGACATCATCGGCATTGACTTGGATGACGACCTGGAAACGATCATTCAACAGTTGCGCACGGCACAGCACCCCCGCCTGCCCGTGTTCCACGAAAGCATAGAGAATATCGCCGGGATATTGCACGTCCGCAGCGCCATACGGTTTTTATCCAACGAAGCACTCACCAAAGCCGCGCTGATGCAAGAACTCGACGAGGCCTATTTCGTACCCGAAAACACATCGCTCCAGACGCAAATCCGACACTTTCAGAAACGAAAGGAGCGAATTGGTCTGGTGGTTGACGAGTATGGAGACATTCAAGGGATCGTGACCCTCGAGGACATTCTGGAGGAAATCGTCGGTGAATTTACCACCGACCTCGCTGCAGCCAGCAGCGACATTCACCCCCAAGAAGATGGTTCTTACTACGTCGACGGCGGCGCCACAATCAGAAGCATCAACCGCACCCTCAACTGGCAACTTCCCGCAAACGGGCCTAAAACTCTCAATGGCTTGATTACCGAGACCTTAGAGACGATTCCCGAAGCACCGGTCTGCATTTCGATAGCGCATTATCGGATCGAGATTATCCGACTTAAAGGCAATATGATCGTGACCGCCAAACTCTTCAGCACCGGAAAATAATGGTTTGGTTACGTCTTGGTCTGTTGATTAACCGCTTCGATCACCGCGGTAAAAGTTGATTCGAGCTGATCCATATCCGCTTGCACCGACGCAAGATCTCTTTCTTTTCCTGCACGCTCAAGCGCAAGGCAAAGGTCAGCAAGCTGATGGGCGCCGATGGTTCTCGCCGAAGATTTGAGTTTGTGAGCCCCCGACAGCACCGCATCAAAGTTGGTGTCCCGAGAGGCTGCTTGTATCTCCGAGACAGTGACAGAGGCGGATTCCGCAAACTCATCAAGCAGTGGGTTCAGCAATTCGGGGTCGTCCCCAAACAAAGCATTCATCTCGGTCAGGTCCAAAACCGCCGAGCTAAGCAGCGGCCCATCGCCCTCTGGCTGAACCGAGGTGTCATTAACCTCACTGACCCGAGGACTGGGTAGGTGCGATTTAAGCATCGTTTGCAATGCTCGAATTTCCAGAGGCTTCGACAGATAATCGTTCATGCCTGCTTCAAAACAAGCCTCCGCGGCACCTTCCATGGCATTGGCTGTAATCGCGATGATGGGTAATCCTGCCCGCCCCTGCTCTTCCTGGCGAATACGACGCGTCAATTCGTAACCATCCATGTTGGGCATATCGCAGTCCGTCAGAAGCAGTCCGATCCCACCCCGGCGAATTCGGTCGAGGGCCTCCACCCCATCTGCAGCCAACTCGCAAGCAAGACCCAGAGTATTGAGCTGGCGCCGAATCACTTGCTGATTGATGACATTATCCTCAGCAACCAAGATTAAAAACCCGGCATCCGCGGCCTCAGCGGCGGTCATTGGCACCCAGGCCTCCTGTAGTTCCGAGCGCTCATCGCCTACCTCAGCAAAGCCCTCACGACCGGCCATTAAAGAAACAGCGGACATCAGTTCGCGCCACCGGAAAGGACTACTACTGATCAACGCCAGCCGATCATCGATGGTTCGAAGCCGCTGCCCACGATTGGTGCTCAGAAAGACCCAACCCAGAGGACGTTGTCCTTGAACCGCTTCTTCCTGCCGCCAAATCGATTCTTGCTCACTGCGCGCATAACTTTCTGACACAATCACGACTTTTGCCGAACCGGCGGCGCACTGACCTAACATCACTTGCAGCTGCCTTGCATCACCCACTTGGTGACACACGGCACCGCTAAACTCCAAAGATCTCGCGATCGCACCAAATGCCTCTTCTGAGGGACCAATAAACAGGACATCAATGTCCGCAAGATCAAGCTGATCACGGCCGGCAACACCGGACTCCGAAGATTCAAACGTTAAATCAAGACTGAACGTCGCACCCTCGCCCAACGTGCTTTCAACAAAGATGCTGCCGCCCATCACCTCGACCAACCGGCGACAGATCGCAAGCCCGAGACCTGTTCCCCCATAAATTCGACTGGTCGATTTTTCCGCTTGAGCGAAATCAGCGAAGATATTTTACTTCGCTTCAGGGGATAAGCCGATACCCTGATCGATGACACTCAGCCTGAGCGCGCAACGATCTGGCGGCGCGTCATTAACCAACTCTAGTCGCACAACGATCTCAGCCTTCGCCGGTGAAAACTTAATGGCGTTGCCCACAAGATTGACCAGAATCTGACGTAAGCGCATGCGGTCCAACATGAGGTTACTGGGTAGGTTAGGATCAAAGCTAAGAATCAGAGACTGTTCGTTTTTCGCGGCATTCGTTGCAATGACCTCGAGCGCCGTCTCGGCGACTTCAGCAAGATCAGCAGCGACAAGTTCGAGCTCGATCTTACCCGCCTCAATCTTAGAAATATCCAAAATATCGTTGATCAGGGATAGCAGCGTTTGACCCGAGTCCTGAATGGTTTTCACCATTTCACTCTGATCCTTATAAAGCGGGCTGCGCTTCATCAAGTCGACGATCCCTAATATGCCATTCATCGGCGTTCGTATTTCGTGGCTCATGCTCGCCAAAAAATTCGACTTTGACGCCGCAGCAACTTCTGCCTTGTCAACAAGCGCTTTGAGCTCAGAAATATCCACAACGGTGATGATTTGTTCACCCGAGGGCAGACTCTTAATGGTGATTCTTGCCCAACGATCCCCTTTAAAGTGAAAGTCGCGATGAAGCACCCCAGCCGTTGCACCGCTTTGAAACCAAGCGCGAATCTCCGCTTGACTCCCAGACGTCGCGTTCTCAATGTCTTCGCTGGCTAAAATCGTATCCACCACGGTTAGCCAATCAGCGCCTTGCTTCATACTGGGAGCAGCGTCAGGGAAAATAGCTCTGACCCTGCGGTTTAGAAATCGAATCGACTGGGCGTCATCAACCAAGATGTACCCTTCGGAAAAATGCTCAAGGGCCAGACCTAGATATCGCTGCGCTTCATCAAGCGACGAGACTTTTTCACCCAGTTCTGCCTCCAAATTTTGTTCGGAACTCCGCAGCATTCGCTCACGAACTTTGCGTTCGGTGATATCGAACAACATCAAAACCCGGGATTTTTAACATCCAACGACATCATCGACGGCTGGGTTACGATCGACATAATCTCGCCGTTGGGCTTAATCAGGTCGTATTCCCTTTCAGCAAGGGGGGGTTCGAAGCCTACCTCTTGGGCATAGGCCGCACTGGGTTCGGTCATGAAAACGGTAGCAAGCTGGTTCACCAATTCGTTTTCGGCTCGGCCCAGCATTACTTCAGCGCTGGGGTTCACGCGAATCAACATCTGACGGCGAACCACGACGCACGCCACCGAGCTGGTCCTAAACCACTTCCAAAAGCTTTCTTCTTGACGCTCCGAGACCTCGGCGCCGTTTTGCCGGCGTTCCGAGAAATTTCCCTGGGGCGCCTGCAGCTGATCCAACTTTTGACTCAGTCTGACCAGCCAAAACAGGACCGCCGCTCCCAATGCCACAGCCAGAGCGGCCAGCGCGGTTTGTTCTTCCATCGCAGCCTCCTATTCTTTACGCTGAGGGGCAGTCAAAGGCGCTTGATAGTCAAGACCAAGGACACCCTACTAGCAACCTCTAAGCCTCGATGCTCAGATTTAGCCTTCCCGCCAAAGCCGGTTAAGCGCAGCGATGATCGACCGAAAGGCCGCAGTTGTAGTGTTGGGGCTAATGCCGACCCCAAAGCACTTCGAGGACTGAGCATCTGAGATCGCAATAATGCTGATCGCCTTGGCTTCACTCCCCTCATTCAAAGCGTACTCTTGATAATCGACAACATTGACCGACTCATTGAGTGTTTTGGCCAGCGCGCTGACAAAGGCATCGATTGGTCCAGCGCCCTCTCCCTCAATCGCTATTTCACTCTCAGAGACACGGACTCTGGCTGAACAATGTTCACGCTCTCCGGGAATGGTTTTAATCTGATAATCAATCAATTGATAAGGCCCCTCAACATCAACCATCTCCTGTACGAAGGTGTTCCATATCGTATCGGGTTTTAGCTCTCCGCCTTCAGACTCTGATTTCTTCTGGACTATAGGACTGAGTTCAAGGAGTAATTCCCTAGGCAGTTGAACATCAAAATAGTTTTCAAGGATAAAGGCAACACCGCCCTTACCCGACTGACTATTGACCCGGACGGTTTCGCGGTAAGAGCCACCAACGTCTGCTGGATCGATCGGCAGATAGGGCACTTCCCAAGCGCCATCGGAACCTGACTCAACGAAGGCCATACCTTTTCGAATGGCATCTTGGTGAGATCCCGAAAATGCAGTGAACACCAATTCACCCGCATAAGGTTGACGAACATGAATTGGAATTTTGGTACAAGCTTCTGACACGGTGGTGATTCTTTGCATATCCGAAAGGTACAACCGTGGATCAACCCCTTGGGAGAACAAATTCATTGCCATCGTGATGATGTCGCAATTTCCTGTCCGCTCACCGTTGCCGAACAAGGTTCCCTCAATCCGCTCTGCTCCGGCCATCAAACCCAATTCAGAAGCCGCGACGCCCGTGCCCCGATCGTTGTGAGTGTGCAAGCTGATTACAGCCAGATCCCGTCTTGGCAAATGACGCAGGAAATACTCGAGTTGATCCGCGTAGATGTTAGGCGTCGTCATCTCAACAGTTGCCGGCAAATTTAAGATCACCTTTTTCTCAGGTGTTGCTCCCCAAACCTCCATCACCGCCGCGCAAATTTCCACAGCAAAATCCATTTCAGTGGCTGTGTAGCTTTCGGGTGAATACTCCAAAATGACATTTGTACCGGCGGCTTCAAGCGGCTGAATGAAGGTTTTGACCAATTCGGTCGCCTGGGTAGCCAGCTCGATAATCTCAGCTTTGGATTTTCCAAAAACAACTTTTCGCTGCAGCGTTGAGGTGGAGTTATACAGATGAAAAATGACGTTTTTGGCGCCAGAGACGGCCTCAATCGTTCGGGTAATAAGATCCTCCCGAGCCTGACAGAGCACCTGTATGGTTACGTCATCGGGAATCAGCCCTTCCTCAATAATCTTTCTGACAAAATCGAAATCGGTTTGAGAGGCTGCAGGAAACCCCACCTCGATTTCTTTAAATCCTAGATCGATGAGCAAGTCGTACATCATTTGCTTCTCGAGGGGCGTCATTGGCTCGATCAGAGCTTGGTTACCGTCTCGTAAGTCAACGCTGCACCATCTCGGGGCTTGATCGATCGTCTGGTCAGGCCAGGTACGATCTTTTAAAGCGATGGGCTGAAAGGGTTTATATTTCTTAAACGGCATGGCCCTAGGGGATCCTGCCGCGTTGTTTTTAACTGAATAGGTACTCATCAATTGGCTCTCATAAAAGAATAGAGGGCTTGCGGTTCAAGCAAGCATGTTTTCTCAATGCAGGAATTGGTAACGGCCGCCTACAACGGCAGTCGTAGTAGGCCGAGAAGGGCAAGCGTTAGACGCGGCGCTTTGCAAAACAGGTTGCTGCGCTCTATGTGAACTCCATGCGTCATTGTTCTAGTAATGCCTTGGTTATGGATACTGAATCTCTAAAATATACTCTGGGAGCAGAGCCATGCCAACCCTCAGTCGACTAGACTCAGACCCGCTTTGTAACGGCGAGCATTCTCAACATAGTGCTTCGCGCTTTGCAGGAGCCCTTGCTGCTGCTCAGACGTTAAGGTCCGCACAATTTTTCCTGGGGAACCCATTACCAGCGATCCGTCTGGAATTTCCTTGCCCTCTGGAATTAAGGCATTTGCACCAATCAGACAGTTTTTACCGATTTTAGCGCCGTTGAGCACAACGGCATTGATCCCGATCAGTGATTCATCACCAATCGTGCAGCCATGCAACATCACTTTGTGCCCCACGGTCACATGCTTACCCAGCGTCAGCGGCATACCCGGGTCAACGTGGAGCACCGAGCCATCTTGAACATTCGAATTTTCGCCAATAACGATCGGTGCGTTCTCAGCCCTTAAAACCGCGTTAAACCAAACGCTCGCACCTTTGCTCAAGGTCACTTGACCGATCACACTGGCATTATCGGCAACCCAGGCGTCTTGATGGACATCCGGCGTATCGTCGTCGAGCTTAAAAATCATCCTTTCACCTGGCTTGATGGCTTTTGGTCGAGCAAAATCATAGCACAGGGCCGACTGCAGCGCTCGGGGCCAAAAGGCCAATACGAATGAAGTCCCACAAAATCAGCGCCGTTAATCCCCAAATGCGATAACCTCTATATTCGTACACAGGCGCCATTTGCACCTCACCTTGCCGCTCCAATCGCTCCGTCGTCATTCTCGGATCATCCTGCAGCCAGGCGATCGGCACTTCAAACACCTCACTCACCTCACTGAAATTAGGCTTTAGCACCGTCGATTCATTCATCAGCGCTACAAATGGTGTGACCCACAATCCGTGTTTTGAAACCAGACCCGGTAACGGCGACACTATTTCGAGCGCTTCCCCCGGCACGCCAAGCTCCTCTTGTGTTTCTCGCAGGGCAGTGGCTTCCAGGCTCCGATCCGATTGATCTTGCTTGCCTCCTACGAATGAAACCTCGCCCGCGTGGGCGCTGAGCGCCGCCGACCTGAGGGTCAGCACAGCCCTAGGGTCCCGCCCCGACCGAATTAAAACTAGCACTGCCGCCTGCTGCCGCTGGCGGTGATGTTCTGGTACCGGCTCTGCCGTCCAGCTCGACAATCGGGATCTCAGAGTTTCAATCAAAGCAAGCATCTCCATTGTGGGGTTTGCTTTGGCAACCTATACTCAGCGCATGAATTATTGCAACCAATGCGGAGGCTCGATCTCCAAAACTGTCCCCGAGGGCGATAATCGCGAACGGTTTGTCTGTAGTCATTGCCAACATATTCATTATCAAAATCCAAGAATCATTGCGGGTTGTCTCCCGTTTTATGAAGACCAAGTTTTACTGTGTCGACGTGCCATCGAGCCACGACGAGGGATGTGGACATTACCAGGAGGATTTCTTGAAAACGGGGAGTCTATCTCAGACGGGGCGGTGCGCGAAACGCTTGAGGAGGCCAATGCTCGGGTCACCATCGATTCAATCTACACCATCTTCAGTCTTCCCCATATTTCTCAGGTCTACGTTTTTTATCGCGCTCAGCTGCTTGATCTAGACTTCAGTGCAGGGGAGGAAAGCCTTCAAACGAAACTCTTCAGGGAAGAGAACATCCCCTGGAGTGAGCTTTCTTTTGCTGCGATCGAGCAGACCTTAACCGCTTATTTTTCGGATCGAAAAGCGGGTCATTTTAGACTGCGGGAGGGCACCATTGATCCACGGGTCACAAGGACCTAGTCGAGCCACAGCCTCGCATTTTTGAAGATCTGGAACCACGGGCTCAAAGCGCCAACCTCGGAGGGACGGTAAGACCACTGGCTGCCCAGATAAGATCGTTCTGGATGGGGCATCATTGCTGTGACCCGGCCATCGCTGCTTGTGACCGCCGTCAACCCAGCAAGCGACCCATTCGGGTTTGCTGGATATCGCGTTGCAGGCTGGTGCGTATTTGAAACGAACCGCATAGCGACCTGATTCGACGCACTAAGAGCCGCTAACCCAGGCTCACTCATTGAAGCTCGGCCCTCCCCGTGGGAGACGACAATCGGCAGGAAGGCGCCATCCATATCACTCAGCAAGAGACTATTGCTTCGAAGGACTTCCACCATCGAAAACCTGGCCTCAAACTGCTCGGACCGATTGCGAAGAAAGTCTGGCCAACTTCCCGCACCGGGAATAATGGATTTTAGCTGAGACAGCATCTGACAACCGTTACAAACTCCCAGACTCAATGTGTCGGCATTTGCAAAGAACCCCGCGAACTGATCCGAGACCCGCGGGTTCATTAGAATACTTTTTGCCCAACCCGATCCTGCGCCCAGCACATCCCCATAAGAAAACCCACCACAGGCCGCAAGGGCTTTAAACCGTGCCAGGGAGACTTCCCCAGACAGTAAATCGCTCATATGGACATCAATGGCCTTGAATCCAGCCTCATTAAAGGCGGCTGCCATTTCAGACTGAGAATTGACGCCCTGCTCACGCAGGATCGCGACTTCCGGGCGAGCAGCAAGACCCACCATGGGAGCCTGAAGTTGCTTCACCAGAGGACTCGGAATTTTACAATTGAGTCCTGGATCATCATCATCGCTGAGTTCGGCAAAGGCCTCCTCTGCACATTCTGGATTGTCCCTGAGTGTCTGAAGCTGGTAACTCACCCATGACCACTGCGCGGCGGCTTCGGCCCGGGACCAATCCAAAATCAACGAACCCTTGTGCATCATGCACACCTTCTGATCGAATCTCGCTTCGCCGAGGTCTAAGCACACCAACCCTGCATTGGCTGAACGGGCCTGCCAAGTCGCCAGCCCATCCTCAGCAACCTGCAGGACGACACCCACTTCTTCGTTAAATAAAAAAGACAGGGCGGTCTCACTCTCAGGAATGACAAGATCAAAGCCGCAATGACCGGCGATCGACATTTCAATCAGGGTCGCCATCAATCCGCCGTCTGATCGATCGTGCATGGCCAAGACATGTGCTCGAAGCGCCTCGTCCTGCAGTAGACGCCATAGCGCCGACAAACCTTCAAAATCTGCGACATCAGGGACAGCATCACTGATCTGGCCCGTGCATTGCTCTAAGATCGAACCGCCCATGCGTCTTGGCTGAGGGCCCAATTCAATGAGTACAAGACGACTCGGCTGATCAACAAGCACGGGCGTGAGTGTTTCATCGACATCAAGCACCGGCGCAAAGGCCGACACGATCAAAGACACGGGAGCCGTGACCGCGCGTTCTTCATTACCTTCTTGCCAGCGCGTCTGCATCGACATCGAGTCTTTTCCGACAGGGATACAAATGCCCAGCGCGGGGCACATCTGCATTCCCACCGCTTCTACGGTTTGATAAAGGCTCGCATCTTCGCCGGGGTGACCGCTGGCGGCCATCCAATTTGCCGAAAGTTTGACGTCAGATAGCTTGCCAATTTGCGCAGCAGCTAGATTGGTTAACGCTTCGGCCACCGCCATGCGCCCGGACGCCGGACCATCGATCACGGCCAAGGGCGTGCGTTCACCCATCGCCATTGCTTCACCGACCCGGTCATTAAAGCCCGCACTGGTAACCGCCACATCTGCGACGGGAATCTGCCAGGGACCCACCAACTGGTCACGTGCCACTAAACCTCCCACGCTGCGGTCCCCAATCGTGATTAAAAAACTCTTGCTACCGACAGTTGGGTGCCTTAGCACCTGCTTGGCAGCTTCCAGCACTTCCAAGTGCATACTCTGACCTGGACTCCTTCGAGGGGCAGAAACCACCGACTTATGCAGTCGAGGAGGCTTGCCGAACAGAACCGACATAGGAAGATCAACAGGAAGGTCGTTGAGCAGAGGGTCGCGAACCTCAAGATGATGCTCGGCAGTCGCCTCCCCCACCACCGCTGCAGGGCACCGCTCTCGCTCGCATAGCGCGAGGAACCCATCTAATTCACCCGGCGCAATTGCCAATACATACCGCTCCTGCGCTTCATTGCACCAGATTTCAAGGGGGGAGAGTTGGCGCTCGGCTGATGGAATCGATCGCAAATCAAAGCTACCCCCGCAGCCCCCATCCTTCACCAGTTCAGGCAGCGCGTTCGAGAGCCCCCCCGCGCCAACATCGTGGATAAACCGAATCGGATTACGGTCCCCGAGTTGCCAACATCGATCAATAACTTCCTGACAACGGTGTTCGATCTCTGGGTTACCGCGTTGAACACTGGCAAAATCTAATTCTGCGTCTCCGGTGCCCGACGCGATCGAGGAGGCTGCGCCGCCCCCGAGGCCAATCAGCATCGCCGGCCCGCCAAGAACAACCAGCGCGTCTCCGGGTTCAATCGCTCCCTTAGCGACATGCTCAGAGCGAATATTACCCAGGCCGCCAGCAATCATAATGGGCTTGTGGTAGCCCCAGCGCTGGCCATCGAGAGAATGTTCGAATGTCCGGAAGTAGCCCGCCAGGTTAGGACGACCAAATTCATTATTAAACGCAGCACCCCCAATCGGGCCTTCAAGCATGATCGACAGGGGCGATGCGATTCGGTCTGGCCGGCCATAGTCGCTTTCCCAGGGCTCGATCGCACCCGGAATCTGCAGGTTCGACACGGTAAACCCAGTCAGGCCCGCCTTCGGGCGCGACCCTCGACCCACCGCGCCCTCGTCTCGAATTTCACCCCCTGCGCCGGTCGCAGCACCCGGAAAAGGCGCGATTGCAGTGGGATGATTATGGGTTTCTACTTTCATCAAAATCGGCGTCGATTCTCGACGGTAACCAAAAGCCCGAGTCTCAGGATCGGGAAAGAACCGGTCAGAGCTATAACCCTCGATCACTGACGCATTATCGCTATAGGCACTGAGCACCGATGCCCCGGCGGTCTTCTCAAAGGTATTTTGAATCATGTCCATCAGGCTTAAAGCCCGAGTTTCACCATCGATATCCCACGATGCGCGAAAGATTTTATGCCGACAATGTTCAGAATTGGCCTGAGCAAACATCATCAATTCTACATCCGTGGGATCCCGTCCGAGCTCTGTAAACGCATCAAGGAGATAATCTATTTCATCCTCGGCAAGCGCCAAGCCCAGAGCTGAATTGGCGTTGGTGAGCGCGTCTCGGCCATGCTCTATCACAGAGATGCGTTGACCCGGTTTAGGCGGTTTTGCCTCGAACAAAGATTCTGCATCCTCAGCATTGCGCAAAACCGTCTCTGTCATGCGGTCATGCACCAATTCACAGAGCGCTGGCAAAAGTGCTTCAAAATCACCCTCAGCTTTCAGACTAAAACAGTAGCTTCTACCCCGTTCAAGGCGCTTGACGCCCGCTAACCCACAGAGCCCAGCAATATCTGTCGCCTTTGAGCTCCAGGGCGATAGGGTGCCAATTCTTGGAACAACCACAAGTTCAAGATCAGGGTCAGTTTGAGCGGTCATTGGCGGAGGGGCGCCGCCGAGCAGTTGTTCAAGCTGGGTCTGTTCCGCTGGGGTGAACCCTGTCTCCACATCAATAAAATACTGAAACCGGGTTGCTACGAGGGCACAGGAGATCCCAAGGGCGTCAATGCGGTTTTGTAGTTTTTCTGCTCGAAACGCCGAGAGTGCGGAATCGCCTAAAATGCGCAGCATGTTGCCATCCTCAAGAAACTTCTATTATAGACCTGCTCAGACAAGGGTCACCTGCCCCGAGGCAAAAAAGTCTGCCTAACAGGCACTTTGAGCGGAATAAAACCTGAATCTGCCGGGGAAGAGACCCAAAATAGCCGGTGGGTTCTCCAGCGTTTAACCCGCGGTCGTGTTGTTCCCCGACTCTTGAGCTGGGAGCACCTCAGAGGGTTAGATTCTATTCCTCACTGTACCTCTAATGACTCAGGACCATCGGTTGTCTGAAATGCGCACTGCTTAAATAAGCGTTGAGTGGCGAGAGCAGCACAAGCGCAAACTCGATTCGCCCACTTAGGCGTCACAATTTGAATTCAAGCTGGGTCAATCCGGCTCCGTCTTTCGGAAAAAAAACGTTGCATCAGCTCCCCACACGCTTCGGCTAAAACTCCGCCTCGTACCACAACTCGGTGATTCAAAAAATCAGACTCGAAGAACCGACGCTGAGAGCAGACCACACCCGCTCTTGGCTCAGGCGCGCCGAAGACCAAGGTCTGTATCCGACTGTGTACCAGAGCTCCGGCACACATTGAGCAAGGCTCAATCGTCACATAGAGCCTCGCCGAGGGCATCCGGTAGTTCTGCAAGGTCCGACCCGCTTGCCGTAAAGCAATAATTTCAGCATGTGCGGATGGATCATGATCGCTCACCACACGATTATGGCCTCGACCAATGATCTCACCATTGAGCACAACAACGGCCCCGACCGGCACTTCTCCGGCCGCCTGCGAAACCAACGCTTCATCGAATGCGGCGCGCATAAACTGCTCATCCTCAATCCCTTGCCCCTCGGAGTTCGGATCTTTTAGGGTCATCGGAGAGCCACGCCAAAGAGATCGCCATGAAAATGATAAACGGTCAGGGTCAACGCACCCGACATCGCCATTGCCAACAGGTCAAACTTTAACTTTGGGATAAAAACTGAAACCGACTTACCGCGATACCCGGTTGTCAAAGCACTCACCACAACGAACACCAAGAAGGACCCAAACAACCACCAAGAATGTAAGTCTGGATTAAGCAGCAGATGATTCAGAGCCCACAGCGCAATACCTAGGGTCATGGGATGACGCGTAAAGTGACGCGTCCAACACGGTAAGTTCCCGGCAACCACCAACCAGAACGCAAGAAACATGATCCAAGGACTAAGGTCTCGCACAGCTGGCACGACAACACCCCAATGAACGAACGTCTGACTGCTGTACCCCGCGACCATCAACCCCATACCCAGGACACTGATTAAAGTGTAAGCCCCCATATAGCCGCGCTCGGTCAGCTTTTCCGTTAGCGCGCGCCGCACAGGTGGCAGAAGCCCCACGCTGTGCGCACCAAAAAAACACCCCAGTCCCAAATAAAACATCATTCATTCGCTCCTCTAGGTGATCCAAACTTTGCGGCGATTTTTGAACCCCTGCTCGATGCATCTCTGTGTTGCCAACGGATGAAAAAGCATTGATCAACACGCGCTTCGGGCCTAACCAAAAGGTTTCATGCCTTTTGTCACTGCATCTATCCCCGTCATCACGCCATCGATTCGACTCGTCGCGACGTCTATTCTTCTCGCCACGACGTCTATCCAACCCATCACGCCATCTGTCCTCCTTCGCGTTGCTGAACGTCAGACGACGGCGCTCAAGGGATCACTGGCTCCTGAGTGATACCCGCTTCATCAGCAGAACATCATGACACAGTCATCGCCTGATGGCGGCTCAGTTCCGCGCCAAATCAACTGTAAACCTTGTGGGGTCGATGACTTGGCGGGAGAAACGTTAAAAAATGAGCGGGTGGCCTGCACCAACACCACACCGTCTGGTGAATCAATCCATCCCTTGACGCGTTCGACCTGAGGGTTGCGCCGGATAAATGCCTCGAGTTCGCTCAAGGCCAAGCCTCTTCTCGGATACACCACACGATGGCTGAACTGAGGCAGGGGTTCGGGTTTTCCTGATCCTGCCTCCGCCACTGCGATAAACCCCACCCCCAAATTTTGAGGGAGCGCTCCAAGCTTCGGTAAATTTTGCACGTTCGGCGCAATGCGCACCAGCATCGGATGCAAAAGCTCATCTTTTGAGGCCGGCGGTAGTGCCCGATCCCTCGGAGCACCTTCGATATGAAAGATACCTGACCCAGAGGCCTTCGATGGCGTATTCTCTGGAAAAACATTCTGTCGCCGGTTTTGAGCGCTAATTTCAATTTTGGTTTGATAGACCAGATCCGCCGCTTCAATTTGCGCTTTAACAAGGTCCGCCAAATAGCGATCCGCCAGTAGACGTTCAAGTGCCAGCCCATCAACCAACGTCACCACTTTAGCCAGCGCATAACCCTCAGCCTGGCTGGTCACTTGCCGCAATGCACTCGCTCGAGCGACGCCGCTAGCCTCAAGCACCAACGCATCAAACCCGCCCTGTCTAAGACTGTCTAATTGCGCAGCGAGATCCTGACTGATCTGACAACAGGCGCAGCCATTGGTCAGAGAGACAACGTCTCCGCGACGCTCACTGATCAGGTTGGCGTCGACCGCAAGCTCCCCCAGGTCATTAACAATCACAGCGAAGGGCGAATCCGCGGCGTGCAACATCCTGTTGATTAAGGTGGTTTTTCCGGCCCCTAAATACCCTGCGATGACCGTGATCGGAACCAGTGCGGGTCGCTCAACCATGGTCTGGATCAGATGCTAAGGCGACCTTGCCCTCAAAAATCGTAGCCAGGACTTGGATATCTTTGATCTTCATTGCAGGGACAGTTAAGGGATTATCCGATAACACAGTCACATCAGCGCGTTTGCCCGCGCGCAAACTGCCGGTAAAGTCATCGATCCCTAGTATTTTGGCGGCCGATAGCGTGACTGCTGATAAGGCTTGTTGCGGCGTCAGACATTCCTCGGGTCCCATCTGCTCGCCTTGGGCATTGATTCGATTAACAGCCACCCACATATTCAAAAGCGGCTGCGCAGGGGCCATCGTAAAATCCGAATGCAAGGCCGTGGTGATGCCCGCACTGAAACAAGATTTGAGACGACCCATCGAGGCAGCTCGCTCATAACCCACCGACATTTCTGCATAACGCGCCGAGAGTTCATGCAAATAGTAGATATTGGCAGAAACCGAGGCCCCGAGTTCTTGGGCTCGTACGATCTGTTCCGGGGTCGCGTACCCAAAATGTTCGAGGGTAAATCCATGTCTGAACCGGGGCTGCTCGCGCTGGACTGCTTCGAGACAATCCAGCGCCATCTCAACGCCCAAATCCCCGGTAACATGGACGTGGATTTGATAGCCCGCGCTCCAAAAATTTCGGATGTGTTCCCTGAGCACATCAGGAGCCATCAGCCACTCACCCTGATGTCCATCAAGGTACCCCGGGGGCATAAGCTGGGCGAGCTGTGAGAAAAAAGCACCATCAGCGAACAGCTTGATCCGTTTCCGGAAGTTCAGCCGATGTCCAGAGTTTTGAACCAGCTGATCTAATTGGGCATCGACCGCTGCAAATTCTTTTTGATGACTAACAACGGCCCCATGAGCAACCTGTTCAATTCGGAAAGGTGTTGAGGGCTGATCAAAGATTGTCCGAGCCGCTTCGATTTCACGGTCAAAATCGAAAAGCCCAACAGCCATATCCCCAATCGTCGTATGACCCCCGCGATGCGCCACCTGCTTGAGTCGCTCTAGACCAAATGTGAACCGATCCGGCGCCAAAATGAACGGATTAAGTTTCTGGATTGCAAATCCCAAACCGTTCTCAAAAAATCGCCCCTTCTCCCAATCAATTTGCGCGCGATGACCCACCGAAGCGTCGGTGATCCCAAGCAGGGCCAGGCAAGCCGAATTCATATGAAGCTCGTGGAAGGATCGATTCCAGACCACCATTGGCCGATCCGAATCAATTCCATCGATTCGAGCTCGACTCATCTCTGCGTGCCAGAGATCGTGGTGCCCCCAAAAAATCAGCAGTTCATCCGCTGCTTCTTTGGCGATCCGCCGCATCTCAGCGTCAAAAGCTTCTGGGGTGAGGGACGCGGGGACGTCACCCCATGGCAATGACCAAGGCATGGCCGTCACAAAATGCATCGGCAAAATAACCGCAGCCATCGCAGGATGGAGATGAGGATCAATAAAACCTGGAACCATTACCTGCTCAGAGAACTGATCAATGATGCGGTGCTCATGACGAATCAGCCAAGGGCTTAAACTGTCCAATGTCCCCACTTCAAGGATCTGACCGTCACGCACGGCAATTGCCGACGCCTCGGGGATCGCCGAATTCATGGTGATAATTTGTCGCGCCAAAAAAACGTCAATCATAATCTCAACTTTTATTCGGGGCTTGCCGCCCCTTCATGCTCCCTTCGATCTAGGTGGCCAACTTTTTCATTTCTGTAACGAGCTCAGCGCCTAAAGCGGCCTCCTCAGCAGGATCTTCACAGCAGACCTTTAGATTAAAAAGTCTGCAACCTGATTCTATGTAGGGCGCCAGCTGCTCAGCCACGGACTTGGGAGTGCCTGAGGGGGTGTATCGTGCGAATTTTTCGAAGGGGATCTGGTAGAACTTCTCCATCGCTCCCCGAACAGCGGATTCCGCTTTACTGTCACTGCCGGTATCGAGACCTACCCAAGGCTGATAGCCATGGCACCACGGCACTGATGCGCGGCCCATGCGTGAAGCCTCAAGGTCAATGAAATGCACCGCTTCCGAAAACCGCTTCGACGAACACCAAACACCGATCCAGCCCTCAGAAAATTCGGCGGCGCGCTTCAGCGCCGCATCGGATCGCCCTCCGACCAAAACAGGAATTGGAATTTTGGGCTTGGGTCGAATGACCGCATCTTTGACTTGAAATTCTCGCCCCTCGAAAGTCACCGTGTCGCCGGCCATCAAGCCTCGAATGATCGCTAGAGATTCGTTGGCACGCAGCCCTCTTTTGCGAGGATTTACCCCACAAACCTCCAGCTCATGGGGATCATCACCACCGATGCCCACGCCAAATGTAAATCTTCCCGGCGCGATATTGGCGATACTTGCTAACTGGCGAGCAACCGGCAACGGATGTCGCAGAGGCAACAAATAAATACTGATCATGACCCCTAAACTTGGATGCAACTGGGACAAAGCCGCAACCTCGACAAACCCATCTGTGCCAGATCCATTTCGGAAAGAGACATGATCCGCCATGAAAAGATGATCAAATCCAGCGGCACTGACCTCAGATGCCATTGCTTGGCGCTCTGGCCAATCAAGACTCCAAAGGCGACTCGGCGTCGCTAAGCCAAATTTTAATTCCATAAGTATTGCGCTCTCACACCGGTCCGACGGTATCTACCGCTACAAGCCAAGGGCCTCGTCATCAAGCCCAAGCATCACTCTTCCCGCCAGTTCCATAACAGGCTCGCCCACCATCATGTGTTGGGATGCAACATGGACATCTCTGAAATGCCTTTGCAGACAGGAGGTTTCATAGACCGAGGAGCCGCCCATCACCGAGTACATCTGATCAATGACACTGATTGCCGTGTTGACAGCATGCACCGTGGCGGTCCGCATTTTGCGACGATCCTCAAGGGCGCTCGGGCCGGTTTGGGCAACCCGCCAGCCTTCTCGAATCGATTCATAAAACCACGAGCGCGCAGCGCTGAGCGCGCTCTCAGAGCGGGCCAATTCAATATGTAACGAAGGTCTTAACGCCAAGGGCCTGCGGCTACCTTGAGGCGTCTTTTCCTTGGATGAACGAATCACTTCTTCAAGACTGGCGGTCGCCATACCCAGACAGATCGCACCAATTGGGATGCCCAGTAGCGCAAACTTAGGAAACCGATAGATCGGCCGATCGGCCTGGGGTGTCCCTTCAACGTTTCCAGAGAGCCGTTCAGCAGGCACCCAAACCCGATCAGCCACGTAATCACTGGAACCCGAGCCGCGCATCCCCGAAACATGCCAATTGTCTAGAATCTCGATCTCTTCTGGTTTGAAGAACACGCGACTGACCCAAGAGTCAGGGATGCGGTTACCGTCCCCATCAATCTCGTGAACACCGCCTGAGATCCATTCGGCGTTTCGGCAGCCAGATCCCCAACGCCAATGGCCTTGTATGGTGTACCCCGGCACTCCATCTCGCGCTTCAGCACGGGCGGTCCCACTGTCGGCGAAGACGCCGCTGGTAATGACATTTGGATTTTGGAGCATCAAGGCGAGTTGACGTTCAGGAAGCGCCCCAAAGAGATACTGCGAGGTCGCGCCAATGAAGACGCACCAAGCCGTTGAGCCATTGGCCATAGCCAAGGTTTCGCAAATATTGCAAAAGGACTCAGGGGATACCCCCAGGCCACCCAGGTCGCTAGGAACGACCAACCGATAGAACCCCAACGCCGCTAGGTTGTCAGCTAAATCCTGGGGCAAATGCCGGGTCTCATCAATTTCACGGCCTCGCCGAACGAGCTCGGGACCCAGCTCTTTGGCCGATTGCAGGAGATCTGCTTCCAAATTCGAAGGCAACGCGTTCATTCGTTCTCCAAAAGGCGAGGTCCCTGTCGAATCCGCAATAAGCAACAGCGTTGGGACAATCCCTCATCATCGAATAAAAAGCCCCTTCATTCAAATATCTAAACGGTTCGAAGGAGCGTCCTCATCGAGTCATGCGCCTCGGCGCAACCGGCGATCAGCCTTAGTCCAAATCTGCAGCCGGTTCTGACGCGGCGTTAGACCTTCGGCCGGCAAGTTTGTCGATGCGCAAGGCGTAATCAGCGCCTGCCCCTCGAACAATATGGGCTCTGAGCGACTCGTACGTAAAAGGTTGAAAAAAACTTGTCCTGACCAATCTGAAATGAACAAAGAGACCCCAAAGGTTTAAAGCGACACACAGCACTAAGATCTCTGGCCTAATCAGGTGACTAAAGAACACAAACATAACAATCTGTAGATAAAACTCGGGTTTTAAAAGAACGACCATGAACCCCAGTCGACCCGGCATGATCATCGCCCAAATAACCGGCATAATGACCGCAAAGCTGATAAATATCAGTTCGAGTTCGAATCGAGTAACGAATCCCTCAAGTGCACCGTTAAGGGCAACAAACCCAAGAATGGTACAAATTGCGGCATGCATTTTTCGCCCGATCACATCCTGCATGCGAATCCACGCGTTGTATCCATTTTCCTCTTTCGCCCAGGCCGGCGGTTTGGCCTTAAAGTCGTCGAAGATTTCATAAACGCCGATACTCAAGTAGATAACTGCTTCGATCCACAGTACAGCATTGAGCATTGGCGTCACGGTATAAAAATCTGTTGCACTCAACATGGCAGCACTCCTTTTGTCGAATGAAAATTATAAGCGAATAACAGGGGTCCATGCGCAAATATCCACCCAAGTCATGTCAGGGTTATAGTCTTTGGATGACCCGTCTTTTGCAGCGCGTCCGCTCGGTTCGCGTCCATCCGTCTTTACTCTTAGCTCACCTCATGGCCTGTGTCCACAAACCGCTTTATGCCTTGAATGACATTGCCTCGCGAGGACCAGCCGTTGATTTTGAGGTATCATGCCGCCCTATAGCTGCAACCTGCTTGAGTACACGTCATCACGAGGGTTTTACATAGACCCTTTTTTCTGAAGGCTATTTCGGAGAACACTTTTCGGTGAACGTTATGACCGCAATGCAGCCTTTGAATATGGACAATCATTATGAACCACGACTACCGAAAACCACTCCCTGGAACAACTCTGGACTATTTCGATGCCGAGGCAGCCATTAACAATTTGGTGCCGGACAGCTACCGAAAGCTCCCATACACCAGCAAAGTCCTCGCCGAAAACCTCACCCGTCGATGTGATCCTGCTTTACTGCCGGCAGCGCTCGAGCAGTTAATCGAGCGCAAAAGCGATCTCGATTTCCCGTGGTACCCAGCGCGTGTCGTCTGCCATGACATCCTTGGGCAAACCGCATTGGTTGACCTTGCGGGGCTTCGAGACGCAATTGCTGAAAAAGGTGGCGATCCTGCCCGGGTCAATCCGGTCGTTCCAACGCAATTAATTGTGGATCATTCTCTTGCGGTGGAACACGCGGGCTTTGAACCTGATGCCTTTGAGAAAAACCGAGCGATCGAAGACCGACGAAACGACGACCGCTTCCACTTTATCAATTGGACCAAAACAGCCTTTGAAAACGTCGATGTCATACCCCCCGGCAACGGTATCATGCATCAGATCAACCTCGAACGCATGTCACCGGTGATCCACAACGACCAAGGACTCGCGTATCCAGACACCTTAGTCGGGACCGACAGCCACACGCCCCACGTCGATGCCCTAGGCGTCATCGCGATCGGTGTTGGGGGGCTCGAGGCGGAAAGTGTCATGCTCGGACGCGCTTCTTACATGCGCTTGCCCGACATCATTGGCGTCAATCTCACCGGCGAGCGACAACCTGGGATTACCGCAACCGATATCGTTCTGGCGCTCACCGAGTTCCTCAGAAACGAGCGGGTGGTATCTTCCTATCTTGAGTTTTTTGGAACCGGTGCCGCAGCGCTCACGCTGGGGGATCGAGCCACCATCTCGAACATGACACCAGAGTTTGGCGCAACAGCAGCCATGTTCTACATCGATGAAAAAACCATCGATTATTTGAAACTGACGGGTCGAGCGCCGGAACAAGTCGATTTAGTTGAGACCTATGCGCGCCAGACCGGACTCTGGGCTAGCCAACTGCAGGATGCGCACTATGAGCGCGTCTTAACCTTCGATCTCTCAAAAGTGGGCCGCAATATGGCCGGACCCTCCAACCCGCATCGCAGGGTCGCAACCTCTGAACTCACGGCGGCTGGGATTACCGGGGACACAGCACATCCCGAAGGTTTGATGCCTGACGGCGCTGTCATCATTGCAGCCATTACCTCTTGCACCAATACGTCAAATCCCCGCAACGTCATTGCAGCGGGCCTCCTCGCCCAAAAAGCCAATGCGTTGGGTTTAAAGCGCAAACCCTGGGTGAAGTCCTCCTTGGCTCCGGGCTCAAAAGCCGTTCAGCTTTACCTACAAGAGGCCGATTTACTCACCGAGCTCGAGCAACTGGGCTTCGGCATTGTGGCCTTCGCCTGCACGACCTGTAATGGAATGAGCGGTGCCTTGGATCCAGATATACAGCGAGAAGTCATCGAGCGAGACCTCTACACCACCGCTGTGTTATCCGGCAATCGTAACTTTGATGGACGCATCCATCCCTATGCGAAACAGGCTTTTCTCGCTTCGCCACCTTTGGTGGTTGCCTACGCCATTGCGGGAAGCATTCGCATTGACATCGAGCAAGACCCATTGGGTCATGATCAAGCGGGTAATCCTGTGTTTCTACAAGATCTCTGGCCAACCGATGAAGAAATCGATGCGATGGTCGGATCTAGCGTTAAGCCCCAACACTTCACTGCGGTTTATGATCCAATGTTTATCAAGGTGAAGGACATCACGGATGACTCGAGCCCCCTGTACGATTGGCGACCGAATAGTACTTATATTCGTCGCCCTCCTTACTGGGAAGGCGCTCTGGCGCAACCCCGTACCCTCGCCAACATGCGGCCCCTCGCCGTTCTGGGTGACAACATCACAACCGATCATCTTTCACCCTCCAACGCCATTTTGCTCGATAGTGCTGCTGGGGAGTATCTCGACAAAATGGGACTACCCGAGGCCGACTTCAATTCCTATGCAACCCATCGCGGCGATCATCTGACCGCCCAGCGCGCAACCTTTGCGAACCCAAAGCTTATCAATGAAATGGTTAAACTCGATGACGGCTTCCAGCAGGGCTCTTTGGCTCGAATCGAACCCGAGGGCAAGGTGACCAGAATGTGGGAAGCCATCGAGACGTACATGGCGCGCAAACAGCCTTTGATCATTATCGCCGGAGCAGACTATGGACAAGGTTCATCGCGAGACTGGGCAGCCAAAGGGGTGCGGCTGGCAGGTGTCGAAGTCATCGTTGCTGAGGGCTTTGAGCGAATTCACCGGACCAACTTGATTGGCATGGGAGTGCTGCCCCTCGAGTTTTTATCGGGGCAGACCCGATTGACGCACGCCATTGATGGCACAGAAACCTTCAGCGTGGAAGGTACGCCAGCCCCCGGTGCGCATTTGACCGTTGAGATCAAACGAACCAACGGTAGCAGCGTCAAATTTGAAGCGCTCTGTCGACTCGACACGGCTGAAGAATTAATGATCTATGAGGCAGGCGGTGTGCTACAACGCTTCGCTCAGGATTTTCTTGAGGCCAGCGCCACGAACCCGGCTTCCTAAAGGATTGAGCAATGAGCAACCCGGCACAGCAACTCAAAGTCCTCGCCACCTACCTTCGCGGTGGCACCAGCAAAGGCGTTTTTTTTAATCTGGAGGACCTGCCAGTTTCGGCCCAAACCCCCGGCCCAGCCCGGGATGCGCTTCTGCTGAGAGTGATTGGTAGCCCTGATCCATATGGAAAGCACACCGATGGTATGGGAGGCGCAACTTCATCAACCAGTAAAACCGTGATCGTCTCAAAAAGTAGCGAGCCCGGTCACGATGTTGACTACCTGTTTGGGCAAGTGGCCATTGATGCCCCCGTCATTGACTGGAGCGGCAACTGTGGCAATTTGTCCGCTGCTGTGGGAGGTTACGCCATAACCCAAGGGCTCATCGAGCCCAATCGAGTTCCGGACAACGGCATCGCTGAAATTCGGATTTTTCAGGTCAACATACAAAAAACCATTGTTGCGTTCGTGCCCATCTCAGACGGCCAGGTTCAAGAGACCGGCGATTTCGAACTCGACGGCGTCACCTTCCCCGCGGCCGAGGTTCAGCTCGACTTTCTTGATCCCGCTGACGACAGCGAGGGACCCATGTTTCCAACCGGCAATGTTGCTGATGCACTTGAGGTGCCAGGAATTGGCACCTTCAGCGTGACACTGATCAATGCGGGCATTCCAACAATATTTATTAATGCCGCTGACCTAGGCTTCAGCGGTAGTGAACTGCAAGATGACATCAATAACGACAGCGAAATTTTGGCCCGGTTCGAAACTCTGCGCACTTACGGAGCGATAAAAATGGGTTTGATCATCGAACCAAGCGAAGCCATCAGCAGGCAACATACGCCGAAAGTCGCGATGGTTGCAGGCCCTAAAGACTACATCGCATCGAGCGGCTCAACTGTTCACGCAGAAGACATTGACCTTCTTGTGAGGGCGATGTCTATGGGCAAGCTGCACCATGCCATGATGGGCACAGCGGCGGTTGCCATTGGTGTTGCCGCCGCGGTTCCAGGCACTCTGGTCAATCTCGCGGCGGGCGGCGGCGAGCGCACCTCCGTGCGATTCGGCCATCCCTCGGGAACCCTACGCGTCGGCGCTGCCGCAGAGCAGCGCAACGGACAGTGGACCGCACTAAAAGCCAGCATGAGCCGAAGCGCAAGGACATTGATGGAGGGCTGGATTCGCGTTCCCGAGACGCTGGATTAGCCCTCGCAGGCGAGGTGCCATTGCCCTAACCCATCATCCTTACTTTAATCCGTGTCTCTCAGAGCGGAGCAGGACAATCCGTGGCTGTCCTTGACCGACGCTTGATCCAAAAACCAATCTTCTTTAATGCGTTAGGCTGACTCTGCTGCGATGCGCTTGAGCAGAAGGTCAGCCACCTCAGGGCCATGGGTATTTTGTAAGAAATGACCCGCTGCTGGGATCGGATCAAAAGAAGCCCCCATTCGCTCAGCCCAAGTTCTCCCCCACGCCTCTGTAAAGACATTGTCCGAGCAACCCCAAATAAAATAGCTTGGACAGTCGGCGGCCAGCAGCGTTCGATAGTGCAGTGCCTGAGCCGCCGCATTCCCATTGTCAAAACTGTCCATTGGAATCGACCGCGGGAATCGCCGATAGCCGTTAAACGCCGCATCCGGTAATCCGCGATACGGCGCCGAAAAGCCCCGATACACCAACGCCGCCTCCCCCGATAGGGCCGGGGACCTTCCTTCAGCCAATGCGGGAAAAATGATTTCCGGGCCCGCTAGGCCTGCACTCAAAACCAGCAACAATCCGATGTCAGGGCAGGTAAGATCAAATCGCCCACCGGGATGCCAGGATTGGTTCCAGTTTCGAATACCCTCTGAATATTCGTAGCCCTCATGGTGCAACCAGGTATTCATGATGCAAAGCCGCGAAAACCGTTCCGGCATCATGGCCGCCTGAGCAAGGCCCGTCGGTCCTCCCCAGTCCTGGCACACTAACGTAATGTTGTTTAAATCGAGGTTGACCACCAAACTGCTCAGCACCTCTGTATGACGTGCAATGGTGTACCAGTGGAGATCGAGGGGTTTATCCGACTTACCAAACCCCAAATGATCAGGCGCAATGCAGCGATAACCGGCCTCGACCAAAGCAGGGATCATATGTCGATACAGGTAACTCCAAGTCGGCATTCCATGGCACAGCAACATCACCGGTCCATCACGGGGGCCCTCATCCAAGTAATGCACGCGCATATCTTGCCACTGATGAAAGTGGGCCTCGTATTGAAAATCATCTAGATCTTCAAAGTTAATATCTGGGGTTCGGGCAAATTCAGTCATGGTTGTTCATCCTTGAGATTGGGTTCTGCTGCTAGGGGAATCTTGATTGACACGCCTTCCGCATCCAAATAACAGGGCAACAGTTCGCCCCTGGAGCGCCAGTAAAGTCTCATTCAGACCAGATTACATTGAATTAAGGCTTGCTGAAACCATTGTTCTGGCGTCCGGATCAGGGTTGCATTTCTTAGCCATGATTCAGCCAGCACCCTGAATTTTCTACCCTCGTAGTCGCTGATCGAGCGCCGCATGAAAGTGCTGGATACGCGCTTCGTCTTCATTGAGATAAACATCCCTAAAACCGGCTGAACGCATGCCCTGCTGTACCTGTCCCAGCAGCTCAACATCTTGATCGATGGTATCGGTCATGGTTTTCTCGCCGCTGATCACCGCCTCGTAACTGAAACAGTCACGCTTCGGGCGTGCGTTCGGCGTTTGCGCAGCACCATCACGACTGGCTGGCCCGAGTATCGGTTTCGCGTCCGCTCCGGCCCCAGTCGTCGGGAACCGAACCAGGCTGATCTTATCAAACTCGCACTGGTTAGGATCCGTCGCGTGAGGCCTTGGCCGCAGCAGCCAGCAGTGCTCAGGTGTAAAGGACAACACCGCGTTGGGAAACAAATTGTACTGCCACACATCGGAAAGCTGGTCATCGGTAAAACGCTCATAGGGCATACCCCGCTCAGGCCCCAGCGTCCTCTTTTGATCCTGAATCGCGGCTCGAACTTCGAGTACACGACCCTTAAAATCGTTTGGATCAAGATCGAGACTCTGCAGTTGGGCCGATTGAATGTCGGTGGGCATTTCGGGGATGGGAAACTTCGGATTGACGGTTGCACCGGGGACTTCAACCCCTGTATGCCCGCCTTCAAACAACCGCACTAAATCGTTGTGACAATCCACCATTCGTTGGTGCTGAGGGTGCAAAAAATCCACATGATAGAGTTCAGAAAAGTTATCAATCACTGCCTTCCAGTTGCACTCTAGATACACGGTTTGATCCTCGATGAGCGTCATACCGCCAAAATCAAACGGCGACAAAATTTCGTCAACCGGCGCCAGGAAATCTTTTAATGGCATAGGATCATCACCCAAATGCACAAACACAAATCCGTTCCAAACATCCAGGGCAACCGGCTTTAGATCCCGGCCAGCGCACCGAGGATCCTCGGCGAACAGATCGAGACCTGGAACACCTTTGAGTCGGCCGTCAAGATCATAAGTCCAGGCATGATACGGGCATCTCAATTGCTGCGCGTGACCTAAGGCCTCGCCCATCAACAAATTACCGCGATGCTGACAGACGTTAAAAAATCCGTGCAATTCACCGGATTGGTCTTTCGTCACTAAGATTTGCTCGGCGCCAAGCTCAAAGACGAAGTAATCCCCGGGTACGGCCACATCAGAGACAAGACCCGCGAGCAGCCAGCAATCAGACCAAATAGCCCGATGCTCCTCTGCCAAGGTGCTCGCATCAACATAGCGATCTTTGGTAAAGGTTTGATGGGTACGGGTCCCTGTTTTCTCTATGATTTTAAGCGTCATCTTTGCCTCCCTACCGAGATCCAAAGAATACGCACAATACTGGTTCAGGAACAAGCCTTGCTCCGCCAGCCAAGCGCCCAGGGGCAGGTCAATCCGTAGCCTATTGCACCCCTGATAAAACAGAGCGCCTCTGGTATGCTCCGTTCAAAAGTACCGAAATGCGCAGCATTCGGTGCTCAAGTCACCGCCAGGAAACGACGCCATGACGCATCAACCGGTACCCATCATTGACCTCGCCGCAGCGGAGACGCATTCCGAAGGCCTCGACCGACTCGATGCCGCCTGCCGCGACCATGGTTTTTTTATAGTGTCGAATCATGGCATCGGCCCCGAGATCGAAAGAATGTGGGAAGCTTCTCGTACCTTTTTTGCGCAATCGCATGACGCAAAAAGGCGGGTTGCGCGAACACAGTCCATGCCACTCGGCTACTACGATCGCGAGTTAACCAAGCGCAAGCGGGACCTCAAAGAGGTCTTTGATTACATGCGACCCAGCGCAGACGGCAAAAACCTGAATCAATGGCCTGAGGATGATGGGTTCAAGGCCGCGCTGTCGTCTTTTTTTGAATCCGCTTCAGAGATTGCTGATCGCGTCTTGAAACTCGTCTTCCTCGCCCTAGAACAAGATCATGACGAGCCTCAACCGTTGGGCGACCCAGGAACAAGCACCGTGCGCCTGAACTATTATCCAACCCAGGACCCACTCGACGCGGCAGCGCGCTCAAAAGTTCAGCCTCTTGGGGATATGGCCTTACATCATCATACTGACCCCGGAATCCTCACCCTGCTGCTTCAGGATGAAACCGGCGGCCTGCAAACCCTCACCAAAGAACAAGGCTGGGTCGACGTCCCTCCACGGGAAAACTCGATCGTCGTCAATCTAGGTGACATTTTGCAAGTATGGTCCAATGATCAATATCGCGCCGCCATTCACCGGGTCACCCCGCGGTCAAAAGAAGCTCGCTTTAGTACCCCTTACTTTTTTAATCCCCCGGCCAATGCCGTGATTCAACCCCGAGCAGCCTCAACTCGGGATCACCCGAACTATCACAGTTTCACCTGGCGCGAGTACATCAAAGGCCGGGTCGATGATAACTTCGCAGATCTCGGCGTGGACGATATACAAATTGATCGTTTTCGGCGCTCTGCATGAGAGCCATCGAGCCGAGATGGGAGCGCTTGTGGTAACGCAGTCTCCGCGCTGCAGCCCCGCCCAGCGGTGCTACACCAAATTCGACCCGCAACCCTGTAACCTTGAATATTTATTGGATTGATCACATGTCTGAGCACACTCAGGATTCCAGTCAACAACGGTATAACGACATCGCCATCGCGACCGCCGAGAAACTCAACCCGATCAGAAAAACGGTAAGGCACGAACGCACAACATCACCGCCGAGTCTCGAGGTTCTCTTTCCAGATCATAATCGTGTGCCTGTGGGTATCGCACAAGAATATGAACGCATGGATAACCGTCCAGTCTCTGAGCATCTCGCAGCTCTCGCCGACCTTGAGGGCGCCGAACTCGAGCATCTGGGACTCACCCTTGGGACCGTTGTCCATGGCATCGACCTCACCGCAGCTTTTACGGAGGCTCGGATCGCATTTTTGCGCAGTGTACTGCTCGAGCGAAAAGTCATATTTTTTAGAGACCAGCACCTTACCGAGGACCAACAAGTTGAATTTGCCAGGCAGTTCGGGGACCTCGATGCCTTCCCATTTGGCAAGCCAGGTGCCAACCCGTTTATTCTAGAAATCATTCACGACGAGCTGAGTCCCGGCAACGAGAATGGTTGGCATACCGACGTCACATGGATGGAATCTCCATCTCTGGGTTCAATTGCGCAGTGCACCGAATGTCCACCCTTTGGTGGGGACACTTTGTTTTCTGATAGCCACGCTGCCTTTTTAGGCCTACCGGAAAACATCAAAAGCCAAATCAGTACCCTATCGGGGGTCAATGATTATCGTGTCTTTTTAAACCGCGGGGGCGTTCAGGTCCCTGAGTCGCTCGCCAATGAGATGAAGGCGCAGATCCCTTTCGGCGTTGCCCACCCCTTAGCAAGACAACATCCCGAGACCGGAAAGCTCGCTCTGTATATTCATGGCGGATTCTTGCGCCACGACTCCCTGTTTGACCACACCACTGGAGAGGCCCTAGGTTCTGAGGCTTCAAAAGCTTTAGTCGCAGAATTGCTCAAGCAGCATGGCCGACCCGAGTATCAATGCCGGTTTCAATGGTCCAAGGGAGACATCGCGTTCTGGGACAACCGCGCGGTACAGCATTACGCTGCGAGCGACTACTACCCCCATCAGCGAAGGCTACGCCGAGTGACGGTCAGCGGCTCTCGCCCCTATTGAGCCTGCGCTTGTGCTTGGCCAGGCAGACCGGTCACTGTGATCCGCTCTAAAGACCGGTCATGCCCGTCGTAGCCCCCGGTTGCGGCATGTAACACACATCGATTATCCCAGATCACCAGCATGTCGTCTGACCACTGGTGTCGATAAATGAACGCTTGTTGCGTCTGATGCTTGAACAATCGAAGTAAAATCGGCCAAGCCTCTTCATCACTCAAACCCTCGATACCCAAGGTGTAACCTGGGTTCACAAACAGAGCCGTCCGCCCCGTTTCGGGATGGACTTTTGCAATCGGATGACGCTGGGTTTTATAAGCCTCGGAAGAATAGCGAATCGCCATCGATCGACCTTCATCGGCCTCCCCATACAGACCATCTGGTGCGTAACCTCGAGCCGCGGAATGGACTCCTTCCAGGCCTTCGAGCTCCGCCTTAAAGCTGGGTTCCAGGGCATCCCAGGCCGCGTACTGGTTTGCGAATAACGTATCACCGCCGATAGGCGGAATGATCCGACCAAACAGCAAGGTCCCGGTTGGGGGTGTTTTGAGGAAACTCCAATCGGAATGCCAGCTCTCGGCAAAAAGCGGTGTGGTTTCATCAGCTGCGCGCCGAACTTCTGCAATATGCGGATGATCAGGAAGACTTTCAAAGAATGGGTCCTCCCCATAATCTCCCAGGGTTTGGGCAAACCGTTCAAGATCCTCCAGGCTCAACTTTTGATCAGGAAACCCAACAACTTGATAATTGAGCCAGTGCGCTCGAAGTTCAGATTGGGTTGCTGGAGACAAAACCTGGGTCAGATCAATTCCTGTTATCAGGGCACCGCAGGCTCCGGGTTGCTCTATTATCTCCATGGTAGGCGCGGTTTCCGTATTTTTTTTAACCATCTCCGATCGCATCGATAATTGCAACCAGCAGGCTGCAACACCCTTTGCACCCCTTAGATGACCCCAATGTCATGGACGTCAACTCAATCCTAAAATGATCAGATGCCTTCTTAAATCAGTTACGCTACAATTTTCTAATGAACTCCACAGTACCTGACGCGCCAGCTAGAAACCCCCGAAGCTACGACACTCAGCAAGCACTGATGCGAAGCGTCGAGCACATTGCGGCTCAAAAAGGGCTGGAAAATATTTCGATCCGGGAAATTCTGACTGCAGCCAAACAGAAAAATGAATCAGCGCTGCAGTACCACTTCAAGAATCTCAGTGGTCTTTTAACCGCCGTTCGAATCGATCGCGCGCGGGAAATCGATGAAGCTCGCAAGCTTCAGATCGAAAAATTAACGCAAACATCAGCCTCGCTAAGCCTCAGACAAATCTGCGAAATCATGGTCATGCCCCCCTTTCGTCTTGCTAAGGCATCACCCAGTTTTCGAAACTACATCAAAGCTTTTTCGCATGAAATGGCTTATATGGACGAGTCATCGAGGAAAAAATTTTTTCGCCAGCGCATGGGCCACAGCAGTGACGAGCTGCTCGGATTACTCAAAGCCGCAATACCCCATCTCGATGAGCAGCTCTTTGATATCAGAATTCAGCATGCGCTAAAACTCACCTCGACCGCCATGTCGAGCCACGCCCAAATGCCGGGGGCGTTTCGTGGAAAATCGACTGAAATCTTTATTCAAACCCTTATCGACTCACTCGAGGGTTTGCTCAGCGCTCCGGTGTCAACCGCCACCCAATCAGCGCTCAGAAAGTAATGCGCCCGGCGTCAACGATCCAGAGCGAACAGCTCAAATCAGTCAATACCCATCACTCTCACCATCGACTTAACGATCTTCTCCGGTGATCGCAGCTAAGCTTCAATTTAAAGGCTCAGATTGAGTTGACTGACAGTTGAAGGGCGCCCGGATGATTTACGGATGACGGGGACAGGGTTTGTCACAGGGTCTAGGCTTTTTTTCATCATCGCGACATTGCCTGAAGTGACACGACAACCCACGTTGCTACCGGATAATTGATCGACCCTCTAATCTCAGAATCAAATAAAGTACCCGATGCACGGCGATGCATTGTTACAATCCTGCGCTATATGCAAAAAATCAATCCATAGGAACCGCACTCATATGCCATATTCAATCGAACGCATGCCCACAGTCGGTTTTGGGCTTTGGAAAATTAGCCCGTCAGAATGCGAGAGCACCGTCTTTGAAGCCGTAAAAGCCGGCTATCGTCATTTTGATTCCGCCTGTGATTACGGCAATGAAGTTGAAGTCGGCCGAGGTCTTAGACGCGCCATTGACGCAGGTCTTTGCACCCGAGACGATCTCTGGATTACCTCAAAGCTATGGAACACTTATCATTCCCCGGAACACGTCCCTTTGGCCCTATCTCGAACCCTGACCGACCTCCAGCTCGATTACCTTGATCTCTACTTAATCCACTTTCCGATCGCATTGGAATTCGTACCCTTTGAAGACCGCTATCCGCCCGAATGGGTTCATGACCCCCATTCGGACAGCCCAAGGATGTTGCCAGCCAAAGTGCCACTCTCTGAAACCTGGAAGGCAATGGAGCACCTCAAGCGCGATCAGCGAACCCGGCACATCGGCATCTGCAATTACTCGAGCAGCCTTTTGCACGATCTAATGAACAGTTGTGAACAGCCGCCCGAGGTCCTCCAGATCGAGTCCCACCCAAGACTGACCCAAGAGCGCCTCATTCGTACTGCAAAACAATACGGGCTGGCAGTGACCGCTTTTTCGCCCTTGGGCGCTTTGTCTTACGTCGAGCTTGATATGGCGCAAAACACGGAATCGCTGCTTCAGCATACTGTTATCGAAACCATCTCAGACTCTTTAGACTGTTCCCCCGCCCAGGTGCTATTGGCTTGGGCGCTTCAAAGACAAACCTCGGTGGTCGTAAAAAGTACTCAACCCCAAAGAATGAGAGAAAACCTAGCGGCGACCCGCATCACCCTGAGCGCTGCACAACACGATGCCATTTCAGATCTGAATGAAGATCGTCGCTTTAATGATCCAGGGGACTTTTGTGAAGGCGCTTTTAACACCTTTCACACGATCTACGACTGAGCCGTCTTTATGGCAGACACGCCATACGAGGCAGCTAGACCCACCTTCTCAGCCTGGGATAAACGGATCCAAGCCCGCCGCCATTCTGGGCCGAGGACAGTATCCTGCAAAGACGCTTATTCCACTTAAGCTTGGCTAAGCTCTAAGCCTTCAAGCTTGTTGTTCGACCGCCACTTTTTCATTAACGCAAAGAACTCAATCGGACCGCCGCCGTAGGTGCTGTTTTGAGGTTTCACATTGACGTGACCCTCATTATTGTAATAGCCGGGTGTGCATTGAGATTGAAAATCCGCGGTCAACCGAGATTTTTCTATGATGGTTTCGACCCATTGCTTTTCGGCCAATTCGCTCGCTTCGATCAAAGTCGCTCCTCGCTTTTTAGCATTGGTCAAGATATGAGCCAAATGGATACTCTGCTCGTCGAGGGAGTAAGTGTAGGTCGCAGTAAATGCCGACTGAGCTGGACCAAAAAAGAAGGCATTGGGAAACCCTCGAGAATGCATCCCGTGGAAGGTAGAAAGGCCATTTGACCACTTTTCAGAAATCGACTGCCCACCGCGACCATAGATCTGATAGCCCGCTCGCCGGGCGTAATCCGTTCCTACTTCAAAGCCCGTTGCAAAAATAATGCAGTCAACTTCGTATTCAGTGCCATCAAAAACGATGCCTCGAGGGGTAATTTGATCAATACCTCGGCCATCCGTATTGACGAGGGTCACGTTATCGCGATTAAACGTCGGCAGATACTCATCATGAAAACACGGCCGTTTACAAAACTGTCGATAATAGGGTTTTAAGGCCTCTGCCGTCGTTTCATCTTCTACAAGCGCGTCGGCTCGGGCGCGGACTTTTTCCATCTTCTCATAATCAGCGAGTTCAAGCGCCTTCGCTAAGTCCAGGTGCTCTGTGACTTTATTGGTCAGGTACTGCTTGATGCCCAACCGGTAAAAGTCGGGGTTTAAGAGTCCCATCGCTGCCCAGCCTGCAATCTTGGCTTTCGAGGGCGCTTTGTCCCGAACAGAACCAAATAGCAACCTGAAAGCCTCGGTCCAGCCATCGGCCACCAGATCTTCGCTGACAACCGCTCCAGTCATAATCGACTCAAAGTTCTTTCGACGATTATCTTGCCATCCCGTTGGTTGATTACTCATCCAATCCGGGTCCGTCGGCTGATTATTTCTAACATCAATCGATGAGGGCGTTCTTTGAAAAACATAAAGTGCCTTTGCTGCTGCTCCCAAATGCGGAACACATTGCACCGCGGTCGCCCCTGTGCCGATCACCGCAACCCGCTTATCGGCTAAGTGGGTCAAGCCTCCGTTTGAGTCGCCGCCGGTATAGCCATAATCCCAACGACTGGTATGAAACGTGTGCCCTTTAAAATCGTTGATTCCCTCAATCGCTGGAAGCTTGGGGCGATTAAGCGGCCCATTTGAATGCACAACGTATCGCGCCTTGATCGCGTCCTGTCGATTGGTCGACACGATCCATCGTCCAAGTGTCTCATCCCAATCCGTGGAGGCAACTTCGGTCTGCAACAAGGCGTTTTCATAGAGCTGATACTTTTCAGCAATCCGATGACAGTACTCCAACGTCTCTGGCGCGTTGGTGTATTTCATCTTTGGGACGAATCCGGTTTTTTCCAGCAAGGGAAAATATACGTAGGACTCGATGTCACATGAGGCGCCTGGGTAGCGATTCCAATACCAAGTGCCGCCGAAATCACCCCCTTTCTCGATCAGTCGAAAATCATTGATCCCAGCCTCTCGCAACCTCGCCGCCGCTAACATGCCCCCAAAACCGCCACCTATGATCACTACCTCCACCTCGTCTTCAAGGGGATCTCTCTCAATTTCTTCTTTAAGGTAAGGGTCCTCTACAAAGTAGGCAAACTCTCCAACGACTTCTCGGTACTGATCATTGCCATCGGGCCTGACTCTTTTATCTCGTTCAAGCTTGTACTTTTTCGCCAGCGCATCAGGATCAAAATTGAGGCTTTTAGTTTCGGCGTTCATACGCCCTCCTTAAAGGTGATATCAAAACTACCTGTGCTTTGAAGATACAGATTGCTGCAACAATGAACAACAGTCCTTGAGAGTTTCATTTCTAGATTTTCCCTGCCAGACAAACTCGAATAATCCATTGTGGAGCCCATCGGCTCGAAGGGTTTGGAGTAAGTGAGGCCAAAAAAGCTTCCAAACTTAGCAGACATTTGAAGTAGCACGGGGCATGAGCACGCTCGAGACTCTTTAATTATTCTTAATCGTTAGGCGTCGTGCTTGGGAACTTTTCATCGGCGCTGAAGCCAAGAGTGCCTCACAAAAGACCACCCATCATCCTTTCAAATTCGAGTTTCTGGACCTCTCTCGATACGTTGTCTGGAGTGCTCGATAGACATCAGCCAAAGCGTCTCCGCTCAAGGCATCTAGATTCCGTCTTTGCGTGTCGATGTCATTTCGGGACAAAGGACCGGTTATGTCCGCGCCCGGAGATCTCAGCGCATCTTCAGCGGTTTTGCGAAGCAATGGAGCGGCAAAGTCTGAGTCAATCCCTAGCTGTTCAAACCCACTCATCATCTCTCGCCACAGTATTTGAGTACCGCTACACGCCAACACACACAAGGCGTGATAATACGCTTTTTGTTCGGGTCTCATCCGGCAATGGGGATTTTCCAGTCCTGGCATTAACTGCTCAAAAGGCGGTGCACCCTGATCAAGCATCATCGGAATTTCGTCGTAGTGAGCAGGCTCAAATAACCTTTCGCCAAACGTTTGAAGCGGATGCACACCGATGGCAGCTGGCGTTACTAACGAACCTGAACAGTGGATCAATACTTTATCCTTCAGCTCAGGCCAGGCCTGGATAAAGGGTTCAATCGCATCATCACTGATTGCAAGGAGAATCCTGTCACATTCAGCCAGCGCCAGCGTTGGATTTGTCATGTCTAGGTCATCACCGCGCGACCACTGCTCGACCCTGAGCCCCTTGTGACCGAACCAAAATTTCAGGTGCCGAGCCAGCCTACCGTCACCAATGACTCCGTATCGTGCCGTCTGATTTTCCACGTACATCTCCTTAACCCTCATTCAAGCATCATGATACTTCTGCTAATCGCAAGGCAGGTCAGTTGCATTATTGTCATGACGGCGATCACGACCAAGCCGGAGACAACGTTTAATCCCTTTGATCTTGATTTGATTGACGCTAATATACCCCCCATGGGTATCTTTAAACTTTCAATTGCCACCATCTTAATGGTGATCAGCGGATTTTCCGAAGCTAGGCCCATTTCTTATCCGGGGGGCTCAACCTTCATGGCGCGTCATGATGCACGGCAAAACTCTCTCTACTATCACTACTCGCCAACGTATAAATTATCCGTAGGTCTGGAGACCGTTAACGATTATACAATTGACGAGACCTATTCGCTCGCCCGCATGACCTACCTGCTATATCGAAAGAACACGGCTCAGTCCCAAAGGAATCTCTATCTGGCTGGCGGCGTCAGTCCCGAGGATCCTAAAAACCACTTCTACAGCCTTCATGGCGACTGGGAGTCCCGTCGATGGTTTTCAGGCTTTAATTTGCGCCGAACCGCACTGGGAGAAACGCACTTTAACGAACAATCCGTACAACTTGGGGTGGCGCCATATCTTGGTGATTATGGCGACCTGCACACCTGGATCATGGCAAAAATAAAGCGCGATCCGCTCAATGGGCATTGGCAGACCTACCCGGTTCTCAAACTGTATCAAGGCGACCTGTTGATCGAAATGGGATACAGTCAAAAGACCCATTGGGATTTACACTTTATGTTCCGATTCTAACTGGAGAAAAATGATGCGAGTACTTTCTTTTTACCTATCCGCGCTCTTTGTATTGAGCAGCAGTCTTTCAATAATTGCTCAAGCTGATCAAAGCACCGCCAAGGCTGGGCACACAGCCCACGGTGACCATTCAGATCACTCACACGCCGAGCACCACATGCCAATGGCCGATAGCGTCGATGCGGATCCGGAAAGGTTCAATGCCTTCATGAACGGATTGAGCGACGCACAAGTCGCCGTGGTCAGCGTCCAAGGCATGGTCTGCGATTTTTGTGCGCGCGGCATAGAAAAAACGTTCAAAAAAGACCCTGCCGTTCTCAGAATTGACGTCGACTTGGCTAGGGGTAAAGTCTTGATTGCTTATACTCTAGAGCAAGAGATTAATTTCGACGACATCAAGACCAAGATCACAAACAATGGGCAAACGGCCGTAGATCTTTCCGTTTTAAAGGTCTGAGCGATTCATGGAAATTCAAACCAGTGAAGCTCACAAGACAGCGAGTCTATTTTCCCTGTTCGCGTCATCATCGACGCTGATCTGTTGCGCTTTGCCCGCTTTATTCGTTGCCCTTGGCGCCGGCGCGTCATTTGCAAGCCTTGTGTCGGCGGTGCCTTTTTTAATCACATTGTCCATTTACAAAATTCATATTACGAGCTTCGCGCTGATCATGCTGATCGTTGCAGGCTATACCAACTATCGAACAGCAAGCATGCCCTGCCCTGCAGACCCTGAGCTGGGTAGAGCCTGCCTGCGTACCCGGCGTCGGTCGCTGAACCTCTATTATGCGTCCTGTGGGCTCTTCGTCTTTGCAACTTTTTTCACCTATGTTGTTCCAAGGTTACTCTAAGCTATGAATCATCCCTGCCATCAAGACCAAGTCACCAATTTAAAACGTATTGAGGGCCAAGTGCGAGGCGTGCAAAGTATGATCGACGAAGGTCAATATTGCGTCGATATCCTCAATCAAATCAAAGCAGTACGCAACGCGCTGACCCGAGTTGAGGGCAACATTCTCAAACGCCATCTCGAAACCTGTCTAAAAGAGTCGTTAGACGGGGAAAATGCCTTTGATGAAAAGGTCAATGAATTACTGCAAATCCTAAAACGATGAGGAAACTGCTCAGAACCAGTCACCGCTATATCAGCTTACTGGTATCGATACAGTTACTCTTGTGGACGGCATCCGGTCTCTTTTTCGCCTTTAACAAAATACAAGAAGTTCGCGGTGAACACGTGATCAAACGCCAACCCATTACCGTGGACCTCGGTGCTTTCAGTTCGGTCATCAAAGAGGCTCGTCGAGTCAGACTGGCCTCTCGACTCAGTCAACCGATCGTGGTTGTCACCCGAGACGGCGGCACCGACTATCTAGATCAAGCCGGGCATCCCGTTGCCATGCTCGAACCGGATGATGCCCTCAATGCTGTCGACCTTCATACACGCCTAACCCCGCTCAGTGTTGAAACTGTAACAGAGGAAACACCGGGGGATGAGTTTCGAGGGCGGGACTTACCCCTGTATCGAGTGATTGCGGTCGATGAAAGCCATACCGAGCACAATGTTTATATCAATCCTTATTCTTCGGAGGTCGTCGCGATCCGCTCGCTGCAGTGGCGGATCTGGGATCTCATGTGGGGTCTACACATCATGGACTGGCAGGCAAGAGAGGACATCAATAACTGGCCGATGAAGTTTTTTTCGGTGCTCGCCTTGATCAGCGCCATAACCGGGATCTGGCTCTTTTTTGCAGCTCGTCGTGCTGCCTCGTGAGGCTGATAGCCGTCTGAGCCGCGGCCTGGAAGCCGCTCTAAGCCGAGAGCACCCACTGGGCACTGTTAGCACCTCAAGCCCATCCATCAACGAATCGTGTTCTACCCTCGCATAGGACTGACCCAAAGGAGGAACGATGCCAAGACCCAATATTCTGATGATCATGCCCGATCAACAGCGTGCTGACTGCATCGGAGCCTTCGGCAATCCGAGTATTTTAACGCCGAACATCGATGCCCTGGCCGGGAGGGGTATGACGTTCACCAATGCCTACGTCAATCATCCCGTCTGTAGTCCATCTCGGGTCAACTTCATGACCGGGTGGTACCCCCATACGCGGGGTCATCGCACGCTCACACACCTGATTCAACCCCACGAACCGAACCTCCTGCGGTACCTCAAAGAAGGCGGCTATCAGGTGGCTTGGGCCGGGGCCCGGGGAGACGTCTTTGCACCGGGGGTGACTGAGCTTTCAACCCATTTCAGCGGCTTCACGACGCCGCCCAAAAAAATGGGGATGGGACCTCAGCATCCAGTTGGCTCGCCGCTGTACGATGCGTTTTATCACGGCTTAAGACCGGGCGAAGAAAACTGGCTCGACTTTGATGAGGCCTGCACTCGAACCGCCATTGACTGGCTCTCACAGAAACCCAAGGGCCCCTGGTGCCTTTGGGCGCCGCTAATCTTTCCGCATCTTCCATTTGAAGTGGAACGGCAATGGTACGACCTATATTCACCAGGGGACCTACCCAAGCGAATCGAGGCACTGGGAGCCGGTAAGCCGCAATTTCATCACGCGGTGCGGCAAAAACTCGGCACTGACCGCCTGACTGAGGATGACTGGCAGGAAATTCGGCGGGTCTATTACGCAATGATTTCCAGGGTCGATCATCAACTAGGACGTATCTTGGAGGCATTGCAACGCACCGGCGAGGCCGACAACACCCTGGTGCTCTACTTCACCGATCACGGAGAGTATGCGGGTGACTTCGGATTGGTTGAAAAGTGGCCATCTGGCCTCGACCGATCCCTGCTCCAAAATCCGCTGATCATTGCGGGTCCCGGCGTGAAACCCAATACGACTGCAACCACCTTCACAGAGATGGTCGATCTCATGCCCACTCTGTTGGATCTGGCAGACGTCAAGGTCACCCATACCCATTTCGGTCGTTCCTTGGTCAATGTTTTATCCGACCCAAAGACATCAATTCGAGAAGCTGCTTTCTCTGAGGGCGGCTTCGCAACCGACGAACTCAACTTGCTTGAAGCGGCAAAAGGCGAATATGCCAATAAAGCCAATCTGCAGCATGAACAACCCAGCTTGGTCGGACGAGCAATTGCGATGCGAACCAAGCAATACACTTATGTCTATCGGCTTTACGAATCAGACGAGCTCTATGACCGCTCCGATGACCCCAACGAGACAAAAAATCTCATTGGCCAATTCGATCACAAAGAACTCATCAGCGATCTCAAATCTCGAGTCCTTGAATGGTTATTCTCAACCGCCGATGTCATTCCTTGGAAGGCCGATCCGCGATTTCCTAGGGTGCCTCAAGGCAGCCACGACACGTTTGCACCTTAAAGTTTTGACATGATCCGAGAAGCAGGAAGCCACTGTCCGCAAGGGGATTGTAAAGGGCTCAAAACTTAAGCGTTCATTGCCAACGTTATTGGATACGCTTAAAAACTTCGGCCCATTCCTCTAATGCCGTCTCGTGGCCATGCACAAGTTGTATGGTAACTTCGTTATAACCTGCTCGTTTCAACTCGCTTAATGTCTCTACCAACTCATCAATTGTGCCACTCATCGTTGTGTTTCGAACGAGCTCCGGACTCAGATGCTTCTCATCAGGGCGGACGAACATCAGATGGCCCCGATGGTTACTCAAGTACTTGGCATCACTGGGCGCGTATTGGTCATGGACTTTGAGATACTCCGCAACAAGATTACTGAGCGGTCCTGTGGGTAAATTTTTGCCCCCCATCGCCCCCACTTCATCGGCTAGGTTGTGAAACATAACCGCTGTCAGAGGCGCCGCTTCAGCCATTAATTTTTCAGTGTCCCGCGCATCGTCGCCAGTCAGCACAGCACCCAGGAAAAATAAGTTGGACTTGAGCGCCGTCGGATCGCGCCCGCCATCAGCCCAGATGGCCTGCATTTCTTGTAAGGCAGCTTCGGCCCCTGTCGCGCCAAAATTAAGCCACCCGGCATCAAGATCGGCAACCAGCTTTTTAGCCTTGGGGCCAAAGCCTGAAAACCACAGGGGAATCTCATCCTCAAGATTGATCAACTCAAGATCGGGATTTAAAAACCTAATTTTCCGTGACTTCGATTCAAACTCCCAATCCACCGTTTCCCCTCTGAGGAGCTGCCTGACACGTTGGATATATTCCTCAGTCTTGGCCAGTGGAATCGCTCCAAGCCCCATGGTTCGTCGCGCCGTAAACCCAGTGCCCACACCAAAATCAATCCGGCCCGGAGCGATCTTATTCAAACTTGCAAACGCATTTGCCGTTACCGGCTCTATCCGATTTGAGGGCACCAAAACGCCGGTTCCCAAACGAATGGTTGAGGTTTCATGGGCCGCAAGCGCCATGCATACGAAAACATCTGGATTCAGCAACTGGGTGTCATAAAACCAAGCTGCGTGAAAGCCAAGTTCCTCGGCGCGACGAACCCAGCGCCATGAATCGGTTTGCGAAGCAAAAGCGACGGAGTACTTCATAAAACAATCTCCTCAGATCAAAAGAAAAACCCATCCCAGGCTGGAGGCACCGGGCACCTTAACGCCCTGACGATCGGAAGGCGCTAAAAAATTCCGAACCCAAATTGCTCATAGAGAGCATTAAATCCAAACATCAGCATGCAGGTCAGCACCAGTGCTGCCACCAGTGCAAGCGGAAAGCCAAAACGGTCTATCAAATAGGGAAAAACAAGAAACATCGGCAAGGTCGGCAGAACAAAGAAAAGGGTAAATCGCATGTGGTTCCCTATCTTCGTTGCCGACGCCCCCTCAAAATACATCCAAGATATGATTAAGAAGGTGGTGAGCGGCAAGGCTGCGATCAACCCCCCCCATTTGTCGCTGCGCTGGGCAATCTCGCTGACCGCAACCACCACCAAAGCCGTAACCATGACTTTCGAGAACAAAAATAGCATAGCGCCTCCTCGGCTCAATCAGTACCCGCAATGAGGTGCTGTCTTGCTTGAGCATACCGCCCTCGAAGCAAATTGTCTTCGCGGGCCAAGACAACCCAACCAGAGAAGCGCTGGGCACGCCAAATGGCTACGGCCTTGATGACTTCAAGACTGCTTTTGTCGCCGACACCGTTCTGAGCAGTACTTGACGGCTGCCCAGTCTTTGCGCCATTTTTTGCGCCAGGCGAACTCCAGCCCACAGGTGACGCAGGTTTTTTTGGGGAGGTTGGATTTTTGGTGCGACGATTTTTGGTGCGACATAGGCATCTCGAAGGTAAGGCGCTCAAGATCAGCTTGCAAAGCGCGTCTGAGTTTTTGCTGCCTCTGCTTTTTATCTGTGTCCTAGGCGATCACTCGCTGCAGATTACCGTTAAAAAAGACGTGTTTCTCCGACGTTTAACGTCCAGCCGTCCAGCTCACCAGGGGTTGCATTGGCGGCGGCCGCTTTAAATCTTTTTGGCGGATCGCTCAAAGGTTCGTCCGAAAGATCAAAGGTCCCATAGTGTATCGCGACTGCACTTTTGGCACGAACATCCAGCGCTGCTTGGACGGCCTCTTCTGGGTTCAAATGGGATCCCTGCATCATTTCAGTCGGCTCATAGGCACCGACCGGCACCGCCGCCAGATCAAAGGGCCCTAACCGCGCCCCGATTGTTTCAAACCCGCTAAAGTAGCCCGTATCACCCGCAAAATAAAACTTCTTTTCAGATCCGGTAACCGCCCAAGAGGCCCAGAGTGATTTGCGCGTGTCGGTAAGACTGCGCTTGCTCCAATGCTGGGTTGGCAGACAGTGAACCGTGACATGCTTTAAGGTCACGACATCACCCCAGTTCATTTCTCTCACGGATTCGATCCCGGCGTCGCGTAACAATTGGCCGTTCCCCGTTGGCACTAAAAAGACGGTTTCTTTTCGTAGAGCGGCAAGATCACGAAGGGTCGGGAGGTCCAAGTGATCAAAATGATTGTGCGAGATCACAACAAAATCGATGGGCGGGAGCGCTGACAGTGTGATACCCGGCGCGACCCACCGTCTCGGCCCAACAAATGGCACCGGACTCGGAGTATTTGACCAAATCGGATCGGTCAAAAAATTCATGCCGTCCATTTGGACGAGCAGCGTCGCGTGACCAACCCAGGTGATCGTCGCTTCTGAGCGATTGCGCTTTAAGTATTCACCATCATTATCGACACGCTTCGGCGCATCAGCTTCGCTGCGAAACCAAGTGCCAAAACGCCGAACCATAAAGGCGATGCGTACCGCCGCCGATCCCGAACTGCGCTCGGGGTCCAAATTCAAAAACTGACGCTTCTCGTTCATGCGGGCGGGCGCAAAAATCCGATCATCAGGTTGTGCCGGCTCAGCTACCAATGCTTGCGAGGGTGCATCAATTGACGTGGCATACACCAGCACGAACGAGGATAAACTGATTGCAGCAATCCCTAGAAGCTTTAGATTTCTTGAAAATTTCATCGCGTGATTTTTATCTCTGCCGACTTTGAGTCAGATCCCGATCGGCCACCAGGTTTTGAAGAAAACAGCGTCACATAGCACTCCTTCTGACGAAAATGAATGATACCTGCTTTGCGTAGGCTTCGCTCTGATACAAAGATCAGCATCGTTGGATCACTAAAGTCCGTTGAATAAACCAGGATTTGGCGTAACCATCTTCGAGGTTGAATTGATTCAACCAAATCAGTGCAATGACGATTGACGCTGAGTCTGAGTCTGAGATTCGATCGCTATGAGGAGGGGACCCGCTACTGGTCCCCCGATGGCGTCAACAAACAAGTCTTTGATCATTCATCAAATTCTGCTTTCGAGCCCGCCAAAGATAGTGCTTGTGAGGGATCCGTGAACGATGGCATCATCGACTTTCATCAATGCTCAAGGAACAAGCATGTATAGCCACATTATGGTCGGAGCGACTGATATCCCCGCTTCCAAAACGTTTTACGACGCGGTGCTCGGCGCTCTAGGTCATCCTGAAGGCAACATGGATGATCAAGGCCGATGCTTCTGGTTCACGCCGACCGGTATCTTTTCGATCACGCCACCGGTGAACGGCGAACCCGCGACCGGGGCTAACGGCGGCACGATTGGGTTCGCTGCAGCGAGCCCTGCAGAGGCCGATGCCTGGCACGCGGCGGGTCTTGCCAATGGCGGAACGACGCTTGAAGATCCTCCCGGAGAGCGCCCAGGAAGCGGACTCTATCTCGCCTATTTGAGAGATCCATCAGGAAATAAGATCTGCGCCTTACATCGACTGGGTTAGATTGCAACGTTGGGTACAAGCCTTTCATCTAATTTTCAGCTAAGCATTTTAAGCTAAGATCAGCGCCATCAATTTTTGCTGGCGTTGATCTACTTTTGTCAAAGCTTCTACTTGAGCTGAAGGCTCTTTAGAGTATTCAATCACTCGTTTGAGACGAGACAAAGATCCAAGGCCAGGCTTAGGAGCGAGACGATAACACTTTTACTCCCCATCCATATCACCGCAGGGATCGTGGCCCTCGTCTGTGCGACGGGTGCGGTACTTTTTAAAAAGGGCAAAGCTAAACACATGCTTTCAGGCCGGATCTATTTTTGGTCTATGGCCATTATTTTTGCGACCGCCATCCCGATGTCCCTGCTGACCCGCAATGTTTTCTTATTTCTTGTTGCTATTTTTTCATTTTATCTCGCTTTTGCAGGCTATCGCTTCGCGGTCAATCGAAATGGAATTCCGGCCACCATCGACTGGCTGGCTGCTGGCTTTATGATCTTCTCAGGCCTTGGCATGGCGTGCCTGAGCATCCTTTATTTTGTACAAGACAATTCACAATTTATCACGTTGGCCGTCTTCGGAAGTTTGGCAATCGCACTGGGAACCAAGGATGTGCAGAGCCATAGGCAACAAACAGCCGTGGGTAAAGAACGTATCGTGAGCCATTTAACCAACATGATGGGGGGCACAATCGCTGTCGTTACCGCCGTTTTAGTCGTTAACGTTGATGTTGAGCCGGTATGGATTTGGTGGGTCTTACCAACGGCGTTAATAACACCGATCATTTTGTGGTGGTCGAGAAAAACGCGCAGCTAACGTCCTACCCTGCTTGAAGCTGTCGACTCGCCAATCCTACTAGGCCTCTGAGGGCGCACCGTTGCCAGAAACCGGCCTAATGTCGCGCCACCCATCGCATCACCCGCTCAATCAGAATTATCAACTTATCAACTTATTGGTCGTTAGATTGGGGTACTTGAGTACAAAATTGAAAAGTGAGTATTGATTAGGGAATCAAGCCCTTCTCTCACTCCCAATCGTTAATTGCGGGTTCTGACCAAAACTGAGGCAAGTACGAAGACCGCTACTAGCCCTAGGCTGAATTGAGCAAACTCAATACCCAAACCTAAGCCGCCAGACTCAACGATTCGACTACTCAAAACAGGGCTTAAAGCCGTACCGACCGAGGCCGCCAGCAACATCATTGAGACCAGGGTTGCCGGGACAAGACGAAAACTTTCACTCGCCTTGGAAATTATGCATTTGAGTAAGCCAAAATTGGCAATCCCCCAGAGCAGGGCTAGGAACTGTTTTTGGATCATCTCACTGGGAAGATAAATCAGCGCCAGACTCAAAGAGAAACAGCCCAAGGCGCCAACAACAACCATCCGCGACACCCCAAGGCGTAGCACAATGCCAACGGTGAGCAACTGGCCAATGAACATACCGAGCCAATAATTACCCACCAAACCGCCAGCAAGACTGGCGGTCAATCCCAGTTCCCGCTCACCGAAGGCAGGCAACCAAGTCAGCAAGGTAGCTTGTCCCAAGGTGTAGAAAAAAAGCGCGAACGTCAGAAGCCAGACAGGGACTGGCCAACGGGGACGTTCGAGGGTTGGGTCAGCTACCTGCTCCAAAGCTTCAACCTTCGAAAAATCGCCACTCCAGGCGAGTAAGACAACCATGAGTGTGGCAACCCCAATCACAAGGTAGACCGCAGTCCATTGCACACTGCTTGCCAATAGGTAGACAGACAACGATGCCATCAAAAACCCGGCCAGACTGAAGCTCGCATCGGTTGCCACCAGCATCGATGCGCGTTGCTCATCATCGTATAAGCGAGAGATCATGAGCGCACCTTGTGCGAGGCCAACGCCTAAACAAAGACCAACCACTAAGAGCAAGCCAGAAATCACAGCAATATCAGCGGCGAACAAACCCATTCCAGTAAGACAGAACGTTGCCAGCGCGTAAGTCCCGATCATGAGCTGCCGTAATCTAAAACGGGGCAAGACCCAAAGCGCCGCCGCTGCCCCGGCCAAGGTTCCGATTGAGAAATAACCCAGAGCTCTGACCACTTCAGCAAGGCTAGCGCCCAGTGCATTGGCGGCGGGTTCAGCGAGAATACCAATGGGCGCAAGTGTGCTCGACAGCGCAAAGTAGGCCAAAAAACAGCTTAAGGTGAGACGTGCCCGATTCATGGTGGGATGCTAGCACCCTGCTGAACTCACAACCATAGCGCGGCCAGTGGAGACATCGCATGACCGACAGCCCATCAATCCTGTATCGCACTCGACCCCTGCGCTCTGCGACGAATTTCTGCCGCAACCAGCCACAGCCGGTCCTGTCCCCAGACCTCAAGATCAGGCTCTCCGTCGGGACCCGACAATCGATAGGAAGGAACGCCCCATAACCCCATACCCTCGACCATTTCGTCTTGGTATCCCTCAACCATCGACTTCCAATCATCGCTGCCGATGTGCTTGAGTGCCTCTGTCCAATCAAGGCCTGCCGCCTCGACAGCCAGCCTCAGATTTTTGTCTTGATGCAGCGCCTTACCCTCGGCAAACGCCAACCTCAGCAAGTGACTCAAAAGATCCACGTCTTTGTCTAAAGACTTTGCCCAGGGCATCAAAGAATAGGCCCTGCGGGTCGGGGATCCGATTGGCGTCACGTGATTTCCAAAAGGCACGCCCGCAACGTCCGCCTCGCGCTTGGTATCAAAAAATATGTAACTACCCTTCGCTTTGGTCGCTGCGACTCCGCGCATAATCATCGGCAAAACAGGTTTATTGTGAAAGGCAATATTGCAGGCTTTGGCGAGTTTAACGGTCCGATCAAAAATGATCGCGGTATAAGGACTGTTCAGCGAGGGAAAAAAGTGCAACGCCAAACCAGAGGCATCAATGCCTTCAACGTTCAAGGAAGGCCGGGGCACTAAATAAGGCGTCTCGGGGGCGTGACAAGCTCCCAAATCTCGAAGTCTTTGCTCCAGATGAAACAGCCGATCCACCCCCCAATACCACTCTCCGCCGTAATAGAGAGTTGCCCCGGAATAATGACCCAAGGTCTTCAATCGGTTTGAGCCACTCTCCAGTGCCTGCTCGACCGCCTCAATCGGTTCAGCATGCTCAATGGGAAGCCCAGCCCATAGATCATCACTGATACCCTGCACTGCTGTAACGAAGTCCTTCGCATTCAATCCAGCCAGGGCCTGAGCAGCTGATTTTACCTCAGCCGGATCGGGAACAACGCCAGCACTTGACGGGAATGTCAGCCCGTAATGCGGCGCAATCAGCTCCGCATCTCGGCGTGCCCAATGGGCTAACTTTTTTGCCTCTGGCTGATTTTTACCACCCGTCGCCCGAATGAGATGCGGGACAATTTGAACATCGTATTGCTCGCTGAACCTGGCTATAACCTGGGCCATCAAGTGCGAGTAGGGATCATCCAACTGATGGAAATATTCAATCTCGTGAGCCTGCTGCCCAGCGCGCCGCTGCCGTTCAAAAACCTCCCGTTTGCGTTGTATCTGCCGCGTGTTGGCGACCCGGCCCATTATTCTCGCCATGAGGAATCGCAAAACCCTAGGTGGATCAACCATCCAAGCTGAATTAGGGTTTTCTGTGGGCTCCAACATAATTCAAACTCCCCCGGGGCGTGAAAATTGTAGACATCGTGAACCGGTGAGCGTGCCCCTGATGATGAATCAATCACTCTCTCCGTTACTCAGTCGGGCAAATCGTCAAAGTTCTTAGATCAGATTATAACCCCTGATGCTCGAAGGCGAGCACTTAACCCACGACACATAAAACCACTGCGTGCCCCCGGGATCTCGACCTACTTTTTAGAAGTAAAATTGTGAAGTTAAAAACTTTTAATTCCAAAGGCCTTGTCAACCATGACCTTCACTCCCATCGCTTGACCTGTTAGCCTCGAAAGACACCCTCTACAGAACGAGACGCATTATGGAATCTACCATCTCACACTTGCCGCTTTACACAGCACTCAGCGCAGCGTGCTTAATGCTGATACAAGTCGCGTTGATGTTTTCCGTCATCAAGACACGCGGTGATCTCGGGATTTTCATCGGTCACGGAGACAGCGACGCCCTCGAGCGAAAAATTCGAGCCCATGGAAATTTCATAGAGAACGTCCCCACCTTTCTCGTTGGTCTATTACTGCTTGAGTTGATGATTGGCAGCGGACTCTGGGTCGCGATCTTAGGCGCCGTGGTTGTGGCGGCTCGACTCGCCCACGCGCTCGCCCTGATGGCAAACTCTGGCGTTACTGCAGGCCGGCTAATCGGCACCTTTGGCACCGTGATTCCCATTGTCGTGACTGCGGGATACCTTGTGATGCTCGTCATCGGCAAGCTCTAGATCGGACGCTCCGGAAGATCGTTTTGCATTGAGCCGTCTGGCGGCAAAAACAGTCATTGTTCTTAAAAGCTCGACTTAAAATCACAATTTCACTTAATTTCGAAGTTGAACTTATGGAAGTTGGATTTATAGAAGGTGGGCTTAACAATGACAGCCTGTTGGATGATCAACCGCGGATCATCCTGTGCGTTGCCGTCTGATCCATGTAGCAGTCGGTTTCAGGGCCTGCTGAGTCCTCCAGATAAATAACCGCCTCATCTCTTAGGCACAGGGAATTCAGCAGGCGGAATGAAGCACGATAGATGCGCGGTGGCCCATGATATCTGGGACCTTTACGCAAAAAATAGTGCCACGTTCGCTGCTAGATGAGCCACTGTGCTCAACGATTGTTGAAACGCCGACTAGTGTGCGCTCGCCTTAAAGTAACCCGCTCCCGAAAGCCACTTTATGCCTTTAGAGGATACTTGAGCTAAAGCTAGAAGACGCTTGAGCTGCTGCGCTGTTAGAAGCGATCTCGACATCGCTGATGGCGACGTTTTAGGCCAAAGCCAGTGACAGTAAGGTTATCTAAGATGATATTGACTAAATGACTAATTTAGTCAAAATAGTCAGTATTATGACCGAAGTGATTGATCAACTGTTGGGTGTCCTCCAGGAGTTTCTCTGGCCTCAAGAGCGAGAGAAACAACGCGCCAAGCGACAACGGGTTATCGTTGCTGCCACCCACCATTTTTTACGCTATGGCTATCAAAAGGCCAGTATGGATGAAATCGCGATCAACGCAGGGGTCAGCAAAGGCGCGCTCTACCTATACTTTCCTAGCAAATTGAACCTATTGTTTAGCGCCCTGGCCTACGAAGGGGAACAATATTTTCAACATCACCTTGCAGTGAAGGATCTGGAGTGGACCCCTCGTCAACGTCTTAAATGGATGATTGGACAAAGTTTTGCGCATCACGAGACGTCGCCGTTAAATACAAAAATGCGGTCTCAAACAAGCGACTTCAGTGTTGTAATGGCTGATTATTCTGAAGAGAGGGAGACCTTTGAAGCGCTTCGACACGCTGAGATGGGGCTTTTAGACGCGCTCATCACCGACTTATTGGGCAGCTCATTTGATGAAGCGGAAATCAAGATCATCAGCGGCATGACCTACGATCTCATCGCGGGTTTGGTGCTGGTACCAGAGGCCTTACGTCAAACACCGCTCAGCCAATTCGAACAAGTCACTGAATTGATCATCAGCGGACTTGAGCATCTAAAGCCTGGTGCGCTGCTCGAGTCCACGAATGGTGAAGCCAAGCGCTCAAATCCAATCTTGGCTGATGTGAGTCAAAAGGACGTGGTCAGGCAATAACCAGAGACTTCAATCGCGAGGAAAGACCGGGCGCTCGAACGCCTGCAGCAGCGCAAGAAAAGGACAGTGATCTCATGATAGAAACGCAAAAATCGAACCGTTGGAATCCCAGAAACCCCCTTTCGGAGAAACCTTCGACGCGAACCCGCGCCCCGCTGAGCGCCATCCAGAAGCAGTGCTCATGGGTCAAATTTTTTATTCTGGCGGGTCTTGCGATCAGCCAACTGACCCAGGCTGACGGTCACAATAAAAACCCCCTCGATATCATTGACCAAATGGAGCAACTCTACCGCGGCTCATCGAGCGATTCGAAAATTACGATGGTCATCGAAACGCCGCGCTATCAACGGTCGATGCAGATGTCGGGTCAATCGATGGGACGAGAATTCGGATTTTTTCGCATTCTTTCACCAAAAAAAGATCGCGGTATTGCCACGCTCAAACGCGATGAGGAAATGTGGAATTACTTTCCAAAGATTAACAAAGTCATCAAAGTACCGCCGTCGATGATGATGGGATCGTGGATGGGCAGCGACTTCACCAATGACGACCTCGTAAAAGAGACTCAACTGATTGATGCCTACGACATCCAAATGACTGAGACCGATGACCAGTACCGCTTCACCTTGACGCCCAAGGAGCAAACCGTGACGGTCTGGGGGAGTATTGACTACGTCGTCTCAAAGTCGCCCTTATTACCCCTTTCGCAAAGTTTTTTTGACGATCAAGGCGAAAAAATCCGCGTCATGACTTTCAGTGCGCCCAAAGAAATTGGAGGTCGGCTCATGCCGTCCATCCTTGAGATTGAGCCGCTGAACAAACCCGGACACAGAACACGGGTCATCTACGATGAAATCGTCTTCGACCCACCCGGCATCACAGAGCAGACGTTCTCGATGCGCAACCTTAAATCAAGATTTTAGCCATGCTCACCCTGAAATTAGCCTACAGAAACATCTTGCGGCAGAGGCGTAGGAGTTTGTTGACAGCCCTCAGCATGGCAGGGGGCTATATGCTCTTCGTGTTTTCAATGTCCTTGCTTGAGGGCAGTTGGTCCAATGTGGTGGATATCTTCACGCTGGATCACACTGGGCACATACAAGTGCACAAAGACGATTATGCGAAGCGGCCCAAGATCCATAAGACCATCGAGAATCCAGCAGTCGTTGAGACGACGCTCAAAAATCATGAAGACGTCACCGGGTGGGCACCGAGAGTCTATTCCTCCGCGCTGGCCTATGGCGGCAACAAGACCTCCATCGCTCAAATCTTCGGAATCGACCCGGAGCTTGAGCCCACCGTGACTCGAATATTACAAAAAGTCAGTGCAGGGCAGTATTTTAGCGCCCAACCCAATGCCGATGGTTACTTTCCCGCAATGATTGGTCGGGGACTGGCCAATTCATTGCGATTGGATGTTGGGGACGAAATCGTTCTGATTTCCTCAGGTGCCGATGGATCAATTGCGAACGATATCTTCATCATCACCGCCATTATTGGTAACACCACCTCGTTTGATCGACTCGGCGTCTTTCTGCCGCTCACCGTTGCCCAGGAGTTTCTATCGATTGGTGGTGAGGTTCACGAATTTGCGTTACTTGCGCGCAACAAGCACGATAACGAACAACTGGCGGTCGCACTGCAAAGTTTGATGCCCAGCCTGAAGGTCTCACCCTGGCAGCAGATTGAAGCGACTTTTTACCGAACCATGCAATCCGACAAACAAGGTAATTATTTTACGATGGCATTGATTGTGTTCATCGTATTTATCGGTGTTCTAAATACCGTATTGATGTCGGTGCTTGAGCGAACCAGGGAGTTTGGTGTCTTGAAATCAATCGGTTGTCGTCCGTCAGAGCTTGTCAAACTCATTTTTATTGAGACGGTGATGCTCGCAAGCATCAGCATCAGTGTGGGCCTCGCGCTCATTCTTCCGGTGATTGTGTGGTTTACCGAAGTTGGCATAAAACTCGATATCTCGGTGGACATGGGCGGAGTTGTTTTTGACACCATGAAGGGGGACCTCTCTGCCTATGTCGTATTCATGCCCATGGGCTTTATGCTGCTGACTGCAGCACTGATCAGCCTTCCTCCAGGATTGAGAGCCGCGCGCATACTGCCCCGCGTCGCGTTGGGGAGTCACTGATGCTGAGTTTCAAGCTAGCGTGGCGCAATTTGTTTCGAAATACTCGCAGAACCCTCTTAACCTGCATGCTCATTACCAGTTCACTGGTGGTGATTATTCTTGTCGACGGCATCATGCTGGGCATGATCGACGTGATGGTTGGCGGGATCACCAAAACGCTTGAGGGAGAGGCGCAGGTGAATCAAAAAGGATTCCGGGAGAACTTTGAACCCGAGCTTTTCCTTAACGATCCCGACGCCATCACCGCCGCCTTAGCCGCCGATGAACGGGTCGCGGGCCACGCGCCACGAGTGATTATTGGGGGCATGATTGCCTCGCCGTACAACACCACTGGCGGTCTCATTTATGGGGTTGATGCAACTTCAGAACTGGGAGTCAGCCGTCTCGAAGAGGCCACCTATGAGGGCGAGTACTTAACCGGCGCAAAGCGAGAAATCCTACTCGGAAAACTAATGGGGGAGCTACTGGAAGTCTCCCTAGGTGATCGGATCATTATCACCGCCGCACAAGTGGATAGCGGTGAGATCACCCAGGAGCTATTTCGGGTGACCGGCTTTTTTGAATTCGGGCCAGAGGAGATGGATCAAACCCTCGCGTTCATCAATCTCAGCGCAGCCCAACCTCTTCTAGGGATGGACGGGCGTGTGCATCAGATTGCGGTTCAATTTGTTGATCCCGAAGATGCAAAAAACAAAGCCCTACCGACGTTAGCGCGTCTCAACCAAGGCAATGTCGAGGCACTGGGCTGGCTCGACCTACAACCTTCTATCGGTGGCATGATTGAGATGAGCAGCTACGCCTCTGCAATCGTGGGCGCCGTATTATTCATCCTGACATCCCTCGGGGTTATCAATTCGATGTTCATGTCGATTTACGAACGCATCTACGAATTTGGGGTCGCTAAAGCCATTGGCACAACGCCTCGTCAAATCATTGCCTTGGTCTTGTTCGAAGCCTTTTTTCTCGCCTTAATGGCGTGCGCTTTTGGGGTTCTGCTGGGCTACCTTGCCTCGTCTTATTTTGAATCAAATGGTATTCCCATGGGACGTATGGAAATGTCGGGCGTGCTCTTAGACGGCAACATGCACACTGAGGTCCGCGCCTATCAGTTTGTTGCCTTTCCGATCTATGTCACGCTACTCACCGTCGCCGCGGCGATTTACCCTGCTGTTTTCGCTTCCCGAATCGTGCCCAGTCAGGCACTGCAACGCGCTCTTTAGGATCAACTTAATGAAAACCGTGATTGAAACCAAAAACCTCGTCAGAAAGTTCGGTGAAGCACAGACCCAGGTCACCGCGCTCTCCAACGTCAGCACCCACATCGAAGAAGGTGAGTTCACAGCCATTATTGGTCCATCGGGGTCGGGCAAAACCACCCTGCTACAACTGATTGGAGGGCTTGATGAGCCCGATTCAGGCGACGTCTTTTTGTCGGGCACGAACATCGCCAACATGTCCGGGAGGCAGCTATCTGATTTTCGCCGTGATCATATCGGTTTTATTTTTCAGTCCTATAACCTGATTCCTGTGCTGTCAGCGGAAGAGAACATCGAGTACATCATGCTGCTTCAAGGCATCCATGAAAAAGATCGCAAAACCCGGGTTCAAGAGATGCTCGCATTGGTTGGCCTTGAGGGACTGGGCGACCGGCGACCGGCACAACTCTCGGGCGGACAGCAGCAACGCGTTGCCGTGGCCAGGGCGATGGCTTCCAAACCCGACATTATTCTGGCCGATGAACCCACGGCAAATTTGGATTCGACCACAGGCATCGCACTGCTCGATATGATGCGAGACCTCAATGCGCAGATGAACATGACCTTTGTCTTTTCAACCCACGATCAAAAAATTATGGATCGGGCTGACCGGTTGATCCATTTGGAGGACGGGGTTGTTCACTTGGACGAAATTCGTAATTCGTAATCTCTCAGAACTCAGCGAAGACGGCGCCCCAAACATCGATTCATCGTCTGAGCTTTAGCAACCTTAAGGAGGATTGGTGCACGCACCCGCGCATACAAAATTTGAATTCAAGTTGCCGCGCTTAAACCTCCAGCGGGCTTTGAGGTGAGTTGCGGTGAGGCAAGAATGAATTCTACCGGTTATGCGCGCTTCGTTTTAGGTTTATTCACCTGCTTATTTAGCAGTCTCTTGCATGCAGAACCTGTGCTGGTGTTGGGAGGGTTCATCAATGAGTCCAACGCCGCAACGCACCTTCGAAGGGTTGAGGCCCGTCTCAACGATCAAGGCGTTTTGTCTCAAATTAGCCTCAAAGGCGCGCCTTTCTACCGGGTTATTGTGCCGATCAAAGGACGACCCATTGAACCCCTAAAGCAGCGCGCGCGCGATGCCGGCTTTGAGGGCGTCTGGACTTGGGAAACGGATTTGGCGACCCCGCAATTGCCCAAGACCCAGCTAGCAAAGCAAGCCCCTTCCATCCAAGAACCGCCGCAAGCGCCGAGGGAGACCTCATTCGGACGACTCTCTCTGGCACCGGGCGCTGAGCCGAGTCAGCCTAAGCGTTCACCCCGCGCCCAAACCAACATTTCGGGTTATTTAAAAACCTATGGGGTGATCCAAGATTCCTTATCCAACGATTTTTTTGCGATCAACACCATCTATCAAGCGCAAAACAG
>MDTB01240052.1_pt1 | contig 66124 bp, 74 predicted proteins | sample 811161 | NCBI WGS metagenome assembly MDTB01 (sample SAMN05326650, study PRJNA326480) | marine metagenome | isolation source: seawater | place: Mediterranean Sea | collected 2009
TCTGATTGATTTAAGAGTAAAGTATTTTTTCCTTTATGTTTTTTTACCTCTATATAATTCATTTTATTTGGAATTTTCATAAATAACTCTTAATAATTATTACTTTTTAATTATAATACTATTATTATGGATGAAATAGAAATTATATCTGCTAAGGAAAATAAAGAAAATATTGCGAACCTATCAATAGAAGAGCTAAAGGTTTATAAAACTGAATTATTAAATATGGTTAGATCTGTTGAAATTGAAATAAAGAAAAGGCACAATGAAAGAAATAATGCAGAGCAAATTTTTAATAAATAGATAATATGAAAAAAAAAAAATAATAAGTTTAGTTTTAATACTTTAAGTGTTCACTCAGGGCAAAAGCTAGATAAAGATTTTAGGTCAAGAGCTTTACCTATTTATCAAACTACTTCTTATTCGTTTGAGAGCTTTCAACAGGCTTCTTCAGTTTTTAATTTAGAAATAGATGGTCATATTTATAGTAGAATATCAAATCCTACTGTTAGCGCATTAGAAGAGAGATTAGCTTCTTTAGAAGGAGGAATAGGTGCTATTTGTGTATCTAGTGGACAAGCAGCGTTACATTTGACATTAGCTACTTTACTTAATAAAGGAGACCATATTATTTCTTCCGATAGAATTTACGGAGGTAGTAGAAATCTGATGGGTCTTACATTAAAAAGGTTTGGTATAGAGACTACATTTATAGATTTAAGCAACTTAGCTTTAATTAAGAAGAATATAAAAAGAAATACTAAACTAATTTTTTCTGAAACTATAGGAAACCCTAGATTAGAAGTTCTAAATGTTCCGGAAGTTTCTAAAATATGTAAAAAAAATAAAATTTTATTTGTAGTTGATAATACTATAGCAACTCCTTTTCTATTTAACCCGATTAACTTTGGTGCTGATATGGTAATACACTCAGCTACCAAGTTTATAGGTGGTCATGGAGTAGCTATTGGAGGAGTTGTTATTGACTCTGGTAACTTTGATTGGAAAGCAACAACAAAATATAAAAATATTACTGCTCCATACGAAGGCTATAATAATTTAAATTATTTTGAGGAATATGGGCCAGCAGCTTTTTTGATGAGGGCAAGATCTGAGGGCCTGAGAGATTTTGGTGCAGCTTTATCACCTCAGAATGCTTTTTACTTGCTAATGGGAGTTGAAACTCTTGGGCCAAGAATGATGAGACATGTTTCTAATTGTGAGTACATCGCCTCTTATTTATCGGGAAGAGATGAAGTTAGCTGGATATCATACCCTGGCTTAAAGTCTCATAAGGATTTTCAATTAGCTGCTAAACTAATGCCAAAAGGTACAGGAGCTATTGTTTCTTTTGGACTAAAAGGTGGGAAGAAAAGTGCTTTAAAATTTATTGAAAACTTAAAAATTTTTTCTCATCTTGCAAATATTGGTGATGCTAAATCTTTAGTTATTCATCCAGCAAGTACTACACATTCACAATTAAATAAAAAGGATTTAAAAAAATCAGGAATTACAGAAGATTTAATTAGGCTATCAATAGGAATTGAAGATTTAGATGATTTATTAGAAGATTTATCAGCTGCTTTGAAGAAAATAAATAGATGAAAAAAAGTAAATTAAAAGTTTATTATAAAAAGTATTCAATTAGTTCTCCACTAATAGTTTTTATTCATGGTGCTGCATGCGACCATACTGTATGGGTTTTCCAAAATAGATATTTCTATAATCGTAAATATTCAACACTATCATTGGATCTACCAGGGCATGGTGCAAATGATTGTAGTCCTGTGTCTTCAATTAAAAAAATGAGTAAACTAGTTTTAAATTTATTAAAAAAATTACCTCATAAAAAAGTTTATTTAGTAGGTCATAGCATGGGGAGTTTAATTTGTTTAGATGCACTTATTAATGGAGGCAGTTTAATTGAAAAGGTTTTTTTAATAGGAGTTTCTTACCCTATGAAGGTAAATGACTTGTTGCTAAATAAAAGTAAAACTAATCAGGACCTAGCAGTACAAGATATGATAAATTGGTCATTATGTGATAATACAAAACTATATGGATCAAAACTTATTGGGATCAATTTGAAAAATTTAATTGATACTTTGATGAGGAGTTCCAAAAAAGGAATACTCTATAAAGATTTACAAGCGTGTAATAATTTTATTATAGATGAAAAGTCTATAAGAAAAATTAAAAATCCTATTATTATTATATCAGGAGAGAATGATATAATGACACCTATTAAAAACTGTGAAATTTTAAGTAATACTTTAAGGAACTCGACACTTCATATATTAACAGGGATAGGGCACTTTCATACTTTAGAGAGTCCAATGATGATTAATAAAATTATAGAAAAAAGTATCGAGAAACAGTGAAAAAAAAAAAAGACTATAGGTTTATAGAGAGAGTTGATACTAGGTTTGGAGACAACGATATTTTTGGACATTTAAATAATGTTGTTTATTATTCTTTATTTGATTCTGTAATTAATAGGTTTTTAATAAATAAATGCAAATATAATCCTCTTAAGTCAGATGTTATTGCTATTTCACCTGAGACAAGGTGTATATTCAGAAAGTCATTTAGCTACCCTGAAGTTATTTTTGCTGGGTTATCAACATTTAAAATAGGAAAAACTAGTGTCATTTATGATATTAGTTTATTTAATAAGAGAAATAAAAAGGCTAATGCAGAAGGCTATTTCGTTCATGTATTTGTGCAAAGAAATAATATGAAGAGTAAGGTAAAAATACCTTTAAATATTAAAAACCAATTATTGAAGCTATAAAAATTAAACCTTTATGTTACCAAACTTCTTTTTAAATCTGGCTACTTGTCCAGCATCTTCTCTTATTTGAGCATTTCCTCCTGTCCATGCAGGATGAGAAGCAGGATCAACATCAAGCTTTAAAACTTCGCCATCTTTTCCATAGGTTGATCTAGTTGTAAATTCTTTTCCATCGGTCATAATAACTTTTATAGTGTGATAATCTGGATGTAGGTTTTTTTTCATTTAGCTTTTTTAAAATTAATTTATAATTAAAGTATGTTATATAATATAAAAAAAGCTTTTGCAACACATCAAATAAGAGAAGGTGTACATACAATTTATTTTGAAGAGTATGGCAAAATAGGAGGTATTCCTGCCATATTTTTGCATGGTGGCCCAGGAAGTGGATGCAATGATAGTCAGAAAGCAATATTTGATCCTGATAAGTTTAGGGTTATTTTTTTAGATCAAAGAGGGTCAGGAAAGTCATCACCAAGAGGTTCCACTCAAAAAAATACTACTGAATTACTTATTAAAGATATTGAAAAAATAAGAAAATATTTGAAAATAGAAAATTGGTTGGTGGTGGGTGGTTCTTGGGGTTCAACCTTAGCAGTAGCTTATGCGCAAAAGCATCGTAAAAGTGTAAATGCTATGATACTCAGATCATTATTTCTAGGCACCAAAAATGAAGTAGAGTGGGCTTTTTGTAAAGCGCCATTAATTTTTAGACCTCATTTAATCTTTACAATTAATGCTATACTTAAACAAAAAAAAACAACCAATCCTATTTATACACTGGGTAAAATGTTGGAGAGTAATAATTTAATAGAAAAAGAAAAAGCTGCTAAATTGTGGTTATCTTTTGAAAGCAGCTTATCTTCAATTAAATATAGTAATGCAGATATTAATAAGCTTATTAAGGAAGATTACATTGATAAGGAGATAAAAAAATTGCCTAATACACCATTTATGGAATGGCATTATATTAAGAATTATTTTTTTTTAGAAGAGAATCAACTTCATAACAATAAAGAATATTTAGAAAAAATAACTATAGATATTGTACAAGGTGATTATGATTTATTGTGTCCGCCCTCTACTTCATATTCTTTTAGTAAAGGTTTGAATAAATGTAATATTCATAGAGTAGAGAATGCAGGTCATTATGTTAGTGACCCAGGTATAAAGGAAAAAATGAAATATCTATTAGATAATTATGAAGAAATTTAAAAAATCTAAAAATAAGTTTTTTAATACACTTAAAATCTTATTTTTAAGTTACTTTGTAGTATTTTTTTTATGTACTCAAGACAACTCAGATCTGAAAAATCAAAATCAGTATATAAATGATTTTTCTGAAGTTCTTAAAGGGATTGGTTTTTCTGAAGAAGAAGCTAAAAAAGCTTCCTATGCCATATCATTTGTATACCCAATAGAGATGTTAAAAAATAATAGTTATCTGCTTTTGCCTTCTAAAATATATAAGGATAAAACATTTGCAGTAAATGTTAATGATAGAGATGCAATAATTTTAAAAAAAAATAAAAATGATTTTTCTGCTTTTGTATCAAGCACTAAAATAGCTTCTGAAATTGTAGGTAATTTGAATACTTCTATTGATGAAAAAAGCGGAATTGTAAAAATTAAAAATTATTCTAGAAAAGTTAATAAAAATTTAGAAATTCTAAATATAATTTTTAAAGAGGGGGATAATATTTCTAGCTTAACAAATTCTTTTTTTTCTAATAAAAAAAGTTTAAGAAAATTTACTTCATCTTTAAGCAAAGGTCTAAATTTATCAAAAATAAAAGTAGGTTCTAAAGCAAAAATAATATTAAGAAAAAAAAAATTAGTAGCCTTTTATATTAATATTACAGCCAAGGATGCTGTAGTTACCTATAAAAGTAATAATGTATTTAGAACGGAAAAACTAAAAAAATCAGATGTTAAAAACTTTTTAAATAAAAAAATAATAAGCGAGAATCAGAATTATAAAGAGTTTACCAGAATAAGCCTATTTAATAATCCCAATTATGACGTTTTTAAGAAAATATTAAAAAAAGGCCAAAGTATATATGAACTTTTAGATAGTTATAGAGTTGATTCAAATGAAATTAATAAGGTATTAAATAAAATTGAACCTCACTTCAATCTAAGACAAATCAAAGCAGGACAAAGTATAGAAATAATTTTTATTGATAAAGAGTTTATAGGAATCTCTTATGAAATTAATAAACTAAGTAAATTACAAGCCATAAAAATTGGTAATACGTATAGAGTATATTTTTATGAGAAAGCATATAAAACAAAGAATATATATAGCAAAATAGTAATTGAGTCTAATCTCTATATGGACTCTAAGAAAGTTAATCTGCCAAAAAAGACTTTTATTGAATTAGTTAGGCTTTTGAGTTTTTCATTAGATTTTCAAAGAGACATAAGAGCTAAAACCACTTTTATAATACTTTATGAAAACCTTTATGATTATGAAAGTAATTTTATAACTACTGGAAAAATAGTATATTCAAAAGTGTTAATTGATAATAATAAGAATATGGAGGTTTTTCACTTTACTAGCACACAAGGCAAAGACAGATATTATGATAAAAATGGAAAAAGTGTTAGAAAAACTCTTATGAAAACTCCTATAGATGGAGCAAGATTATCATCAGGTTTTGGTACAAGAAGACATCCGATATTAGGGTATAATAAGATGCATAAAGGTTTAGACTTTGCTGCTAAAAGAGGAACACCTATATATGCAGCTGGAGATGGAGTGATAGAAAGAGCTAACTATTTTGGAGGATATGGAAAGTACATAAGAATAAAACATAATTTAGAATATCATACTGCGTATGCTCACCTATCTAAAATTGCAAAAGGAATCAGAAAAAATGTAAGAGTAAATCAAGGACAAATAATAGGTTATGTAGGAACATCAGGAAGGTCAACAGGTCCTCATTTGCATTACGAAGTCCTTTATAATAGAAAACAAATAAACCCTTATAAGTTAAAAATGCCTGAAATAGAAAAGTTAACTGATACAAAATTACAATTATTTAATATAAGAAAAGATGAAATCAAAAAAATGATGAATGCTATTAAGAATTAGAGTTAATAATAAATTTTTCTTTTTTTACTTCTAATTTATAATTAGTCTTATTATCAATATCATTTTTTAGAATTGCATCTGCTATTACATCACCTATTTCTTTCTCTATTACCCTTTTTAAAGGACGTGCTCCATACTCAGGGTTATAGCCTTTTTCTAAAAGTAAATCTACTACATCAAGGTTAAATGTAATATCTATATTTTTACTAGTTAATCTATTCTTTAAATCAGCAAGCTGACTTTGAATAATTAGTTTTATTTCTTCTTTCTTTAACTTCTCAAAAATTATGATATCATCAATTCTATTGAGAAACTCGGGTTTAAAGACACTTTTAACATTATTATTTATTTTAAAATTCCTTTCTTTAGAAATTGTGTGATTTAGTATAAGCTCACTTCCAATATTTGAAGTCAAAATTATAATTGTATTCTTGAAGTCAATCATATTGCCTTGACCATCTACGATTCTTCCTTCATCTAGTAATTGTAAAAATACATTAAAAATTTCAGGGTTAGCTTTTTCTATTTCATCAAAAAGTATAACTTTAAAAGGTGTTTCTTTTACGGCTTTTGTAAGACGACCACTATCTTCAAAACCTACATAACCTGGAGGTGCGCCTATCAACTTAGATAAAGAATGTTTTTCTGAATATTCTGACATATCAAAAGTTATTAACTTTTTTTCATCCTTAAATAAATATTCAGCTAGAGTTTTTGCAACCTCAGTTTTACCTACGCCAGTTGGACCTAAAAAAAGAAAAGAACCTATTGGCTTTTTTGGGTCATTTATTCCAGTTCTAGATCTTTTTATAACAGAAGATATAGCTTGAATAGCTAACTCTTGTCCTATTATTCTTTTATGCAATATTTTCTCTAAATTAATTAAGGAGTCTTTTTCAGATTGTAATACTTTATTAATAGGTATACCTGTCCAATTAGAGATTATGTCAGCTATATCATTATTGGTAACTTTTTTATCATCTAAAATATTTTTGTTCAGGTTTTCTAATTCTAAAATATTTTCTTGTAATTGAGGTATTTCATAATGAGTTAATTTACCAGCTAGATTGAGATTTCCTTTTCTTTTAGCTACTTTAAGTTCAATTTTAAATTTTTCTAGTTTTTCTTTTAATATATTTAATTTTTCTATCTTGTTTTTATATAGATTCCACTCACTTAAAAGTTTACCTAGCTGTTTTTCTTTTATTTTATTATCTTGTTCTAACTTTTCTATTTTATCCTTATTTTTTCTATTATCATCAGTAATATTTTCTAATTCTATTTTATTTTTTAATAGGCTACTTTCTAGGATTTCTGCTTTCAAAGGCTTTGATTTTAACTCTATCCTTTTTTTACTTGCGGCTTCATCAATTAAATCAATAGCTTTATCAGGGAGTTTTCTATTTGTTATATATCTTGAAGATAGCGTAGCCGCAGAAATAATAGCATTATCTGAAATACTTATTCCATGGTGTAATTCATATTTTTCTTTTAAACCTCTCAATATGGAAATGGTATCTTCAACAGTTGGTTCATTAACGTATACAGGCTGAAATCTTCTAGAGAGAGCAGAATCTTTTTCAAAGTATTTCCTATATTCATCTAAAGTAGTTGCTCCAATACAGTGAAGCTTTCCTCTTGCTAAAGCAGGCTTCAGTATATTAGCTGCATCTAAAGAGCCATCATTAGAACCAGTGCCTATAAGGGTATGGATTTCATCTATAAATAAAATTGTCTTACTATGTTGTTCAATTTCAGAAATTACACTTTTTAACCTCTCTTCAAAATCTCCTCTAAACTTTGCACCTGCCATTAATAAAGATAGGTCAAGAGAAATTAACTGATAATTATTTATGTTATCTGGTACGAGATTTTCTATAATTTTAATACTGATGCCCTCCGCTAAAGCTGTTTTTCCGACTCCAGGAGCACCAATAAGTATAGGGTTGTTTTTGGTTCTCCTTGATAAAATTTGAATAGACCTTTTAATTTCATTTTCTCTTCCTATTATAGGGTCTATTTTATTATTTTTAGCTAAGTTAGTTAAGTTTATGGCGTACTTATCAATGCTTTCAAATTTGGGTTGCGTGTTTTTAGTAAGGTTTGTTAAGTATTGATTTAAATTATTATAGTAAATATCAAATTTATTAAGAACTTTTTTTGTTATTGGTGATGCTTCTGATGCTAATTCCAGTAATAATATATTACTTTGAATATTTTTATTAATATTATCTTTTATTTTTTCATTTGCTCTATTCAGTAATAATACCAAATTACTTTGTATTTGAGTTTCTTTGGATTTATCACTTAAATCGTTAGAAGTTTTTATGCTTTCTTTAATTAGAAGTTCTTTATTTATTTTAAAATACTCAATTGTTTCTATAACTTCTTTATCATTTTGTAAAAGTATTATTAATATATGTATTGGCGAGAAAAAAGAATAACCCTCTTCTTTTGCATAGTTAAAAGCAGCATCTATTGTTATTTTTAACTTATCACTAAAACTATCTAAATCCATTATTACCTCATATAAAGATATGGGTGTTGTTTTAATGCACCACAAGAGTGGATTTAAAAAAAACTATTCAGTTTTTTTTATAGAATTATTTACTCTAAGAAAATGTTCAGCATGCTGCATATAATTTTCTGCAGCTACTTTATCGCCTGCAGATGAGGCATCTTTTGCAAGACTTTCATATTTTATTTTTACTTCTAAAGGGTTACCTCTTGGTTTTTGCTTTAGTATTTTGTTGTCAAATCCATTTAATCCATTTCTTTTTATGGGTTTAGGTCTATTTCTTTTAAAGGAATTATTCTTTTTTATCATAACTTAAAAAATATTTGTATTATTAGTACCCACAATAAATCTAGGGTGATTAGCGTAGTCATAAAAAGTCTTGGTTTGCATAATATTTGCCTCTTTCATTAGTTTTGTAACATTTAAAGCCTGGTCAAAACCTATTTCAAAAACTACAACTGTCTTATCTTTAAGTTTATTTTTAAGGCCTAATATAATTTCTTTATAGCAGTCTAATCCTGTTTTTCCACCATCTAGAGCAATAATAGGATCATAAAACTTAACTTCCGGTTCTAGTGTATCAATTACCTCAGTTCTTATATAGGGCGGATTTGCAATAATTAAGTCAAAATCAGAATTTACAAAAATATCTAACCAATTGCAACAAATAAAATTTATCTGATCTGTAACTCTATTATTCTGTGCATTTTTTTTTGCTAATTTAAGGCTATTATGATTTATATCAGAAGCCACACAGTTGGCACTCAAAAAAGTTTTAGCTAAAGCTATGATTACAGCCCCAGAACCAGTTCCTAATTCTAGAATATTATTAGGTTTTAAATTTAAGCTTATTATTATATCTATTAATAATTCAGTTTCATGTCTAGGAGAAAAAGTGTCTGGGCTTAAAGATATTTCAAAGTCTCTAAATACTTTTTTATTTATAATTCTATCTAGCGGTTCTTTCTTCAATCTTCTGTCTAGGCTTTTTTTTATAAAACATTCTTTAGTCTTATTTAATATAAAGTTTTTGTTCATTATTTGAAAAGACAGAGGAAGCTCAGCCATTTCTGCCAACAAAAATCTTATTTCGCTTAAAGGGTTTTTAATTCCAATAGCCTTAAATTTTTTTTTATAAATATTGATTAAGTTATCTAATTCCATTATAAGGCTTTAATTCTTTCTTCTAGGTCTGCGGCTAAAAGAGGATCTATTATTTCATTTAATGCTATACCAGCAGTAATATCCTCTAATTTATATAAAGTTAAATTAATTCTGTGATCAGTTACTCTGCCTTGAGGATAATTATAGGATCTTATTTTTTCTGATCTATCCCCACTACCTACCATAGATTTTCTTTTATTTGCTATTTTTTCTTCATTTTCTATTTTATTCTTTTCGTACAACCTAGATGCTAAAATTTTCATAGCCTTTGCTTTATTTTTATGCTGACTCTTCTCGTCTTGACAGCTTGCTACTACATTCGTCGGGAGATGAGTAATTCTTACGGCACTATCTGTAGTATTTACATGTTGACCACCTGCACCTTGTGCTCTAAAAGTATCTATTCTTAAATCTTTAGCTTCAATTTGAATATCAACGGCCTCTATCATGGGAAGTACAGCAATAGTTGCAGCTGATGTGTGAATTCTACCTTGTGTTTCAGTTTGGGGTACTCTTTGAACTCTATGCACGCCAGATTCATATTTTAATTGAGAATATACGTAATTACCTGTAAATGAAATTATAGCTTCTTTACAGCCACCAATATTGGTTTCACTAAAACTAAGTATTTCTACTTTCCATCTTTTTAACTCAGCAAATTTTTGATACATTTTCATTAATACCATAGAGAATAATGCTGCTTCATCTCCTCCTGTTCCTGCTCTAATTTCCAATATTGCATTTTTTTCATCATCTATGTCTTTAGGAATGATAAGTTTTTTTAAATTATTATTATTTAATTCTAAATCTTTTTCTAAACTAATTATATCCTGTTTTACAAGGTCAGATAAATCCTCGTCAGAATTATTTAATAGAATACCTTTATTATCTAAAATTTGCTTTTCAATATTTTCAATTCTTTTTTTACTATCTAGGATTTGTTCTAAAGAAGCAAATTTTTTGCTTAGTTTTATCCTTTCCTCGGAGGAAATTTTATTATCCATTAATTTTGTTTGGATAGAACTATGTAGTTCTAGCACTTCTTTGATTTTTTTTTCAAAGTTTTTAAGCACTTTTAAAATATTCCAGTATTAAGGTGGCATTAACAAGTTTTTGATCACCATTTTTCAAATTCTTTATACTAAAAGAGTTTTTTTTGACTTCCTCCTCCCCAATAATTACAGCATAATCTGCATTAATTTTATTAGCATATTTTAAGGCTTTTTTAAAACTGCTAGAATCATATATTTCAGTATAAAAATCACTTTTTAATAATAGCCCTCTAACTTTATAGGCATAAGATAAAAAACTATCCTCTAATGATACTATTAAAATTCTTCTAGTTATTTGGTCATTAAACTTAACAAGGCTAACTAATCTTTCTAAGCCTCCTGCCCAGCCAGTTCCAGAAAGCTCTGGCCCACCTAAATCAGAGACTAAATTATCATAGGAACCTCCAGCTAAAATGGCAAATTTTGGGTCGTCTTTTAAAGTAAATTCAAAAATAGTGTTATTATAGTAGTCTAAACCTCTTACCAAAAAAGGATTTTCAAAGAAAGAAATATTCAAATCTTTTAGGTTTTTTTTGAATTTAGAGAAGTAAGTTTTACTATCAGAAGATAAATATTCACTGATAGTAGGTGCATTTTTGTTAATCTCAATATCAGCTTGATCTTTAGAGTCTAAGATTCTAAGTGGGTTTTTTTGAAGTCTTATGAGACTGTCTTTTGAAAGGGTTTTTTTAAAACTAGAGTAATAGTTCTTTAATTTTTTAATGTATATATTTCTATCATGAATATTTCCTAAATTATTGATATTTAGATTTAAATTATTATTTATTTTTAGTTTTTTATTTAAATTTTCGGCTAAACTGATAACTTCAAGGTCACGATTAATTCTTGAATTAGAAAACATTTCAATGCCTATTTGATTAAATTGTCTAAGTCTTCCTTTTTGAGGTCTCTCATACCTAAACATCGGACCATAATAATAAAATTTAAGAGGTAAGTTTTGAGTTAAGCCATTACTAATAACTGCTCTGGCAATACCCGCTGTACCTTCAGGACGTAATGTTAAACTTTCATTATTTTTATCTTTAAAGGAATACATTTCCTTCATGACTACATCGGATGAATTACCTAATGTTCTATTAAAAACCTCACTAAATTCCATTATAGGTGTTTTTATCGGTTTAAAACTAAAATAACTCGATAATAATGTAAACTCATTTATTATTTTTTGCTGCATAAGAAAATCTTGCTCTAAAATGTCATGCATTCCTCTAATGCTTCTGATTTTATCCATTTTTTTTTAACTTTTTTTCTATTAGACTTGAAATTTCTTCTACTAGATTCTTATTTTTACTTACGTAATTTTTTTCTCCATCTATATACACTTGATGATTATTATTACCTCCACCAGTTATCCCTATATTTGTATGCATAGCTTCACCAGGACCATTAACCACACACCCTAATATTGAAATAGATATTGGCTCTTTAACCCAAGAGTATTTACTTTCTATTTCTTTTACTGTGCTAATTACATCAAATTTTTGTCGAGCACAAGAAGGACAAGATATAATTGAAATACCTGATCTCCTGATATTTAACGATTTTAAGATTTCAATACCAACTTTTATTTCTTTGACAGGATCATCAGATAAAGAAACTCTTATTGTATCTCCTATACCTTCATATAACAATAATCCTATTCCCATCGAAGATTTAATAGTCCCTGAAAATTCACCACCTGCTTCAGTTATGCCAAGATGTAAAGGATAATCAGTTTTATTAGCTAAAAGTCGATAAGATTCAATAGCTAAGTTGATATTGGAGGCCTTAACACTAATTTTTGTATTGAAAAAGTTAAAGTCTTCAAGAGCTCTTACATTTTTTAGAGCACTTTCAAGCAAAGCTTCGGGTGTTGGTCTATTATATTTTTGAAGTAATTCTTTTTCTAAAGACCCAGCATTAACACCTATTCTAATGGAACAATTATTATATTTAGCTGCTTTTACAACTTCAGCAATCCTTGATTGACTACCTATATTTCCAGGATTTATTCGAAGGCATGAAGCTCCAGCATCAGCTGCTTCTAAAGCGTGCTTATAATGAAAGTGAATATCTGCAATGATAGGAATATTTACTGATTTAATAATAGTTTTAAGTGCTGTAGTAGATTCTTTGTCAGGACAAGAAACTCTGACTAGGTCTGCACCCACTTTTTCAAGCTCCATAATTTGATTAACTGTAGCATTAATATCACTAGTAAGAGTATTGGTCATTGACTGTACTGTAATAGGATGTTTAGATCCCACACCAATATTTCCTACTTTTATTTGTTTAGTTTTTCTTCTAATCATGATATTCACTTTTCTAATTAATTGAAGTCCCTATTAAATATAAATTTAAATAAGTATTTTTATTCCAAAATAAATAAATAAAACCTATTACAATTAGCGATAAAAGTATAATTATTGAACTATATTTAGTGTTTTTAGTTTCAGGGGCTTCTAATTGAAAGTTTGGTTTGTCTAGTGAAGATAATTTATTATTATTAGTAAATTCAAACTTACAAGTTTTTTCTAAATTTAAAAATTTTATATAACTATTAAGAAAACCTTTAAAATGAGAATTGTTCGATATTTCGATATCCCCATCTTCAAAGCTCTTAAGTATACTTTTTTTTATTAAAAGAATTTTGGATGCGTCATCAATTTTCAATCCTTGCTTTCTTCTATTTTCTTTTAAAAAACTACCAAGTTGATGCAAACTTTTAAAATATTTTAATTCTGTTTTCATTTATTTTTTTTTTGCGTTTAATTTGAAAATAGTATGTAAAGCTCTTATTGCTAATTCTTTATACTTATCATCTATCAAAACACTTATTTTAATTTCAGATGTACTTATAACATGAATATTAATATTATTCTTTGCTAATTCAGAGAACATAGAGTTAGCAACTCCAGCATTAGTTTTCATGCCCAAACCTACAATAGAAACTTTGCAAATCTTATTATTTATAAAAATGTCAGTAAATTTTAATTTTTTCTCTAAATTTGACATAATAGTTTTTGTCTTTTCAGCATCTGACTTTAATACAGTAAAAGAGTAAGTTACTCTTGCATCTGTCGCAGAACCAGACTGGACAATCATATCTACATTGATATTTTCTTTAGATAGAGCACTGAATATAACCGCAGATATTCCTGGAGTATTTTCAATGTCAATTAGTGTTATCAAAGTTTCATTACTGCTATGAGCAATTCCTCTAATAATTTGTTTTTCTAGATTTACATTTTTCTTTTTCAACATAGTTCCTTTCTTTCCTGTAAAGCTTGATAATACCTGAAGGTTAATATTATATTTGAGAGCTAATTGTACTGATCTTGTATGTAATACTTTAGCTCCAAGTGAAGATAATTCTAGCATTTCCTCGTAGTTGATTTCATTTATTTTTTTGGCTTCTTTAACAATTCTAGGATCAGCTGAATATACACCATCTACATCTGTGTATATATCGCACCTTTTTGCTTTTAAACTAGCTGCCAAGGCTACTGCAGTAGTATCTGAGCCACCTCTACCTAGTGTTGTGATCCTATTAAATTTATTTACACCTTGAAAGCCAGATATTACAGGAACTTCATTATTTTTTAAGCTTTTTCTTATAGAAGAAGTGTCTATTTGTAATATTTGCGAATTAGTTATCGTTTCTGAGGTTTTTATCGGCAACTGCCAGCCCTGAAATGATTTACCTTTTATATTATTTTTATTAAGTATTATAGAAAATAATGCACTTGAAATTTGTTCTCCTGAAGATAATAAAGTTGCTATATCATCGCTCTTTTCATAAATATCTAAGTCTGAAGTAAGATTTAAAAGTCTATCAGTCTCTTTGCCCATAGCTGAAACTACTATAACGACTTTAAATCCTTGCTTTCTGCTTTTCTTAATATAAGATACAGCTCTTTCTATCCTTTCTAAGCTAGAAACTGATGTACCACCAAATTTTTTTATTATAATGTTCATATTTTATTAAATTAATATAAATAATTGTATTATACTAAAATAAAGGAGTTTTCAATTGAAGCAAAGTATTTTTGATAGATTTTCATCAACTTGGTGGGATAAAGAAGGACCTATGAAAATGCTTCACTCGATGAATGAAACTAGAATGTTATTTATTCAAGAAAGAATTATGAATAGATACCACAGGTTAGAAAGTTTTAAAAATATTTTAAATAAAAAGAAAATACTCGATTTAGGGTGTGGGGGAGGAATATTATCCGAAAGTTTAGCAGAATTTAATGCTAATATTACAGCTATAGACGAGTCTAAAAAACTGATTCAAGAGGCAAAAAAAAGAGCTGACTTGAAGAGGCTTAAAATAAATTATAAATGTTCTAGTATAGATGTCCTATATGAAAAAAAGTTTAAATTTGATATTATTATTTGTTTAGAGGTAATTGAACATGTAACAAACTTTAAAGAATTTTTGAAAACCACTTTTCAATGCTTAAATAAAGATGGGATAATTATTTTATCTACAATCAATAGAAGCACAATTTCTTATATATCAACTATATTAGTAGCAGAAAATATTTTAAGACTAGTCCCAAAAAAAACACATAACTGGGATATGTATATAAAGCCAGAAGAAATTATTAATATTGCAAAACAAAAAAGTCTTAAAATTGACAAGTTGAGAGGATTACTTCCTTTTCCAACTCTATCTGGGTTTAAGTGGATAAGAGTTAAAAATACGAAGGCCAATTATATAATATCATTTATAAATTAGTTACTTCTTTCTCAACCTCTCTCTAATACTTTTGGATGTTTTTTCTTTTCTATTTTCTTGTTTTTCTATTTCAATGAGCATAATAAATCTACAAGAAGTAACCCTTATATTATCAAGCATAACTTCAAACATAGTAAACGCTTCTCTTTTATATTCGTTTAGAGGGTCCCTTTGTGCATAAGCTCTCAGTCCAATTCCTTGTCTTAGCTGATCCAATGCTAAAAGGTGAGATTTCCATTGTTGATCTAAAATTTGTACAATAATCTGCTTTTGAACTAAAGAAAAATTATCTTTACCAACTAAATCTATTTTACTGTCTAACCTTTTAATTATATTTTCTTTTAATTCTTGTAGAAAGGCTTCTTTATTTCCGTATGAATTTTTTTGTAATTGCATTCCAAATATATCCCTTATTTCTTTTAAAACATTGTCAATCTCTACTTCTTCTTCATCTTTTTCATTAATATTTTTTTCAAATATATTAGTAATAGTTTCATTTAGCATATCTAAAAAAATTTGATTAATATCATTAGTAGAAAGTAATTCTTTTCTTTGTTCATAGACAACCTTCCTCTGATCATTCATAACATCATCAAACTTAAGAAGATTTTTTCTTATTTCAAAGTTACGCCCTTCAACTTTAGATTGAGCTTTTTCAATTGCTTTATTTATCCATGGATGAACGATAGCTTCTCCTTCTTTAAGACCAAGTTTTTTTAGCATACCGTCAAGTCTTTCTGAACCAAATATTCTCATTAAATCATCTTCAAGAGATATAAAAAATTTTGATGCCCCTGGATCTCCTTGTCTTCCTGATCTTCCTCTAAGCTGATTGTCTATTCTTCTGCTTTCATGTCTTTCAGTTCCTAAGACAAATAAACCTCCAGACTTTAATGCTCTGCTGTGTAAATCTTGTTCTTTGTTAGTATTATTTCCATTTTGTTTAATAATAGTATTGTTGCCACCTAATTGTATGTCTGTACCTCTACCTGCCATATTAGTGGCAATTGTTACAGAATAAGGTTTTCCTGCCTGTGAAATAATTTTTGCTTCCTTTTCATGGAACCTGGCATTTAATACTTCGTGCTTAATGTTAAGTCTCTTTAGTCTTTTAGATATTAGTTCAGAGGTCTTTATATTAGTAGTTCCAACCAGCAATGGTTGGCCTGAATTATTAATTTCAGATATTTCTTTTACTACAGCTTGCCACTTTTCATTATTAGTCCTGTATATCTCATCATTTGAGTCATTTCTTATTAATTTTCTATGTGAAGGTATTTCTAATACATCTAAACCATAAATTTCTGAGAATTCTGCAGCCTCTGTTTTTGCAGTACCAGTCATGCCAGAAAGTTTAGGATACATTCTGAAATAATTTTGAAAAGTTATTGAAGCTAATGTTTGATTCTCATTTTGTATTTTTACATTTTCTTTTGCTTCAATAGCTTGGTGTAATCCCTCTGAAAACCTTCTTCCTTCCATCATTCTACCTGTGAATTCATCAACTATAACTACTTGATTATCTTTAACCAAATAGTCTTTATCTTTGGCAAATAAAAAATTTGCTTTAAGTGCTTGATTTATATGATGAAGTAAACTGATATTTTCAGGAGCATATAAATTTTGGTTATTTAATAGGTTTTTAGAATATAAAAGCTTTTCAAAGTATTCTATTCCATCGGAATTAAGGTTGATGGATTTAGATTTTTCATCAATATCATAATAAGTTTTATTTATGGTTTTAACAAGATTATTTATAATAGAATAAAGTTTTGTATTGTCCTCAATTGCACCAGAAATAATTAAAGGCGTACGAGCTTCATCTATTAAAATACTATCAACTTCATCAACTATGGCATAATTAAAACTACGCTGACACATATCATCCAGATTAAACCTCATATTATCTCTTAAATAATCAAAACCAAACTCATTATTTGTTCCGTAGGTGACATCTGCTAAATAGGCCTTTTTTCTTTCAGAATCCTCAATTCCAGAATGAATACAGCCAACTGAAAGATTAAGAAACTTATAAATTGCACCCATCCACTCACTGTCTCTTTTAGCTAAATAATCATTTACAGTTACTACATGAACACCTAAACCCTCTATTGCATTTAAATAAGTTGATAAAGTAGAAACCAAGGTTTTACCTTCTCCGGTTTTCATTTCTGCTATTTTTCCTTTATGAAGAGCAATACCTCCTAAAATTTGAACGTCATAATGTCTTTGTCCAAGTGTTCTAGTGGCAGCTTCTCGAACCGTGGCAAATGCTTCAGGTAATAATTCATCTAAATGCGTCCCATTCTTTAAGCTATCTCTGAAATGACTAGTTTTTTCTCTAATTTGGGCATCAGATAAATTTTTAATTTGAGTTTCAAAGTTATTAACTTTATCTAAAAGACTTGTATATTCATTTAAAGTTCTTTGGTTGGGATTGGTGAAAATAGAGTTTTTTAAAAATTTTAGCATTGAAAAAATATATAAATTTATTTTGTAATTTATAGTATAAGAAATATCAATAGTATATAAATATTTATATTAATTATTATGAAAAAAATTTCCGAAAAAAAATTTCCGAAAATCCCAGCATTAGATGGAATAAGTATTTTATGTGGTAAAGCCCAAATTAAAAGTAAATCGAAGCTAGATTTAGCTTTAATTATTTTTGATAATTATGCAAATGTAGCTTATGTTTCTACAACATCAAAAACCTGTGCAGCTAATATTCAGTGGTTAAATAAAAATAAAAAAAATAATAGAGTTAAAGTTTTAGTAGCTAACTCTGGCAATGCAAATGCATATACAGGAAAAGAAGGATATAATAATGTACTTAAGATTTTAAATTATCTTTCCAGTCATTTTATATGCAAAAAAGAAGAAGTAATAGTTTCATCTACAGGCGTTATAGGAGAACAACTGCCTATAAAAAGAATTATGAAAGTATTAAATGATTTTTTAAATAGAAAAAATTCATATACAACAAATTGGAAAAACTTTGCAACTTCAATTTTAACTACTGATACTTTTGCAAAAGCGGTCTATAAGAAAAGTAAAATAGGCAATAATACTGTTAATATAATAGGGATTGCAAAAGGTTCTGGAATGATAGCTCCTAATATGGCTACTATGCTTGGATACATTTTTACCGACGCAGCTTTATCTCCAACCGTTCTAGGCCAATTATTAACAGATGTAAATGAAAAGTCATTTAATAGCATAACTGTAGATAGTGATACATCTACCAATGATATGGTATGTTTTTTTTCAACAAAAAAAATACCTAGCAAAGTAAAATCATTTAAGGATAAGTCTCTGACTAGATTTAGAAAAGATTTAGAAAATTTATCTATTGAACTTGCAAAAAAAATTATTTGTGATGGTGAAGGTGCAACTAAATTAATAGAAATTAGTGTGAAAGGAGCGAAAAGTTATCATGATGCAAAAAAAGTAGCTATGACAATAGCAAACTCTCCATTAGTGAAAACTGCCATTGCGGGGGAGGATGCTAATTGGGGTAGAATAATTATGGCAGTAGGTAAGTCTAATGTAATGTTAGATCAAAATAAACTTTCTCTTAGTTTTGGAAAAAATAGTGTAATTATTAAAGGTGAATTGAATAATAAATATAATGAAAGAATTATTACAACACATTTAAAAGGTAGTGAAATAAAAATTAATCTTGATTTAAATTTAGGCACTTATTCTTCTAAGGTCTGGACCTGTGACCTTACCAAGAGATATATAGAGATAAATGCTGATTATAGAAGTTGATTACTTGTTCCCAATAAAAAAGTAAAGAGAAAAAGTATTGTTAACTAAATTTTTTTTAAGTAGTTCATTTTTATACTGTTTATAAAACTTATTATATTCAGATTTCTTTATAAAAAAATCTTTTCTATTCTTAAGATAATTACTCTCTCCTGTAGATCTTATGAAGTTCCAGATGTCTTCTGGTGCCCTTACAGTAAATTTAAAATCTTCTTTATCTACAATTATATTTTTAAATCCCACTGAATTAGCTATATTTCCTAAAGTATGAATATCAAGTGATGGATTAAAGCTATAGTTTTTAGACGGCTTAAAAAAATTTAAAAAATAATTTCTAAACTCTACAAAAGAGTAGTTTGAAGGGAGAACTGTCAATAATATACCACCAGGCTTAAGTGTATTAAATATATTATTGAATACTTTAGGAATATTATTACTACTGTTAATAGAAAAGAAACTAAAACATAGATCAAAAAAGTTAGGTATAAAAGCTTGATTATTTAGATCAATTATTACTCTTTTCTTATTTAAAAGGTTTATATCACTCGATAAACATGTTTGAATAAATTTTTTTTCTAATCCGTTAGATTGTAGTATTTTGTAAAAGCTATTATTTCTAGCGGCTAATTCTAAAATATTATTATCTTTAGTAATATTGATTTTACTAGCGGCTCTTTCAAGGATAGTATTTGAAATAGTATCAAAAAACTTCTTGGTCCTCTTGTTTTTTTCAGAGTTTTTGTGAGATCTTAAGTGGTTAAAATTAATTTTTTTTTTATCAAACATTACATGAAAAAATACGTTGTTTATAAAAATGTTCATCAGAATTCAAAGAATATACTTCCTCGTACTCTATAAGTAAAATATCCGAACATAAGGACAGAAGTTCTTTAGGCTTAAGTATATAGTTTTGATTATTTGGTCTTCCTATTTTTTCGTGACCATCACTAAAAGTTTCATAAATCAGATAGCCCCCTATTTTAAGAGATTTTAGAATCATAGTAAATATTGAGCGGTTTAAGAAATTAGTCACTACTATAACGTCAAATTTGCAATCAGTTAAGGGCCAACTTTTATGACTTTCAACATCTTTTAATAATTTTATAATATTATTACCTGAAAAATATTTAAGACTTTCTTTATTAATATCTACTGAAAAAACTTTAAAGCCTTGTTCTGATAAATATTTAGAGTGTCTTCCTTTCCCACATGCTAAGTCTAGAGCAACACCCTTATTATTAGGTATCTTCTTTAAGCAATATTTAACCCATTTTGATATTTTACACATTATTCTATTGTAATTATAATTTATATAACAATATTTATTATATGTTTTATAATAAAAATAATAAAAATGATATTATTTGATCTAGAATGTAAGAATGGTCATAAGTTTGAGGCCTGGTTTCCTTCAAACTCAAAATATGAGTATCAAGTTAAAAGAAACTTAATTTTATGTCCCAACTGTAATACAAGTAAAATAGAGAAATCACTCATGGCCCCTAATATTAACTTAGGCAAAAATACTAAAATAAGTAAGAAAGCCTCTAAAAAAGCAGATACAAAAATGATTGTGGAGAAAGAAATAAGAAAATTTAAAAAATATATAGAAAAAAATACTGAGAATGTTGGAAAGAATTTTGCTGAGGAAGCTAGGAAAATTTATTATGGAGAAAAAAAATCAAGGTCTATAATAGGAGAGACTACCAATGAAGAAGCTAAAGAGCTTGTGGAAGAGGGAGTTCCTCTTTCTAAACTTCCCTGGAATACTAAAGAAGATGCTTAATGGCAAATTTTTCTAAAAAATCTTTAAAAGATTGGAACAAATTAGCACAAAAAGAACTTGATATTAATGATAGTTCAACAAACTTAAATTGGACATCTCAAGAAGGTATAGAGGTGAAATCGTTATATACTGAGGAAGACTTAAATGGCTTAGAACATTTAGATACAATGCCGGGTTTTGCTCCATTTGTAAGAGGGCCGAAAGCTACTATGTATTTTGGTAGGCCATGGACAATAAGACAATATGCAGGGTTTTCAACAGCGCAAGAGTCAAATAAATTTTATAGACAAGCCTTAAAGTCTGGTCAAAAGGGTTTATCTATAGCTTTTGATTTAGCAACACATAGAGGTTATGATAGTGACCATCCTAGAGTTATTGGTGATGTTGGAAAAGCTGGAGTGGCAATAGACTCAGTGGAAGATATGAAAGTATTATTTGATGAAATACCACTTGATAAGATGAGTGTTTCAATGACTATGAACGGAGCTGTATTACCTATATTAGCTTCTTACATTGTAGCAGCAGAAGAGCAGGGTGTTAAGTTAGAGAAACTTTCAGGAACAATACAAAATGATATTCTTAAGGAATTTTTAGTAAGAAATACTTATATTTACCCACCAGAAAGCTCAATGAAGATTGTATCGGATATTATAGAATATACATCAAAAAAAATGCCCAAATTTAATTCTATTTCTATATCGGGTTATCATATGCAAGAAGCAGGTGCTAACCAAGTACAAGAGTTGGCATTTACAATTGCAGATGGACTAGAATATGTTAAGACTGCTATCAAAAATGGCTTAAAAGTAGATGATTTTGCTCCGAGATTATCTTTCTTTTTTGCAATAGGTATGAATTTTTTTATGGAAGTCTCGAAACTTAGAGCAGCTAGATATTTATGGGCAAAAAAAATGCAAGAGATGTTTTCACCACAAAATAATAAATCCTTAATGCTTAGAACTCACTGTCAAACTTCTGGAGTATCTCTAACTGAAAAAGATGCTTATAATAATATAATCAGAACTACTATTGAAGGAATGGCAGCTGTTCTCGGAGGTACTCAGTCCCTTCACACCAACTCTTTTGATGAAGCAGTAGCACTGCCTACTGAAATGTCTTCAAGGATAGCAAGAAATACACAACTAATTTTACAAAATGAAACTAATATTACTAAAACTATTGATCCTTTGGCAGGTAGCTATTACGTCGAAAGTCTAACAAATTCACTAATTCATCATGCTGGAAGTTTAGTTGATGAAATCCTAGATTTAGGTGGTATGACTAAAGCTATTGAGAAAGGTTTCCCAAATAAGCTGATTGAAGAATCTGCAATTAAAAAGCAGTCAAAAATTGATAGTGGCGATGAAGTTATTGTTGGAGTTAATAAGTTTATTAATGAAAATGAGAAAGATTTTGATATTTTAGAGATAGATAATACCGCAGTGATAAAAGGCCAGCTTCAGTCAATATCTAAAATTAAATCAAAAAGAAATAATGATGAATGTGAGAAAGCTCTTATAGCTATAACTAATGCAGCTAAAAATAATAAAGGTAATTTATTAGATTTAAGTATTAAAGCAGTAAGAAAAAGAGCTACAATAGGAGAAATTTCTTCTGCATTAGAAATGGTATTTAGTAGATACCAAGAAGATTTAAATATTACTAAAGGCGTTTATAAAAAAAATTTTAAGGACAATTTAAAAATTGAAGATATTGAAGAGAATATAAATAATTTTACAAAAGAGATGGGACGTAAACCCAAAATGTTAGTTGCTAAGCTTGGACAAGATGGACATGATAGAGGAGCAAAAGTAATTGCATCTTCGTTTTTAGACTTGGGGTTTGATGTAGAAATTACTAAACTATTTTTAACACCAAAAGAACTACTGAAACAATCTCAAAAAATTAAGCCGGATGTTGTAGGCATATCAAGTCATGCTGCAGCTCATATGACGCTAGTAACTGAGTTTATGAATTTAATAAAAGATGAAAATGATAATTTTATAGTGGTTTGCGGAGGAGTTATTCCTAAAAAAGATATTAGTAAGTTAAAAAGTGTTGGCGTGTCCGAGGTTTTTGGACCTGGTACCAATATTATTAACGCATGTTACAAGATATTAAATTTAATTAAATATGGAAAAAAATCTAATATCTAAATTAATAGTTGATGGAATTAGAAAATTATATTAAATTTTTTATTTCGGAGTAATGAATGACAAGAAAATGTGATTTAACAGGTAAGGTAGTTATAACTGGTAATAATGTTAGCCATGCCAATAATAAGACTAAAAGAAGATTTATACCTAACTTGCAAAATGTAAGTTTATATAGTGATAAACTTCAAAAAAAATTGAAATTTAGAATAGCTACTTCTACTTTAAGAACAGTAGAAAAGAATGGAGGAATAGATGGTTTTTTGTTAAAATCTGTTGATAAAAACTTATCTCAAGAAGCGAAAAAATTTAAAAAAAGTATTTTTAAAATTACTGAAGTTAAAGACATTAAAAAAGATTAATTAATTGCTTAGACATTACATTACCCAGATCATCTACATCTAGTATAGTTACAGCTTTGTTATAGTATCTGGTCACATCATGACCAATTCCTATAGCTAAAAGTTCTACAGGACTTTTCTTCTCTATAGTTTTAATTACATGTTTGAGGTGGTTATCTAAATAATTACTTTTATTAGATGACAAAGTACTATCGTCAACAGGAGCTCCATCAGATATGACCATTAAAATTTTTCTTTTTTCGGGTCTACAGGTAAGTCTTTTATAAGCCCAATCAAGTGCTTCACCATCAATATTTTCCTTTAAAAGTCCTTCTTTAAGCATTATTCCAAAATTTTTTTTACTTCTTCTTATTGGTGAATCAGCATTTTTATAAATAATATGAAGTAGTTCATTAAGCCTTCCTGGAAAATCTGGTTTATTTTGTTTTATCCATGAATCTCTTGTTTTACCTCCTTTCCAAGTTTTAGTTGTGAAACCTAAAACTTCTACTTTTATTCCACATCTTTCTAACGTTCTAGCAAGGATATCTGCAGATATAGCTGCTATTGTAATAGGCCTTCCTCGCATTGAACCTGAGTTGTCAATTAACAAAGACACTATAGTATCTTTAAATTCAGTATCCTTTTCTTGTTTATATGACAGTGAACTATTTGGAGAAGTAATTACTCTAGACAGTTTTCCACTATCGAGTATTCCTTCCTCTAAATCAAATTCCCACCATCTATTTTGTTTTGCTAAAAGCTTTCTTTGTAATTTATTAGCTAATATAGTTATTGCTGATTCTAGTTTTTCTGTCTGACGATCTAGCTGCTTTCTTAACTTAAAGGCTTCTTCTATTCCACATAAATTTTCAGCTAATAATATACTGTCAAATTTTTTGGTAAAAATTTTATATTTAAATGACTTATCAATCTGATTATCTAAATCATAATCTGAGGATGCTTCTGAAGAAGAGTTTTCGTCATTATATTCTTGTTGTTCAGGAGAGCCAATAGTTTCTGTATTTTCCTTTTCTGCTTGGGTAGTACTATCCTCAATATCAAAACTTTTATACTCTTCATTATCTTCTTCTATTTTTTGTTCTTGAGGATTGTCATCTTCTATATTATCTTCATCATTATCTTTGCTCTTTTCTTCATCATGCATTAAATCATTTTCTACTAAATCAATTAATTTTATAATTTTTTCACTAAATGCTTTTTGGTCGAAAATTTCATTTTTTATATTTAATTTTTCTTTTTGTATAGTTTTTATTAATGACTTACTTATCGAGTCACTTACTTTTGTTAGGTTAGAAGAAATTTTTTCTTTTAATATCTTATTTTTTAAAATGAATTTGAAAGTTTCTATTTTACTTAATTTTAAACCATCATTTAATTTTTGATTAATTGAATTGAGTTCTAAGTTCAATAAGTTTTTTTTAATCCCAGGATACTTGGAGCTACCTACAAGCTCACATCTAAGGTGCTCAATTTCATTAAATATTTCTTTAGAATTTATTTTTATAGGAGACAGTTTTTTATGTAGTTTACTATTGTGATATCTTTTCATTAGAGAAGCTGAGTCACTTATTCCTCTGATTAAATCTTTATCCTTATTAACATTGCTCTTAGTAATTTCTGGTAAATTAATTTCTTCTTTAGAGTTTTTTTTAATATCTCCAAACAATATACTAATATCTGACTTCTTTGAAATTGAACGAACAGTACTTTCTATAGACTTCTTAAAAACATCAGGTTTTTTATTTTCTTCATTCATCTAATAAAGATGTTTTTTCATTAATGATGTTTACCCAAGAGTTAGGTAACTCTTCAGAAAAACACCTTTGATAATATTCAGCAATAATAGGTCTTTCAGCTTCATCACATTTATTTAAAAAAGTTACTTTAAAAGCGTATTGTATATCTTTAAATATAACTGCATTTTCTGCCCATGTTATTATAGTTCTTGGTGACATAACTGTAGATATATCTCCATTTTTAAAACCAGTTCTAGTTAAGTTAGCTATGTTTATCATAAACAATAATTTCTCCTTTTCAAAATTTTCTATAAACGGCTTTGTTTTTGAGCTAATTATTTCTAACTCCTTATCTTCAGGTAAATAATTTAATGATGAGACTATATTCCATCTATCCATCTGTCCTTGATTGATTTGTTGCGTGCCATGATACATTCCTGAGGTATCACCTAAACCTATGGTATTAGTAGTACAAAAAAGTCTAAATGAAGGATGTGGAGTAATTACTCTATTTTGTTCTAATAAAGTAAGTTTGCCCTCTATTTCTAAAATTCTCTGTATAACAAACATTACATCTGGTCTACCTGCATCATATTCATCAAAAACTAAAGCTATACCATTCATGAGTGCCCAGGGTATTATTCCTTCTTTAAATCTTGTTACTTGTGATCCGTTTTCAATTACGATGGCCTCTTTACCTACTAAATCAATTCGACTAACATGACTATCTAGGTTTATTCTTAGACATTGCCAATTTAATCTAGCTGCAATCTGTTCTATATGTGTAGATTTTCCAGTACCATGATATCCTTGTATCATTACCCTTCTATTATGCTCAAAACCAGCAAGTATTGCTAATGTAGTATCTTTATCAAATATGTAGTCCTTATCAATCTCTGGAACGTGGTGATTTTTGTCATTAAAACCCATAATTTCAAGGTCAGTATCAATTTTAAATACTTTTGAAACATTTATTTTCTTACTAGGTTTTCTTATGTTTGGTGATAAATTTTCATTTTTTAATTGTGTCATGAGTTCCTTATTATTTTATAAATTTTAACAATTCTGTATAAGCATTATTTAAGTTAATTATATATTCTTCATTATTGTTTTTATTAATATCTGGGTGAAGTATTTTAGCCATCTTTTTGTATTGTTTTTTTAGATCAAAAATTGTAAATGGTATTGATAAATTCATAATTTTCAATGCTTCTTCTATCTTATTTCCTTGTTTTTCACTCAAAGAAAACGAACTTTTTTTATTAAATTGGTTAGGATGACGTTCAAAAATATTAAGAGTGTCATTAAAAGCATTTTTTTTCACTCTAATCCAAGTTGGTCTATGCCATGTGCAATCACTTGATACTTCATTGTAAATTTCATCCATTGTTTGACCTTTAAAATAATCCCAACCTTTATTGTATATTTTTATATGTTCTAGACAAAACCATTTAAAAACTCTCAATTTATCTCTTGAAGTTGGAGCTTTAAACTCCCCTTTCTTATTACAATTTCTCCATTCACAGTATTTAGTTAGAGCATAAACCTCCTCATCTTTTTCTTCGTCTAAATGAAATACATAACTTTTTTTTTTTTTAAACATAGTATAATATTATGTTTTTTTATTTTATTAGCAATAGTGGGTATAAAAATGAATAATTATTCTAGAGAAACAAGAATTAAAAATATACTTGAAAAAAACTTTTCACCTAAAACTCTTATTGTTAGGGATGACAGCAGCCAACATAAGGGACATGTGCAGGTTGAAGAAGGTTCAAAAGAAACTCACTTTTATGTAAAAATGATATTAAAATTTAATAAAAGCTCTACAAAAGTAGCTTTGCACAGAAAGGTATATAAGTTATTAGAAAAAGAGTTTTCAGACGGGTTGCATGCTTTAGAGTTAAATATAACTGATCATAAAGTTTGACTTTTTCTTTTTATCAAAATTTTAGTAATTCGAGCCTGATTCCTTGATGAAACACTAATAATGAGATCATCAACAACAAAACTTTCTCCTATTTCTGGAATTCTTTTAGCAATATTTATTAAAAATCCAGCTATAGTTGAAGCTGTTTCTTCTTTAAGTCTAAGGTTAAATTTTCTATTTAAGTCTCTAAGACTTACACTACCATTTACTAAAATATTTCCTTTATTATCTACTTTTAAATTAGAAGAAGGAAAATCATGTTCATCCTCTATTTGTCCTACAATTTCTTCTAGTATATCTTCCAATGTTACTAACCCCTGAAGAACACCATATTCGTCCACTACAAAGGCCATCTGCTTTTGTTTTTCTCTAAAAGCATTTAACTGTCCTAGTAAACTAGTAGTTTCTGGAATAAACCAAGGTTCTTGCATTACATTGTGTATGCTAAAATTATTTTTCAACAAAGCTCTTAACAAATCCTTAATATATATAATGCCTATTATATTTTCTGAGTTATTATCCCAAATTGGAAATCTAGAAAAAGGAGTTTTATGAACCAAATCATAAAAAAATTCTTTTTTTTCATCCTTGCTGACACTAAAAATATCTTTTCTGTGGATCATAACCTCACTAATTTCTCTATGAGTTAAATCTAAGATACTTTCTAACATAAACCTATTATCTTTTACCATCTCTCCTTCTTTAGCGGCCATTAATATTGCTCCCCTTATCCTATCAACATTCATATTGTTAGATTTAATTTTTTTAAAACTTAGTAAAAAGTGAATAAGCTTTTGTATTAAAAAGTTAATCGGGGATAAAAGCCAAACAAAAAATAACAATATAGGTGTATAAAACATTAATAAAGTATCTGGCTTTCTTATTGCGTAAATTTTGGGAAGAACTTCTGCAAAGATAAATATTAAAGAAGTCATTAATAATGTTGAATATAATATACCAATAGGACCGAAAGATTTAATTAATAAATTAGTAGCCAATGCAGATGACAAAATATTTACTAAATTATTTCCTAATAAAATAGCACTTATTATCACTTCTTTTTTTTTTAATAACTTTTGAGTCTTGATTGCCTTTTTATTTTCTTCAGATACTTTTTTTTGTAATAGAGGTTCAGAAATACTAGTGATTGCAGTTTCTGAAGAGGAAAAAAAACCTGATAAAATTATCAAAAAAAATATTATTGAGATTTGTATTAATATATAAAATTCAAACATTAATCAATTAAGTCCTGAATTATTTCTTTAATAATAACATGATTAATATCTCTTTTTATGAAGGCCTTTCCGATTCCCTTACAAAGAATAAAATTAATGCTTCCTTTGAAAACCTTTTTATCAGATTGCATATTAATTAAAAGTTTTTGGGGCACCCAATTTTTTCTACTAGATATTTGTTTCAATCTAATAGGGAGATCAAATTTTTTTAAATGACTTTCTAATGAAGAATATTCTTTTAACGTTGTATAACCTAATATGAAGGAAAGTCTCATTGCCATAAGCATGCCTACAGAAACAGCCTCTCCATGTCTTATTTTATAATCCATTTCGCTTTCTATCGCATGGGCAAATGTGTGTCCAAAATTCAATAACATTCTAGTATTATCTTCTTTTTCATCAATTTTAACTATTTCTGCTTTCTTTTTAATACACTTTGATAAGATTCTAACTACACTATCAGGTTCTAAATTATAAATATTCTTATGATTTTTTTCTAACCAATTAAAAAATTTTCTATCATTGATAATACTATATTTTACAACTTCTGCATAACCAGCTAAAAGCTCTTTTTTTGAAAGAGTATTTAAAGTATTTGGGTCGACAAAAACTGCAGAGGGTTGAAAGAATGAGCCAATAAGATTTTTCCCTATTTTAGCATTTATTGCTGTCTTTCCACCTACAGAGCTATCTACCTGTGACAATAAAGTAGTAGGAATTTGAATAAACTTTATACCTCTGAGTAAGATAGAAGATAAAAAACCTGTTAGATCACCAACTATTCCACCTCCTAAAGCATATATTATATCATTTCTATTAATTCCATTTGATAAAATCTTATTAGATAAACTCTCAAGAGTTTTAAAGGATTTACTTTGCTCTCCAGCTGGAACACTAAAAGTTTTAATATTAACTTTGTATTTTTTAAAATTATTTACGAGCTTTTTTAAATAGTATTTTTTTACATTACTATCTGTAATAATAATTGCTTTGCAACCAGAATATTTTTTATTGTGAAAATAAACTACTTCTTCAAACAAATTACTTTTAATAAAAACTTTATAGCTATTATATTTTAGGTTTACATTAATTTTGATCATTTTAATTGGTAATATGTGTATATATCTTCTTTAAAATTATGTTAGTCATATTTTCTTTGCTTGTATTGAATACGTTAACTTTAATTTTAGCTTTTTCATAATGTCTTATACGATCTTTCATAAGCTTTTCTAATTTGTCCCTAGAATTAAACTTTAAAACTAAAGGTCTTTGGGTTTTTGATTGCTTAATTCTCTTTTCAATAGTTTCAATTTGAGCATTAAGCCATATACTAATTCCTACTGCATCTATAGCTTTATTAATGTTATTATTTAAATATGCGCCTCCTCCTAAAGACATAATAAATCCATTATATTTAGAACTATTTATTTTATCCGTAATTATTTTTTCTTCTATTTCTCTAAATTTTTTTTCACCATGCGTTTTAAAAATGTCGATGACTTTCATATTATAACTTAATTCTATTTCTTTATCACTATCTAGAAAAGGCATTTTCAATTTAGAGGACAATTTCTTTCCGATAGTAGTTTTTCCTGTTGCCATAAAGCCAACTAAAAATAATTTTTTAGTTTGTAATAAATTATTCAGGTTATTTTCATTCAAGAGATATTTGTTTTATAGTTAAATTTAAAGTATATTAATTATATTACATAAAAAAATAATTTCATTGAAAAACTTTATATGATTATAAAAAAAATTTTAGTCTTTAGCATAACTCTTGTTATAGCTATTCTTATTTTTGTAGTTTTTTTCTGGGACATTCCAGCTCCAATTAACAAAATAGAGAAAAATCTTGAAATACATAGGTTAAATAGTAATGGTCAGGATTAATGTTTTATTTGTATTAATCTACTTTTTTATCTGTAAGGATATTTTAGCTAATGATAATCCTAAAAACATTATTATAATTGAAGATAGTTTAGAAATTGAAAAAAATGATAAATTTCTTAAAGAAGAGGAAAAACAATTAAAATTTAATAGAAACAAAGATACCTTACAAGATGAAAGTACAAATAATGATAATCCTGCAAAAGACATACAGCGCATTAGTCCTATTATTATAGATGATATCCCAAAAGAGTTTAATGATTGGTATGGTATATTACCTAGTCAAAAAGGCGGTCTAGGTTGGTTAATGTGGGGTAATACAAAAAGTGAATGGGCCTTATCACTAATAAAAAATGTAAACTTTAAAAGCCAATCAAGAACATTATTCAAATTAACTTCGAATTTAATGCTATCAAGGGCACAAGAACCTATTGAAAAAAATCATACATTAAACATTAAGAATACAGATAGTGAAATAAAAAAATTTAAATATTTAAAAGAAAAAGTACGAGTTTTATCTTCATTGGGGAATACAGAGGCTATAGATGAATTGATAGAAAATATTCCGCTAGAGTTAAAAAATGAAAATTTTTATAATTTAGTTTTTAATGCAAGACAAGCGGATATCGATATAGCCTATACCTGTAATAAAATTTTAAATTCACAGGCTGATTTAAAAAATAGTATAGCAGTGAGAAAAACTTCAATAGCTTGTAACATAGCTATGAAAAAAAGTAGTCAAGCTCAATTGGCATTAGATTTATTAGAAAACGACTCAAAAGAGAGCATCCCTTATGTTGAAAAAGTAAGATTATTTTTAGACAATCCTTCATTTAGTAGTCTTAATACTTTGGAGGATCAACCTTTAAGCAAAAATTTTAAAATAATAAGTTTAAGTAATTATAATGTAGCCAAAAAAGTTTTTTCTGAAGATGCCGTGGCTCTTGATAAAATTATATATGATATGAAACTTTTTAGTAAAGAAGATCAAGTTAAAGCACTTGAAAAGCTAGTAGAACTCGGCGTTTATGATTATTCACTCTTAGAAAGTGCTTATTTAGAATATTTTAATAATCTAGATACAAGTCTAAAGTTTAATTCATCATTAAAAGTTGGTGGAGAGAACTCTCTCGACATTAGAGTAAATTTATATAACTTAATTAAAAATTCAACATCAGAAACTGATAAAGCTAAGTTTCTAAATTTACTTTGGAAAAAAGCTAATGATGCTGAGGTTGGGCATGCTATTTATTATCTTACTAAAGATGATTTATCTTCATTAAAACCTAAACAAGAATTAAGTTGGTTCATTTATCCAATGACAAAAGCATTAATAATATTAGATGAATTGGATGAAGCAAAGATGTGGTTATTTTTTATGTCTGCAGATTTAAAAAATCGAGCTACCTTGGATATAAATTTTTGTAAGATGCTTATTTTGCTTCACTTAGTTGATGCTGATTTGAATGATTTAGAGTATGAAATGCCTGATATTAATTTTTTACTAAACAGACTTAATGATAATTTAGAAACAGACCAAAAATTATTATTTTCTTTAATGACGGCACTCAAAAGTTTAAATTATTATGTAGAGCCTAATTTATGGGAAAAATTTTATGTACAAGACTATATAAATTTTAGCGGCGATATACATAAATTTAATGGAAACATAAATTTAATGTTAAACGAGGCAATAAAAAATAGAAACTTAGCTGAAGTTGTCATTATTACTTTAAATAATTTAAACTCTTTGAATAAGAGTAACTTAAACTATTATCTATTATATAAATCTGTAGGGGCACTGTATGAGCTAGGTTTAAGAAAGTATGCTAGAAGTTATGTTTTGGAATTAATTTTAGATATTCGTATATGAAGCAAAAAAGAATAAATATGGAGAAAGAATTCATAATGTTGTTTTTAGATAAACTCAAAACTGAGAAAAACTTAGCTTCAACTACTATTATGTCTTATTCCAATGACTTAGAAAAGTTTGAAAAATACTTAAATGATAAGAAAATAAATGCTAAAAATTGTTCATTTGAAAATATATCTGCATGGATAGCTTTTATGCAGGTTACAAAACTCAAAAATTCTACTATTATAAGAAAAATTTCTGTTTTAAACCAATTTTTTAGCTTTCTGTATTCTGAGTCTTACATAAAAGTAAATCCAATGAGTAATGTTACTAGCCCTAAAAAAAATCAACTATTGCCAAAATTCTTAGATGAAAGTGACATTAATAAAATTTTAAATTATCTTTATAAAAATAAAAATACTTTTAAAAACTTTCAAACTTTATTATTAACTGAGCTTCTTTATGCTACTGGGTTAAGAGTATCAGAATTAGTTTCTATGAAGATAACTAATATAAGCGAAAAAATAGATAATATTCAGGTCGTAGGTAAAGGAAATAAAGAAAGAGTAATTCCTATTGCCAGTTTAACAAGAAAATTATTAAAAGAATATTTAAACTCTCCAGAATTTAAAGAAACAAAAGAATTGAACGGTGATATATGGTTATTTCCTTCAAGGAATAAACATATTACAAGGCAGGCTTATTACCATAAATTAAAAAAAATAGCTATTAAAGCTGGACTTGATATTTCAATAATTTCTCCTCATATGTTAAGGCATGCTTTTGCCTCTCATATGCTCAAAAATGGAGCAGATCTTAAGGTTATTCAATATTTATTAGGTCATGAGGATATATCGACAGTACAAATATATACGCATATACATTTAAAAGATTCTATAAAAGCTATAAAAAAACATCCTATTTATAATTCTCTAAATGAGAAATAATTATATTAGAATGGGCTCTGCAAATAAAAAAAAACTGCGCTTAAATAGATCACAACTTGCTGTTCCTGGAACTAGAACTGAATTTTTTCAAAAAGCTGCTCAGAGTGATGCAGATATCATTTTTCTTGATCTAGAGGATTCTGTTTCATTTAGTGAAAAATTGAAAGCAAGAAATAATATTATTCAAGCCATAAATGATATTAATTGGAAAAATAAAACTTTATCTGTAAGAGTTAATAGTTTCGATTCTAGTTTTATCGAAGAAGATATTAATCAAATTCTTAGAAAAACTTCTTCTAGGTTAGACTTATTATTATTTCCTAAAATAAACTCAGCCAATGAAGTAATAAAATTAGAAAAATTAATTAGTAATTATGAAAAAATTTATAAAAGAGATAAACAATTAGGTTTTGAATTAATAATAGAAACCTCATTAGGTCTAATAAATATAAAGGAAATAGCTTTAGCTAGTTCAAGAAATGAAGCTTTACATTTTGGAGCAGCAGATTTTGCAGCATCTATAGGTGCTAAAACTACAAATATTGGAGGAGTAAATAAAAATTATGGTGTTCTTGATAATACTAAAAAAAATTTTTTCATTAATGATATGTGGCATTATGTATTATTTAAAATAGTTTTGATAGCTCATGCTTATGGTTTAAGAGCGATAGATTGTCCTTATGGAGATTTTTCAGATGATATTGGATTTAAATCTATGGCAAAAAGTTCATATACTATGGGTTTTGATGGAAAAATGGTTATACATCCATCTCAAATAAAACTGGCTAATGAGATTTATTCTCCTACCTCAGAGGAAATTAGAGAAGCTAAGGAAATAATATTACAAATGAGAAAAGCAGAAAAAAAAGGAAAAGGAGCTATTGCATTTAAGGGAAAATTGTTAGATATTGTATCTATAAAACAAGCAAATAGAATTTTGGAAATAAAAGAAATGATAAAAGAGGGTAAAAAGATTTAATGAACTTTTTTCTAGACTTTGAAGCAGAAATAGCAGAATTAGAAGCTAAAATTAATGAGTTGAGACACGTTAGCAATGCTAAAGGTTCAAAAATTTTAGATGAAATATCAAATCTTGAATTTAAAACTAAGAAACTATTAAAAGTAAAGTATGCAACTTTATCTCCTTGGCAAAGGGTACAAGTAGCAAGACATCCTGAAAGGCCTCATTTTATAGATTATGTAAATAATATATTTGATAATTTTGAGGAATTAAATGGAGACAGAAACTTTGGCCAGGATGATGCAATTATAGGTGGATTAGCTTCTTTAAATGGTAAGTCAGTGATGATAATTGGCCAAGAAAAAGGTAATGATACTACAAGCAGAATAAAAAGAAATTTTGGAATGGCAAGACCCGAGGGCTATAGAAAATCAGCTAGATTAATGAACTTGGCAAATAAATTTAACTTGCCAATACTTACTTTTGTAGATACTGCAGGAGCATATCCAGGAGTAGGTGCCGAACAAAGAGGGCAATCTGAAGCTATAGCTTCTTCTATTAAAACTTGTTTAACAGTGGATGTGCCATTAATAAGTATTATAATCGGAGAAGGTGGTTCAGGAGGGGCAGTGGCAATAGCAACAGCAGATAGAGTTTTAATGTTAGAAAACTCTGTTTATTCTGTAATATCTCCAGAGGGTTGTGCTTCAATTTTATGGAAGAAAGAAGGGTTTGACGAGATAGCAGCTAATAGCCTGAAACTAACTGCGAATGATCTTATAAAATTGCAAGTTATAGATGAAATTATTAAAGAGCCTCTTGGAGGAGCTCACAGAAAACCTGAATCAATAATGGAAAGTGTAAAAGGTAGTTTAATAAAAAATCTAGAGAATTTGCAAAATAGTAACAAAAAAATAAGTTTACTTTCCCTTAGAAGAAAAAAATATTTACAGTATGGTTCAGAGTTAAGAGTTTAAAGATTTGTCTTTATTAAGTAAGTTTAGAGAGTTAAATAATTTTGTAAAAGACGACAATCATTACGAATTAATATGTTGCCAACATAAGATAGGATATATTCATAAAGACATAGCTAAGAGCTTAATGCTTAATATAGATGGTATTAATTTAATTAATGGAGCTGTGTATTTTAAAGACAGAAGTCAAATTAAGTTAAATAAAAAAGCTTTAGAAATTGCAAAAATTTTATACCAAAAAGGTAAACTATCAGCATTGTCTAAGGAGTTATTTTCATGTAAAAAAAGTATTGATAGTAAAGAACTCTTTAGGCTAGATAGAGGTTTAGTAGAAATTTTAGGTATAAGAGGATACGGAGTTCATTTAATAGCATATGTTAAAAATAAAAATTCTTACAAGCTATGGGTTCCTAAAAGAAGTAAAAGTAAATTAGTTGAACCATCTAAACTTGATAATACCGTAGCAGGTGGTATTAAAGCTGGTGAAGATATTTATTCTGCCATAAAAAGAGAAGCTTATGAGGAAGCAGGAATATCAGCTAAAGACTTTAAATATACGAAGCTCACTGGAACAATAAACTATAATTGGAAGAATAAAGAATATTCAATTAGAAGAGATACCTTGTATTTATTTGATATGGAAGTAGATGAAAGTTTTAAACCAACTTGCTCAGATGGTGAAGTAGAAGACTTTAAACTAATGGACTGGAAAGAAGTTTTAAAACTAATACAGGAAACAGATTTGGTTAAAAGTAACTGTTCTTTAGTCTTTGCCCATTTTTTAATAAGACATGGACTAATGACAAATAAGAATGAAAAAAACTATGAAGAGATACTTAGAGTTTAATTAAATTAAGTTACTTAACTTTTTTATTAGTTCAAGAGTATTGATGTCTTCAATAGTAGCAGGAGTTTTATATTCTGTTTTATTTAAAATATTGGATATAGTAGATCTAAGTATTTTACCTGATCTTGTTTTTGGTAAGTTTGTAACAATTAGTGATTTTTTATAAGAAGCTACAGGCCCTAATTTTTCTCTTACTAAATCTATTGTTTCGTTAACAACTTCATCTTCTGATTTAATACATGAATTATTCAGGACTAAAATACCAACTGGTACCTGACCTTTTAAATTATCATTCATTCCTATTACGGCACACTCAGCTACGTCTTCATGTTGTGTTAAAATTTCTTCTATAGATCCTGTAGAAATTCTGTGTCCTGCACAATTAATAATATCATCTGTTCTAGACATTACAGAAATATATCCATCATTATTAATTATTCCGGCGTCTGAAGTATCATAATAACCAGGATACTTTTTCAGATAAGCTTCATAAAACCTATTAGCACTATTCCAAATCTGCGAACTACATCCTGGAGGAAGAGGAAGTCTAATTGCTAAGTTACCCATTTTTTCTCGAGCTAGTTCTTTTCCTTTATCATTGAGAACAACTACAGAGTAACCTACAGCTGCCTTACCAGTAGAACCATGCAGGATGTCAAATAATTCGTATTCAGGAAAATTACCTGCTATAGACCATCCAGTTTCGGTTTGCCACCAATGATCAATAACAGGTTTTTTTGTAATGTTCATAGTCCATTTTATACTCTCTGGATCAGCTCTTTCCCCAGCTAAAAATATATATTTTAGTGATGAAAGGTTATACTTTTTAACCTGCTGACCTTGGGCATCTTCTTTTTTTATAGCTCTAATAGCAGTAGGTGCAGTAAACATTGTTTTAACTTTGTGTTCAGAAATAACCCTCCAAAACTGTCCAGAATCAGGTGTTCCTACCGGTTTTCCTTCATACAAGACTGTGCTACATCCTAGTAATAAAGGAGCATAAACTATATAAGAGTGTCCCACTACCCAACCTACATCAGAGGCAGCCCAAAATACATCATTCTCTGTAATATCATAAGTCATCTTCATGCTATTATATAATGCAACAGCATGTCCGCCATTAGTTCTCACAATACCCTTTGGTACGCCTGTGGTTCCAGAGGTATGTAGAATATATAATGGATCATTAGAGTCAACAGGTATACAATCAATGCGCGAAGAACAATCAATAAAATCATCCCAAGAAATATCAGTAGGCTGATCTAAATTACATAAATATTGTTCCCTTTGATATATCACTTTTTTTAGAGGTTTATGAGAAGTAAAAGTCAGTGCTTCATCTAGTATCTTTTTGTAATTTATTATTTTATTAGGTTCTAACCCACAGCTAGCTGATACTATAACTTTTGGAGTAACGTCAGAAATTCTACTTGCCAATTCTTTTGAAGCAAACCCTCCAAAAACAACAGAATGTATTGCCCCAATTCTCGCGCAAGCTAACATGGAAAAAATTACTTCGGGAATCATAGGCATGTAAATAATTACTGTGTCCCCTTTTCTAACACCTAATTTACTTAAAGAGGCAGCCAATGATGAAACTTTAGATAATAATTCTTTATAATTAATTTTTCGTTTCGTGTTAGTTATAGGGCTATCATAAATTAGGGAAACTTTTTCACCATGACCATTTTCTACATGTCTATCAATACAGTTATAGCAGGTATTAAGTTTGCCCTCATAAAACCAAGTACTTTTATTATTTTCTGTATGAAGTGTTTTTGTAAAGGGTTCTATCCAAGATATCGCTTTAGACTTTTCTTTCCAAAAAGATAAGGGATTTTTTTGCCAAGCTAAATAATTTTTTTCATAAGACATGGTCTAGTTGAGGGCAAATATATTTTCATATACTTGCCCTGATTAAATTATTCTCTATTACCAAAAAGCATTAATAGATACTGAAAAAGCAAGAGTAAATCTAAATATAATTTTAGAGCACCCATAACAGCCTTTTTAGTTGAGTCTTCGGTGTTTTCATTTGCAACATAGATCTCCTTAATAACTTGAGTGTCATACGCTGTTAATCCTGCAAATATTATTACGCCAATTATTGACATCGCAAATTGTAGTGCAGAAGATCCTAGAAATATGTTCACTATCGAAGCAATTATTAAACCTATTAAACCCATCATCAAAAAACTACCCATTTTTGCTAATGATCTTTTAGTCGTATAACCCCAAATACTCATAGTTAAAAACATTGACGAAGCAATGAAAAATACTCTGGCAATTGTTGCTCCCGTATAAACTAAAAATATGCTAGCCAGTGAAATACCATAACAAGCTGCTAATAACCAAAACAGATTTTGTGCAGTTTTAGCTTTCATTTTATTAATGCCAAAACTCATCCACAAAATAATACCTAGTGGAGCAAACATTACCACAAAAGCTAATGGACCCTGCATTAAAGAAACTACTACTGCATTTCCAGAAACAAAGGCGTTAGCAAAAAGATATGCTATAACTCCTGTAATTCCTAGACCTGCAGACATATAACCGTAAACTTTTAACATAAACTTCCTTAAACCCTCATCTGTAGAAGACAAAGAAGAGGCTCTTGATCTCACATTGTGATCGTTGGTGTACTTACCAAATGCCATTTGAAACTCCATTAAATAATTAATAAATATATATTTAATATATGATATTTTGCATGTAATATTCAAGAATTGATTTTTTATAGGAGATTATATGCTTAAAAACCAAATTAATTACTTTAAATCCAATGATTGGAAAATCAAGGGTTTAGAAAAGTCTGCAAAAAAAACATTCACTTTTGAGGACTTTAAGTCTGCTTTTTCATGGATGACTTATATTGCAATTGAGGCAGAAAAAACTGATCATCATCCAGAATGGAATAACGTGTATAATAAAATTTCAATAGTATTAAGTACTCATGATAAAGGCAAGCTTACTTCAAAAGATTTTTTTTTAGCAAAATTTATGGATATTCAATTTGAAAGGTATAGGTAAAAGTTCATTTTACAAGAAAGAAAAATAGCTCAGATACTTGGCTATTCTGGTATAATACCTTACTTATTTACCTCTATTTTTGTAAGGTTTAATTTTACCTATTTTGATATAGTAGAAGTAATAATTATTTACTCTTATACAATTATTACTTTTTTAGGCGGAATTTATTGGGGCATAGCGCTAATAAGTAAATATAATTCTAAATTTATTTTTTTATTCTCTGTAACATCATCAGTTTTAATATTAACTAGCTTATTTTTAAACTTCGATACAGTCTACAAAATAATATTTATAATTATTTTAATAAATACATTCTTATTTTTTGAACTTAGATTTTTTAAAGAAAAATTTATACCAAAATGGTTTTTTACTCTTAGAATAAGGCTTAATGTTTTATTGACATTTTTTCTAATTGTTATTTTTTTTAGACTTTTTTTATTTTAATTCATTTTACTTAGCTGAATTCCTGTTATAAGTATTAAAGAAGAGCCTAATATAAAAAGCAAAGTAATGTTTTCTGAAAAAATTGATATTCCTATTATGCTTGCAAAAATTACTCTAAAAAAATCAAAAGGCATTACAATTGTTGATTTACCAACTCTAAGACCTTCAATAGTAAAGAATTGAGCCAACAAGCCAAATATTGTTGCTATAATAATAAATAATATAGATGGCCAACTAGGGTACTTTGCCATTAGTAGGTATGGTATAATTAAAAATAAGCAACTTAAAAATGAGAACCAAAATTGTATGTGGAGGCTTTTTTCTATGTAGGAAATTTTTTTAATAAATATTTTCACCAAAGCCATTAAAAACGCTCCTATTAAGGCATAAATATAGAATATGAAATCAGATTTACTCTGTAATTCAACTCCTATGGTTATCATTACTCCAAAAAAACCTAATAAGATATAAAAAATTGCGTTTACATTTATATCTTCTTTTAAAAATAAAACAGCTAAAGGAATTATGAAGAAAACTTTAGAAAAGTTTATTATCGTTACATTTGAAAGAGGAACATGTTTTAGAGCGGTAAAAGTAAAAAACATTGCTGATAGGCCTAAGATAGTGCGAAAAAAATGAAACTTAAAATAAGTTTTTTTTAGGTTTAAAACTCTAAATCTTAATAGTGGTATTAGAATACATATTGCTACGCATGATCTTAAAAAAATTATTTCTATAACACTATGTTCATCTAATAAAATTTTTATACAAGAAGACATTATAGAGAAACATAAAGAAGCATATATAATATACTTTATGCCTTTAATATTATTATTATATCTCACAAATATCTACAATTATTCATATTCTTTTTGCAGTAATTACCGGAGTAGTTTCTTTTTTACCTGCTACTTTTTCTCTATTTATAATATAAATACTAGAAATAAATATAATCAAACTTCCAATAAAAACTGTAACTGATGGTATTTCATAAAAAATATAGAAAGCGAGTATTGCTGTAAATGGAAGTCTTAAATAATCAAATACAAGAACATAAGTGGTTTCAGATATTGAAAAAGCACGTGTGATACCTTGATGAGCTAAAGTAGCAATTAATCCTGTGCTTACTAATAGTAATCCATCTACTAAACTAGGTTTTATCCAATATATAATACAAGGTATAAAAGAAAATATTGCTAAAAATATTGGCATATAAAATACAACAGAGTTTGGGTGATCAATCATAGTAAGTTTTTTTATAAAAACAGCTGCCAATCCCATTAGTAATGAAGCTGCTAGAGCAATAAGCAAGTAAATACTCATATTATTAAATCCTGGTTTTATGATAATTAGAGCACCAATAATAGAAAGCATAATTGCAATAAACCTTCTTTTTTTTATTTTTTCTCCTAAAAAAACAATAGCGCATATTGCACCAAAGATTGGAGCTGTAAAATTTATGGCTGTTGCTTCAGCTAGAGGAATTTTAGATATTGAGAAAAACCATAGATACATTGCTGCTAAAGCTACTGCAGACCTTCCTAATTGTAGTTTAATTGATTTCGTTTTTAAACTCGACAATCCAGAATTTAATAGCCATGGGAAAATAAAAATTACAGCAAAAAATGATCTAAAAAAAATAATTTGAGAGAGGTGGTAGTCATTCGATAAATATTTAACTAATGTGTTTAGAAGTGCAAAGTTTAATGATGCAAACAGCATCCAGAGAGCTGATTTAATTCTTAATGACATTTTTTCATTTTATTTTATTATTTATAGCATGAAAGGTAGTGAAAATGAAAAAAGTTTATGACACCCCTGAAGAAGCAATAAAAGGATTACTCTTTGATGGTATGATTATAATGTCAGGAGGTTTCGGTCTTTGTGGTTTACCAGAAAATCTAATACTCTCTTTGAGAGATAGTGGAGTAAAAAAAATAACTGTGATATCTAATAATGCAGGAACAGAGGGCAGTGGTCTAGGTCTTTTATTAGAAACAGGACAAATAAGTAAAGCTATATCTTCTTATGTTGGAGAAAATAAACTTTTTGAAAAACAGTATCTTTCTGGAGAAATTGAACTAGAGTTTAATCCCCAAGGCACTCTAGCAGAGAGAATAAGAGCAGGTGGTGCTGGTATTCCAGCATTTTTTACTGCTACAGGTGTGGGAACATTAGTAGCAGAAAATAAGGAACATAAAACATTTAATGGAAAGAATTATATTATGGAGACAGGACTAGTTGCAGATTTATCAATAGTGAAAGCTTGGAAAGGAGATAAAGCTGGTAATTTAATTTATAGAAAAACAGCTAGAAATTTTAATCCAATAATGGCAACAGCTGGCAAGCACACTATAGCAGAAGTTGAAGAATTGTGTGATGAGGGAGAATTAGATCCAGATCAGATTCACACCCCAGGTATTTATATACAGAGAATTATTAAAGGTAAAAGTTATAGTAAGGCAATTGAAAACTTAACCTTGAGTGAAGATTAATGGGTTGGGATAGAATGGATATGTGCAAAAGGGCTGCAAAAGAACTTAAAGAAGGTTATTATGTTAATTTAGGGATAGGAATGCCGACCCTAGTTGCTAATTACATAGATGAAAATAAAAATATAACTTTACAAAGTGAAAATGGAATGCTCGGAATGGGCCCTTTTCCAAAAAGAGGAAAAGAGGATCCAGATTTAATTAATGCAGGAAAACAGACTATTACATCTTTACCAGACTCTAGTTTTTTCTCTTCTGCAGAATCTTTTGCTATGATTAGAGGCGGGCATATAGATTTGTCGATACTAGGTGCCATGCAAGTATCAGAAAAAGGCGACTTAGCAAATTGGATGATTCCTGGAAAAATGGTTAAAGGAATGGGTGGAGCAATGGATTTAGTTGCAGGTGTAAAGAAAGTGCTAGTATTAATGGATCATAATGCTAAAGATGGTAGTCCAAAAATTTTAGCAAAATGTACACTTCCTTTAACTGGAAAAAGTGTTGTAGATTTGATTATTACTAATATGGGAGTTTTTGAAATTAAAGAAGGTTTAAGAGTTTTAGAAATAGCTCCTGGTGTTAGTAAAGAACAACTTATAAAAAATACTGCCGTTAATTTAATTTTTAATTAACTTTAAGAACTATTTTACCAATATTTTTTCTTTCTAATAAGTAATTTAAAGCAGTAGTTGCTTCTTTTAAATCAAAAGTTTTGTGATTAATAGGATTGATTAGCTTTCTGTCATAAAGTTTATTTAAAACAGCAAAATCTTCTCCAATGCTTTTAGGTTCTCTATATGCCAGTTCTCCCCAGTATAAACCGTCTGCTTTAGCATTTTTTAGTAAGAGCCTATTTGCAGGAATATCAGGTATTTTACCTGAGGCAAACCCCACTATAACAATTCTACCATTCCAACTAAGCGATTTTATTGCGTTTAAGGCTAAATATCCTCCTACCATATCAATCACTACATCTATCTCTTTAATGTTAATTCTGTTTAATTCATTCTTTAAAATATTTTGCTTATAATTTATGATGTGATCGGCTCCTTTATTTTTACAACTTTGCAATTTTATGTCGTCTCCTCCACATGCTATAACATTAGCTTCCAATGCTTTAGCTATTTCTACTGCAGCAATGCCAACCCCGCCTGTTGCCCCTAAAATCAAGCAGGTTTCATTTTTTTTTATTTCAGCTTTTGTCACCAAAGCGCTATAAGCTGTTCCGTAAGTAACAGGGAATCCAGCAGCTATTTCTAAAGACATATTTTTAAAAGCTTTATAGATATTTTCTGAGGGAACTATTACTTCAGATTTATACCCTCCATACTTCATTATTGCTATAACTGAGTCGCCAACCTTATGACTTAAAACATTTTTACCAATTTCTATTACTTTCCCAGAAACCTCTAAACCAGGAGAAAAAGGAGGTCTGGGTCTTTCTTGATACCTTCCCTTTATAGTTAAAACATCAGCAAAATTTACTCCTACACTATTTACTTCAATTCTTACTGAATTTTTCTCAATTTTATCAGATTTTGATTTTACATATTCAAGTATTTCTGGACTGCCATATCTATTTACTATCATGCTATACATTTTATTATAGACCTAAACAAATTTTTAAATTAAAACTAAGTTTACTTATTATATAAAAGGAGTAAATATGCATTTTAAAAAGGTAACAGTTTTTTTTAGTTTTTTTTTCTTTTTTTCTAATTTTAGTTTGTTAGCAGAAGACTATGGCGTTAAAAAATTAGGAAAGTATGGGAACTGGAGTGTTTATTCAAAAACAAAAAATCTATGTTATATGATTGCAGAACCAGAAAAGTCAGAAGGGAAATATAAAATGAGAGGCAGGGTTAGAATAGTTGTTTACAGAAATAGTGAAAAAATCAAAAATAGTAACGTTGTAGGTTTTGACTTTGGATATTCTTTTCCTCAGAATGCAAAAGCTACTATAGAAATAGATACTAAAAAGGCTTTTCAACTTAGTACATTTGGTCAAACTGCTTGGACAGGAATTAAGTCAAAAACTGATAAGCAGATTATAATTGAAATGGAAAAAGGAAATAAATTAGTGGCTTTAGGGAAATCTAAGCGAGGAACAGATACAAAAGATACTTATTCATTAAGTGGTTTTTCCAAGGCATTTGAGAAAATAAGTAAATATTGCGGTTAAATATATTGAAAGAAAATATATATAATGTCTCGTTAGAAGAATTAAAATCATTTTTTATTAGCGTTCAGGAAAAACCATTTAGGGCTGATCAATTATGGAATTGGTTGTATGTTAAAGGCATTAATAATCTAAATGTAGTAAATAATATTTCTTTACCAGTTATTAAAAAAATCAATGAAAATTTTTTTTTTCCTGATTTTAAGGTTAAAAAATATATTTGTTCAAAAGATGGTACTAAAAAATGGTTATTTGAACTTAATGATGGTAAAGAAATTGAAACTGTTTATATTCCTGAAAAAAACCGAGGGACCATATGTATATCATCACAAGTAGGGTGTACTTTATCTTGTTCATTTTGTCACACAGGTACTATGAAGTTTATCAGAAACTTAAATTTGTCAGAAATACTTGGACAAATAATCTATGTAAAAAATGATTTAAAAGATTGGGTTTATAACAAAGAAGAAAGAAAAGTTACTAATATAGTTTTTATGGGAATGGGTGAACCTTTTTATAATTATGAAAACGTAATTAAAACAATAAATGTTTTAATTAATAACAAAGGTCTCGCTTTTTCTAAGAGGAAAGTTACTCTTTCTACTTCTGGAGTAGTTCCAGTAATAGATAAATTTAAAGAAGAAAGTGATGTTAATTTAGCAATTTCATTACATGCAGCATTTGATAAAATTAGAGATGAATTAGTGCCTATTAATAGAAAGTGGCCTATAAATAAACTTTTAGAGGCTTTAAGAAATTACAGCAAAAGAAGAGTAAATAAAAAAATAACTTTTGAGTACATAATGCTAGATGGTGTAAATGATTCTCTAACAGATGCTAAAGAACTAATTAAACTAATTAAACCATTTAAAGCAAAAATAAATTTAATTCCATTTAATCCATGGCCAGGCTCTAAATATAAAGTGTCTTCCCCAGATAGAATTTTAGAATTTAAAAAATATATTTTGGAGAAAGGCAAATTAGTTGCTACTGTAAGAATGCCGAGGGGAAATGATGTTTTGGCAGCATGTGGACAATTAAAATCTTTTTAGAAGAGGAGTGGTTATGAAAAAAAAAGTAGTTTTAGCTTATTCTGGCGGATTAGATACTTCTGTTATTTTAAAATGGTTGCAAAAAGAGAGAAATTTAGAAGTAATAGCATTTATAGCTGATATAGGTCAAAAAGATGAATTAGAATCAGCTCAAAGAAATGCAATTAAAATGGGAGCTAAAAAAGTAATTGTTGAAGATTTAAAAAATACTTTTGTAAAGGATTATATATATCCTATGTTTCGTGCTAATGCATTATATGAGGGAAATTATTTACTAGGTACAGCTATAGCAAGACCACTTATAGCAAGAAAGCAAATTGATATAGCTAAAAAATATAAAGCAAAATTCGTTTCTCACGGTGCTACAGGGAAGGGCAATGATCAAATTCGTTTTGAAATGGGATATTATGCTCATAACCCCAATATAGAGGTCATAGCTCCGTGGAGGGAATGGAATTTAAATTCTAGAGAAAAACTCATCAAATATGCATATCAAAATAAAATACCTGTTCCAGGAAGCAAAAAAAAAGACCCACCTTATTCAATGGATGCAAACCTTCTTCATATTTCTTATGAAGGAAAAATATTAGAAGACCCTTGGGTAGAACCTGATGAAAATATGTATAGATTAACTAAGACACCATCTAAAGCTAGTAGCAAAGGAGAAAATATTATTTTAAGTTTTAAAAAAGGGAACTTAATAAAGGTGAATAATAATAACCTAACTCCTTTTAAAGCTTTCAAAAAGCTTAATGAAATAGGAGGAAGAAATGGTATAGGAAGAAAAGACTTAGTGGAAAATAGAACAGTTGGTATGAAATCAAGAGGAGTATATGAAACTCCTGGAGGTACTATTTTATTAGAAGCACATAGAGCAATTGAAAGCTTAACATTGGATGGACCTACTATAATGCTCAAAGATGAAGTAATGCCTAAATATGCAAAACTTATCTACGATGGTCTGTGGTTTAGTCCAGAAAGAGAAATGTTGCAAGCTTTAATAGACAAAAGTCAAGAAAGAGTAGAAGGAGATGTAAAAATATATTTAAGACAAGGAATAGTTAGTGTAAAAGGAAGGAAATCAAGGTTTAGTTTATATAATAAAGATTTATCAACCTTCGAGGAAGATAACATTTATGATCAAAAAGATGCAGAAGGTTTTATTAAGCTTAAATCATTAAGGTTTAGAGTTAACTAAAACTTATTAAGCCGGTATACTCAAAAAGAAGATTTCTAAAAAATATCAATAAGATTATTAGTATTACCGGAGATATGTCTACTCCACCAAATTCGGGCAAAAGCCTTCTAATTGGCCTTAATAGGGGCTCAGTAACTTTATACAGAAAACTTCCTATCATATTAACAAAATTACTCTGAGTATTTACTATTCCAAAAGCAACCAACCAGCTTAATATAGCTTGTATTATAAGTAGCCAAATAAATAGCTCTATTACTTGACTTATCAATATTACTAAGGAATTCATATTTAGATGATATATAAAAATTATAGAGTAGCAAAGGAAAAAATCCTTTGCTACTATTAGTGAAGGCTATTTCTTCTTTGAGACGTATTCTGGGTAACCTTCTGAACCTGCTTCGCTTAGATCTAAACCATAGACCTCGTCATCTTCTGTAGCTCTTATTCCAACTGTAGCTTTTAATATTGACCATACTATGGTTGAACCTATGACTGTAAATACTCCAAAAGCAAGTATTCCTATAATCTGAGTGCCATAAGATGTGTCAGAATTAGTGAAAGGAACTACTAATGTTCCCCATATACCAGCTATTAAGTGTGCTGGAATTGCTCCTACTACATCATCTATTTTAAGTTTGTCTAATAATTTCATACCAAACATACATAAAATTCCTCCAATAGCACCTATAATTATAGCCTCTCCAATAACAGGTGTTAAAGGTTCTGCTGTAATACTAACTAAACCAGCAATTGCGCCATTAAGAGTAGCACCAACATCAGTCTTGCCGTACATAACTCTACTTAATATCATTGCACCAAGCACACCGCCTGCTGCAGCCATACTTGTATTAGCAAATATAGTAGCAACGGCATCAGCATCGCCATAAGAGCCTAAAGCTAACTGCGAGGCACCATTAAAACCAAACCAACCAAGCCATAATATCCAAACCCCCAATGTTGCCATAGGTATAGATTGACCAGGCATTACATTAGCTGAACCATCTGAATTATATTTTCCTTTCCTAGCTCCTAAAATAAGAGCACCTGTTAATGCAGCCCAGCCTCCTACTGAATGAACTATTGTTGAGCCTGCAAAATCTGAAAAGCCCATTTCACTTAACCAGCCTCCACCCCATTGCCATGATCCAGAAATCGGATATAGAATAGCAGTTAAGACTAATATAAATCCAAAAAATGGCCAAATTAGTATTCTTTCAGCAAGAGCGCCTGAAACAATTGAAGCAGTAGTAGCAACAAATACCATCTGAAAAAACCAATCTGAAGCTGGTGAATAACTTTGCCCCACTAGATCACTTGTGTCGCTAACACCGCTAGACCAGATTCCTAAAGAGCCTAGATAACCTCCGTCTACTCCAGCATACATTAAATTGTAGCCAATTAAATAATATGCCGTACCTGCAATAGAAAATAAACCTACATTTTTTATACATATTACAACAGTATTTTTGCTTCTTACTAAACCCGCTTCAAGCATAGTAAAACCTGCAGCCATCCACATGACCAAAAAACCACCTATACAAAATAATAAGGTATTAAAAACGAAGGATATTTCAGCAGGGTCAGCAATAGCTACTTCATGACCATCTGCAAAAGCTATTTTTGTTGTTACAAAATAGCTTAATATAAGAAATAAGTATTTTAACAATTTATACTCCTTTAAAGTTTAAAAACTCTAAATTATCAAAAGTATTTTTTAATTACAACAATAATTATATGATAATTTTGTATAAAAAATAGGCAATAGCCTAAAAATTAACTAGATATTTTTACATCTTTTATTTCTTTACCATCTTTTGTAACTACTCGTAATTTTACATTACCTGTTTCTTGGTTAGTAACTTTTAATAGCTTTCTGTCTGGATCATTAGCTTTTAGTTTTAATAATGCATCTTGTACATCTGTTCTAGTTGCAAGTTCAAGTAATCTATCTTGTAAAAACTCAATTCTATTTTCTAGTTTATCTAACTGCTTAGCTCTATTGCCTTCAATTGCAAATAATGCAATTATGCAAATAGCTACTATTACAAGAAATATAACCTCTGCCATTACTTAATTGGCCTTAGTTTGGAGGCAAATCTATCATATATGTATATTTTACCTTCTTCTGAGGTTATTTGAGAATAACGAATCTTTTCGATATTTTTGAAAAAAACAAAGCATAATGAAGATAAAATTAACAAATTAACAAAAAAATTTCTTTTTTTTACCAAATTGTTAGAAAAAAAGTCTAATTCTTTTAATTTTTTCATTACCCTCTCCAAATTAGAGGAAAATGAAGCTCTAATTTAGTATGTTATTTTCTTTTTTAATTTGCCTTTGAACCTATCATATACAAATTCGGTGCCATAAGGGTCTGTGACAATAGTATACCTTACTTTATGAAAGTTATTGGTTAATACGAAGATTAAGGATACTAAAATACTGCTAGTAGCTAAAGCCTGTCTATATTTATATAAAATAACTTTATTTTTATTGGCTTTTTTAAATAATTCCTCAAATATTGTGAGTTGACTAGCTTTAGCTATTGCAGCTTTTTCTAATTCAATATCTTTAAGTTCTCGATATTTAAGTAATATTTCGTCTTTATGAATGGGTTTAGTTTTTTTTCTCCAGAATATATTATCAATATCGTCATACTCAAATTCAGCATTCGGATTAATAGCAAGAATAGCATCAGATAATGTAACCATATTTAACTCTAATTAAATTATAATACTAATAACGGAAAAAAAGAGAAAAAATTAATTTGTATTTTTATAAGGCCATTTTTTTACTAGATCAAGAAATAATGGATCTATAGAATATTTATTTTTTTTAATGTCTCTAGCTATATCACCTGGTGTGTCATTGTATCCAAAATAACTAAAGTCTTTCATGCGTAGAGGATATAAAATTCCATCTAAATGATCATATTCATGCTGGATTAAAGCAGCCCATGTAGAATGAGCATAATGTTCTACTAGTTGTTTATCTGGGGTAAAATATTTTACGTGTATCTTATCATATCTAGGAACTTTTGCATGCAACCCTGGTAAAGACAAACATCTTTCCCAAAACAAAGTTTTCTTTTTTGTTATAGGTATTATCTCAGGATTTATCATATATGTCCAAGGCTTAGAGTTAAGTTTAGCATTTTTGGGTATACGATTCTGATTAACTCTGTATACAATAACTCTTTTGCTAACCATTACTTGAGGTGCTGCTAACCCACTGGCTCCTATAAATGTTAAAGTATCCTTCATATTTGATATTAAGTCGTGTATCGTATCAAAATCTTTTACTTTTGAAGCTTTTTTTCTAAGTATAGGATGACCCATTTTCAATATTTGAAGTACAGCCATAGATTAATTTTTTAAAATATTGTAGAAGTGAATAATTTCTTTAAATGTACTAAGCGGTTGTTCTTGTTGTACCCAATGTCCTGCTTTTACTATAAGCTTAGTTCCATAATAATTTTTAAAAAATCTAGATTCCATTTTTTCCAAGTCTCTAGGCTTTTGATAAATTCCCCAATCAGCTTTACCTGCTATAAAAATAGCTGGAATAGTAATTGATTTAGGTAGAGATAAATTAATAATTTTAAGTTTTTCTTTATCACTTAACATAACTTTGTACCAATATAATGCTTTTCTAAAACCAGATTTAGTAAAATTTCTAACATAAACTTCTAAATCGTTTTGATCTAACCATTGACAATTATTAATTTCATCTACAGTAGGCATAAATTTTTTTATAGTTTGAGACATTCCTAGATGCAACTGCATTATATAATATTCTGGCATTTTTGATATTTCTCTAACTGAAGAGTTGTTAAGTTTAAAAGGCTTATTTTTTTTATAATCATTACTTTTAAAATAATAATAACCTCTTAAAAATTTTTTTAATCCCTGTTTGCAATTTAAAATGTTATTAGATGCTTGAATGGATGAAAAATAATATTGATAATGTTTTTTTTTAAACTTAGCTAATTTTTTATTTAATATATAAAGACTATTGATATTTTTTTTTTCTGGGATTCCAGCAAAAGGCATGCTCATTAGAGTTAGACTTAATATATATTTAGGGTATAGTATGCTTATGTAAGATGCTATATAAGAACCAAAATCATGGCCAATAATATGAAACTTAGTTATACCAAGTTTATCCATAAGACATATTATATCCTTTGATAGATTTAATACACTATATGAATTTAAGTTTTCTGAGTTTATACATCTAGTCTTTCCATATCCTCTTTGATCAGGAGCTATACAATAATATCCTTTTTTCGTGAAAAGCTCTATCAAATACCTGAAACTATATGATATTTCCGGAAAACCATGTAACATGATTATAGTGTTATTGTCTTTTTTCTTAACCGTGTTTTCTAATACGTTAATATCTAATCCATTAACATTTGTGATTAATTTATATTTTAAATTTGGATAATTTTTCATTTTAGTAAGGTATAGTATTTTTATTATAATCTAATAGTAAACCACTATCTTTTTCATTTAAATTTAGCATAACATTAATCAATTTTTTTGCAGCCTGTTCAGTTGTTTGATATTTTTTATTTCTTAAAAATGGCATAGAAAGGTTAGTATTTACGGTACCTGGATGCAATGCTACAACAATTAAGTTTTTATTCGTTCTTTTATATTCTATTGAAGCTGTTCTAATTAATTGATTAAGAGCTGCTTTTGATGCTCTATAACTGTACCAACCCCCAAGGTAATTATCAGATATACTTCCTACTCTAGCTGACAAAGTAGCTATTACCGATTTTTTTTTGTTTTCCATATGGGGAGTAAAGTATTTTAGTATTAAAGCTGTTGGTATAGTATTTATTGAAAAAGATTTTTTTATATATTCTATATTAATTTCTTGAAACTTCTTCTCGGGTTTAAACTTATCATCATGAAGAAATCCTATAGCATTTATTAATAATTTAATTTTGAGGTTATGTTTTGAGATTTCATTGGCAACGTTTTCATAACTTTTTTCATCAAATATATTGATATTTGGATTACTATTTCTTCCTAAACCATAAACTTTAGAAAATTGATTGCTTTTTTTCAACTCTTGAATTATCTCAAAACCTATTCCTCCACCACTACCAAAAACTACGGCTATTTCTTTGCTAGAATCTTCTGACATTAATTATTTTTTACCTAAGACTACTTTTTTAAGAGGTTGAATGCTCTGAGAAATATTTTTAACCTTTGATTGCTTTTCATTATTGGAAAAGTCAGTTAAAATCAGTTGAGAAATAGCGTGTTGAATATTTTTTGAAGCTTCTGCAACTGATTTAGAAGCTGCAAAGCTTACTTTATCATTTTTTTCATTGGCAATAGAAACCATTTCCCATTCAGCTGATACTAAAAGTTTTAATAATTTACTCAATTTTCTTACTTCTTTATCTCGTACTTTTTTTAGATTTTTGATCTCATATGTATAATTATCCATATAATTTTCCTTTGCATTAAATATTTTATAGATTTGTCGTTTCTTTAATTATGTATTTAAATATTATCAACAATATCAAGCATGATGTAAAAAGAAAAAATAAAAATCTTTATGAAACTAAAAATAATGAAAAAGAAGAAGAGTCGAATTTAGAAACAGAGTTTTTTGATGAAAGCCCGGTAAATACTTACTATTCTATATTCTATGGTGACTTAACAAAAACTTGGATTAATTTAAACAATAAATAATTTTGTAAAAATAATTTTTCATATTAAACATTTATGTTATATTAAAATATGGATAAAAGAAGCCCAGAAGATATAAGAAAATCAATAAAATCCCTTGTAGAAGAGGCTGAGAATGTCTCTATAGATAATAATAATCAAACAGTTAGTGATATTGAAAATGATAAGGACTCCAAACTGGATAGCGTTTCTTTAGAGCTTGAAAATAAATATAAAAAAAATATCAAAAAACAAACACAGGATTCTGATGCTTCTAACTTAGACTTAGACTTATCAGGGTTAATAAGCGATGATGTTGCTCTTGCAGTTAGAGCAGAACTAATGAGATTTTCAGATGTATTTGATACGGATGATACCAAAGAAATAATTTATAAATCTGTTACAAATGCAACAAGAGAAATGGTCAGAGAATGGTTAGATCAAAACTTAGCTTCCATTGCAAAAGAAGTAATAAATGAAGCTTTAGATAAATTATCTAAGAATGCACGTAATTAATTTACACTTCTGCATTTAACTTAAAAAATTTCTTAACTTTTTGATTGCTATCCTTTCTTCTGTAAGCGATAACACAATGCTCCCCGCAATATGGTTTCCCAGGAATAGTTGGTTTTCCACAGAAGTAGAAGTCAGTATCTCCTGGATGTCCAATAGGCCATTTACAACCGCTCATATTTGGTACTAATGAGGATATTTTCATGTCTTTGCTTTTACTTAATTTACTTGCAGTTGTAGAGCTTTTTTTTGAAAGGCCTAACCTATTTGCTTTACCTATTACGGCATTCCTACTAACATTTCTCAACTTATTGGCAATATCCCTTGCGGAAACTCCTTGCCCCCATAGTTTAGAAAGTTTATCAACTTTTTCTTTGGTCCAATAATTTTTCATGTTTTTTTATTAATTAAAAGAATATAATATATTACAATAATGTTAAAAAAGCAAAATAGATTATCAACCTTATTTCTTTACATAAAGCTTTTGAAAAAATGGGGTGCTAGACAGAAAAGAAATTTTATAATAGCAAACATATTTATGGTTTTAGTTGCTGTAGCAACATCGATGTATCCATTAATTATAGATTTCGCCTTTGATGTAATTTCTGATAAAAACAAGAAACATGTTTTTTTTTTACCTTTATTTATTCTAGGAATAACTATTACAAAAGGTATAGCTCACTATTTTCAAACAATTTATGTTGGACTAATAGCTAATGGTATAATAAAAGATATACAATTAAACTTATATAAAAAGGTTTTAAATTTTGACGCTATTATATTTAATAAGCAGAATTCAGGATCGTTACAATCAAGGTTCATAAATGACTTAAATATCTTAAAAGAGTCTATAATAAGAACTCTTAATAATTTAATACGAGACCTATTAACTTTAATAGGCTTAATAGTTAGTATGTTATACTTAGATTGGGTATTAACTTTATGTGTTATATTTGTTTATCCGTTATGTATAAAACCTGTTATAAGTATTGGGAAAAACACCAGAAATATCTCCTTAAAACTGCAAAAAAAAATATCTGATGCTAGTGCTTTTTTAAGTGAAAGCTTCTCAGCAATCAGAGTTATTAAAACTTATAATTTAGAGGAATTACAAAAAAAAGCTGCTAAAAATAAATTTGAAGAAATTTATGAAGGAAATATTAAAATTATTAAAACTAGAGCTAGGATAGAGCCTACTTTAGAAATAATTGGAGGTTTAGCAATATCCATTGTTTTAGTGTTGGCAGGAATGAGAATTTTAAATAATGATTCAGATTTTGGTTCTTTTACAGGGTTTTTAAGCGCATTGTTAATTGCTGTCCAACCAGCTAGGGCATTAGGTACTTTAAATACAATTTTACAAGAAGGTGCAGCATCCTTGTTGAGGTTGGAAGAATTATTAAATAAGAAAAGCTCGATTGATGTTTCTAATGGAAATAAAGTTATTAAATATGTAAAAGGACAATTAACTTTTAGAAATATAAGTTTCAATTATAGTAGACAAAACACAACTCTAAAAAATATTAATTGTGAAATTAAACAAGGAGAAGTTGTAGTTATTGTAGGAGCTAATGGTTCAGGGAAATCAACTTTTATAAATTTAATACCAAGACTAATGGATCCAACTAAAGGAAATGTTTACCTGGATGGCATGAATATAAAAAAGTTTGATATTAAGAACCTAAGAGACCACATAGCATTAGTTTCTCAAGACGTCATATTATTTGATAGTTCTATTCTAAAAAACATTGCAGTTGCAAATCCTAATGCCTCTAAACTAGAGATTATTGAGGCTTGCAAAAAAGCTGATGCACATGATTTTATTTGTAGTTTTAAAAAATCATACTACACAAAAGTCGGTGATAGGGGTTTGAATTTATCTGGAGGAGAAAGACAAAAAATTTCTATTGCTAGAGCTTTAATAAAAAAACCAAAAATTTTATTGCTTGATGAAGCTACAAGTGCATTAGATAATAGTTCAGAGTCAAAGGTAAGTAAAACGTTGAGTGATTTAAAAAATAATATTACTACTATTACTGTAGCACATAGACTGAGTACTATAGTAGAGGCAAAGAGGATATTATATTTTAATAATGGAAGAATATTAGCAGACGGAAATCATAATACACTTATAAAAAATAATTTAAAATATAAAAATCACTTTTTAAGCACTTTTAAAAAATAAAATATTATTCTCTCTTAAAAATAAAATTTATTAAAGCATCTAAAATGGAGTTGACTTTAAAACTTTTTTTTAAAGCTTGTTTATCATAATCTTTATTTAGCCATTTAATTAAATCAGACTTATTACTAATTCCTTTTTTAATTAGCTGTGAAAAAAAATAATCTAGTATTCCAGTTTTTGCATATTTAATATGTAGATGTTTAATCGTTAATTGTTTAACTGCTTTTGATAAAGAGTAGTTTTTTTTAAATATTAAGTATAATGCAGCTGCTAATCCTGCTCTATCTGCTCCAGACTTGCAGTGCATCAAACAGGGGTAATCAATTTTATTTAAGAGCTCATTAAAACCTAATAATTTATCTTTATCAGGAATATCTCTAGAAGATATAGGAAAATTATATATTTTTATTTTATTTTTTTTACAAAAATCATTTTCAAGGTAAAAAGACGAACAGTGTCTTTCACCTCTAAGGTTTATGATACTTTTAATTTTATAATCTTGTATATCATTTTTAATTTGATATGGATAGGGTTGATTACTTCTATACATCTGTCCAGGAAGTTCCTCCCATGATCTCCATACAAGTCTGAATAAACCATGATCAGAAAAAGTAGAATCAAGGTAGGACATAAATTTGTTATAAAATCCTTTAGTATTTCCTCTAATCCACATAATTATTTTATAGACTATAATTAAAAAATAGCACTATTATTTTTATTATTTTGTCAGACATAATATAAATGATATGTTTTAGTTATGAAAAAAAATAATAAACAGGATATAAGAAGAAAAGCTTTAGAAGAAGAAATGAAAAAGAATTTGCTAAGAAGAAAAGCTCAAAAAACAGAAAAAAAAAACCAAGAAGAAAGGAAAGTCGATGACTTTAATGTCTGATAACTGGATTGCAAAGCAAGTAGAAGAAAATAATATTATTAGCCCATTTGAAAAATCTCAAGTTAGAAAAGGAAAAATTTCATATGGTTTGTCTAGTTACGGCTATGATGCAAGAGTTTCTAACGAGTTTAAAATATTTACAAATGTAAATAATACTATAGTAGACCCTAAAAACTTTAGTTTAGAAGGTTTTGTGGAGAAGAAATCAGAAACATGTATTATACCACCAAACAGTTTTGCTTTAGCACGTACTGTAGAATATTTTAAAATACCAAGAGATATTCTAGTGATATGTTTAGGAAAATCGACATATGCTAGATGCGGTATTATCGTAAATGTTACACCCTTAGAACCAGAATGGGAAGGACATGTAACTTTAGAGTTTTCTAATACAAGCCCTCTTCCGGCTAAGATTTATGCCAATGAAGGTGCTTGCCAATTTCTCTTTTTACAAGGTAGAGAGCCGCCTAAGCTTTCATATGCAGATAAGCAAGGTAAGTATATGAAACAAAAGGGTGTAACTCTACCAAAGATTTAAATATGGAATATATTGATATATTCGGAGGAAATGAGCTTTCTGGTGAAATAGAAATATCAGGATCTAAAAACTCTGTTCTTCCAATATTAGCTAGCACAATACTTTCTGATAAAGGACTAACTTTGTCTAACGTACCTAAACTAGTAGATGTGAAATCGATGATTAATTTAATAGCAAGTCTAGGAGTAAAAGTAGAAAAAAAAAAAGAAAAAATATTATTTCACACTAAGAAGATAATTTCTCATGAGGCTAATTACAATTTAGTGAGAAAAATGAGAGCATCTTTTTTAGTTCTTGGACCACTACTAGCTAGAGATGGTTATGCAAGAATATCACTGCCTGGAGGATGTGCAATAGGCACTAGGCCTGTAGACCTTCATTTACTCGCAATGAAAAAACTTGGAGCTAACATTGATTTTTCAGATGGATATGTGATTGCTAAAAGCCATAGAAAAGGGTTAGTAGGAAATAAGATAGAATTTCCAAAATTATCTGTAGGAGCTACTGAGAATGCAATTATGGCCGCTACATTAGCTAAAGGAGAAACTCTAATAACTAATGCAGCTAAAGAGCCTGAAGTAATAGATTTATGTAATTGCCTACTCTCAATGGGTGTACTAATAGAAGGAATAGGAACAAATAAAATTTATATTCAAGGTGTAGCTAAGCTTTTAGAATGTTCGCATGAAGTGATAACTGATCGTATTGAAGCTTGTACTTTTATTATAGCTGCTGCCATTACTAAAAGTAATTTAAAAATTAATAAAATAAATTTTAAGCACATAAAGTTGTTTATCAATATAATAAAGAAGATGGGACTAAAGTTTCTTGAGAAAGAAGATCAAATTCAGATAGTAAAAAGTGAAAACTTACAACCTATATTAGTTAAAACTGAGGAATACCCTGGCTTTCCTACTGATATGCAAGCACAATTAATGACTTTAGCTTGTTTATCAGATGGAATATCTGAAATTGAAGAAAATATTTTTGAGAATAGATTTATGCATGTTCCAGAACTAAATAGACTTGGAGCAAAAATTATTATTAATGGGAATAAAGCTATTATTCATGGAAATAGAAAGTTTATTGGTGCAGAGGTAATGGCGACTGATTTGAGGGCATCAGTTTCTTTAATTTTAGCTGCACTAGTTGCCAAAGGTAAAACCAGAATAAATAGAATATATCATTTAGACAGAGGTTATGAAAATATAGATTTTAAATTATCTAGTTGTGGTGCAAAAATAAGAAGAGGTAATTAAATGGAAATTTCAAAAATCTGGCAGCCACTTAAATTAAGAGCAGTTGATGATCAAGATTTACAAATTTTCAGTCAATTTTTATATGAATCCATAATTGTTTCTTCTGAAATTAATTATGATGAGAAAGCAAAACAATTTGCTATGGCTATAGAGAGATTCACTTGGGAACAAGCTAAAGGGAAGAGCTACTTATTAATGCAAGTATTAGCTATATTAATTATAAATGGTGTTGAAAAAGTTGATATGAAAAATATATTCAATAATAATAAAATTAAAAATATTTTATCAATTAGTAATATTGACAATAATATCCTTATACTGCTTAATGATGAGAAAATTATAAACCTGAAAGTAAAAAAATGGAGCTGTTTATTAGAAGATATAGGAAAACCTTTTTTACCAGCAACTGTACCTACATTCCCTGAAAATGATTGATAAAAATAAAAATATTGGTAAAAAAATTATAATTGCAATTCCAAAAGGAAGAATACTAAAAGACCTGACTCCTATTCTAAAAAAGGTTAATATAATACCTGAATCTGAATTTTTTGATATTAATTCAAGAAAAATTATGTTTTCTAGTAATTTAAATTTTATTAACTTTATAAAAGTAAGAAGTTTTGATGTTGTAAACTTTGTAGCTTTTGGTGGCGCACATATAGGAATAGTAGGACTAGATGTTATAGAAGAATTTAATTTTGAAGAAATTTATGCGCCAGTTAATTTAGGTATAGGTAAATGTAGGTTATCAGTAGCAGAGCCATTTAAAATGGCATTAAAAGATGACCCAAAAACTTGGAGCCATTTAAAAATAGCAACTAAGTACCCTAAGATAACCAAAAAACATTTTGCACAAAGAGGTGTGCAGGCAGAATGTTTAAAACTGAACGGAGCTTTGGAAATAGCTCCTAAATTAGAATTAAGTAGCCGTATAGTAGACTTAGTATCAACAGGAAAAACATTAAAAGAAAATGGCTTAATAGAAATTGAGAAAATTATGGATATTACATCACACCTAATTGTTAATAGAAATATGTCCAAAACTTTTCCAAATAAAATTAAAAATATAATCTCTAAATTTAGAAAGGTAGTTAATGCTTTATAACGTTGATTGTAATAAGAATAATTATGAAAAGTTACTATTTTCTTTAGTACATAAAGGGGTTAATGAAAATAATAAAAGAATTAAATTAGTAGCTAGTATTATACACGATGTAAAAAAAAATGGTAATAAAGCGCTATTTAAGTATTCAAAGAAATATGATAAAAAAATTTTCAAAAAACCTCAAGATATTTTAGTTTCAAAGGAAGAAATATTGGAGGCATCAAAGTTATGCACTAAAGAGTTTAAAAATTCTATTCGGTTAGCAATTAAAAGAATAAAAAACTATCAAAAAAGACTAATGCCCAAATCTCTTTTTTTTAAGGATAGTTTAGGCGTAAATTTAGGATGTATATGGTCTCCATTATCATCTTGCTGTTTATATGTACCTGGTGGTAAAGCATTATACCCCTCTTCAGTTTTAATGAATGCTATACCAGCTCAAGTAGCAGGTGTAAAAAGAATTGCGATAGTAACGCCAACAATAAACGATAAAGTTAGTCCTGAAATATTAATAGCTGCTAAAGAAGCTAATATAAGCGAGATTTATAAAGTTGGAGGAGCTCAGGCTATTGCAGCATTAACATTTGGCACTGAAACTATTAAAAAAGTAGATAAAATAGTCGGGCCAGGAAATGCTTACGTTGCAGAAGCAAAGAAACAAGTATATGGTTATGTAGGTATTGATTCCATAGCCGGTCCTTCTGAGATCCTTATAATAGCTGATGAGTCTAGTAACCCTGAATGGGTAGCCATGGATTTACTTTCACAAGCTGAGCATGACGAAGAAGCTAGGTGTATATTAGTTTCAAATAGCCAGAGATTGATAGAGAAAGTAAATTATTATTTAAAATACTTTCTAAATACTATAACAAGAAAAAAAATTGCAGAGAAAAGTCTAAAAGATAATGGGTTTTCAGTTTTTATAAAAAATATTGATGATGCACACTTAATTGCTAATTACATAGCTCCTGAACATTTAGAAATTATGACTAAAAATAAAAATATTTTAGCTAAAAAAATTAATAATGCTGGAGCAATATTTATAGGAGATTATACTCCAGAAGCTTTTGGCGATTATATTGCTGGTCCAAGTCATGTTTTGCCTACTTCAGGAAATGCAAGATTTGATTCAGGATTATCAGTTTTAGACTTTTTAAAAAGAACCTCTTATATTAAATCTAATAAAAATAGTCTTAAAAGTACTCTTAAGACTATAGAGGTAATAGGCAATAGTGAAGGTTTAGACGCACATGTTAAGTCAGCACAAATAAGGTTTTCTAAGGAGTAAATTTTGACTAATAGTAAATATTATATAACAGAGGCTTCTGTTGATAATATTAATATAATCACATGGAATTCAGAGCTTGAACAAGAAAGACAATCCGCAGTATTTGATTTATTAAATAATGGTAAATTTAAGTTATTAAAAGATGGGGAAACAGGTCCTTACGAAGTAACTATAAAATTAGTTGAATGGAAATTAATATTAAATGTTTTAGATTTATTTGACGCAGAAAATACTGAAATTAGAATTTCTATAAGTGGTATTAGAAGAATTATGAGAGATTATCAAATTGTTTGTGAAAATTATGTTGAAGCAATTAAGACGGCACCTTTAAAAAGAATAGAGGCTATAGATGTGGGCAGAAGATCAATTCATGATGAGGGTGCTGAAAAACTATTAGAAATATTTAAAGATCAAGTAGAATTAGATATGGATACGGCAAGAAGAATTTTTACTTTGATGAGTATAATATCTGTAAAAATATAAATACTTGACCAAATCAATATAAACTAGCATTTTAAATGAAAAGGGGATATATGGCAAAAGAAGATGTTTTAGAATATGAAGGTGTAGTTTTAGAAATTTTACCTAATGCAATGTTTAAGGTAAAACTAGATAACGAACATGAAATTCTTGCTCATACAGCAGGTAGAATGAGAAAACATAGGATAAGAATTTTGGCTGGAGATAAAGTAACTATCGAAATGTCAACTTATGATTTAACTAAGGGAAGAATAATTTTCAGACACAAATAACTATTAGGTAAAATAATTAAAAATACTATAATTTTATCCTCGTCCTCAGAAGCCAGAAAAAATTTGCTTACGAGTTTAAAGGTAAGCTTTGAAGTGTTTGCTCCAGAAGTTGATGAGACGCCAAATAAAAATGAATCTCCACAGAAATTTGTAAGAAGGATATCATTATTAAAAGCGCAAGCTGCCAATGCAAGTTTCAAAGAGAATTTTATAATAGCTGCAGATACAATACTATATGCAAGAAAAACCTTTTTTCATAAAACTGAGGATGAAAATATAGCTTATGAAAATTTACAATTACTATCTGGGAGAAGACATAGTATTTATACGGGTTTAACTACCATAGATAAAAAAAATAAAATGAATTTTTTTTTAACTACAACTAAAGTTAAATTTAGAGTTTTAACAAATGATGACATTAAAAAGTATCTTCTTTCTAAAGAATGGAGGAATAAAACAGGATCTTATGCTATTCAAGGATTTGGGGCAAGTTTTGTTAATTTTTTATCTGGGTCATACAGTGGCGCTGTTGGTTTACCTTTAGATAAGGTATATTATGTATTAAAAGCCAATAAATTAATATAATAAATATATGAAAAAGACTCAAAGTCAAAATAGTTGGTTGCAAAGACAAGGAAAGGATATTTTTGTAAAACTTTCAAAAGCTAAAGGTTACAGATCTCGAGCAGTATATAAACTCATAGATATTAATTATAAGTTTAACATTATCAAGAAAAATACAAAAATTATAGATTTGGGAGCAAGCCCGGGAGGTTGGACACAAGTCATAGTAAATATATTAAAAGATACTAATTATGAAATTGTAGCTATAGACAAATTAAATATGGAACCTATAAAAAACTGTAGTTTTATATTAGATGACATAGAAAGTTTTTTAAAAAAAAATAATTCATTAAATAGTAACTCATATGAATTAATATTATCTGATATGGCTCCTAACTCTTCAGGACATAGGTTTACTGATCAAGCAAGTTCTGAGAAACTTTTTTTTTTAGCCTTAGAGTTTGCTTTAAAATATTTAATTTCTGGCGGAAATTTTGTATGCAAAATTATGAGGAATTCAGTGGAAAAAAAGATTGTTAATAACACTAAAAAATATTTTAAAGTAGTAAAAGTATATAAGCCACCAGCTAGCAGAAAAGACTCTAAAGAGATTTATATGGTAGCTCTTGGTTTTAATAATTTACATAAAGGTTAAATACTATTAGAGTACTTTAAGGAAAATATATGAAATTAGATGAAGCTTTAACTTTTGATGATGTTTTAATTAGACCTGGGTTTTCTTCTATATTGCCTAGAGAGGTTAATACCAGGACATTCTTTTCTAGAGATATAAAAATTAATATACCATTAGTTTCCGCTGCTATGGATACTGTAACTGAGGCTAAACTAGCAATAGCTATAGCTCAAGTGGGTGGAATTGGTGTTATACATAAAAATAATACCATAGATCAGCAGGTAGCAGAGATAGTAAAAGTAAAAAAGTATGAATCAGGAATGGTGGTTGACCCTATTACTATAAAAGAAGATGCTAGCTTAAAAACTTTAATTGATCTTAAAAAAAAATTTAACATTTCAGGATTTCCAGTTGTTGATAAAAATAAAAGAGTTGTGGGTATAATTACAAATAGAGATGTTAGGTTTGCTGAAAATATGGCTCAACCAATAAAAGAATTAATGACTAAAGATAAATTGATTACTGCTGAAGAAGGCGTTAGTAGAAAAAAAGCTTTAGAAATATTACATTATAATAAAATAGAAAAGCTAATTGTTATAGATAAAGAGAAAAAATGCGTGGGGCTAATTACAGTTACGGACATTGAGAAATCAGAAAAATTTCCTTTAGCTACGAAAGATAATATTGGTAGTTTGAGAGTAGCTGCCGCGATTGGTGTAGGCAAAGATGGCTTAAACCGAGCCGAGAGTATTTTTAGTGCTGGAGCAGATGCAATAGTCTTAGATACTGCTCATGCACATTCAAAAAGAGTTATAGAAACAATCAAAGATTTAAGAAAAATAGTAAAAAGTAATATACAGATTGTTGCTGGTAATATAGCTACAAAAGAAGCAGCTAAACTTCTACTCAAACAAAGAGTAGACGGAATAAAAATAGGAATAGGACCAGGGTCTATTTGTACTACTAGAATAATTGCTGGCGTAGGAGTGCCTCAATTTAGTGCAATTACTGAAATATATGAAGCAACTAAAAAATCAAATATACCGCTTATAGCAGATGGTGGAATCAGGTATTCTGGAGATGTAGCAAAAGCTATTGGAGCTGGAGCAGACTCAGTTATGATAGGGTCATTATTAGCTGGAACAAAAGAATCCCCAGGAGAAGTATTCTTATTTCAAGGTAGATCATATAAATCATACAGGGGAATGGGTTCATTAGCTGCAATGGAAAAAGGTTCGTCTGATAGATATTTCCAGCAAGATGTTCAAGATAAACTTAAATTTGTTCCTGAAGGTGTAGAGGGTAGAGTGCCATTTAAGGGTGATAGCTCTGAAGTTACATTTCAATTGGTAGGAGGATTAAGAGCTGCCATGGGCTACACAGGAAACATTAATATAAAAAAAATGAAAACTAACTGCAAATTTCAAAAAATTACTATAGCGGGAGTCAAAGAAAGTCATATTCATGATATAGCAGTTACAAAAGAGGCTCCAAATTATAAAACTGTTCGCTAAATAATGAGAATAGGAGCAGTACTTGCTACTTCTATTTTTTTAGTAGATGAAATTATTAAAAAAAAAATTCCAGCTAAATTAATAATAAAGAATTATATAAGAAAAAATAAATATATAGGCTCAAAGGATAAAAAGCTATTGTATGAAGTTGTATTCAGTACTTTAAAAAAGTATTATGGGCTTTTAGAAATATGTTCTGAGTATGAAATTTCTAAAAAAACAAAAAATTTAATTTTATTTAATATCTGCAATAAGAATAAAATTAATAATTTAAATGATTATTATGAAGGCAAATACTCTTTAATCAAAGAGTGTGAAGATGAAAGTGTTTTTAAAAAAGCAATAAACCATAATTGTGAAATAAAACCAAAATTACCAGACTGGATAGAAAAAAAACTATCGATTACTGATAATAAAAAAAAAAATAAGTTTTATAAATCTATACTATTAGAACCAAGGTTTGATATAGCTATAAACTTTTCTAAATACTCTAGAGAAATAGTGAAAAATAAATTAAATAATTATAAGATTTATTGTAAAGATACAGAAAAGTCTCCTTATGGATTAACTATTCAAGAAAGAGTTCCAAATAATAATTTAGATAAAATTAAAAAAGATATGTTTGAAGTTCAAGATGAAGGATCACAATTAATGACCTTGCTTACAAATATCAAACCAAAAATGAGAATTTTAGATCTTTGTGCTGGTAAAGGAACGAAAACTATATTTATTAAAAATATGATAGAAAATAAAGGAAGAATTGTAGCATATGATACTATAGAGGAAAGGCTAGCAGTTCTAAAGAAAAGGACTGAGAGGTTAAAGTTAAAAAATATTAAAATTACAACTCATTTAGAACCATATAGTAATTATTTTGATTTAATTGTTTGTGATGTACCTTGCACAGGAATTGGGACTTGGAGAAGAAGGCCTGAAAGTATTATTTGGCTAAATAGAAAAGAGTTGGAAAGATTAAAAAATGAACAGTACAACATTTTAAAAAAAGCTGCTGGTTTATGTAAAATAAACGGAAAAATAGTTTATATAACATGTTCACTGATTTATGATGAAAATGAGGAGCAAATATGTAATTTTTTAAGCAATCATAAAAATTTTAGACTAGCACCAATATCTGGAAATATAAAAAAATACTTTTCAGAAAAGACCCTCAAAAATTTAAAGTATGGCTTTACTTTATTTCCAGATGAATTAGATAGTGATGGATATTTTATTAGTATTTTAAAAAGAACAATTTAGTTATATTAATTATTAATATTTAATTGAATGATTTAATAATTTAGTGAGAATATTAAGTATGATTGAGAAAAATATAAAATCTATACCGGTTATAGTAGTAGACTTTGGCAGTCAAACTACCCAACTGATTTTAAGAAGGATCAGAGAATGCGGTGTTTACTGTGAGGTAGTATCGCATAAGAATCTTATTGAAAAAATAGAATTATATCAACCCAAAGCTATTATTTTTTCAGGTGGTCCATCCTCTGTATTTTCAAAGTTTTCCCCAAAGGTTGATCAAAAAGTTTTTAAAAAAAATATTCCTATTTTAGGTATTTGTTATGGAATGCAAGTAATATGTGAACAACTTAATGGAAAAGTAAATAAAACCTCAAAAAGAGAATTCGGAAAGGCCTATATAAAAGCTTTAAAATTAAATCCTTTATTTAAAGGTATGATCAAAAAAGGTAAAAAAAGCCAAGTATGGATGAGCCATGGAGATGAAGTTATAAGTGTACCTAAAGGTTTTGATATTATTGCTACTTCTAATGATGATAATATAACAGCAATAGCTAATATAAAAAAAAACATATATGGCTTACAATTTCATCCTGAAGTAATACATACGTTAAAGGGAAAGCAGCTAATAGAAAATTTCATAATTAAAATTTCTAAAATCAAACCTAGATGGAGAATTAATACCTTTCTCAAGGATCAAATTTATAGAATAAATAAAGTTGTTGGTAATAATGAGGTCATTTGTGGCCTATCAGGAGGTGTTGACTCTTCAGTGGTAGCTGCATTAATTAATAAGTCTATAGGAAATAAACTAACTTGTATTTTTGTAAATCATGGACTTTTAAGGGAAGGTGAAGAAAAGGAAGTATTGAGAGATTTTAAAAAATATACAAATGCTAAGATCGTTTACGTCAATGCTAAAAACGAGTTTTTAAAAAAACTTAGAGGAATAAGCAACCCTGAGATAAAAAGAAAAATAATAGGAAAAGAGTTTATTAGAGTTTTTGAAAAAGAAGCAAAAAAAATTAAGAAGGCAAAATTTTTAGCTCAAGGAACACTCTATCCAGATGTTATAGAATCAAAACATATTGAAGGCTCAAAATTGAAAGTAATCAAGTCACATCATAATGTTGGAGGTTTGCCAAAAAAATTAAACCTTAAGCTTTTGGAACCACTAAGAGAGTTATTTAAAGATGAAGTAAGAGTTCTTGGAAAAGAATTAAAGTTACCTAAACATATTATAGAAAGACACCCTTTCCCAGGACCTGGTTTAGCAATAAGGATACCAGGAGAAATAACTTCTAAAAAAATAAATATATTAAAAAAAGCAGACTTAATATATATAAATGCATTAAAAAATAATAATTTATATGATAAAATATGGCAGGCTTTCTGTGTTTTATTACCTATAAAAAGTGTAGGTGTTATGGGTGATAGCAGGTCATATGAATTAACTATATCTTTAAGAGCAATTACCTCAAAAGATGGTATGACGGCAGAAGTTTATTATTTTGAAGAAAATTTTTTAAAAAAATTAGCAAGTGATATTATAGGACAAGTGAGAGGTGTGAATAGAGTCTTGTATGATATTACTTCTAAACCTCCGGCAACCATAGAGTGGGAATAGCAGAGTTTTTAAAAAACCTAGTTTTCTGGGGTTTTATAACATAAATATTACTTCCAAATAACAAAAATAGTATAAAAAAACCTTAGAAA
>MDTB01034027.1_pt1 | contig 66064 bp, 62 predicted proteins | sample 811161 | NCBI WGS metagenome assembly MDTB01 (sample SAMN05326650, study PRJNA326480) | marine metagenome | isolation source: seawater | place: Mediterranean Sea | collected 2009
AGTCTTAAGACTAAGTACCATCGGCGCAGAAAGGCTTGACTTCCGAGTTCGGAATGGGATCGGGTATTACCCTTTCGCAATAATCACCAGGCATTAAGGATATATATTTGCTTTAATAAAATGTCAAACAATAAAACGATTGGAAAAAAACATAAAAATAAGATTATTTTGTTAATTGTTTTTGTAAATAATCATTTATTGCGTTTGACAAACCAGTATCAAGATTAGTCTGTGGTTTCCATCCATAACTATTTGCTAAAGATGAATCCAAAAGCTTTCTAAATGTTCCATCTAGATTTTTTTTTTCGTGAAATATTTTTAATTTAACTCCTAAATGTCTCATTATGTATTTTGCATATTCATTAACACTTTTTTCATAACCAGTGCCAATATTTATTAAAGAAACATTAGTTTTTTTTTTTAGAAAAAAAATACATGCGTCAGCAACATCATCACAATAAATTAATTCTCTTAAAGGTTTTCCACTACCCCAAATTTTAATGTAATCTTTATTATTTTTTAATGCTTCAATTATTTTTCTAATTAATGCAGGTAAAAAATGCGAAGATTTGAGATCATAATTATCATTTAGCCCATATGAATTACATGGCATTAAGCATTTATAATTTAAATTATACTGTAAATTATAACTTTCGCATAATTTGACACCAGCTATTTTAGCTATTGCATAAGGCTCATTAGTTTTTTCAAGATAATTTGATAGTAAATATTTTTCTTTAATTGGTTGTTTACAGTTTTTTGGATATATACAGCTTGATCCTAAAAAAATTAAATTTTTGACACCATTTTTATAACTTCCATGAATAACATTATTTTGAATTGCAAGATTTTCATAAATAAATTCAGCTCTATACTTATTGTTAGCGTTTATGCCACCAACTTTTGCCGCAGCTAAAATTACAGCATCAGGTTTTATTTTTTTTAAGTAATTATAGACTTTTGACTGATTAGTTAAGTCTAAATGTTTTCTTCCAATTGTAAAAATATTCTTGTATTTAAGAAATTTTAGTTTCCTAATTATGGAAGATCCAACCATTCCATTGTGGCCAGCTATAAATATTTTTGATTTTCTATTTATCATTTTTAAGAATATTTAACTCGTAATTGATCATATCCTTAATTAGAGATTTGATGTTATGCTTTGGTTTCCATTTTAAGATTTTTTTTGCTTTTGAGTAATCACCTTTTAAAGTATCAACTTCTGCAGGTCTAAAATATTTCTTACTACATTCAATTATACAATTATTGTTTTTATCGTAAGCTTTTTCTGCCACTCCCTTTCCTGTCCAGTTTATTTTTATTCTAAGCTCAGCTGCTACCATATTAATAAATTGCTTTATTGTATATTGTTTGCCAGTACAAATAACAAAATCATCAGGTTTGTTATTTTGCATTATTTTCCATATTGCCTCAACATAATCGCTAGCATGCCCCCAATCTCTTTTTGAATATAAATTTCCAACAAAGAGTTTTTTTTGTTTTTTATATTTTATTTTACAAAGAGCTTTTACAACTTTTTTTGTAACAAATGTTTCTCCCCTTAATGGACTTTCATGATTAAATAATATTCCATTCGTAGCAAAAATTTTATATGCTTCTCTATAATTTATTGTTATCCAGTGAGAATATAATTTAGCAACTCCATATGGACTTCTAGGATAAAAAGGAGTTTTTTCAGTTTGAGGGGTTTCAACGACTTTTCCAAACATTTCTGAACTTCCAGCCTGATAAAATTTTATTTTTTTATTAATTTTAATTATTGCTTCCAAAATTCTCAATGTGCCTAGAGCGTCAGTATTAGTAGTATACTCTGGTATTTCGAATGATACCCCTACATGTGATTGGGCTGCAAGGTTGTATATTTCTGAAGGTTTAACTTTTTTAATTATGTTAAATACAGATATAGAGTCTGTAATATCTCCATAATGTAGGAAAAATTTAGTCTTTTTTATTAAAGGATCTGAATAAACATCATCAATCCTATAAGAATTTAAATTTGAACTTCTTCTTTTAACTCCATGAACTATATAATTTTTTTTTAATAATAATTTTGAAAGATATGCTCCATCTTGACCAGTAACTCCAAAAATTAATGCTATTTTTTTCATAGTTAAAATAAATATTTGTATCAAATATATTAATAGTTTAATTAATAAAAAAATCTATATTTAAAAAGTGATTTAATTGCTTTTAGTCCATCAAGAAAAGTAATTTTTTTACCATCTTGGTAAGTTCTCCCAGAATACTTTATCGGCACTTCAATTATTTCAATTTTTTTTTTCCCAACTTTAGTTGTAATTTCTGGGCAAAAGCTAAAATCGTTTTCATTTAATTTAATATTTTTAAAAACCTTGCTATTGAACATTTTGTAACAGGTATGAGCATCTGTTAAATTTTGATTGTTTAGAATATTTGATAAGATAGTTAGTGCATGATTATAAAATATTCTCATAAAAGATGAAAAATTACTTGATAGATATCTATTTTTTCCAAGGACTCTAGAACCATATACAACTTTATGACCTAGATAAATTAATTTCAAAAGTTTCTTATAATCAACTGGATCATATTCCAGGTCTGCATCTTGAATAACTACTACATTTCCAGTAACAACTTTTTGAGCTGTTTTTATTGCCGCTCCTTTACCTTTATTTTTTTTATGATGGATTAAATTATTAATTTTATTTTTATATTTTTTTAGTATTTGGCTTGTTCCATCGTATGACCCATCATCAACTACAATAATTTGTTTTTTAATATCTTTAATTTTAAAGATTTTATTTAAAATCTTATTTATTGTGTTTTTTTCATTGTATACAGGTATAATTATAGATAGTTTTACGTCAATTTTTTTCACATAATGGATATACTATTTTTTTCGCTATTAACAAACCTTCTTTATTATTGTAGTGGAAGGATATTTATATCAGAAAATAATTCAAATTTTTACAATCAATTTTATACTTATTTCCTTGGATTTATTGTCATTTCTTTTAGTGCACTTTTCTTAAATTTTTTTACAAAACTTAGCCCATTGATTAATAGTCTAATTTACTTAGGAATTCTAGTTTTATTTATTATCAAATCTAAATTTAAAATAAAAAAAAATGATTTTTTATTTTTGTTCCTATCAACATTAGCAACTTTTTCATTAATAATATTTAGCAATGTTAATAGGCCAGACGCAGGTTTATACCACTTACCTTATGTATCAATATTAAATGAAAGCAAAATTATATTTGGAATAAATAATATTCATTTTAGATTTGGACATACTTCCATATTGCAATACACTTCTGCAATTAATAATAACTATTTATTTAAAGAAAACGGTATTAGTATACCACTAGGAAGTATAGTATCTTTTTTTTATATTTATTTCCTTCAAGATATATTCAAAGTCATAAGAAAAAAAGATACTATTAATGTAAGTAATATTTTTTCATTATTTATTTTAATTTATATTTCTTATAAAATAACAAGATACAGCAGCTTTGGTAATGATGCAGTACCTCATTTAACTTTATTTTATTTAATTTCTTATATTTTAAAAAATAACTTTGAAAGTATCAACTTTAATAAAGTTTTTTTAATTTCTGTATTTATTTTTATAAACAAAACTACTTTGGGATTAGTATTTATTATTCCTGGTGTAATTTTTTTTTTAAAAAAAAAATTATTATCTAAAGATTTGATAAAATTATTTTATTCATTTCCTTCAATTTTTTTATTTTTTTGGCTTATAAAAAATTTAGTCATATCAGGATGTTTAATATTTCCTGCAAAAATATCTTGCGTTGAGAGTTTTTCATGGACAAATAAAGAACTGATAATTAACGCTTATAAAGAAAGTCAAGCATGGTCTAAGGGATGGCCTGATAGAAAAAATAAAAATATAACTATGTCCAGATTTAATAAGAATTTTAATTGGATCCATGCTTGGAGTAATAAACACTTAAAATACATCTTAAAAATAATTGTTCCGTATTTTATAATTTTAGCAATAATAACCTTTTACATGAGGAAGTTTTTGTATGTCAGCCATAAAAAATCCAAAGAATTAGATAAAAGAATTTACTTATCAATAATTGCTAGTTCTATCGGTGTTCTCTCATTTTTCTTAATTTTTCCAATCTATCGTTATGGATATTCATTCATAATAACTTTAATAACATTAATTTTTATATTATTTTTAAAAAATATTACATTTTCAAAAAAAGTAGGTTTATTTTCTTTCATATTTTTTATGTCAATTTTATTGTTTTCATTAAAACAAATACAAAAAGTTTATAATAATTATGAAAATAATAGATGGCCAAACATTTATACTTTAAATGAAGAAGGTGTAATTAATAAATATAAAAGTTTAAAAATTAATAATAAATTTAAATATTTTCAACCAGATTCAGGTGATGGTTTATGCATGTATTCTAAAGCGCCATGCACAAATTATGCAATCAATAAAGAGATAAAATTTGAAAACTTTTACGGATATTCTTTATTAAAAATAAATTAAGTTTCTGATATAATTATAAGAATACTCTATTTTTTTGTAATTAAGTTTTTATTTAAGAATAGATATTCCAAATTTGACTTTATAAAAGTATTAAGTGCGTCATCAACGGACTCACAAATTGGTTCATCAATATTGAATGATGTATTGAGTAAACAAAAAATTCCAGTTTTGTTTTTAAAAGATTTTAACAAATTATAAAAAATCTCGTTATCTTTTTTAAATACAGAATGTGCTCGACTTGTTCCATCTATGTGAACAACGGCTGGGATTTTATTTTTAATATGATCTTTGACCTTGACTACATAATTCATGTAAGAACAATCATAATTTTCCTCAAAATATTTGCTATAATCATCCTCACATATTGATGGTGCAAAAGGCCTAAAATTTTCTCTTTTTTTTAAGACTAAATTTATTTCATCAATAACATTTTTTTTTGTTGGATTAGCTAAAATTGATCTATTGCCTAAAGCCCTAGGCCCCCATTCAGAACCTGATTGGAACCAGGAAATAATTTTATTTAATTTTAAAAGATCACTTGCTGAATCAATCAATTCCTCATTATTCTTAAATCTATTGATTATAATTTTATTTTGAAATTTATTTAAAGATTTGTTTTCATCTTGTCCATCATAACTAAAGCTATAGGAAATTTTATCTCTATTAGTATAATTCTGATTATTTTCTAATTTATTTGATAAATATAACGCTGAACCTACAGCTCCACCAGCATCACCTGGGTTTGAACCAATATATATGTCTTTTAATGCCGTATTATATTTTATTTTTCCTGCCATTTTAGAGTTAAAAAAGCATCCACCAGAAAAACAGGCTTTATCGATATTTGTTTCTTTATGAAGATAATTAATTTTATTAAATATAATTTTTTCAAAGATACTTTGAACTGAAGCAGCTATATCCGCATGCTCATCTTTCAAATCTTCATTCTTATATCTTGTTGGAATGTTGAGTTTTTTTTCAATTTCTTCAGTAAATAAGTCATTAAATATTGGATAACCTGTCTCATTAAATAAATTAAAACCAATTTTGTGATGTTGAAAAAATTTAAGATTTAATTTAAAATTAAATTGCTTATCAATTATTAATATTTCTTCAATTTGTTTTTCATATTTTGGCTTACCGTAGCTAGCGAGCGACATAACTTTATACTCATCGCCATATCTTCTAAAACCTAAATACTGAGTAAAAGCTTGGTAAAAAATTCCTAGTGAATTAGGAAAAACAATTTTATCTATAAGATTAATATTTCCGGAATTAATTTTATAACTTTCGGATGTAGAAAAATCTCCAGATCCATCAATTGTTAATCCCATACAATCTTTGAAACCGGATAAAAAATACGAGTAAGAAATGTGTGAAAGATGATGAGGAATATCTAGAATTTTTTTTAATTTTTTTAATTCTCCAAATTGTCTTAATTCTTGTCTTATATCAGTATTCCTTAATTTTTTATCTTTTAAATATTCGATGAGAGAACTAAATCTAAAGTTTAACAAGTTAAATTTTACTTTTTCAGAAAAGTTATAAAAACTTGATTTATTAGTAGTTATATAATCGATATCTTCTATTTTAATTTTTGAGTTTATTAATATTTTATCTATGGATTTTACTGGGAAACCAGAATAATGTTTAATTCTACTAAATCTTTCTTCTTCTAATGAAATTATTATTTTTCCATCTTTAATTAATGCTGCTGAACTATCAGCGTGAAATAAGTTTAACCCTAGAATAAGCACTATTTTGTTATCTAACCTTAATTAAATTTATGAATTTAAAATCAATTAACTTAAAATATACTTTTAAAAAATAAAAGAAAATAAAGTTTAACCTGTAATAGTATATTAAAATTTTAAAATCTTCTTTTAATTTTAATTTAAGATTCTTATAACTTGTACTAAGTCCTCCAAATTCCATCAAAATACTATTAAAATTTAAATGTTTTATTTCACTATAATTTTTACTTAATCTAATAATAAAATCTAAATCAGAAGATATTTTATAATTTAAGTTATATAAACCAACTTTTCTATAAATTTCCTTACTTAAGAAAAGTGTTGAATGAGGTATTTTGAATAAATTTAAACTGGTAATTTTAGTAATTTTATGTTTCCAAATTCGAACATTTTTCTTTTTTTTTGTAAAAACAAAATTATTGTAAAATATTTTTGTACTTTTAATAATCTTTTCATTTATCCTACTCAAAATATTATAACTTACAAAAATATCACCACTATTAAGTACTCCAATATATTCACCCTTGCTAATTTTAATAGCAAAATTTAAGCTATCATAATAACTGATGTCATTTCTTTTAACTAATTTGAATTTTTTTTTACCTATGAATTTATTTATATTGATTAAGGTGTTATCAGTTGAATTTCCATCTACAACAATATATTCAAAACTTTTAAAGTTTTGATTTAAAACACTTTTGATAGTTCTAGATATTCCTTTTTCATTATTTTTTACAATAGTTATTATAGTAAACTTCATTTTAATTTTTAATATTTAAGTAAATTTTTAAATAAAATAAAATATTTTGGAGGAAATAATATTAGTATTAAGGTAAAATTTTTAATTAAAATTAAATAATAATTTTTTTTTTTTATATTTTTTTGAAACATATAATATTAATACCATCAAAAAAAAAATTAACTAATTTAAACTTTTTGATGTTTCATAAAGATTTATTAATTTTTTTTCAAAATTTTCACTTCTAAAATTTTGAAGTGCATAATTATATGTAAAATTCTTCATTATAGACATCTCTTCTTCACTCATATCATTTATATCTTTTAATTTATTAGATAAATCGTAAACATTTTTTAAATTAATGATAAATCCATTCCTACCATCTAATATGATATTTTTTGATGAGCCTGTCATAAAATTAATAACCGGCAGACCAAATGTCATCATTTCATTTGTTGAAATCGACGCCCATTCTTGGATTGATGGTATGACACCAAAGTCAGACTTTGAATATAATTTTTCTAAATCATCTCTATTTAAATAGTTAAAATACTCATAAGATATCTTAAAATTTTTAAAAGAGTTTATGTGTTTATTTTTCAAATTTCCGATGAAAATAAATTTAATTTTAATTTCTTTTTGTGATAATTGATTTTGAAAATCAATAATTGATTGATACAAATATTCCCACCCCTTTCTTGGCTCATCAAATTTTTGTATTGGGCAAATAATAATTTTCTTTTCTTTACGATTTTTTATTTTTATATTTATATTTTTACTAAAATTTTCTTTGAAATTTTCAAATTGGATTGGCCAAAAATCAAACTCAACAAATTTAAAATCCAATTTTAATTTATTATAAAAATTTTTTGAATGATCGGATGGCAACATAAATTTTGGATTTAACTTCTGAAAGTAAGATCTGTAATAAGAATAATTATCAATTGCTATATTTTGAAAACTTGTTTTTAATGCAATACAACCTTTGCAACCACTTAGATAATTTTGACATTCATTGACATACCTACAACCTCCAGTTAATAAATGATTATCCATAGATACAAAAATTATATCGGAACCGCTTTCACTTTTAATTTCGTATAATGTTTTTAATGAAACTAGAAATTCAATCCAAGTAACTACAATAATGTCAGGTTTAAATTTATTAATTTTTTTTTTTATATTTTTTTTTGAGTAAACACCAATTTTAGAATTAAACGAATTAAAATTAAATTTGTCAGAATTTGTTACAAAAAATCTTTTGAATCTATAATAAAATCTTATTAAGTAATATTTTACTATAAAAAAAATATTTTTCTCATTTACTAAAGAAATAACTCTGGTCTCATGTTTTTTAAAACTATCAATTATTCTTTTTGAAGCAATACCACCACCACCTGCACCTAAATATTCAGAGAAAAAAAGGATTTTGTACTTCACTATTATGTATATATATATTGTTTTTTAATTAGATTTAATTTTATAAAGTAAATGTATTGATATTCAATTAATATATTTCGATAGAATTAATAAAAAATTTTTAATTTAAATTTTTAGAAAAAAAATGATTTTTTTAAATATAATAACTTTTATTATTATAAGTGTTATTGGTCTTTATGTAACAAATATAATCTCCAAAAAATTTAATTTATTTGATTATCCAAATAAAAAAAAAATTCATTTGATTAAAACCCCTAATATTGGTGGATTAGCAATTATTTTATTGATTATTTTATCATTTAGCATTTACAATTATTCCAATGAAATACTAACAATATTCTCATTATCAATAGTTGTAATTGTAATAGGTTTTGTTGATGATCTTTTGAATTTTAGAGCTATTACAAAACTTTTATTGATAGCTATTCCAGTTACTTTATTTGTTTATAATGTTTCAGATGTACAAAGCTTAGGTAGTTTTTTAACATACGATTTAAATCTTGGGAATTTTAGTTTTATTTTTGCATTTATGTGTATGCTACTACTTATAAATGCAACTAATTATATAGACGGCTTAGATGGATTATTAAGTTTACTGGCCATTATATCATTTTTTGGAATAATTTCGCTAATCCCAAAAAGTGATTGGAACTCCCTTATACCAATCTTGTGTTTTCTATCAATTTTTCTTTTTTTTAATCTTGGCATTCTTCCAAAACAATTTTTAGGAGATTCTGGTAGTTTGTGTCTTGGGTTTCTTTTATCCTCATTTTCAATTTATTATACTCAAGTACTTGAATACATTAATCCTACAATAATTATTTGGTTTTTAGCTTTTTATGTTTTTGAATTTTTAACAATAAATATTATTAGAGTTAGAAAAAATAAGAGTATTTTTAAAAAAGATTTAAATTTTATATTTAATGTATTAAATAAAAAAATTAATAAGATAAATACTTTAATTATATGCTCTCTTATTCAAATATTTTTTTTGATTAATGGAATTTTACTAAACTATTTTGAATTATTCAACGTTTCTTTAATAATTTTTATTATATATTTTTTAGTTTATTTAATATTAAGAATTAAATATTTAAGATAAATCTATAAGTCAATTTTTTTTATATTTATAGGAAAAATATTAAAATACTTGTAATCTTTGTTTGTTAAATTTACAGAAAAAATACAATCAAATTTATTTAAAAAGTTTTTATTATTGAGTGAATAAATTTCATTGATATCAAAGTAAATAATTTTACTGCTAAAATATTCAAATTTAATTATATTTAAGATCAGCGAATAATGACCGTTTAGAAACTTTGGGAAATTATTTTTATCATAAAGTATAACAATATACTTGAATTTACATTGGTTATCATTAGATGCAAAATTTTTAATACTTTCTCTACTTTGTAGAAAATCATAATTTTTATTTTGTGAATAATAGATTTTATCAGGAACAATAAAACCAAAACTCTTTAGAGGCGTAACAGATATATTAATTATAAGCAGTAAATATAATATTACGTTCTTCTTTTTTTCAAAAATAGCAAAAATCAAGTAAGGAATGAGCATGATCGAAATGTACCTACCAATTACTAAAGGACTTAACTTTTGAAGATATATTTTCTCAATATAAACAAATAATAACAAAACAGTTAACGATAATAAAAAGTATCCACAGATAAAAAAATTTTTTTTAATAAGTAGAAAAAAGCAGATTATTGCAGTCCAAAACAAAATACTCAAATTGAATATTGGAACAAAATTTTCTTTATTAAAAATAAGTTCAGAAATTTTATTATATGTTATTCCAAAAGACGAGAAATAAATTTCGACAAAAAATAAATTTTTAAGATTAATTAAGAATAATTTTAAAATATCAATCATCAAAGAAAAATCAGAAAAAATTTTAAAGGGTGTTGCAGAATATGATAGCTGTTCAAAAAATAAAATTCTAAACAATACTAAAATTAAAATTAAAAATGAAATATTATGTTCTTTTTTAATTTTTAAATTAAAAATATTATTATAAATAATTAAATGTAAAATAGATAAACATATAATTAAATTATTTAATCTCTCAGAAAACCAAAAATTAAAATAAGTAAGTATAAAAACTGATAATAAAATTGAAATATTTTTATAGGTAAATAGATAATTATAATTTTTTAAAAAGATGTAAGGTAAAAATAAAATTAATAAAATAATACCAATTCTATGAATAAAATAGATACTTATTATAAACAATAAAAATAAAAAAATATTTTTTTTATCGAAATTATTTAAAAAAATTAGTTTTGCCAAACAAGCAACTAAAGTTGTAATTATTGGATCAGCATAAATAGAAACAAACCCAAAACTTAAGTTGTTAATAATAAGATAATATAAAAAGAAATATAGTGTCAAATAGATTATTTTTTTAATTTTTTTGAATTCAAAATTTTCCCCAATTAAGAAAAAGAATGCACAAATTAAAATAATATTATTTGAAAAAATTAATATATTTTCTTCAAAGCCTGTAAGTATTATGAAAAATAAATGCCATGATGTTAGAAAAGGTTTGTGATAATAATCAAAATTTAATTTATAGAAATAATCATAAAATAAATAATCTTTTATTTTTGATCCCCAAAAAGTAAATTCATCCTCGTCAAGAAAATATCTATCAAAAGAAAGAACGGCTATTAGAACAAAAATTGTAATGAAAGCAATATCGTAATACTCGATTTTGAATTTATTATAAATTAAATTAATGAATGAAATAAATAATAATAAATAAAAGATAAATTTAAATATAAATATGTAACTTAGATCGAGGTTTGAAGTTAGATTTAATACATTTATTATTTTGAGAACAGAAAATAAAGAAGTAATTAAAATTAAAACTGTTAACAAATATTTTACATTATTATTGATATTAAAAAAAAATTTTAAGATTTGTGATAAAGATAAAATTATGAATAAAATAGAAAAAGAATACAGGTAGTAAATTATCAAATTTGGCCTCTTTTTGTCGATTTAAAAATTATATAGCAAGCAATAACTAAAAAAAATATATATCCACCATTAAAATATCCTGCACCACGCACAAATGTTTGAGTGAATAATGTTGGAAAAATTAAAAATTTATATTCATAAGAAATTTTTTTTGAAACTAAAAAATAAAATATAATAATAAAAACAATAATACTAAAAATACCAAGCTCTGTAATTAATTTTGCAAAATTGTTAGAAGCATCAAATACATTTAGTCTCTTTGTAATCTCATTTGTCGTTTCAATCTCATTTATGTATTTTTTAAAAGCTAAATGATAATTATTAATTCCATAACCAAAAGGTTTTTCGATAATTGATAACTTTGCTATGTTAAGAGATACTATATAAACTTCACTTGATAAATTTACTATCTTTTTGTCTTTAATGTTATTATTTGATTCATTGTTTTGAATATTAATCTTAGAAACTGACGAATTGAAAACTTGCCAATTTTCAGGACTCACCAATCCTGATATTTTGTCAAGTGCTGAAATATTTGTTTTTGTTAAATAAATAGAGCTTAAAATCAAAGTTAGTATTAAAATTATTTGATAAAATAAAAACTTTTTTGAGTGAAAAATTAAAAAAAAAGTTAAACATAAAATAATTGAAATGAAAATTGTTAAACTATAGTTTAGAATTAATAAACAAAAAAAAAGTGTTAAAGAAATCAAATAGATATTCATTTTTTTTATTTTAATAATTAAGTAAGCAATTACAGCTGAAGAAATAAATCCTAAATGCGAATTTTCACTATAAAATTCTAACTTATTCGTTAAGATTGAAAAACAGCCTATATAACACTGATTGTTTGAAATATGAAGATCGATGTTATAAATAAAAAAAAAGACTAAATATGTAAAAAAAAATATTAGAAAAAAATTAAAAAAAATTTTTAAGTTTTTTAATATTAAGTCTGAATAATACCATACAGTCCATGAAGTTATTGATAAAAATAAGATTGATTTAAGATTGTATATCTTATCATCAAAGCTCATTTCGTTAATTTGGCCTTGTAAAATACAAAATGTAACTAAAATTAATATTGAAATTATGAGTTTAATATTAATTCTCGTATTTTTTAAAATTTGTTCATATATAGATAAGAAAAAAGGAAAAAAGATTATTAGTCTTAAATCTATAATTTCTTTTAAAAAATCAAAAAAAAATACAAATATCGAAAAAGAAATTATTGCAAATTTATTCAGATTATTTTTTAAAGATGTCATTTTTTGTTACATAAAATTGAAAAAAATAAATAACTATTATAGTAACCATAATAGATAAAATAAAATTTAAAGTATTTGAGACTAAATATCCAAAATTAATCAATCTCCAAACAATTATAAATGAGATGAAAGACGACAAAACAATATTATTTGTAAATTTTATGACTAATTTTTCAAAATATAGACAAATTAATCCTATAAAATACATACATAAAAATAAAAATGATTTAGAACCTGAAAAATACAAATAACCCAAAATGCCTGGTAGAATTACTTGATTTGAATTTTTATATAATCTAGTCCTATCCTGATTTTTTAGGAAATTCTTTTCATAAAGACTAACTTGATTTTTAGGGGATTCATCTAAAGTTTTTTTTAAAAAATCAAAACCTAAAATTTGCTTATTATTTGTAGTTGCTATCATACCCTCTATTCCAATAGACCGAGACAAAAGTAAATTAACAAATTCTATATTTTGTATGTTGTCTATTTTAAAATTTAATTTACATTTAAAGGATTTGTTTTCAATTTTGGTTGTATTTATTTCAATAAAGTTTTTATCCCTTAAATTATTTGTAGAAATAATTGAGATCAAAAAGAAAAATAACATAATTAGATATGAAAAGATTAGTTTTTTTTTAAAGAATTTCAGTTGACCTAAATTATTAATAAAAAAAACATAACCGAAAAATATTGAAGTAGAATATAAAATCATATTTCTACTTAACATAGTTACATTTGTTAAGAATCCCTCAAAAATTATTATTAATATTATAATATAAAAATATTTGAAGTTATAAATATGTAAATTTTTTATAAAGTAACATAGTGCTGCTCCAAAACCGATGTTGAAGAAAAATGGATAAACTATTTTGTTCAAATATAAATAATCTTCATTAGATGATATTCCTTTTTGATAAATTCCAAATATATAATTTGTAATAGTTGATGAAATTAATAAAAATAAAAATATGAAAAGAATTGAAAATAAAAAATTTTTTTTTCTAATTTTATGAAAACTTATTTTTTTTTTATTAAGAAAGTTGAAATTATCAACTGTGATTAAAGATAATATATAGCCAAAATAACCTATACTTGAGACAAGCAGAATGTTGTCAAAATTCTCGATATTTAATCCACAGAGTACTCTTCCATCAAAAATTTCTTTTGATTTGTATATACCGCTTTCAAAAATAGTAAATTTAAACCAAAAACCAAGCCACAAAAGTGAACTAAAAAAAAACTCAAAGAAGTAAAATTTTTTGAATAGAATTCTATAAATTGAAAAATTAAAAATAATAGAAAATATTAAGTAATAAATTTTATTTCCTTCATAAACTAATATGGTTTTTAAAAATAATATGATTAAAATTAAAAATATAAGATTTTTTAAAATTCTCGTATTGATATAATTCTGTTTATAAAATAATTGCATTAAATAAAATTAATTTTTTTTAAATTCTATTTAGTTATTGTGTTTGTCATTTATATAGAATTAAATACTTATTAACACTTTAATATCTAATAATGAACAGCAATATCTCAAAAAATAAGTAAAGAGTAACAATGCGAACTTTTTTAATAAGAAAATTTTAGGATTTGGATGATTTTCGTTGAAGAAAAAAAATTATTAAATAAGACTAATATAAACATCTAATTTGTTATTAAAATTTTTAATGAAAAAAATATTTAAATAAAAAAGTTTATGTCTTTAAAAAGAAAAAGATTTTACGAACAAATAATAAATAAAATTATATTAAATAAAGATTCAAAAATACTAGTTGTGGGTGCAACTATGTATGATTATGAAATATTTAAAAATAACGGTTTTTCAAATGTTACGATTTCTAATCTAGATGAAAATTACAGATACAGACCTTATAATCATTCAATCCAAGACATAAGAAAATTAAGTTTTGAAAATGAAAGTTTTGACTATGTGGTTGCTAATGCTTGTATTCATCATACCTCTAGACCACATAATGCAATAATTGAAATGTATCGTGTATCTAAAGTAGGTATAATTGTAATTGAGGGTAACGATAGCAAATTGATAAAACTTACAAATTATTTAAAATTATCCCAAGAATTTGAGTTGTCAGCAGTAACAAAAAAAAACAATTCACATGATCTTGGTGGTGTGGATAATTCAAATATTCCAAATTTTGTTTACAGATGGACAAAAAGAGAAATTTATAAGTTAATCTCAAGTTATGAACCACAATATAAACATAAAATTTATTATTTTTATGAAAGTGATTTTGAAGGTTACAAAAATGTAAAAAAAATAAAATTTGTTAAAATGATCTTATATGTTATGGAATTTTTAGCGAAGATTTATTTTAATCTTTTCAATCAAGAAAAAAACTTATTTTGTTTCTTTATTAACAAAGATGAAAGAAAGATTCAGAAATGGATTGAGATTGATAAAGAAAATGTAATCAAATTAAATCAAAAATATATTAAAGATAATATTGAAAAATAATTTATGAAAGAAAAAATATCATTTCTGATTTTAGTAAATAATGAAGCTAAAACAATTGAAAATGAAATTTATAATATTTTAAAAATAAAAAAAAAAATAAATTTTAATTTAGTGGTAATTCAAGACGGAAGTAATGATGGGACATATGAAATTTTAAATAGAGTTTCTAAAAAAAAAAAAATAATTCTTTTTAATAAAAAAGAAAGATTGGGTTATTATAAAGCTTTTTTAAAAGGAGTTGAGTTATCGAAAGGTAAAACAATTTTTTTTTCAGATACTGGCGGAAAATATAATTATCTAAAATTTTTAGAGTTTTATAAATTCTACAAAAAAAATAATGCCGATCTCGTTGCAGGTTATAGAATTAAACGAAAAGATAAAATTATAAGACAAATGCTTACATTTTTTTATTCAATAATAATAAATAATTTATTTTTTTTGAACTTCCAAGATTATGATTGTGGTTTCAAAATATTTAAAAGAAATAAATTGTTACATGTATTAAAAAAATATAAATTTAATAAAATTTAATTACCTCTCAAATTTTTTTATATTTTATCAAACATAATTTTAAAATATTTCAATATCCTATAATTTATAAGGAGAAAAAAAATAGAAATTCAAGAGGTATTCCTACTAACAAAATATTTAAAATAGTTTGTGAGACAATTTTAAACTTAATTAAAATAAGATTAAAATTTAAAACTTTGTGATCCTATTTTGTCAAAATCAAAATTTATATGATTTAATTTCGATAAACTTTTTTTGACAGACATTTGCTTTTTTTCGTCCACATAAAATATAAAGTAACCACCACCTCCAGCACCTAAAAGCTTTCCTCCATGTGCTCCAGCATCAATTGCTGTTTGATATATTTCATTAATTTTTAAATTAGATACTTTGTAAGACAGGTCTTTTTTTAATATCCAATTTTCGTGAAGTATGTTTCCAATATTTTTCAACTCTCCACTTAATAATTCTTTTTCAAAATTATCTACCAAGTTTAATAGTTTGTTATAATGTTTAAATTGATTTTTGTTCTTTTTTATTTTTAATAAAATTTGGTCAGCTTTTCTATTCACGCCAGTATAAAACATCAAAAGTTTGCTTTTAAAATTTTGTAATCTAGACTTAGAAAGTTTTATCTCTTTAACCACAACCCCACTTTTTTTAAATTCTATTTTGTTAAATCCTCCAAATGTAGTTGCGTACTGATCTTGCATTCCTATAGGTTTGTTGCATTTTTCAACTTCAATTTTGCAAGCTAATTTAGCAAGTTCTGATTTGTTTAATTTTTTATTATTAAATTCACTTATAGCATTTACAAGTCCAACAGTTAATGCACTTGATGATCCAAGACCACTTCCTGATGAAGGTATATCAGCAGCAGTAACTACCTCAACTCCATTTTTAATTTCAAAAAACTTTAAGGTTTCACGGATTAATTCATGATTAATTTGATTAACATTTTTTACATTTTCAGTTTGTGAATACGAGACTCTAATATCATTATCATGCTTTTTATTAAATAAAACATATAAATACTTATTAATTGAAGTTGTGATTACTCTGCCATGCATTTTGTAATTAGTAAAATAGTCAGTTCCACCACCAACAAAACTCATTCTCAAAGGTGTTTTTGACAAGATCATAATAAATGTTAATTATTAATATAATGAAATTTCCAAATAAAAAATACAAAAATGTCGAGAAATTTTTTAATGATTATTTTTTAAACATAAGCTCGAGCCTTAATACAATAAACTTTACAGAGTTAAAACAAATAATTCTAATATTAAAGAAAATTTATAGAAACAACAAAAACAAAGTTTATGTTTGTGGAAATGGTGGATCAGCGGCACTTGCAGATCATTTTGCATGCGATCACCAAAAAATTTTATACGAAACTAAAAAATTTAAACCATTTATTGTAAGTTTGGTATCTAATGGGGCATTAGGGACTGCTATTTCAAATGATATAAATTATAAATCAATTTTTGAAGAGCAGCTTAAACAAACGGCAAATTTTAATGATGTTTTAATTACAATAAGTGCTTCAGGAAACTCTGATAATATAATTAATGCAATTAGGTGGGCAAATAAAAACAAATTAATTACAATTTCTCTAACTGGATTTAATGGTGGGTTATCTAGAAAATTATCAAAATATAATTTACATATCGATTCTAAAAATTATGGTGTCATTGAAGCAAATCATCAGTCGTTGATTAATATAATTTCTCAATACTTAAAAGTTGATTCTTTAAGTTTAAATGAAATACAAAAAGTTAAGTTTTAAATATAAAATTAATTGCAGATATCAAATTTTTAAATTTAAGATTATAATTTAATTCTTTTTTTCCTACTTGAATAAATTTTATTTCTGTTTTTTTTGCAGCTATTAAATCATTTTCAGTGTCGCCTATCATAAATGATTTTTTTTTATCTATGTTTAAATCCTTAATAGCTGTTAAAAGCATTCCATTATTTGGCTTTCTCCAGGAACAAATTCTTTTTAATTTTTTTATTTCACCTTTGTGTCCTTTTTCAGGATGACATGGACAATAAAAAATTCTATCTAAATAAGATCCTTTTTGACCAAGTAAACTCTCAAGTTTTTTAAAATCTTTCATGAGTTTATCAATTGAGATAAAACCCTTGGCGACAGCTGGTTGATTTGTTATTAAAACTGCTAAGAATTCACTTTCATTAATTTTTTTAATTGCATCAAAAGTTCCATCTATAAATTTAAATGGATTTTGATATTTATAATTATATTTGTCAGTATTTATAACTCCATCCTTATCTAAAAATATAGCAGGAATTTTATAATTTAAATTTCCTTTTTTAAATTTATCTGAATTAAATTCTTTAACAGCATTTTTATATCTGTGTGGAGTACCAATGTCTTTTGCATATTCTCTACTCATATAACTAAATACTTTTATTTTTTTTTTTTTTAATATTTTTGGTAGAAAGTTTTTACTAAAGTCTTGATATTCATTTTTACCTAAATGCTTTAATAATTTTTTTTTAATAATATAAATTCCTGACAAACACAAATTTCCTACATATTTTTTTTTAGAATATTTATTATGAAAATTAGTAACTTTTGAATTTTTATTTACTTCAACCAAATCACTATCATAAGGATGGTTATTTGGATGAGTAAATAATGTAAGATCACTCTTTTTATCTTTATGAAACTTAATAAACTTTTTTAGATTAATATTAAATAAAATATCACTGTATATAACTAAGATATTTTCTATTCTATAATTTTTTAAAGCTTTTAAGCAGCCTGCTGTTCCTAGCTTTTTATTTTCTTTAATGAGTTTAAACTTAATTTTTTTAATTGTCTTAAGTTCATTAATAATTTCTTTATCATTTTCTTTAATAGATATAAAAATTCTTTTATTAATTTTTGATAATTTGGTTATTTGATGTTTTAGCAATGAGACATTATTTATTTTTAATAAGGATTTTTGTTTATTTTTAGATATTGCTTTTATTCTTTGTCCATCTCCACCTGCTAAAATTAAAACATCCATCATTCTTATAGTTCATCAATAGTTTTTTTAATTGCGTCTAATGAACTTAATTTAAATTTGAAACCCAGTTTATTAATTTTTTTTGTGGAATAACTATATTTTGGAACATCACCCTTCCATCCAAAACTTTTTTTTTCGTATAAAATTTTTTTTTTAAAATTAAATTTTTTTATTAATAAATTAACTATTTTTTCAACTTTAACTCCTTTGTCATTATTTCCAATATTATAATAATTAATAAAATTCTTATTACTTTTGTTTCTTACATAAATCATGCAATCAACAATTTCGGATCCATGTGAGTAAGGCTTACATTGTTTTCCATTTCCAAGTACCTTGAGATTCTTATTTCTTTTATCTTTTAATTTATTTGCTAAATCAAAAACCACACCATGAGTAAGGTTTTTACCAACAACGTTTGGTAATCTAAAAACAAAACTTTTAATATTATTTAAAAACGAAAAAGAGGATATAATAGCTTCAGATGCAAGTTTCATAGATCCGTAATTGCTACATGAATACAGTGCTGGCATATTTTCTTTTATTATTTTTTTTACATCACCAAAAACTGCTGAGGAGGAAGTAAAAATAAGTTTTGAGTCGTTTTTCATTTTTTTTTTTATAAAATTTAATATGTGATAGGTTGTCAAAAAAGTATTTTTATAATCAACTTCTGAATTTATAATTCCACTTTTAATGTCTGAATTTGCTGCCAGATGCCAAATTTCATCTATTTTTTTTCCTTTTATTAGTTTTGTTAATTTTTTATTTTTAATTTTATTACTAATATTGATATTAAAAAATTTGAAATTTTGATACTTCAAATATTTATCTATGTATTGTTTTTTTCCCAATGTGAAATTATCTATTCCAATGATAAGATATTTTTTATTATGAATAAATCTTGCTAATAGTTCTGATCCAATCATACCAGCAACACCAGTGATTAGTATATTTTTTTTTGTCATTTTATAACTGTTTTGCTTTCTCAAATGCTTGAGCAATTACTTGATCTGAATTTAAATATTCCCAACTCCCCCATCTTCCAAGAAAATTAAAACCTTTTTTTTGATAATAACTAAGAAGTGTATCAACATTTTTTCTGTGATTTAAATTATAAATTACATATGCATATTTAAATTTCTTAATTGACTTAAAATTTATATCTTGTTTTTTTTGTATAAAGTTTAACTTTTTAAGACCTTCATAAATTTTATTAAATATTTGATTATCTTTCATTTGCCCAATTTTACTATTTTCCTTGAAAGTTATTTCAATTTGAAACGTTGTTGATTGTTTTAATGAGTAATTTTTACCTAAAAAATCTAACTTTGAGATTCTATGAAAAATTATATTTTTATCAGGAACCATTAAAGCAAAATTTTTTCCAGCTACATTTCCTTTTATGTTAACCATAGCAATAATAATAGAATTAAATTGTAAAGACTTAGAAATTTTTTTTATTTTGTCATTTTTGCTCAGATATTTGTAAAACTCATTTAGAGGAATTGTTGAATATATTTTATCATAATTAAATATTCCTCTATTTGTTTTTACTAAATATTTATTATTTTTAATTTTAATTTTTATTAAATTTTCTGATGTAAATATTTTTACTTTTTTATTTAATTTTTTTTTAAATGCTGTGAATAAACTCTCTATTCCTCCTTTTTTTGGATAATGAAAATATAATTGGTGTTTATATCCCTCTGTTTTTATTCCTTTAGCACTTTTAATTATATCTTCATCAGGAGGCCTGGGTATTCTCTCTACCATTTGAGTATCTAGTTTAGAAGGGTTCATTTTCCATATTTTATTATTATAAGGTCCTAGATATAGCTTAAAGATACCTTCACCAAAGTTTTTTAAGAAAAAATCTTTCATTGTCTTTGGCTCTAAACTTAAAAATTTGTTTTTTAAAAATTTATTTAATGCAAATTGTAAATCTTCTTTTGGGAGTTTGTATAATTCATTTTCAAAAGGATATTTTATTAAAGTATTTTTATCATAAATTATTTTGTTTGAACGTTTTATGGCATTTTTATTTTTTCCTAAAATATTTAATATTAAATTTAAAATTTTTTTATTTTTTGAGAAAATTATATGTGGTCCTACATCATAAAAAATTTTTTTAAATTTATATGATCTTAATAACCCACCAATTTTTCTATCTTTTTCCAAAATAGTTATTTGTTCAACCTTCTTTTTTTGTTGTATAAATTTAGCTAAAGAAATTGAGGCTATGCCCCCACCAAGTATTAAAATTTTCATTTTGAGTTGCCTAGGCGTAAAATTTGGTTTATTCTAGTAGTCAATATTGGTAACCAGATTGGAAAACTATGGGTGACATACCTTGCAGTGTTTTCTACACCACCTAAAAAACCGAATAAAACTAATGATAGGGGTATCAGAAATTCTATTCTTTGATTTCTGTAAATATTATTAATTTCTGAATTCCAAAAAATATATGGAGATAAGGAAATCAATAAAGGCAGTAAACTACCCGAAATAGCAGATTTATCATAAAACATTTTTAACATTTGATAAATATCAAATTGAAACTCATAAAATTGAAAATAATTTTTACCAATTTTTATTAAAAAAAAATAAAATATACATGCTATTATTGCTGACATAAAAATTTTTATATATTTTTTTTTATCTTGTTGGGTAAAAAATCTTATAAAAAATAAAATACCAATTATAAAAAAAACTTTTTCACTTACAAAAAAAGATAGCAAAATTAGTGGTATAGCAATTTTCAAGTTATTTATAAAAAATAAAATAATAATTAGATATAAAACAACAAATCTATCAATTGTGAAATGATCAAGGTATTTTAATATTGCATAACATAAAATTAAACTTAAATATCCTTCCTCTTTAGATTTTTCTAAATTTATTACTTGATATGCAAAAAAAATTACCAAGATCGATATTAGTGCAATGTAATTTCCAACAGCTACCGCGTTTGTTGCACATATATAATCTTGACTTAAATCTTGTTTAATATTCGTTAATGTTAAACATGGAAAAGTTTTATAAATTATAAGGTAAAATAATATTGGTATTAATCTTACTGCAGATGGTAAAGTTAATTTGTAATTCTCATCTAAGGTTGCAAAATAAAGTACTTGATTTTGATAAAAATCATATGGAACAAAATTTGTAAGCATCATCCTGTAGGTGTAGAGGTATTCCCTAAAAAACAATAACGTCAAAATTATAAGAAAAAGTAATAAGTATATTGTATTTTCTTTTTTATACATTGAAATAATATTTTATATATTTTTATTTTAATAAATCACTTTAATTCATAAATTAATTAGAATATTTATAAAATTTATTATCCTATGATCAAAATAAATGAATCAGATTAAAGATACCACAGTTTGTATATTTGCATGTAATAGGACAGTTAGTTTAGAAAATACACTGAAAGACTTGAGGAAAAATAGGGATTTTAGAAAATATACTTATCATTTTTTTATAGATGCGCCTAAAAAAAAATCAAATCTTCGAATATACAAAAATATTATTCAAATAATTAAAAAATTCCAAGTTGGACTTAAAGTAAAAATAATTTCACGAAAAAAAAATATTGGTCTTAGTAAAAATATTATTAAGGGTATTAACTTTATTAAAAAAAAGTATAAAAAATTTATAATTTTAGAGGATGATTTAAGAATATCAAAAAATTATCTTAATTATATGCAATATAATTTAGATAATTTTGAAAATGATATGAATATATTTACAGTAACTGGTTATATATTTCCAAAGAAAATTTTTAATTTTAAATTAAAGACAAATTCAATTTTTTTATGCAAAAGACCAAATTCATGGGGTTGGGGTAGTTGGTCATCTAAATGGAATAAGGTAAATTTTAATAATAAAAATTATGATGAAATTTATAGAAATAAAAATAAAATTAAAATAATTTCAATATATGGGAATGATTTAAAATATATTTTAAAAGACACATTAAATAAAAAAACTGACTCATGGGCAATAAAATGGACCATCTACCATATTTTAAAAAAAAAATATTGTATTTTTCCATTCAAAACACTTGTGAATGAAGAAGGCTTTAAATCAAATCCCTCAAATAATAAATTTAAATCAAATAAATTTTATCACAAAAGAGTTTATAATATAAAATTTAAGAAGAATATTTTATTAAATCCTGAAAACAAAAATATAATTATTGCATTTAAAAAAATCTATAATTTTCCATTATATAAAAAATTAATAAAAAATTTTTTAATTAAAAATTAAAAAAATATGAGATTAAAATCATTAAATTAATTCAATTACTTTATCAAAATGCTTTAAGATAGATTTGTTATGCGTAATTAAAATTAATGTAATTTTTTTACTTATATTCTTACATTCATTAATTATTTCTTTTTGTAATTCTTCATTTAGGGAATTTAGACTTTCATCAAAAATTATTATTTCTTTATTAAAGTATAGAGCCCTTGCTAATGCAATTCTCTGAGCTTGACCACCAGATAAGTTTTTTCCTTCTTCCATAACTATAAAATTATAGTTTTCATTTTTTTGATCTAAAAAATTTTTTAATCTGGTTTGCTCTATTACTTTATTAAATTTTATTAATTCATCGTTATTTAATTCTTTCGAAAAAGTGATGTTCTCTAATACTGATCCATTAAATATAAAGTTTTGTTGAGGTGTATACGAAATTTTTTTTCTCCAATTATATAATGTATCTTTTAAATTTATTTTGTTATTAATAAGTACTTTTCCGTCGTTGGGGGATAAGAAACCACAAATTATATCTATTATGGTTGTTTTTCCTGAACCTGAGGGACCTACTATAGCCACAAACTCATTTTTTTTAATTGATAAATCAAAATTACTTATAACATCATCATTTTGATAATAATTAAAACTAACGTTTTTAAAATCTAAAGATGCAAATTCAAAATTGATTTCATTTTTTTGGTCGGTTAAATTTTGATTTAAAAATTCCGTATTATTAATTACTTCTTTATGAATTTTTTCGACGCTATATTTTGATCCCATAATATTTCCAATTGAATTAAATATATTATAAATTAATGGGATTGCTCTTGCAGACGCAATTGCAAATATACCTAGTAGTGCAGTTCTGTCTGGATTTAAAGAGCCATCAAACAAAATAGACAATGAAAATATAGATGCAATTATTAATATGAAACTAATTTCCAATATAACTTTTGGTAATAGTAAAATTTTTGTATAGTTATATTCTGCATGTGTTGAAACAAGATTATTTTTTTTGAATAAATCTAAAAAAATTTTGTCTTCATTCAATATTTTAATAGTTTTGTATCCATTAACTATTGATTTAGATATATCAATAAAACTTTGATCTGATTTACCAAATAATCTTCCGAATTTTTCAATTTTGTTTCTTATAAAAAAATAATAAAATAAATAACACATCATTAAAATAATGAATATTAATAAAAATAATTTAAAATTTGTTATTAGCATTAATAAAATTATTGAAACAAAAACTATAAAATCACTAATAAGTAAAAAAATTTTTACTAATGTATTTTGACAAAAAGTTCTAGTTATATGACCAATATAATGAAAAATTTCAGAAGACTTTATTTTTGTAACATTTTCATAGTTAAGTTTTAAAAAATTTCTAATAAATTTTTCTCTTAAGTTTTTTTGGATTTCAGTTCCAATTTTTATTATTCTTGTAGATATATAAAATGTAAACAACGATTTAAATGTGAATGAAATAAAAAATATTAAAAATGATAGTAGCATTAATTTTTCAATCTCAATATTTTGTAAAAAAATTAATTGATCAAATTGATTTATTTTATTTATTAAAAAACTTGGATTTAAGATTGCAAGAAGAATCGGCCCAACAGTCCCTATTCCAATAATTTCTAATATTGAGGAAAGTAAACCTCCTAGAGAAAATAAAATTAATTTTATTTTTTCATTTTTGGTTAAAATTATATTTATTTTTTTAAACAAAACAGTTACAAGTTTCTGATATATTTGTAATAATCTATATTAAACAATTTTTTATCTATTGATTTTATTAATTTATTTTTAGTTATCCATTTATTGTTTAAAGCAATTTCCTCTAAGCATGCTATTTTAAATCCCTGTAATTTTTCAACAGAATATACAAAATTACTTGCAGACAACAAATTATCAGGGTTTCCAGTATCTAACCATGCCACTCCTCTACCTAATTTAAAGGCTTTTAGTTTGTTTTTTTTAAGATAAATTTTATTTAAATCTGTAATTTCTAATTCATTTCTTTTTGATGGTTTTAGAGTATCGATATACTGTAAAACTTTATTATCATAAAAATACATTCCAGGTACTATAAAATTAGATTTAGGTTTTAATGGCTTTTCATCTATTGAGATTATTTTATTTTTTTTAAAATTAATAACACCAAAGTCGTGAGGATTATTTACTTGTAATGCTAAAATTCTAGCACCATATTTATATTTTTTGGCCTCATTAATTGTTGCTGACAAACTCTGCCCATAGAAAAAATTATCACCTAAAATTAAACAAACGTTATCTTTGCCTACAAATTTTTTTCCAATTATAAGTGCTTCAGCAATACCTTTTGGTTCTTCCTGAATAGCATAATCAATTTTAACCCCAAATTTTTTTCCATTTCCCAAAGTATTCTTAAAGTGAGATAAATCATTCTTTTTACAAATTAATAAAATTTCTTTAATTTTAGCTATAAATAATAGTGATAATGAATAATAAATTACTGGTTTATCATATATAGGTAAGAAATGTTTCGATATAGCGTTTGTAATAGGTTTAAATCTTGTTCCTAACCCGCCAGCTAAAATAATTCCTCGCATAATATTTAATAATTTTTTATATACCAACTTACAGTATGGGTAATTTTTTTAATAAAATTATTTTTATACTTCCACCCTACTTTTTTTATTTTATTATTTGAAATATTATATTTAAAATCATGACCAGGTCTATCATCTACAAAAGAAATTAATTCAGAGCTAGATGTATTATTCTTTTTCAACCTATCATAAATTTTACATATAAGCTTTACTAAATCTATATTTCTATATAAATTTCTTGTAGTTATATTGTAATTTTCACCGATTTTTCCTTTCTTGACAATTCTAATGATAGCTTCGGCTGTATCATCAACAAATAGCCAATCTCTAATTTGTAATCCCTTACCATAAATTGGTATCTTTTTATTTTTAAGGCAACTTAATATTATTACTGGTATAAATTTCTCTAAATATTGGTAAGGACCAAAATTGTTTGAAGGATGAACAATTATTGTTTTAATTTTAAACGTTTTATTGTAACTCCTTACAAGATGATCAGCTGCTGCTTTCGATGCGGAATATGGTGAATTGGTATAATACTTGCTGTTTTCTGTGAATGGTTTATTTTTACTAGAGGATCCGTAGACTTCATCTGTAGATATCTGGATAAATTTGGTTTTATTTTTTAAATTGAAATTATTTAAAGAATCTAAAATATTTAAAGTACCTAAAACATTTGTTCTATAAAAAATAAATGGATCTTTTATTGACCTATCTACGTGTGTTTCGGCAGCAAAGTTTACGATTATATCTGGCTTGATTGTTTGAATAATTATTTTAATCTTTTTTTTATTAGATATATCAATTTTATAAAATTTATAATTTTTTTTTTTTTTTAAAATATTTATTATGATTAAAAGAGGCATATGACAGCTTGTCAATATTGTAAACATTGATATTCTTAAACTCTAATATTCTTCTTATGAATGCTGAACCTATAAAACCCAAACCACCCGTAACAATAATTTTCATAATTTGATAATTATAACATATTAATATGAATGCCAATAAATTAATTAAAAAAACGATTAAAAATAATAAAGGTAAACTTTTTTTATTCGAAAAAATTTTTATCGATTTTAGACTAAAAAGAATTTTTATAATTAATTCTGAAAAAAAATTAATTCGTGGGGAACATGGTCACAAGATGACAAACCAAATTATTGTACCATTAAACTATGAAGTTGAAATAGAGATTTATAAACGAAATTTTAAAAAGAAATTTAAATTAAAAATAAATGAAGCTTTGTTAATCCCAAAAAAAAACTGGGTCAGAATAAAATTTAAAAACCACAGAACTCGGTTACTTATAATGTCAGACAAAAAATTTAGCAAAAACGATTATTTTTACAATAAGAGTTAAACAACTATCTCATCAAATATTTTTTTTACTGATTTTTTAATAGTATATTTATTTTTAACTTTAATATCATTCTCTATTTTCAAATTCTTTTTATTCATTGAAAGTGCTGAAACTAATTTTATATTAATTTTTTTAAAATTTTTAATCAATTTTAATATTTCTTGAATTGAATAATTTTGAGTAACTATGTTACATTTATTATTATTAAAATATTTTCTATTATTTTTTAAAATTAATAAAATAACCTCTCTTAATTGTTCAATCGATAAATATGGTCTTGTTTGATTTAATGCAGTTTTCCAAATAGTAATTTTTTTACCTAACAACGATTGTAGGCAAAATTTGTTTACAGCTGTATGAAATTTCATACCTTTTGAAAAGCCAACTACTGTTGCAAGCCGCAATATTATGAACTTATTAAGTGATTTTTCTATTAATTTTTCTTCTTTTAATTTTAATGCTGAATACGGCGTAATTGGCATAATTAAATTTTTTGATTTAGAATTTATAATTAAATCACTAATTTTTCGTGATCCATAAAGACTTGTAGTTGAAGGGTAAATAAGTGGTATATTGTATTTTTTACATACTTTAACAATATTTGATGTTGCGCCATAATTATTTTTTTTAAAGTTATTTTTATTTTTAAAACTTTCTTCTTGATTAGTATAAGCTGCTAAATGAACAAGAAATGAAACATTTTTAAAAATTTTTTCATCAAATTTTTTTGATAAATCCAAGTTATAAAATAATATTCTCTTTTTATACTTTGAATAAAAAAATAGATAATTAATCTCTTTAAGATTAATATTGTCAACAATGATGAATTTATAATTTTTAAAATTATTAATCAGATAAGGTGTGATAGAAGTTGCTATATGTCCGAAACATCCTGTAATTGCAATATATTTAGACATATTTTACAAGCTCCTAGTAAAACTTCTTAATTGTATCACAAATTGCCCTAATATCTCTTTTTTTCAAAATATAAGAGCTTGGGAGAACAATTCCATTTTTATTCAAATAATTTGAATTTATATTACCTGTATACTTAACTTTTTTTTTTTCACTAATAGTTTTACAAGCTGGTAACTTCGATATTGGATAAAAAAATGGTCGAGCAAAATAGCCTAGATTAGATAACTCTTTAAATATTTTCTTTAATGTTGAAATATTAATATCATTTAAAACTAAAACTGTAGCCCAACAACCATTTTTAACCACTGCGTTGTCTTGATTAAATTGTATTGATTTAATCACTGATAGATTTTTTTTATACTCTAAAAATATTTTTCTTTTTATTTTTAATAATTTTTTTAATTTTTTGAACTGAGAATAAGCTAAAGCTGCTTGTAAATTAAATGGCATATACTTTAGGGCAAATTTATCATTAAATAAATCTTTTGTTTTTTCGGATCTTCCATGATCTCTCATCATTTTACATTTTAAAAACAGTTTTTTATTATCTAACAAAAGTATTCCTCCTTCACCACATGTAATAGTCTTAGTTCTATGAAAACTAAAAACTGATGCATCCCCAAATGATCCTGATTTTTTTTTTTTTTAATGTGCTACCTAAGCTTTCAGCTGCATCTTCTAATAATAAAATATTGTTGATTTTACATATTTTTTCTAATTCAAAATAATTTGGCATATTTCCAAATACACTAGTAGCTATAATCACTTTAGTATTTTTGTTAATTATTTTTTTTATCTTAGGTATTGAAATACACCAATTTTCTTTATCAGCATCACATAAAACTAATTTTGCTTTTGTTAACATTACTGGAGACGCAGTTGCAATCCAAGTATTTTCTGAAACAATGACTTCGTCCTTTGATTTTAAATTTAAAGAATGTAATAACAAATGAATTGCAGAAGTGCAATTTGGTGTAAACAGACCAAACTTTCTTCCATGAAAATGTGAAAATTTTTTTTCAAATAACTCACAATATTTATAAGGCTTATGATACCAATTTTTTGGCTTCATAGCATCTCTTACAAATTTAAGGTCTGAGTTATCTATATGTGGTCCAAAAGTAGAGTATCTTAACATTTTTATTTGCTTTTAAATAATATAAATATATAGCATTAAACATAATTAAATGAAAAAAAAAATCATTAGCCATAAAGAATTTTTTATAAGATCAAATAAATTTAAAAAAAAATTATTTTTAGATAATAAAGTTAAAAAATTATCAAAAAAACTCTATATTCAAAGTGACAAACTAAATTGGTCATATCAACATACTTGGAACGGAGAACCATTGCTACAAACACCGGAAGATGTGGTTAAAATGCAAGAGTTAATTTTTGAAGTTAAACCAGATATTATTTTAGAGGTAGGTGTAGCTTGGGGAGGTATGATGCTATTTTATGATACATTAGCAAATATTTTACCTATTAAAAAAATTTTAGGCATAGATATATTCATTCCTAAAGATTTAAAAAGAAGACTTCATGATAAAGCCTCGAAAAAAGTAAAATTAATTGAAAAAAGTTCAACAGAAAAAAAACTGTTGAATTATTTAAAAAATGAAAGAAAAAATAATAAAAAAATGTTAGTGCACTTAGATTCTAACCATACTGAATCTAACGTCTTAGAAGAATTAATTGCTTATGATAAAATACTCATGAAGGGCGATCATATTATAGTTGGTGATACTATAATTAATTATATACCTAAGCAAAAACATAGGCCGAGAGAATGGGGGCCCAGAAATAATCCTAAAACAGCTTTAGATAAGTTTTTAAAAATGAATAAAAACTATAAAATTAATAAGCATTTTTCCTATAACTTAATTTTATCAAATAATTATTTAGGACATATTGAGAAAATAAAGTAAATTTTTCAAAAACCAAAAAACATAAATAAAAAATTTAATGTTCTTATGAAATAAAGAAACATTATAGTTATATGAAAATTTTCTTACATATTGGTCTTCACAAAACAGGATCAACATTTTTACAAAATTTTTATTTTCCATTATTAGAGAGAAAAAATCCCAAGATAATTTTTAATGACAAAGGAATTTTAGACATTCTAAGAAAACAATATATCAATAATATTAATGAAAATTTTAAAATTGATAATTTAAAAATAGAAAAATTAATAAATGAACAAATTAAAAGACTATCTTCTGAAAATAATTTTACTAAACCGGAAGATTTAATATTAATTTTATCTGACGAAAATTTAATACCAGATATTCTTTTTTACAAAAATAAAGCAGAATTATCAGAATACATTCATTACTTTAATAGTTTTTTTCAAGATCCAAAAATCCTAATTTTTATAAGAGAACATAAAAGCTTCGTTTATTCTCAGTACAATCAACATGTTAAAGAAGGGTTTTATATTAATTTTAAAGACTACATTGAAAAAAACCAAAAACCAAATATTGATTTAAAAAAAGTTAATTACAATAAGATTATAAATAATTTAAATGTTAATTTTAGAAAAAGATACTACGTATTCAAGCATGAAAATTTTAATAAAAATTTAATAAGTTTAAACAAGATTTTTTCTTCAAAAATTAATACTGATAACATAAAAAATATTAAAATTAATAAATCGTTAAATCAAAAACAAATTAATATTTTATTATTTCTAGAAAAGAATTTTAAAATTTCAAAATTCGAAAGTTTGATAAATAATTTTTTTTCTAAATTTATTATTAAAAAAATTGATTCAAAATCATTTAAAAAAAATAAAAGGTTTGATTTAATATTTTTTATTTTAAAAGTTTATAATTATATATTAAAGCTTTTAATTAATTTTAAGTTCTCAAAAATAATAAAATATATAAATTTTGGACTTGATAAAAAAAAAGAAGATAAAAATAATATTGAATTTGAATTTGAGAAGTACATTGATTTAGACAAATTTCTATTTAATGATAATAATGAAAATAAGTAAAAAAAACATTGTTTCTGTTATAATTTTTATATCAAGTCTAATTCTATTATTTTATTTTATACAAAAAATTGATATTGATAAATTTGAAATATTAATTTTAAATTTGAATAATAACTGGTTTTTTTTATCTTATTTAATTTGTATTTTTCAAACAATAATAAACACATTTAAATTTAATTTACTCATCAAAAAACCAGTAAACTTTAAAGAATTAACAAATGTTTTTTTTATATCAAGTCTACTAAATTTTATACTTCCATTTAAATTAGGGGAAATCAAAAAAATTTATCTACTTAAAAAAAAATTTAAGATTAATTATCTAAAGAATTTGGAAATAATGGTTGTAGATAAGATCTTTGAAATAAGTTTTTTTATTTTATTTAGTATTTTAATCTTTTCATTTTGGGATGATATTGAAAAAATATACATAACTTTAATTATATTTATTTGCATTTTTTATTTATTTTTTTTAAAAAAATTAATTTTTTTTTTAAGTAAAAAGAAAATATTTATATTTTATAAAATAAAAAAAATTTTTTTAAATTACACAATTTTATTGGCAAATTTTAAAAAGATTATTTATTTAAATCTGCTACTTATCATTTTAACTTTTTTACATTTCAAGGTTTTTTTATATTTTTCAGATATTGATAATTTTTCTATTCTAAATATTGTTGGGTTTGTAAGCATAATCAGTCTTATTGGGTTTATTCCTATTACATATAATGGTTTAGGTTTCAGAGAATTTTTTATTTTATTTATTTTTGGATCAATTTTATCTATTGAAGAAATAATGCTTATATCAATTTTTTTAATAAGCAGGGGCATTCCTTCTGCCGTTATTGGTATCTATTTTTACTTAAATTATTTAATAAAAAATAAATAAAATTATTTTTAATATCTGCAAAAAAAAATATATATTAATATATGGAAAAAAAAATTATTTCGATTTGCATCCCAATTTTAAATGAAGAAGATAACATAGATTTAATTTACGCAAAAATAAAAAGTATTTTCAAAAAATATAATCAAATATATCAGTATGAAATAATATTCACAGACAATAATAGTACCGACAAAAGTTTTGAAATTATCAAAAATATTAATTTAACTGATAAGAATGTTAAATGTTATTCATTTTCAAACAATATTGGAAAAGAAAGATCTCTAATTAATGCTTACAAACTCGCAAAAGGATCTGCAGCAATACAACTGGACTGTGATTTACAAGATCCACCAGAGTTAATTGATAAATTTATAAAAAAATGGGAAGAAGGTTATGACTATGTTTATGGTATAAGAAAAAATAGAAAAGAAAATTTTTTAATGAAAAACTTAAGAAAAGTTTTTTATAGATTAATAAATTTTTTAAGCCATTCAGAATTAAAAAATGATGTAGGTGATTTTTCATTAATTGATGAAAAAATTATTACTATTCTTAAATCAATTGACGAACGCGATACGTACTTAAGAGGTTTTATTTATTCACTCGGGTTTAAGAGCTTTGGAATTGAACATGTACAAGAAAAAAGAACTGCTGGAAAAACTAAATTTAATTTTTTTAAATATATCTTAGAGTCGTTTAAAAATATTACAAACCATACTATTGCTCCTCTTAGAATCGCGACACTTTTTGGAATTACAGTTGGTCTAATTTCAATTTTTGGTTTAATCTACTACTTTATAAAAAAATTGATAGATCCAATGGGTAGTCCTCAGGGTTTTACTTCTCAAATGTTTATTATGTTAATATTACTTGCATCAACAAGTATTTTCTTAGGAATATTAGGCGAATACATTGGTAAAATATACAACCAACTAAAAAAGTTTGATAAAACAATAATAATAAAAAAAGTAGAATAAATTTTTAAATTTTAATTATAATGAGTAAAGTAAGGTCTGATCTTGGAGTTGAAAAGTTTTATAGAATTATTTCCAAAAAATTTGTTAACAAAATTGAACATACCAGTATTACTCCGAATAATTTGTCTTGGTTTTCTTTTTTTTTAATAATTGTAGCTATTCCTTTTATAATTTTTTCAAACAATAATTATTTTAACTTAATAAGTTTTATATTAATTAATATATCTTTAGTAATGGATTGTGCCGATGGAGAATTGGCTAAAAAAAAAAGAATGCAGTCTCAATTTGGAGGTCATCTTGATTGTACATTGGATAGATTAACTGACAATATATTTATTCTAGTAATAACAATTTCAAATTTTTTGAATGAGGGTAGTGAAATATATTTATTTTTTGGTCTAATATTTATTGGTTTTAGATTTTGTATCGATAATGTTTATTTTTCTATGATAGTTTTCTTGCCTAACTTTAAGCAAGATAAAATAAATTCTGGTTTTTTGATGAATTTTATCGAATACTTTATATTTACTAGGACAACAATGCTTTTTTTAGGTTCTCTATTTATTCTATTTAATTATCAAAAAGAGTATCTTATCATCATGAGTGGTTATGTTTTATTATACTACTTTGCAATACTAATTTATACTTACATGAAATCATTTAAAGATTAGTTTAAACACTTTTTAAATTCCAGGATTTGTAATTTTTCCAAATTTTTTCTAATTCAGTTTTATCTTTAAGTGTATCCATCGATCTCCAAAAACTATCATGTTTATAAACTGAAATGTCTTTTTTTTTAATAAACTCCGATAAAATTTTATCTTCAAAATATTCGTTTATATATTTTATATTTTTAATTATGTTTGTATTTACAACAAAATAACCTGCGTTTATCCAATTATTATTCTTTTCAATTCCTTTTTTTTCGTTAAATGAAATTAAACTATTTTTTTTAATATTTGCTATTCCATATCTATTTTTTGGTCTAGTTACTGTCATAGTAATACTATTGTTATTTTTTTCATGAGTTTTTAATAACTTTTTTAAATTCAAATTTGATACTCCATCACTATAAGTTAAGAAAAAAGATTTATCTTCAATTAGATAGTTTTTAATTAATTTTAACCTACCTGCAGTACCTGTATCTGGTCCAGTATCTACAAATGTTATTTTCCAATTTTTTTTATATTTTTTTTTAAAAGTGATTTTATTTTTTGAAAAATCTAGTGAGAAATCTAAATTGTTGTAATAGTAATTAATAAAATATTCTCTTACTAAATTACCTTTGTATCCTAAACAAATAATAAAATCATCGAAACCACTTTTTGAAAATAATTCAATTATGTGAATTATTAATGGCTGCCCTCCTACTTCAACTAAAGCTTTTGGCTTGGTCTGAGTTTCCTCAAATAGTCTTGTACCCAATCCTCCAGCTAGAATAACACATTTCATAAATTATATTTTTTTTCAATAAATTTTATATATTAATTTTTTTTTTTCTAGATCTAATTTTTATTAAAGTAAAATTTAAAATGTTCATTTTTTTGTAATAATCTTAAAAATATCTTCCTTGCCTAGATTAATTGGATTGTTGCTAAGTCTTAATAAATTTATTCCTTTAAAGATTTCCTCAGACTCCCTGATAAAGTTTATATTTAATGACAACAAATTATCATTTAAACATGCTTTTTTTTTTAAAATTTCAATTTTAGATTTAAGTTCATTTATATTTTTTACATTAAAAACTTTAAAAATAATTTCAAACCTTTCCTTTAGATTAAAAGTTGTCTCAGATTTATTTAAATTTGTATAATTAAATTCAAAAAACTTTTCAAAAAATAAGCTTACTGCATGGCCATGACTTAAATTATATAATGATGTAAATGGATAAGATACAGCATGTGGAGCTGTTGTCTTTGAAACGTTTATTGCTTTGCCTGCTAAATTAGATGCTAAGCTCATTTCGGCGGCGTTTTTTAAGTTAGGATTTTCAAGAAATGCTTGATAGCTATTGACAGATATATTAAGTGATTTTAATGCATAATCAACACTCTGATCGTTTGATTTTTTTGAAATTAAAGATTCCAAAGCTTGTGCTATAGCATCAAATCCTGCTGAAGCCTTTATTTTGTTTGGAGCAGAAATTAAAAACTCGGGAATAAGAAAAAAATGATCAGGTATTAATAATTCACTTTCAAAAGAATATTTAATTCCATTAACATAGATTACAGCATTTGATGTTACCTCTGCTCCAGAACCAGCTGTAGTTGGAATAACTATGAGTTTAGTGTATTTTTTTTTAAATGGGTAAGAGTAATCTATAATTAATTGAGCCAGATCAGGCATTAAATCAACAACATTTGCAATTTTTGCATAATCAATTACAGCGCCACCTCCTATAGCAAGAATAATGTCTGGTTGAAATTGTTTTAATTGTTTGATTATTTCTACAAGCTCTTCAAGCACAGGAAATTCAGATTGTTTAAATATGAATTTAATTTCCTTATCTTTTACTCTTTTAATAAAATTATCTGCGCCTGAAGTACTAAAAGATTTTTTACCACATATTATAAAAATTTTTTTAAAAATTTTTTCATTTAAATATTTTAAGACTTCATCTGTTGTATTAATCATTACTTCATAAATTCATTTTTTATTTTTATTAAATTTTTAGGTCTAGGTAATTCTTTAATATTACTATTAGATACTTTTACCTCCAAAAAAGCTGGACTATTTATATTTATAAAATTTTTGATAATATTTGACATATTTTGTTTATTTTTTATTAAATAAAATTTCTTAAAACCCAAACTATTTGAGAATTTTTCAAAATTTATCTTATCAGCAAAAGTACTTTGTCCACCCACGGAGTCGTGTGAATTATTATTTAATAAAATATATTTAAAATTTTTGTTAGCAAAATTTGCAGCTGTTTTAATTGAACCTAAGTGCATTAAAAAAGAACCATCACCATCTATACAAAAAGTATTTTTATTATTTGATATTGAATACCCTAAAGCCACAGAGGAAGTATGTCCCATACCACCAACCATATAAAAATCATTGCTATTTTTTAAATTATATTTTTGTCTCAAATACATTACTTCTCTTGAGTTATAGCCTGTGCTTGAAATTACTTTTGAATTACTTGGTAATTTTTCGAGCAAATTTTTAAGAAAAAATTCTTTATTAAAGTTATAAAAATCTTTCTTCAATTTTCTTTTTGAATTCTTTTCAATAACGCCTTTTTCAATTAAGCATGCAACAATAGATTGGTTCTTCTTTGCATATTTTATATATTTATCAAACTTATTAAAATCTTTATTTGATCTTATAATTATATATTTAATATTTAATAATTTTAAAATTTGCTTTGTTATTTGACCTTTAACTTCATGCTGTGGTTCATCTTTTTTTCCTGGTGATCCTCGCCAACCTATTATTAAAACTAAAGGAATAGAATATACTTTCTTATGTGCTATTGAAATTAAGGGATTCATTGCATTGGAAAGTCCTGAATTTTGCATATATATGCAGGAAATTTTTTTTGTTGAAAGATAGTGTCCAATTCCTATCGACACAGCTGATCCTTCATTTGTAGCAACAATATGATTTTTTTTATTTTTTAGAAAAAGAGACAATTCTTTTAAAATACTATCTGGAACTCCAGTGAAAAAGTTTATATTATTTTTTTTTAACAAATTAATTAAAGTACTGACTTTAATCATTTTTAATTAAATTTATTATTTCTTTAATAGGAATAATTTTTTTGTCAGCCTCAAATGCTCTATTATTATTTAGTATAGTTCTTGCCGTTGCTAGCATTGCTGGATATGCTGCTCTAAGCAACTGGTTTGCATATATTACTAATTTAAATCCATTTTTAATTAAATCTTTTTCATAAACTTTTGAATATGTTGATGGTACAGATACTAATGGAATAAAAAATTTACTTTTTTTAAACTCCTTTGCAAATGCAAATATTTGTTTAGGTGTTTTTTCTTTGCTGTGTATCAAAATAGCATCTGCTCCAGCTTTTGAATAAATTTCAGCTCTTTTCAGTGCATCATTTATACCCTTTCCAACTATAAAACTTTCAATTCTTGCAATAACCATAAAATCTTTTGATTGTCTTGAATTGCAAATCTTTTTAATTTTTTTTGCAAATGTTTGTGGCCTATCTTGTTTCGTTCCTGATTGATTTTTAAATAACGAATTTTTTTTTAAACCAATTTTATCTTCCATAATTATTGCCGAAGTACCAGATCTTTCTAGTGATCTTACTAAAAATGATAAATGTTCTAATTGACCTCCATTATCAGCATCAAAAACTAAAGGCTTTGCAGTTACATCCATCATTTCGTTCAAGGAGGTAATTCTTGAAGAAAAATCTACAGATGAGTTATCAGGCTTACCTTTGGTAGCAGAATCTGTAAGACTTGATGACCACATTCCATCAAATTCTAAAACTTTTTTATTTTTTATTATATTAACCTTATCAATAATTAATCCTGTTAATGAATTATGTGACTCAAGTATTCGAACAATATTTTGTGAATTCATCAATCTTTTCAATCTAGAGACCCTGTTCTCAGGTAAAGTTATTATATTATTCATTTCTTTTTTTATTAAACTAGATGAAATATTTTTTGTATATTTGGGCTCTATGAGTTTACCTGACCACTTTTTAAGTGTTATTATTACCCTTTCTCTTGTTTTTTTCTGAACTCCAGCTTTCCAATCATCGCCATGAACAACAAAATTTGGTTTAATTAAATTTAAGTTATCTACGTAGTCTAAAGTTTTTTGTGGAATAACTTTTTTAACGTATTTTATATTTTCTAATACTATTTTTCTTTTTTTATAATCCAAGTATGGAATATTTTTATAGCTTGCTATAGCTTTATCAGTCAATAGGCCAACAGTAACATCACCATATGAGTTAGCTATTTTTAAAATATTTATATGCCCTTTGTGTAATATATCTGCAGATAAACCAACATAAACAGTTTTTTTTTTCATAAATATTTATTTTAAATTATAAAATTTACTTGTCCTCTAATGCTTTAAGTTTATTTTTACTATTTTTTTTGTCTTGATAATACATTTTGTATAGTGGTCTATTTTTAAATTTTGTGTAGGTATAATATAATATCCTTCTATTTTTATTTGAGAGATTTTTTTTTGATTTATGTGGGCATGTATTTGAAAAAAAAATAGCATCTCCTACTTTTAAATTAATAGAATTGAATTTGATATTTTTAAGAATACTTGATTTTATGGCTGGTGTGCCATCGTTTTTAGTTTTTTTTAAAAGATCTTTAAAATTTCCTGTATGTTTCTTAGCGAGTTCAATTGTACCATTTTTTTTGTTACATTCGTCTAGAGCAACTAAAATATTTATAAAAAAATTTGAATATTCATACCATCCATTTTTTTTTTATTCTTAGCGTCTATAAATTTAAAAATTCCGTCAAAATGTGGGTAAAAACCATCTCCACCAGGAGGTTTGGCATTAAATTTATCTTTAAAAATAATAAAATTCTCATTAAATATATTTTTCATTAAATTTAAAATTTTTTTATTTAATAAAATTAAGTTTTTTCCTTTATTATATAATTTTTCCACCCTTCTGAGGTTATTTTTACTATCGTAATATTTATCAGTATTTTTTGCTAATTTAATTTCTTTAATAATTTTATTAATAATTTTTTTAGATAGCAAGTTCTTATATAAAAAATAACCATCCCTTGAATAAATATTGTAATATCTCTTTTGCGCTTGAGTCATTTTCTAAATTTAATTTTAATAAGAAATTTTTTTACTTTTTTTTGTGAATATTCAATTATGTTTTTATTGCTATAATAATTATTATACCAAATATCTATGTCGTATATCATATCTGGATAATTAAACATTGGTTTCCAGTTTAAAAATTTTTTAATTTTTGTACTATCTAAATATAATACTTTTTTTTCTAGATTATTTTTTGTGATATCTAGATCTTTAATCTTTTTCTTTAAAAAAATAGAATAAATATTCTTAACAGTTATTTTTAAATTATGTGGTGCCACATTCCACGAATGAAATTTTTTTGATAATGTTGTGTATTGTGCAATTAGCAAATATCCGTGAATTACATCAAATATATGTTGCCAAGGTCTAATAGAATTTATGTTTCTTATGTTAATTTTTTTTTTATTATACTTTTTTTTAACTAAGTCGGTAATAAGTCTATATTTTCCCCAATCTCCACCACCAATTATGTTACCACTTCTTATTGTAGAAATTTTGATATTCTTTGAAAAATATTTTTGATATGATTTTACCATTATCTCAGCCACTGCTTTTGACGCACTATAAACATCATCACCACCTAATGGGCTGTTTTCATTTAAAATCTTAGAATTATTATTCCTATAACACTTATCTGAAGTTATGATATTTACCGATATTTTCTTTTTATATTTTCTTAATACTTCTAATAAATTTAGGACACCGAACGAATTTGTTTTAAAGGTGCCTACTGGATCTTTTTGACAATTTATAACTATTGGATTAGCTGCTAAATGATAAATCATATCTGGTTGTTCTTTATTAATAATTTTTTTTAGATTATAGTAATCATTTATGTCTCCATTATATAGTTTTATTTTTTTCTTTAATTTTAAAATATTAAACAAATTTGGCTTAGTTGGTGGTTTCAAAGAATATCCAATAACTTTAGCATTCAGCATATTTAAAAAAAAAACCAACCATGATCCTGTAAATCCTGTGCAACCAGTGATTAAGACTTTTTTATTTTGCCAAAATTTAGAATTTATTAACATATAAATTATCTATGCAAAATTATGTATATATACAATATTTTGTAGGGCAACTACTAATTTTATTTTTAGGTTATAATTTTTTAAGAACTGCAATAATTGGTTACATAACGGCTTTGCTATCTTTGGCTGCTTTACTCCCGTTACTAGTTAGGTTTGTGCCCGGTTATGTTTATTATATTATTTTTTTTTATCTTATTAATAAGTTTGATCTACTTTATTTACAAAAAAAATTATCTGAACATTTATTCTAATATTAAAAATTCGAAAAATGAATTATTCATTTTTATTTTAATAAATATTTTTTTTTTATTACTTTTTAATCAATTTCATTTTAAAAATTTTGTTTATGAAGCCCACGATGTAGTTTACTGGGGCCCATCTATAGAACTTTACTATTCAGATTATATAGGCAATTTAAAGAACTTTACTTACTTTCCATCTGAGTTATCTGCACATCCTCTATATCCAACATCTATCTTAAGTATAGCGTCAATATTTATTAAAGATTTAAATCTAATTTCAATTCTAGAGATCAGGTATCTTTTAATATGCAATTTTTTAACATTTGGTTGTTTTTTATTCTATAAATGTCATGAAGGTAGAAATTACTATTATTATTCAATTTCTTTTTTTATTTTTATATTACTCATATATTCTTTTGAAAATTTCATAGCATATTCGTTGATTTATTCAGGTATCTTTTCAATATTAGTTTTTTTAATTTTTTTAACAAACTTTGAGAATTTAAATCAAAATAATATAAAATTTAATTCATACCTTTCTTTAATATTGGTAATAACTAAGCCAGGTATTTTTTTTATTTTCTCAATTTTTCCTATTTATTATTTTTTAAAATATAAAGTAATAAGAAGAGACATTTTTTTTTATATATTATCATTTGTAATTTTTTTAAATATTTTAACTTGGATAATTGTGGAAAAACCGATAGCTAATAGTAGCTTGACAATATTTAATCCACTTGAATTAAAAGATTATTTTCAAACGTTGCTTTTAGCAGGTTGGATTCAGCTTGGTAGTGTTTTTCAAAATTTTGAAACGTTAGCTGTGGCTGAATTCATAATAAATTTTGATAAATCTAATACAAGTTTTGAAAATATTTTTAAAGCTTATAAGCTTCAGAAATCAAAAGTAAATTATGATATATTTAAATTTTTAATAGTTTTTATATATTTTTTCTTATTACCTTTAATTTTAATATTTAAAAATTTAAAGATTAACCACATATTTACCTATTTTATATTTTTTTCATTCTTAATTTTAATATTTATCAGAAATGAGAATATGTTTGGAAATAAATCTGTTTCTCAAGTTGCACATATAATTTACGTTTTGCCAATATTTTTAATTTCAATCTTTGTTAAAACACTTTCAAAAAAATATTTTAAAACTAACTTATTTATTTTTTTTTCGATAATTATTATTTTTTCAAACTTCCAAATAAATTTTGGTAAAAAGATAAATTTAGAGAGAATGTATTCCTCTGGTGAAAGTACATCATACCAAGAATTTATGAAATATAAAAATAGATATAAAATAGAAAAAGATTTTCTTGTAAATTTAAATGCAGATACAGTTCATGATTTAAAAAAAATTGAAATACATTCAATGATGTATGGAAAAAGAATTAGAGAAAAAGAATATGACAAATTTGATTTAAAGTTAAGACCAACGATAATAAATTGGTCTCTTACCAGATATCATGATTTTTTTTGGAATAATAAAATAATAAAAAAAAATATTCATTGATTTAATCTATGCAAGAAATTTGAAATTTTAAAACTACTGTTTTGAATTAAATTCATGATTAATTATAACAAAAATTATATCAAATATATTTTTATGATATGGTAAATTATAAAATGATGTCATGCCCTGCCTAAAAATAAGCAAACCCTTTGCCAATTATTTGATTAAAACAGTTTAGATAAACAAAGAAAAAATCAAGTTATAGTTTTTTATTATTAATCAATGTATATAATCTTTGCTTAAATTATTTTAAATAAAAACTTTGTTAATATGCATTTTTCATTTAACTAATTATTATTTTTAGACATAATCTTTCTATGTTAATTTTAAAAAGTAAAAATTGTTATATAAAAAAATATTATTCATCTAATTAGATATGCTAAAAAAATTTTATAATTTATCTTCCAAGCTTATATTAGATAAAAATGAAAAAAGATTTTTGAGTTATTTCAATACCGATTTCAATTTCAAAAAGGATAATGTGTTAATTATTGCTCCAGATGACTATTACTATTTATGTTATAATTATTTGATTTTTAAAGAAAATCTCACTAATTTTAATATTCATGGTTATTGGCCTTATCCTGTCCATGTCACAAAAATACGTTTATTTGAAAAATTTCATAAATTTAAATCTGATATATATTTCAAATTACTTAAAAACAAATATTCAAAATTATATAAAATTATAGGTTTGCAGTCATTTTGGGATTTAAATAATTTAAAATTGTTATTTATTGAAAAATCAGAAGACATTGAGATAATATCTAAAGCAGAAAAAATTTTTAATAGACTAAATAATAAGGAAGAAATACTTAATTTAAATATAGATAAAATATATTGCGGCGATTTAATATATGACACTTATATAAGGTTTAGAAACAAGCCGACAGTTGATATTAATGATAAATTTTTGAAAAAAATTATTTATTTATCAATACTTTCAATACGTTGTTTTAAAAAAATGCAGAAAAAATTTAAGTACAAATATTTTTATACAACTTATTCTACTTACATACATTATGGATTACTCGTTCGTGTTTTTCTTCAAATGAATGTTAAAGTTTATTCTGGCATAACAATGGCTCAGTATAATAAAAAATTAACAAAAAAAGATTATTTTAGTGTTGATAATTATAGAGAATTTCCAAAAATATTTTCTAAACTTAATGCAAAAAATAAAAGAATTCGATTATCAAAAAAGATGGTTGATAAGATTTTTTTTAAAAATCGTAAAAATCTACAATTTAACGATTATATGGAAGTAGATCCATTTAAAAAAAATAATATAAAACTAAAAAAAAATTATGATGGAATAGTTTTTTTACAAAATTTCTTTGAGTCACAAAGAGAGTGGGGGAAACTAGTTTTTCCAGATATTTATGAATGGATCAACTTTACATGTGATTTTATAAAAAAACATAAATTAAATATTGCGATTAAACCTCATCCTAATCTTTCTTTTTCGAATAACGAGTCGGTAAATATTGTTAATGAATTAAAAGTTAAATATAAAGATATAGATTGGATAGATCCTTCTATTTCAAATATTGAATTATTTAAAAATATAAAATTTGGAATTTCTGCATGGGGCACAATTTTATGGGAATTAGCTTATTTTAATATTCATCCCATATCAGCAGGCGATCATCCAGCACACAAGTATAAAATTGGATTTGAACCGAGGTCAATATCTCAATATAAGAAAATATTATTATCTGTGGATAAATTAAAATATAAAAATTTTGTATCTAAAAAAAAAATATTGGAATATTGTTACATGTATTATCTATTTAATAATGATGCATACAAGACAATTGCTAGAGAAATAAGTTTAAATAAGATTGATTTTAGTAATTCTGCCTCATTAATAAAATTTACTAAAATAATTAAAAATCTTGAAAATAAATATTGAATTGTTCTTAATAAACATATTAAAAAATTTAGTTAATGAGAAATTTTATTAAAAAGATAAGTATAGAAAAAATTAGCAAATGTAATTCTATTTCTGAAGTTTTAAAATTAAATGCTGTTGATTTTCCTAAACGAAAATTTATCATAGACCATACTTCAAGTGAAACAAAGAATATTTCTTATTATGATTTTAATTTTTACATAGAATGTTGTTGTAGATATTTTAACGATTTAAAAATAAAAAAAGGAGATATTGTTAGTTTATTATTAGATAACTCTGTTGAATATTTGATATTGTATTTTGCCTCAATTAGGTATGGATCAGTCTTAAATCCACTTCCAATAACTTTAGGAAATAAAATTATTAGTGAAAAATTTATAGATGTAAACCCCAAAATAATTTTCAAACATAAAAGTATTAATTTTGAGAACAAAAAGTTTAAAAAAAAAATAGTTGAAATAGATAATTTCAAAAAATTCGTTAATAATTTATTAAAAACAAAATCAAAAAATATTCAATACAGAAAAGAAAATTTGAAAGATATCGTATTGTTATATTATTCATCTGGAACAACTGGCAAATCTAAAATTATCTCTTATTCAAATGAAGCCATTCTAGAAAATCAAAAGTCATTAATTACATCAAAACTAACCTGTAATAACAATATACATTTATGTTTTTTACCTTTGTATCATACAGCAAGTTTAAGATATTCAATAAAATTTAACTTATGTGTTGGAGGAACAGTTGTTTTATTTAAAAATTTTTGGTCTTTAAAAAATTCAATTTGGAAAATTGTTCACAAGTATAATATTAATTATTTCCAAACAGTGCCAACTATTTTAAATGTTATTTTAAATACTAAGTACAAAAATTACAAAAAAAATAAATCAATTCAATTTATAGGATCAGGATCTGCCATATTGCCTTTGCAAATGGCAAATAACTTTGAAAAAAAATTTAAAATAAAAATTTCTAATTTGTATGGTTTGTCTGAAATAGGGTGTTCTCATTTTCAGAATCCATTTACAAAAAATAAAAAGCAGGGTGATATTGGTAAGATTTTACCAGGATTTAAATTTAAAATTTTTAAAGAAAAGCACTTATCAAATAAACTTGGTATTGGTGAACTTGGGATTAAAAGCAAAACCTTGTTAAGTAATTATCACAATAACAAAAAAATGTATAAAAAAAGTTTTAAAAAAGGTTTTTTTTTAACTGGAGATTTTGTGTCAATAGATAACAACAAAAAATTTTACTATATTGATAGGAAAAAAGATTTAATAATTAAAGGAGGAGTTAATATTTTACCCTCTGAAATAGAAAGAACAATACAAAACATAAAAGAAATTAAAGAAGTTGCTATAATATCTATTTTTGATGAATTTTATGGTGAAAACATTTGTTGTTATCTTGTTTTACAAAAAAATAAAAAATTTAATTTACAAGCAATTGATGACTATTGTTTAAAACATCTTGGAATATTTAAAAAACCAAGTAAATACTATGTTTTGAATAGTTTGCCCAAAGGACCTTCGGGAAAGATACTTAAACTAGAATTAAAAAAAATTTATGAAAAAGAATAAAGAAATTTTAATTTTTGGTGCAGGTGCTATTGGAAGAGGTTTTTTAGCTCCAAAACTTTTTGAAAAAAATTATTCTATTTCTTTTGTAGACAATAACCAAAATCTAATAAAAAAATTAAAAAAAAGAAAAAAATATACTGCTGCTTTTACAAATGGAGATAATTATAAACTTCATGAAGTTTATATAAAAGATATTTATGATATTAACGAAAGATTTGATGTTAGTAAATATGATATAATATTTACATGTGTTGGACCAAATCAATGTTATGAGATACAAAAAAAATTTAAAAGAGCAAAAAATATTTTCTCATGTGAAAATGATTTAAATTCTAAAAAAATTATTCAACAAACAACAAATATTAAAAATGTTTATTTTGCCATTCCAGATGTTATTACGTCGAATACAGCGCCAAAAAAACTAAAAAAAATAGATGATTTATGTACAGTAAGTGAACAAGGAACATTGGTGATTGAAAACAATAAAATAGATTTTTCTGGGGCTATTAAAAAGGTGCCAGCAAATGAACTTTTAATGCATTGGGATTGTAAACTTTTTTTGCATAACGCCCCTCATGCAATATTAGCTTATCTAGGTTATCAAAAAAATTACAAATTTATTCATGAAGCTATGGATAACAAAATTATTAAAAAAATTGTTACTTTATCTATGAAAGAAATTTCTGAGGGTATAATAAAATCAAAAATGGTAAACAAAAATTTTGTTAACTATTATATGAATAAAGAAATAAAAAGATTTGAAAATAAGTTACTATTTGATCCAATTTCTAGAGTAGCAAGAGAACCATTAAGAAAGTTAAGAAGTGATAATAGAATTATACTTGCTTTGAGATTAGCGTTTATGTCAAGAAAGTTGCCAATAAACACCTTAATAGGCTTAAAAGCAGCTCTAAATTATAAAGATAAAAAAGATAAAGAATCTTTATATTTACAAAAATTAAGAAGAAGTTTGCCAGAAAGTAGAATTCTAAAAAAATTTTCTGGAATAGAGGAAAAAGATCCAATTAATATTTTGTTGAAAACAATTAATTTAAAAAAAATATTAAAAGAATGATTAAATTAGAAATAAAAAAAAGATTATTATTGGCGATTAGAACAACTAAGATATGTGAACGACTTTTAAACAGATCAATAAAACTGAAAAAACAATCGAAAATTAAAGGAAAATCACCAAGAGATATCGTTTTGAAAGAAGACATAATTCTAGAGGATAAAATTTATAAATTAGTATCTAGGAGTTTTAAGAATGACAGTTTTTTAGGCGAAGAGTTAGGAATTAAAAAAAAAATGGGAGACTTTGAATGGGTAGTTGATCCTTTAGATGGGACTGTAAATTATATTCATGGTATACCAGTCTACGCAATATCAATTGCTATATTTTATAAAAAAAGATGCGTAGCAGGTGTAATTTATAATGTTAAAGAGAAAGAACTTTACTATGCATCAAAAAATAATGGTGCTTATATGAATGGAAAAAGAATTTTTGTCTCAAATGAAAAAAAGTTAGAAAATTCATTGATCATTGCCTTGTTGCCTTCAAAAGTAAATCATAAATCAAAGATTTATACTTTAATTTCAAAACTAAATGATATTTCAAGAGGTGTACTAAGAATTGGATCATCTGCTATTGCTTATACCTATTTAGCTTCTGGTAAGGTACAAGCTATATGGGGTTGTAATAACAAAATTTGGGATGTATCAGCAGGAATAATTATAAGCAGTGAAGCTATGGGAAAAACTACAAAAAATAATAAAAAATTTAAAAATGTTAAAACGTTATTAAGCACTAATAAATTTATCCACAAAAGCCTAATCAAATATATCTAATGAAAAAAATAGAAAAGATAATATTAGATATATTTAAAAAAAATTTAAAAAATAAAAAAATAAATATTAATTCGACTGTTCAAACTGAAGAAAATTGGGACTCTTTAAATCATGTAAATATAATTAACGAGACCTCAAAAGAATTTTCTATAAAAATAAGTTTTCATGAAATGGTAAACACAAATTCAGTAAAAAAATTAATCAAAATTGTAAAAAAAAAATTATAGTTTTATTGGTTTGGATCCAATTATATAATTTTCATTTTTGACAAGTTTCGAGTATATAAAATCGAAAATTTCTCTAGCAGAACAATAAGAAATTTTTAGTTTTGAAATTTTTTTTTCTTTAAGTAAATTTGATTTTTTCAAATCTCTTATTATTGATTTATTATCTATTAATTCTTGGAACTTATATAAATTTGTACTCCTAACGTAAAACTCCCATTCGCCAAAGTGAGATTTTTTTTTGCTTTTAACTTCACCTGTAAAATACTTTGAGTATCTATAGTAAACTCTTTTACATTGCTCTATGTAGTGTAAAAATGTACATGACTCCATAAATTCAGTTCCAAAAAAAATAATATATGCATCAAACACTCTCAATCTTTCAAATATTGAACCATTTCCGGTAGACGAATTACTTAGATTTTCAATTATTGAAGAAGATAGAGGGCCTTTAGTGGCAGCAGAAAAAATTGGATGATTTGATCGGACTACTTTTTTTTGATTTCTAAAGTATTCCGTAAAGATGCCAACTTCGGAAGGGCTTTTATCTAGATCAAATATTTTATTTTTACAAAATGAGTATGTAAATGTTGGTACCAATATTGTATGTTCTTTAAAGTATCTGTCAAATAAATTATATAAATTTGAACATTTCCCATACCAATTATTTGAGTCTAAGTCATAATTTGTAATATCAGAATGAATGAAAAAAATACTGTTTTTAGGAAATAAAAAACTGTTAAATACATCCTCTATTTTTGAATCCTGATATTTTATTTTTTTATTCATTAAATATCTAATTTAATTTCATCAATGTTAGAGTAACTTTCTTTATTTTTATTGTAAAAATAATAATTATTTTTATTTTTAAAATTAATTTTATATTTTACAATTTCATTTCCAAAATTTGAATTATTAAATTGTAAAAGAGCTATTAATCTATAATTTTCTTTTACAACTGAACCTTTATGAAGACCTCTCGTGTCTTCTATTAACAAAGTTCCTTTTTTCCCTTTTATTGATTTTATATTTTTGTAATATTTATCTATAATGTTATCATCAATTCTAGAATAGCCATTTAGCCTTATATCTCTTACAATTCCTAAATTTTTATGGGTTTTGGGTATAAAAAAATGAGGACCATTATTTTCGTCAACATCATTTATATATATAAAAAATTTTAACCACTTAGGCCTATCCATATCAAAATGAAACTTTTGAGCAGCATGAACATCAACTTTATCAGACTTTGCTGATATTGCTAAGGACATGTGATCAAAGTAAGGCAAGCTATTAAAATATTTTTTAGATACATTATAAAAAAAATTACTGAATAGTAAATTTTGAGAAATCTCAGATTCAAATATTTTATCATCACTCATTTCGTACAAAGATCCCTTAGGATTTTTTTCATCAAATAAAATATTTTTGCTAATTAATTTACCATTTTTTTTAGCAATAAGAGTGTTATTTAATATAAATTTTTTAAAATTTTCACATTCCTCTTTTGATAGAAAATTTTCAATAATAAAGTATCCATCATTGATCAAACATTGGTTAATTTTGTCTAGATTAAATTTTGGATCTGAATAATTTAATTGACTTTTTTTTAACCTTTTTTTTGTAAAAAACGAAATAATATTATTTGAAAAACCTCCAGTAACACAAAAAAGTCTTATTAAAGTTTTGCCTGAACCTTTAAAATTTTTTCCAGTAAATCTGAAAATAATAATTTGAAATATAACTTTTATGAAATCAAATGGTAATAACAGATAATTTTTAATTTTATTATTCAATTTATATGATAAGATTTTTCCAAAAAAATTTTATAAGATTTTTTATACATCTTAAATGATATTAAACAATTCATATACTAAAGTAAAAAAAAAAACAAAATCAATATTTAAAGATAAAAGAGGATATTTAATTGATATAAAAAAAAGTTTAAATTTTACACCTGTTCACTTTCTCATTACATATTCGAAAAAAAATGTGCTACGAGGTATGCATTATCAAGTATCTAAAGTGCAAAACCAAGCAATTTACGTGTCAAAAGGGGAAATAGTTGATGTGTTGGTGGATTTAAGAAGAAACTCTAAAAATTTTCTAAAATATAAATTTTATAAATTATCTGAAAAAAGCAATAAATTTATAATAATTCCCAAAGGATTTGCACATGGTTATTATGCTTTAAAGAATAGCATAATTCACTACTACAATTCTCAACCTTTTTTTCCAAAATATGATAAAGGATTTTCGTATAAAGACAAAATTATCAATATAAAATGGCCAAAAGGAAAAAAAATACTTTCTAAGAAAGATAGCAAACTTCCAAGTTTTGAAGAAATTAAAAATGAATTATTTTAAAAAAAAATATCTTACTGAAATAATTAATTTTGGAAAAATGCCGTTGGCAAATAATTTCCTAAAAAAATTCAATAAAAATATTTACACTTATAATTTAAAACTTGGTTATAATAAAAATTTTAAACTCGCACAATTATATAATTTCCCGAAACCAAAAAAAATGTTTAACAATAATTATGCATTTATTACTTCAACATCAAATTATATGAAAAGGCATTTTCAAAAATTATCCCTCAAACTTAAATCTAAAAATAAAGAAGTTTCTATATTAGAAATTGGATGTAACGATGGTGTTTTACTTGAAAATTTTAAAAACAATAAACATCTTGGTGTTGAGCCATCAAAAAATGTTTACGAATTAGCAAAGAGAAAGGGATTAAACGTTGATAATGCCTTTTTTAATAAAAAATATATTAATAAAATAAAAAAGAAATATGAGAATTTTGATTTAGTATTTGGATCTAATGTAATATGTCATATACCAGACCAAAAAGAGCTATATAATTGTGTTAATGATATTTTATCAAATAGTGGGGTTTTTATTTTTGAAGAACCTTATCTTTTAGAAATGATTAAAAAAACAAGTTACGATCAATTATACGATGAACATATTTATATGTTCTCTCTTACATCTGTTAATTTAATTGCTAGAAAATTTAATTTTTATCTTTTTGATGCTGAAAAAACAAATACTCATGGTGGATCAATGAGATATTATTTAAGCAAAGAAAAGAGGAAAGTTTCTAAAAGATTAAGTAATTATTTAAAAATAGAAAAAAAATATCAAGTGGATAGCATAAACTCATTAAAAAAGTTTGCTAAAAATTGCATGAAAAATAGAAAAAATTTCTATGAAAAGATAATAAATATAAAAAAAGAAAAGAAAACAATTTATGGTTTCGGTGCTACTTCAAAAAGTACAACAATATTAAATTATTGTAATTTGAATAGTAAACATATTGAAATGATTTTTGATAATTCAAAAACAAAAATAAATAAATTTACCCCTTTGTCTAATATTCCTATTGTTAATTCAAATAAATTTTTTAAAACAAAGATAGATTATTGCGTTCTATTCGCATGGAATCATTATAAAGAAATTTTTTCAAAAATCAAAAAATCTAAAGATATTAAATGGTTAGTTCATATAGAAAAAAAACATTTTGGTAATTATCGAAAATACTTCATTTAGTATAGTTTAATGAAAATATTATTTAATGATTTAAAAGTTAAAAATTCAAATGAATATAATAAAATTTTTAATAAATTTTTAAAAAGTGGAAAATTTATTAATCATAAAAATGTTAAAGAATTCGAAAAAAATTTTTCAAAAAGATTTGGTTTTAAGTATGGTATTGGCTGTAATAGTGGAACTGATGCTATTGAAATATCTTTAAGATATTATAAAAAAAATATTAACGAATTTGCAATTACAGTATCTCATACTGCCACAGCTACTGTATCAGCAATTATGAGAGCTGGAATAAATCCAATTTTTTGTGATATTGAAAAAAATTTAAATACAATGTGTCCTATTTCACTTGAAAAAACTATAAGAGGATGCATCAATAAAAAGATTAATCTAAGATATATTATACCAGTTCATATTTATGGTCAGCTATCAAATATGAAGTTGATAAATAATATTGCTAAAAAATATAATTTAATTGTATTGGAGGATTGTTCTCAATCACATGGTTCAAGATTTTTATTCAAAAAAAATATTAAAAAAAATTTATCAATATTTTCTTTGTATCCAACAAAAAATTTAGGTGCTTTAGGAGATGGAGGAATAATATGTACAAATAATTTTATTGAATATCTTAAAATGAAAAGTTTGCGAGAATATGGATGGTCAAATAGAATTTGTAACGATAATAGAGGAATTAATTCTCGACTTGATGAAATCCAAGCCTCATTTTTAGTTTATAAACTTAAACTTTTTAATAAAGATTTTAGTAAACGACAGTATTTTGCAAAAAAATATTTAAAATTGATTAAAAATTATAAAATTACTTTACCAGTAGTGAGAAAAGATACGATTCATGCTTTTCACTTATTTGTAATTGAAGTTACAAATAGATCAAAATTTATCAAATTTTTGAGCCAAAAAAATATTGAAACTTCAATTCATTATTCTAAACCACTCCATAAACATAAAGGTTTTAAAAACATTTTAAAATTCGATGAATTAAAAAATACAGAAATTTTAAACAAAAAAATTGTTTCTTTGCCATTAAATACAAATTTATCTGAAACAAATATTTTAAAAATTATTAAAGCGGTAAATGAATTTTAATAACAAAATTACCTTGTTGATTGTTATTTATAATAGACCCACCTATACTCTTAACTGGATTGAAAATGCCATAAAAAAAAAAATTCCATTCAATATTTTAATTGCAGATGCAGGCAACAATTCAAATTTACGAAAGAAAATAAAAAATAAAATTAAAAGCGTTACAAATTGTAAATATTTAAAATGTAAATACTTCCCACCTCATAGTGAAAATTATTTTTTAAATTTTTCTTATGCTACAAAAAAAATTAAAACAAAATATACATATATATGTGAAGACGATGATTTTATTGTGCCTGAAAATATTATCAAGTCAGCAAAATTTTTAGAAAAGAATAACGAATTTATAGTATCTGGTGGGCAGAATATTAATATGACATTAAGAAAAAATTCATTTTTAAATTACTCTTTATTTAATACTGAACAAATTTTCAGAGTAAAAGACTTGAATCAAAAAGATTTTTATTCAAGGATAAGCAAGTATTTAGATGGAAAATTTATTTCACACTGGAATTGTTTGCATAGAACTGAAAAGTTAAAAAAAATAATGGTACTCATTGATAAAGAAAAATTTAAAAATTTTATGGTAGCTGAATTATATTATAATTTATTAATATTATATTTTGGAAAAACTCATAGATTCAATCATGTAGAGTATGTTAAAACAAACGACATAACTCAAAGTTCGAGTTTTACATATTTAGAGAAAATTAATTTTTTTAATATAATAAGTGATCTTAACTTCTCTAGTGAAAATTATAAAATTTTATATTTTTTAAAAAAATATATATATAATGACAAATTATCAATAATTGAAAAAAAATTGAAAAAAGATCATTCAAGTAGCTATAAGCATTGGTTTTATTATTCAGATTATTACAAAAGTAAAGAATATTTAATTAAAAAAACCTTAAAAAATATTTTAGTGAATATGAAACTATTTCACTTAATTAAATATTTTCAAATAACAATGAAATATAAAAAAATAAGATATCATAATTTTTTTGCTGTAAATTTATTTTGCAAAAACCTAGTGAATAGAAACTTAAAATTAATTAATAGAAATATTTTTTAAATAATATCAAAATATTCAAGAAACAAATAAGACGATTAAATTAATTGCTAATTTTATTGTGTTAAATTATTTTAGTAGTATTTATTAAATTAATAAAAATGAAAAATAAAATTTTAAATCTTATTAAAAAAAAAAAATGTGTAGTTGGTGTTGTTGGATTAGGATATGTGGGTCTTGATTTGCTTATAACATTGTCAAAAAATAAAACTAAATTAATTGGATTTGATATCGATATTAAAAAAATCAAAAAAATTAAAAAGAACATATCTTATATTAATTACATAGGAAATGAACAAATTAAAATTTTAAATAAATATACTAAAATTTATAATAATTTTTCTAAGATCAGTGATTGTGACATAATAATAATTTGTTTGCCTACGCCTCTTAATAAATCCAGAGAACCTGATTTAAGTGCGATCAAAAAAATAATAAAAGATATAAATATTTATCTTAAAAAAGGTCAAACTGTTATATTAGAAAGCACAACATATCCAGGAACCACTGAAGATATAATTGTAAAAAAATTAGAAAATAAATTTAAAATAGGTACAAACTTTTTTATAGGTTACTCACCTGAAAGAGTAGACCCTGGAAGAAAAACTTTAAATGTTGATATTCCTAAAATCGTAAGTGGTAAAACAAATAATTGTTTGAATATTATAAATTCTTTTTATTCAACTTTTTTCAAGACTATAAAAGTTAAAAATATAGAGACGGCAGAAATAACCAAATTATATGAAAATATTTATAGATCGGTCAATATTGGACTAGCTAATGAAATGAAAATTATTTGTAACAAGCTTTCAATAAATATTTATGATGTAATTAAAGCTGCTAAGACAAAACCATTTGGATTTTCAGCATTTTACCCTGGTCCAGGACTTGGGGGACATTGTGTACCTATAGATCCTTTTTATCTATCATGGAAAGTAAAATCTTTAGGTTTAACAACTCGATTTATTGAATTAGCGGGAGAGATAAATAACAATATGCCAAATTGGATAGTTAATAAAATCAATGAAATTCTTAATAACAGAATGTTGAGCTTAAGTAGATCCAAAATTTTAATGGTTGGTCTATCCTATAAAAAAAATGTTAATGACTTACGAGAATCACCCTCTATAAAAATACATAATATTTTAAGTTATAAAAAAACAACAATAGATCTATTTGATCCTTTGTTTACTAAAAATGAAATTTCAAAAATTTTTAGTAATTCGAAATTTTTTAACAAAATTAATTATAAGGAAATAAAAAAATACGATGCTGTATTAATAGTAACAGATCATGACAGTATTAATTATAAAGAAATAGCAAAATATTCAAAATTAATTATCGATACTAGAGGAAGATATGAATTTACTAATAAAAATATTTTTTCAATTTGATGAATATATTTATATTTGTTCAAGCTAGGATGAATTCAAGCAGACTTCCAGGTAAAGTAATGTTTAAAATTGATAATAAAACTATTTTACAACATGTAATTCTTAGACTAAAAAAAATTAGTCATAAAAAAACAATTGTCGTTTTATGCTCTAACTCAAAAAAAGATGATAGAATCGTAAATCATTGTAAGAAAAATAAAATAAAATATTTTAGAGGTTCGTTAAATAACGTTTATAAAAGATTTTATGATGCTGTGAACTTTTATAAGTGTCAAAATTTTATCAGAATTACAGCAGATAGTCCTCTTATAGATAAAAATATTGTTGAAAAATGTATAAAAATATTAGACACCAATAAATATTATGACATTGTAACTAATTGCATGGAAAAAACATTTCCTAAAGGGCAAAGTGTTGAAATAATTAATTCAAAAGTTTTTACTCAAAATTACAAAAATATAAAAAATAACAAACATAAAGAACATATTTTTCAATTTTTCTACAGAAATAAAAGAAAATTTAAAATATTTAATGTTAAATCAAGAAAAAAATTTAGTTATAAAAGTTTGGCTTTAGATACTATAAAAGACTTCTATTTTATTAAAAAAATAATTTTATCCAAATGAAAACTTTTAATGCAGGAATTATAGGTCTCGGTGTTGGTGAACAACACCTTATCTCTTTAATAAAGAATAAATATATTAAAAATATAAAAATTTTTGATAAAAATATAAAAAAGAGTAGATCATTAGCAATAAAATATAATGTAACTCATTGTAATAAAATAGACGACATTTATAAAGATAAGTTAGTTAAAATTGTATCGATTGCAAGTTATGATAATTATCATTATGAACAAATTTCTAAGTGTTTGAAGAATAACAAACATGTTTTTGTAGAGAAGCCTGCTGTAATAAATTTTAAAGAAGCAAAAAAAATATTTAATCTTTTAAGAAAAAAGAAGAAAAATTTTTTTTCATCAAACTATATATTAAGAAAGTCAGAAAGATTTATTGATATAAAAAAAAAAATTGAAAACAATTATTTAGGAAATATCTACTACATTGAGGCTGATTATAATTATGGAAGGTTAGATAAAATATTGAATGGATGGAGAGGTAAAATTCCATATTATTCAGTTAATTTAGGTGGTGGAATACATATCATTGACTTGGCAATTTTTTTAACCTCAAAAAAAATAATTGAGGTAAAAAGTTATGCTAACAAAATAATATCAAAAAATTCGAAATTTAAATTTAATGATTTTATTACCTCTATTGTAAAATTTGAGGATGGAATGTTGGGAAAATTTACAAGTAACTTTGGTTGTGTATATCCACATTTTCATAAGTTAAATATATATGGAACAAAAAAAACTTACGAAAATTTTAGAGAAAATGGTAAATTTTTTGTTAAACGAGATGAAAATAAAACTATTTTACATAAAAAAAATTATAAACCTAAAAATAAAGGTTTAATATTGGATAAATTTATATATTTAATTAAAAGAAATAAGAATAGGCAAAGATTGATAAATGAAATATTTGACCCTCTTTGCGTATGTTTTGCTATAGAAAAATCGTTTAAAACAAATAAAGCTATTAAAGTAAAATATTTAAGATGAAGTCTATACCATTTGCATCTCCTTTTTTGGATCAAAATGAATTTAAAGCAGTTAAAAAAGTTCTCAATTCACCTATACTTACTCACGGACCAAACTCTAGGAACTTTGAATTAGATTTTAAAAAAAAATTTAATTTTAAATTTGCACATTCTGTGGGAAGTTGTACTGCAGCCCTTCATTTAAGTTATATGGCTTTGAATTTAAAAAAAGGTGATGAAGTTATAGTTCCTAATCAAACACATGTTTCAACAGTTCATACACTTGAGATCCTTGGAGCAAAACCAATTTTCATTGATTCAAATATCAAAGATGGAAACATAGATGTGGATTTAATTGAAGACAAAATAACCAAAAAAACAAAGGTGATAACTGTTGTTCATTATCTAGGTGCACCCGCAAAAATGGAAAAAATAGTAAAGTTATGTAAGAAATATAAACTCTATTTAATTGAAGATTGTGCTTTAAGCATTGGAGCAAAAGTAAAAAATAAATATGTGGGAAGTTTTGGAGATTTTGCATGCTTCTCCTTCTATCCTGCTAAACATATGACTACTGCAGATGGTGGAATGCTAATTTGTAAAAATTTAAAAAATTTCAAAAAAGTAAAATTACTCAAGGGTTTTGGAGTAGATAAAAATTTTTATGAAAGAAAAATACCTGGTAATTATGATGTAGTATCAATGGGTCTTAACTATAGAATGAATGAAATCAGCTCAGCTTTAGGAATCTTTCAATTAAAAAAGCTAAAAAATTTTATAAAAAAAAGACGTGAAAATTATAACTTTTTGAAAAAACATTTAAAAAAAATTAAAACAATAAAAATTTTGAACTCTGGATCAGAAAAGAAAAATACATCATCATATTATTGCTTAACAATAATATTAAATGAAGATAAAAAAAATAAGAGATTTGAGATTATAAAAAAAATTAAATCATTTGGGATTGGTACTAGCATTCATTATCCAAAACCAGTAAGTGACTTTAAATATTATAAAAAAAAATATAAAATTAGTAATAAATTATTTCCTATAGCTAAACAACTAAGCTATCAATCTATAAATTTACCAGTTGGTCCACATTTATCAAAAAAACAATTGATTTATATAGCTAGCAAAGTACAAGTCTTATTGAAATCTTAAAATGTCAAAAAATGTTCTTATAATAGGTGGTTGTGGTTTTATTGGACACAATTTAGCTGTTTTCTTAAAAAAAAAAAATTTTAAAGTTACAATTGTAGATAGTTTATCAGTAAATAATTATTTTAGTCTAAAAAAAAGTAACAATAATAAAAATAAAAAATTTTACCTTAAAATTTTAAAAGAAAGACAAAAAATATTAGAGTCACATAAAATAAGATTAATTATAGATGATGCTAGAAATTATCACTCAATAACTAGGATAATAACTGAAACCAGACCAAACTATGTAATACATCTGGCGGCTGTCGCTCATGCAAATGTATCAAATAAAGATCCTTATTCTACTTTTGATCATAGTATGAGAACTCTAGAAAATTCTCTTGATGCATGTAGATCTTTAAAATATTTAAAAAGATTCATTTATCTTTCTTCAAGCATGGTTTACGGACAATTTAAAAAAAGAACTTTAGAAGAAAAAGATATATGCAATCCACTAGGAATTTATGCAAGTTTAAAATATGGGTCTGAAAAATTAGTTGTAGGTTATAACCAGGTGTTTAAGCTTCCTTACACAATTATTAGACCTTCAGCACTTTATGGTGAAAGATGTGTTAGCGGAAGAGTGATTCAAAAATTTATTGAGGCTGCCTTAAAAAATGAGCCAGTCCAAATTAATGGAAATGGTAAAGAGTATATTGATTTTACTTATATTGATGATTTGATCAATGGAATTTACTTATCTATGATAAAGTCAAAAGGTAAGAATGAGATTTTTAATCTCACTTATGGAAAATCAAGAAGCTTAATCGAATTATTAAAAATTGTTAAATTCTACATACCAAAAATAAAGATAAAATATACTAAGAGAGACAAGCTAATACCTTATCGAGGAACTTTATCAGTTAAAAAAGCTGAGAAACTTATTGGTTATAAAGCAAAATATCCTATTGAAACAGGTGTAAAAAAATTAATAAGTTGGTATGAAAATTCAGGATTTTAATACCAAAAAGAAAATTTTTTTAATTGCAGAAATAGGCAATAATCACGAAGGAAGCCTTAAAATTGCAAAGAAACTAATATTTTTAGCTAAAAAAAATGGTGCAAATGCAGTAAAATTTCAATACATAAACCCAGAAAAGCTAGTCAATAAAAAAATTTTTCCAGATAAAATAAATTTTCTTAAAAAGATTTGTTTGAATATAGACCAATTTCATGAGTTAGAGGCTTATTCCAAAAAAATAGGAATTATATTTTTATGTTCGATATTTGATTATACAAAAATTAATGAGTTTAAGAAAATTGTTCCAGCATTTAAAATAGCTTCGGGAGATAATAATCTGATTAATACAATCAACCATGTTGTTAAATTTAATAAACCAATTTTATTATCAACTGGAATGTTAAAAAATGATGAGATTAAAACAGTTATCAATAAAATAAATATTAAGAAAAATCAATTGATGAGTAAACTCTGTGTGTTGCACTGTGTTTCGAACTATCCACTTAAAAATAAAGATATAAATTTACAAAAAATAAATTATTTAAAAAAACTAAATGTAACAATTGGCTACTCAGATCATTCAATAGGAATTCAAGCTTGTATAGTTGCAGCTTCCTTAGGAGCTAGGGTTATTGAAAAACATTTCACCATAGATCATAATTTTAGTGATTTTAGGGACCATCAACTATCAATGAATCCTGAACAATTAAAAATTTTATCTAAATCTTTAAAAGAAGTTAATGAAATTTTAGGCAAAAATATCAACGCTATTCCAGCTAGTGAAAAAAATAACATTTCTAGCAACAGAAGAGGGATTTATTCAAAAATTGAGATATCAAAAGGTCAGAAAATTAAAAACAACAATATAATTTTATTAAGACCAGAAGGTAAACTCTCTGCTTCCAATTTAAAAAAAATTTTAGGCAAAAGGGTGAAAAAAGATATAAAAGAATTAGAAGAATTAACTTTAGATAAGATTATTTAAATAAATGTGTGGATTTTATTCTATAATTAGCAAATATAAAAATATCAAATATGATGAGAAAATAATTGATAAATTTTTACAACATAGAGGTCCTGATTCCAAAAAAAAATTTTTTCAATTTGGAAACGTCAATTTTTTAACCAGATTTTATAGATTATCAATCTTAGATACAAATAAAAGGTCTAATCAACCATTCGACTTTAAAAACTTAAACCTGACATTTAATGGTGAAATATATAATTATTTAGAAATAAAGGAGTTTTTAAAAAAAAAACACAATGCAATTTTTCATACAAAAAGTGATACTGAAGTATTAATTCAGTTTTTGTATTATGAGGGAATCAAAAACATTAACAAGTTACAAGGAATGTGGTCCTTTATTTTATTCGATAAAGAAAAAGAAAAAATCTATGTCTGTAGAGATAGATTTGGAGAGAAAAACTTATTTTATTATATTAAAAAAGATCAAATTCATTTTTGCTCAGAAATTGCTGCTATAGTGAAAAATTTAAATTTAAAAAATATAAATGAAGAATACTTAAGAAAATATTTATTTTGTAGTTATAGATATTTAAATTCTAATAATGAGACATTATATAAAAATTTGAATATCCTAGATAGTGGTACTTACTTAACAATAGATAAAAATCTTAGAATAACTAAAACAAATTATTTCAAAAAAAAGACAGAAAACATATATAAATTAGATAGAAGGAAAAATATTACAAAAAATGTTAGGAATCTGCTTTTAGATACGGTTGCTAAAACTATGAGAGCTGACGTAAAATTAGCGTTTTGTTTATCTGGTGGAGTGGATTCCAGCGGTCTTGTTTCAATAGCAAAAAAAAAACTTAAAAAGAATATAAAAACATATACAATTTTTTCAGATGATAAAAAATATAATGAATTTAATTCTGTCAAAAATACTGTAAAAAAACTCAATATAAAAAATCATAAATGGGTATATCTTGAGAAAAAGAATACTTTTAAAAATTTAAAGATAATACTTAAAAAAAGACTTATTCCTTTGCCAACTTTTACAAGTTACATACAGTGGAACTTAATGAAAGCTATTTCAAAGGATGGATACAAAGTTGTAATTAGCGGAAATGGATCTGATGAAATTTTTTCAGGATACTATGATCATTATCTTTGTTTTTTTGGGGACAAAAATAGTAAAAATATAATTGAGAAAGAAAAAAAAATGTGGAATGAGAAAATTGTTCCTCTTATAAGAAATAAAGATTTCAAAAATTCAAACTATTTTATTAAGAATAATTTTCCCAATTATTTAAATTCATTTAATTTTGATTTAGCGAAGAAATTTCTAATTAAAAAGATTAAACCAATTAAATTTACTCAAATGAAATATAGTAAATCAATATTAAAAAATAGAATGAAAAATGAAACATTTAGAGAAAGCTTACCAGTAATACTAAATGAGGAAGATTTAAATTCTATGTTTTTTTCAATAGAAAATAGGTCACCATATTTAGACATTAATCTTTATAATTATATGGATAAGATAAATCCTGAAAACTACATCAATAATGGATTTGCTAAATCTATTTTAAGAGATAGTCTTAAAACAATAGCGCCAAGTCATATAATTAATAACTATGAAAAAATAGGCTTTAATATAAATATTGATGAAATATTGAACTTTAATTCTCGAATAATTAAGCAATTTTTGCTAAAAAAATCTAAAGTATATAAATTTATTAATTATTCTGAAATAAAAAAAATAATGAAGAACAAAGATTTAATAAATAAATATAAAAATTTTCTTTTTAATTTTCTTAATTTGAAGATTGTTTTAGGTAATTGATTGTTCAAAAATGAAAATACTAGGTTTAAATGCTATTGGATATAACACATCTGCATCGTTAATTATAAATGGAAAGTTAAAATGTTCTATTGAAGAAGAGAGATTATCAAGAGAAAAAAGAACAAGAAAATTCCCAATTAAGTCAATTAATTATATACTTAATAAATTTACTCTTAAGCTCGAAGACATAGATGCAATTGCGATCTCTTGGAACCCTTTAATTAACTTAGAGAAATTTGATAAATATCAATCAGAAAATCATTCCTATATTCCCAATATTCTTCACTCAATTCCAAATTATATTATTAATTTATCAAAAGAAAATTCAAAAGATTATTTCCTACAAGAGATTAAATTAAAAAAAAAGAATTTAAAAATATACTATGTAAATCATCATTTATCACATGCTAGTTCTTTTTATTTTTCAAAATTTAAAAAGGCTGCAATTTTAACATTAGATGCATTTGGTGAAAAACAGTCAGGTGGATTTTATATAGGATCAAATAATAGTATTAGAAAAATTAATGATCTATTTTTTCCTCATTCTTTAGGTGCATTTTATTCAACATTTACTGAAATTTGCGGCTTCAAACCGCAAAGTGATGAATGGAAACTCATGGGAGCAAGCGCTTATGGAAATGGAAAAAATAACAAATTTTATGAAAGTTTAAAGAAATTAGTAAAATTAAAACCTAATGGTCAATTTGAATTAGACTTAAAATATTTTAATCATTATATGTTTCATAGGCCAAACTACTTCAATCAAAAATTATTAAATTTTTTGAAAATATCAAAAAATAATGACTCTGAGTTAAATAAAAAATATTACGATCTTTCTTTTGCTACTCAAAGAGTATTTGAGGACATTTTATTTAATGCATTAAATGCTTTATATAAAAATACAAAAACTGATAATTTAGTTTTTGCAGGAGGTTGTGCCTTAAATTGTTTGGCTAATGGCAAAATAATTAAAAAAACTAAATTTAAAAATATTTTTATTCCTCCAGTACCTGATGATAGCGGAGCTGGTCTTGGGGCTGCTTATTTTCTCCATAATCAGATTTTAAAAAAGAAAAAAAATTATGTGATGGAAAGTAATTATCTTGGACCTTCTTTTACAAACGAGGAAGTATTAAAGAAATTAAAAAAATATAAACTAAGTTATAAATATATTAAAAATCCAAGTTTAATTGGAGCAAAACTTATCTCTGAAAATAAAATTATAGGATGGTTTCAGGGATCTTTAGAGTTTGGTGACAGAGCGCTTGGTAATAGATCTATATTAGCAGACCCTAGAAGAAATGATATTAAATTAAGAATTAATAAAATAGTAAAATATAGAGAACCATTTAGACCTTTTGCGCCTGCTGTTTTAGATAATCAAGTAACAAAATTTTTTACAGAATATCAAGAAAGTAATTTTATGGAAAAAACAGTAGGTATAAAAAAAAATATGCAGAAATTTATTCCAGGTGTAGTTCATATGGATGGGACAGCTAGACTTCAGACCGTGAAAAAGAAAAACAATCCTAAATTTTACAAATTAATAGAGGAATTTTATAATTTAACTCAAATTCCAATGGTAATTAATACCAGTTTAAATTATAAAGGAGATCCAATTTGCTGTGGTATTGAAGACATTATAAAAACTTTTTACCTAAGTGGACTGGACTCAGTTATTATTAATAATTACTTAATAGAAAAAAAATGAAAAAAAACACAGAAAAACAAGGTTCTATACTTTACTCAAAAGACAATCTTAATTTGAATGAAAAACGTGTTAAATACTTTGAAAACTCAGTTGGCACAACACATGACAAGATTAATTCATTTACAAGATACATTTCAAGACAAAATATAGCAAAACTTATAGCGCAATATAAATTGATTGATATGTCACAAAATAAATTGGGTGATATAATTGAGGCTGGAATTTATTATGGATCAGGTTTAATGGGCTGGGCTAACATTGTAGCAAGTCTAGAGCCTTATAATTATCAATGTAAAATTATCGGGTTTGATACTTTTACAGGATCAACAGGAGTAACAAAATTTGATAATAATAAATCTATAAAAAGGCAGGAAGGTGAATATAAGGCAAATGTATTTGATGATCTAAAAAATAGTATAGCTATTTTTGATCAAGATAGACCATTAAATCACGTAGCTAAAGTAGAAATTTTTAAGGGAGATATAAGTAAAATTTCAAAAAAATATTCTTTGGATAATCCACAAACAAATTTAAGGATACTCCATATAGGTATGAATTTATACAAACCTACACTTGATACATTAAAAAATTTTGAAAAATTCTACTCAAAGGGTACTATTATTGCTGTGGATGGCTTAAATCATGCAACAGGCGGCTGTATGAAAGCTGTTAAAGAAGTTTTTAATATTAAAAAATATGAATTAAAAACATTTGATTTTTATCCAAATTTTACTTATTTCAAAATTTGAAAAAAAAATTAAACGATTTAGATTTATATAATTTCATAAGGAAAAAATGTGAATTGTGAAATTTGTAAAAACAAATTATTTCTAGTTAAGACATTTAATAAACCACAAAAAAATGAAAAAATTTTTACTAGTTTTAAAAAATTTAAAAAAAATATTTATAAATGCAAACTTTGTGGACATCATAATATTCAAAGTTATGATTATAAATTAAATGATAAAATTTATAAAAAAGATTATGGCCCTGCAGCTTATGGAAATATAAAGAATAAATTCGATAAAATTTTAAAATTAAAAAAAAGTGAGTCTTCAAATTATCACAGAAAAAAATTTTTATTGAAAAGTTTATCAATAAAGAAAAGTCATCAACTTTTAGATTTCGGTTCAGGTTTAGGAATATTTCCCTATTCTATGAAAAAAAATTGTAATTGTTATTTTTATGAAAAAAACTTATTTACTAGAAATTTTTGTATCCAGGAATTGAAATTAAAATTTTTAAATCTTAATAAAATAAAAAAAAAAAAATTCAATTTTATTACTTGTAATAAGGTACTGGAACATCTTAGTATTTCAGATATCACAAAGTATATGAAAGCTTTTAGAAATTGTCTAAAAAGAAAAGGAAAAATTTACATTGAAGTTCCCTCTACAGATGCCGCAAAAATGGGTTACTTTAGACAAGAATTTTATTCCGAACATATTAATATTTTTTCAAAAAATTCTGCAAAAAGATTTTTTTCTAAATATGGATTTTATATAAATAAATTGTACTCAATAAAAGAAATAGGGGGAAAATTTACTTTAAGAATAATTTTATCAAAAAAACTTTAAATTTTAACAAATTGATCTATACAAAACTATGACATATTTAAATGAGAACTATTTATATTGGCAAAAAGGATATAATGCCCCAAATGTTGAATCATTTATTTTTAGATTTTATGGATTTTATCTTAAAGAAAAAAAAAATCTCAAACTTATAGATTTTGGATGTGGCGAAGGAGCAGCCGTCAATTTTTTTAATAATTCTAAAATAAATAGTATCGGTGTTGATATATCAAAAAAAGATATTAGAAATGCAAAAAAAAAATATCCCAGATATAAAAATAAATTTATTTGTATAAATTCTTTTGAGGATTTAGATGTGAAAGAAAATTATAACAGATTTGATGTTGTGGTTGCATCGCAGTCTTTATATTACTTATCAAACTCAGATTTCAAAAAATTAATTTTAATATTACACAAAATTTTAAAAAAAAATGGAATTTTATTTGCAAGCATGATTTCATATAAATCAACTTTATATAAAAACTCAAAAAAATTTAAAAATGGTCTACGTATGGTTACAAAAGATAACAACAGAAAGTTTCCAAAACACTATATAAATTTCACAAAAAACTATAATTCAACTTTAAGTAAATTTTCTAAATTTAAGAAAATAGATTTAGGATATTATTCAGTTTGTTTTGATAGACATAATGACGGAAACCATCATTATGTTTTTATTGGCAAAAAACAGCATGATTAAAAAAATCGAGAATTACTTTGATAGATTATTTCCCATAGACAGAAGTATAACCGGCAAAGGTTATCAAAAATCTTTAGATATAATATCAGAAATAATTCCACTTAAGAAAATTAATTTTCCTACAAATAAAAAAATTTTTGACTGGAAAATTCCAAAAGAATGGAATGTTAATGAAGCCTATATAAAAGATGAAACTGGAAACGATGTGGTTAACTTTAATGACAATAATCTTCACTTAATGGGTTATTCAGAGAACTTTAACTCAAAAATTACTTTTAAAAAATTAAAAAAACACCTTTATTTTATAAAAAAAATGCCAAATGCAATTCCGTACATAACTTCTTATTATAAAAAAAGATGGGGATTCTGCTTAACCTACAATCATTTTAAGAAGTTAAATAAAAATATAAAATATGAAGTGAAAATAGATTCTTTGTTTAAAAAAGGGAAACTTACGATTGGTGAAGTATTGCTCAAAGGAAAAACTACTAAAGAAATACTAATATCTAGTTATCTATGCCATCCATCTATGGCTAATAATGAATTGTCAGGCCCTCTAACACTTGCTTTTCTTTATGATAAATTAAAAAAAAAAAAATTAAATTACTCGTTAAGATTTGTGATTTGTCCTGAAACAATAGGTGCAATTGCTTACATAAATAAACAACAAAATAAATTAAAGAATAAATGTATTGGTGGATATCAATTAACATGCTGTGCACTTAACTCCAAAATAGTTTACAAAAAAAGTAAAAAGGGAAATAGTCTAATAGATCTAGCCATGGCGAAAACTTTGAAAAAATATAGATATGATAGTTTAGATTATTTTCCATTAGGGAGTGACGAGAGACAGTATAATTCACCAGGAATTGATGTGCCTTTTGGGGCTTTTATGAGAGTAAAATTTGATGGATATAAAGAATATCACACGTCTTTGGATAATAAAAAAATAATTAATTTTAGCAAATTTAGTGAAAATGTTAAAATTTTAGAAAATGTAATTTTAAATATAGATAAAGCTAAATTTTATAAAAGAATAATACCGCAGTGTGAACCTTTTTTAAGTAAAAGAAGACTTTATAGTACTCTTTCAAAATACACTAATTATTCAAAAATAGATAACATTGTGGAGGCTATTTTTTGGATTTTAGCTTATACGGACGGCAAAACATCAGACATTGAAATATTGAATATATCAAAACTTAAATCTAAATATCTGTACGAAGCTATTAAAATTCTTCTTAAAAAAAAATTAATTAAAAAAGTTTAATTAAATAAATATATCAAACAAAAATTTTTTTCAGTGCATAAATTAAGCCAATTGAGCTATTAGTACTGGTCAGCTACACGCATTACTGCGCTTCCACACCCAGCCTATCAACGTGGTGGTCTACCACGGCTCTATAGGAAGAA